>Ga0302325_10003952_pt1 | contig 34555 bp, 35 predicted proteins | sample Palsa_T0_2_FD_201948 | JGI IMG/M metagenome (GOLD analysis project Ga0302325, IMG submission 201948) | Peat permafrost microbial communities from Stordalen Mire near Abisko, Sweden - Palsa_T0_2 | ecosystem: Environmental > Terrestrial > Soil > Palsa > Peat permafrost | place: Sweden: Abisko...
ACGAGACCGGCGCCGGCGCGCCAGCGAGCACGAACGCGTCGGACTTGCCGAGCGCCTCCATCGCCATCTCGGGGAAATATGGCAGCTTCTCGATCAGTGGCAGCGCACCACCGCGCTCGACGCGCGCCGGAAAGGTCTCGCACATCAGGCGGCACCCGCATTTTGCGGCGATCCGCGCAGCAGCCATCAAGCCGCGATCGCGCAACGCGTTGGCGCCCATGAAAAGCACGGCTTTCGCGCCATGCTTGCGAACCAGTTCCACGGACTTGGCGATTGCATCGTCGCCGACAGTCGGCAACGGCGAGATTTGCGGCGGCGCGGCTGGGGCACTGGCCGGACTCCATTGGCAATCGGATGGAACGATCAAAGCAGCGACGTGGCCGGGCGCACGACCGGCGGCGGCAATCGCGTCGGCGGTGTCACCTGCGATGGCCTCGGGCGAGGACGACTTGCGCACCCATGCCGAAACCGGCCGCGCGAGCGAAGCGATATCCGAAGTGAGCGGTGCGTCGGCGGAGAGGTGCCAGGTGGCCTGGTCGCCGATGATATTAACCACGGGCGATCGCGCGCGCCGCGCGTTGTGCAGATTCGCAATGCTATTGGCGAAGCCGGGACCCAAATGCGTGAGAGTCAATGCCGGCCGATCGGTCATGCGCGCGTAACCGTCGGCGGCGCCGCTGCAGACGCCCTCGAACAGTCCGAGCACCGCGCGCATCCCTTCGACGGCGTCGAGCACTGCGACCAGCGGCATCTCGGTGGTGCCGGGATTGGCGAAACATACATTGACGCCCGCGGCGAGCGCGGTCCGAATCAGGCTTTCAGCACCATTCATGAAAACAAATCCCGCCTATCAACCGTTTTTGACGAATTTTTCGAAGGCACTCCATTCGACGATCGGGCCGAGCCGCCGCTTCGTAACGACGCCCTGCGCGATCGCGCCGGTGAACGCCGGAAAAGTCAGCGCGTGATCCTGGATGTCGAGTACGAGGACGATCTTCGGCTCCTCGTTGGAGACCCACGGACCAGCTTTGAGCGTGACGCCGGGCGGGAAGCCGCGGGTGATTGCGCCGTTGATTAGATCGAAAACTTTTTGGCTGTCTTCCTTGGACGCGATATTGAAGTAAATCTCATCGAGGTAAAGCGGCATTGCGATATCCTCCGTGGTGGAAGGGTCGTGGAACGTCTGGCCGTTATACACAAGATCGACCTCGAATTGTTAACGCGACGAACGCGCTGCGTCGTCAGCTCGACGGTGGAATAACCAGCGTGGCCGACGGCGAACTCGAGCCGGACGCGGACGGCGCACCCACGGGCGGTGACATCACAGCGGACGGCGGCATGCCGGCCGACGGGACCGTTCCGGGCGGCGGTATCGCTAGCGTATGCGACAGCGCGTCGATCTGGCGACGCAGTTGCTCGGCCTCCGGGGAATTTCCCGTCGCGATCATCTGTTGTTCGAGGGCAGTTGCGTTCTGATTGATCTGCGCAAGCTGCTGCGCAGCGGCGGCGGTGCCCGCAGTGCCCGCAATCAGCATCTGCGTTTGTAGCGCGAGAATCTGCTGTTGCAGAGCGAGCCATGCGGGTGAAGCGTTAGCAGTCGCGGCGCCGGCGCCGGGGGCGCTCATCATCATCGCCATCGCCGGGGCGGTCGCAGCGAGATTTTTCGCGGCGACAATCGAATTGGCGGCGTTCTGATTCGAGGCGCCATCAATTTGCGTGCCGGAGGACGCGGGCGGGCTCAGCGGGTCGGTGGTCATGACGTCGAGGCTTGCACCGCCCGGGTCGTCGCGCACGACCATGATCGAAGAGCGTCGAATGACGTCCGCATCTTTGCCATCGACGTCGAAGGCGACGCCAGCGTTGCCGTCGGCGAGGCGATTGACGCTCGCGACTGTGCCGATCGAGGTCCCTAGGTTATACACCGGCGAGCCCGTAGTGAGGCTGCCTGGTTGCGGCAGCTCGGTGTAGAAACGCGGGTTCTGCGAGGCGCATCCGGCAGCGGTGAGCGTCGCGGCGAGTCCTATCGCGAAGAGCGCGACCAGGCGTCGCGCGGCACGGACATTCCACGGAATTTGCATGGTTAGCTAACGAGGCGGAGCCAATCCTCGCGATGCGTTCAGGCGAACGCCGGCATCACCTCGCGCGCGAACAGATCGATGGTCTGCGGCGGCCCGAAATCGCCAAACATCACGGTGAAGAAGCTGATGCCCTTGCGAACGCGGTCGTGCAACTGTTCGACGATCTGCGGCGGCGTCCCCTTGATACCGGTGAGCGAAAACGGCTTCAGCCGCGACGCGACTTTCCACTTGTCTTCGACCTCGGCCTCGGTGGGGGCGATGCAGACCAGCAGTTGCTCCGAGATGTTGATCGAGTTGATATCGCGGCCGACCGCCGTGCAGTGCTCTTTGAGGACGTTGAGCTTGCCCTCGAAGCTCCTGTAACCCGCGGGACAGTTCCAGCGATCGGCGTGTTTGGCGACGATTTTCAGCATCACCTTTTCGCCGCTGCCACCGATGGTTATCGGCGGATGAGGCGACTGCATCGGCTTGGGATTATTGTAGGCGTCGTCGAGTGAATAGTAGCGGCCCTTGAAGCTTGCCTTCTTCTCGCTGAACAGCAGCTTCATCACCTGCAGACCCTCTTCGAGTTGGCGCAGGCGCGTACCCATAGTTGGAAATTCGTAGCCGTAGCCCCGATATTCTTCGTCCATCCAGCCCGCGCCGAGGCCGATTTCGAGGCGGCCATTGCTGACGTGATCGATCGTCGTCAGCGACTTGGCGAGCAGCGCTGGATTGCGAAAGGAATTGCACAGCACCAGCGTGCCGATGCGCAGCTTTTCGGTGCGCGCAGCGATCCCGCTCATCAGGGCGGTCGATTCGAGACAGTCGGCATCGGGAATTCCGCGATTCCAGAAATGGTCCACCAGCCAAAGCGAATGGTAGCCGAGTTTTTCGGCCTGCGTGGCGCGATCAGCCAGCGACTTGAAGGACATTCCGGCTTGCGGCGAGAAGATTCCGAACTGGGCTTTTTCGGTCATTATAGGCTCCCGGCGACAGGTGGATTCACCTTAAATGAGAGCATTTGCAAAACTATAAAGCCAGCCTCGATGAGTCTCGGATTGGGGTTGTTCAGTTCCGATGTTGCCGTCCTGAATCGACGAAAGGCCATCGCCTCTTTGGAGGCTATTCATCATGCGGCAGCATCCGAGGTCGGCGGCGCCGAAGGATTCTCGGGCCGGGCGGGATCGCCGGGTTGATGAGGGGTGACGATGAGGACATACGCGAGCGCCCACATGCCGAGGACGAATCCGATCATCGCCCAGCGGATTGGAAAGCGGCCCTGGCGCGCGGCGATGATGGCGGTTAGTGGCGCGAGCGCGGCGTCAACGATGAGCGAGGTCGCGAGCATATCGATGGGCGGCTTATGCGATCGCATCAAGGCAAAGCCTGAAGCGTAGCTCACGATCGTCGCGATGATTCCCATCGGTTTGCCTGTCGCCGCCCGCTAGCTATAGTTGACCACGATGAAACGCGGTGATGCTGAAAGTTTGATGTCGAAGCTGCGCCAGATGAGCGAAGAAGGCGCCGCCAGCTTTTTCAAAGAGGCAATGGCGAACGACGGTCTGCGCCGTGCGCTGGGACGGGCGGGCGAGAGCTTCCTCAATAACAAGCAGAGCTTTGATCGCAACATTGAAACGATACTCGATTTCGTCAGTATCCCGTCGAAGCGCGATGTCCGCGAACTGAAGGCCCGGCTCGATCATCTGAATGGGCAACTGGTGAATCTTAGCATAAAAATCGATCGGATGCTGGCGGAAACGCAGACGAAACCTTCGCCGCCGGCGGTGGTAAGCGTCGCGGCGAAGGGGCGGGCGAAAGCGAAGAAGAAGAATTAGTCGCCGACGGGATCGACCTAATACGCGACTAGATTGCGGGCGATTTCGGTGAGGTCGGCGAGGGTGCGCGGCTCGCGGCCAAGGTCTGGGGCGGCAATCAGCCGCGTGCCAGGCGAGACGCGATCTCGCAAACGATCCAGCGCGGCGGTCTCGCGCCGTTTTAAGGCAGCGAAGTCGTCAAGATTGCGTTTGAGCTTGCGCTTGAGTGCCGCCGGCAGATCGGCATCCGCGAGGTCCGATGCGGCGGGTAGCGGCGCCATCATGCGATTGACTGCGACGGCGCCGATCGTCAGGCCCATCGCAGTGAGCGCGTCGATAAACTCGCACGCCTGATCGACGCGTTCGGTCTCGGACGTCGTCACCAGCACGATCAATGTTTGACGGTCGCGCACCAGCGCCTGCACCTGCGCGGCGCGATCGGCGAAGCCCGCATACATGCCGTCGAAGCTGCGCACGAAAGTCTGCACGTCGTACAGTAAATGCAATCCCGTCAAGCGATCGAAGGCCGACAGGACGGCGCGGGCTGCTATGTCGATCATCGAGAACCCTCCGCGCATCGCGGATCGGCCGGCGCTGAGCAGCGTGATGGCGCGCGAGCCGAGTAACTCAAGCATCCGGCGCGGCGCATCGAGGAAGTCGATCGCCTCACGCGCAGGCGGCGTATCGAGCACGATGAGATCGGTGGAGGCGTCGGCATGCAGTTCCAGCAACTGCTCCATCGCCATGTAATCGGCGACACCAGCCAGCGCCGTCGAGAGGTTGCGGTAGATGCGATTGGCCAGGATAGCATCGCGCGCGGCGGCCGAGGGCGCGTGCCGCTCGATCAACAGATCGAAGGTCTGTTTAGGGTCGAGCTTGAGCGCGCGCAGCCGCGCTCCCTGGTGCGCACTGAGTCCGGTCAGCGGCACCGCCTGGATGGTTTGCTCGTTCGCGCCGAGACCGAGCGCGTCGAGGAGGCGCGGCGCGGGATCGACGGTCATGACATCAACCGCGCGGCCAGTAATTGCGGTGTTCAGCGCGATCGCCGCACTCAACGTAGTCTTGCCGACGCCGCCAGGGCCGAGGCAGATGACGAGCCGGTGGGCACCGAGTTCGAGAGTCTGCGCCGGCTTCATTCCGCCGCGTCCGCCTGCGCGTCGAGGAAGTCGGTTTCGAGGATGCGGCTGAGTGTCCCGACTGCGTCCGCGTCGAGCGCCGTTTCGTAGATCATCGGCAGTTCCGTCACCGCGATTCCGGCTTGCTGGAGCTCGCGCCGCGCGCGGTCCGCGAATTCGCTGAGTTCACGCCGGCGGGCGGCGAGCCGGGCGTGCGCTTCGAGCGGGCTGAGCTTCGCGATCTCAGCCGCGGTGAAAAGTGCCGGCGCGACGCCGTTGAGAATCGCGCCAATGCATTCGATACCAAAGTTGCGCAACGCAGCCGCCGCTTCGATCGCCTCGCGCAGGGCGAGTTCCTCGGGCAAAACGGTCAATATAACGCCGAAGCGATTGCGGTCGATCAGAAATTCCTCGACGGCGCTCGACAGGCGATTCAATCGCCCGGTGGGTGCGAGCTTGCGGAGGCTTCCGGCGACGGCGAGCAACTCGAGGGCGTGGCCGGTGGCGGGCGCATCGATCACCGCGAAGCGATCGTTCAGCGCGGCGTCGCCGGCGAGCAGGCGCATCCGCTCCAGCATCACGAAGGCCTCCAGTCCGGGAAGCGCCGCTGTGACGTAGCCGAAGGTGCGGCTCTGGAGCATCCGGCGCGAGACGGCGCGCAACGGCACGATGCGATGGATGAAGGCTTCGAGTTCGCCGCGCGGCGTGATCGCGAGGAAATCGAGGGCAGCGTGGGCATCTGCGGTTTGCATATCAACCAGACGCGCGACTGACTGCCGCCCATCGAGATCGCCGAGGGTGGTCGGACGCCGCCGCGACCATGCCATCGCGAGCGCGGCAGCGACGGTGCTTTTGCCCGTACCGCCCTTGCCGGTCACGAAAGTCAAACGCGGCAGCGCCATCCGCTGAATCTACAGTGATACGCGATCGATTAGGAGACTCAGTATTTCTCGATGGTTGGCTAGCGCCGATCGGATGGGCTCGCAGGGCCGAAGCGGCTCTCAAGGTGTTCCGGCAGATGCATCAGCAGTTCGATGCGATGATCGTGATCGACGCGAGTCCCCACGCCGAGGAAATGAATGCCCGCGGCCTCAGCCGCAATGCGATCGGTTTGGCTATCGCCGACGTACACTGCCTTCGACGCCGCGACTCCAGCCCGCTGGAGGCATAGTTCGAGGATGTCCGGCGCGGGTTTTGGGCGCACTTTGTCGCGGGCGCTGGCGACGGCATCGAAGATGCCCTGGAGGCCGAGATGGTCGATCAGCGCTGGAATGGTCGCGGATCGATTGGTCGCAAGTGCGAGGCGGTAACGCAGCTTCAACGCGGAAAGGAACGGACGCAATTCGAGCGGAGGACGCATCAGATTGAAGAAGGGCCTTGCGTCCATGGTGCGCGCGATTTCGCGCATCCGAGCTAATTTCACCGGGTCGCCTTGTGCGCGCAATTCGAAGATCTGGGGCGCCGCCATAAAGACGCCGAGCTTCTCTTCGTCGGGGCTCATCGGCGGCTCGTCCATGAGGGCGTAGATCGAGTTGTAGTAGGCGGTATTCGATTCGGTCGAATCGAAGAGGACGCCGTCGGCATCGAACATTACGAGCTCTATCATCGGGAAAAAATAGCACGTTTGAGTGTCGTCGCGCCTCGCCTCGTGTAACGGAGATCGATAAGCGCTATCGCCTGGGCGAGGGAGTCTGCTACTTGCGATCATAAGTAAGTCAATTGAGGCGCGCTGCACCTCCCGGGTCGAAACAATGTACGTGTTGCGGTTCCTGCAGGCGGTAAAAGCCGGCGCCTATGCCAAATCAAGGAGAGATCGATGAAGGCGATTCAGTTCAAAGAGGTCGGCGGTCCGGATGTCATGCAACTGGTCGAGGTGCCGAAGCCAGAAGTGCGGCCGGGCATGATTCGGATGCGCGTGCACGCGGCGGGAATCAATTTCGCCGATACCTTTTTTCGCCAGGGCAACTATCTCATCAAGCCGAAACTGCCCGACACTCCGGGAATGGAGGCGGCGGGGGTTATCGACGAAGTTGGGCCGGGCGTCGAAGGCTTGAAACCCGGGATGCGCGTCGCGGCGGTCGGGCTGAAGGCGTATGCGGAGTATGCGCTGTTCCACGCCAACCAGGTTATCCCGCTGCCCGAATTCATCAGCTTCGAGCAGGGCGCAGCTTTCCCGATTCAAACGCTGACGGCGTGGTTCATGATTCACACCAGTCATCACATGACGCCGGGACAAACCGTACTGGTGCATTCGGCGGCTGGCGGCGTCGGGATTGTTGCAATGCAAATTGCAAAGGCGGCGGGCGCGCGAGTGATCGGAACGGTTTCAAGTAACAGCAAGGTCGATATCGTCAAAGAGTACGGCGCCGACGAGGTAATCAACTACGAAACCCACGATTTCGCCGAGGAAGCCAAACGCCTGACCGGCGGCAAGGGCGTGGACCTGATTCTCGACGCGGTCGGCAAGCCGACCTTCGAAAAGGGCATCGGTTGCCTGGCCCCCTTCGGCCACACCATCCTGTACGGACGCGCGGGCGGTCCGCCGGACAAACTGGACGTCTTTAAGCTCTTTGAAAAATCACTCAAGGTAAGCGGCTTTGTGATGTACACGGCGTCGGCGAATCCCGAACTGATGCGCAAGGGAATCGAGCACAGCTTCAACCTGATACGCGAGGGGAAGCTCAAGATTCTGATCGGCAAGACGTACCCGCTTGCAGAGGCGCCAGCGGCTCATCGGTTCATAGAGTCGCGGGAATCGGTCGGGAAGCTGGTGTTGATTCCGTAATCAAAAAGCATCACGACGTTGACACGAGCGTAACTGCGGCGAACACTTAAGGTGCGCCGGCGACGATTTTGCCGCCCCGCTTGCATCATCCGGTGCGTGCTTCGCGCGGAACGGGGGTAGCGATTGGCTAACCGGGTGGAAGGTGTGGATGCGCTGATGAGAGCATCGTCCGTCAGCGGACGCGGAACATCCCGGGCCCCTCGTGGTCCCGCGAAGGTGGTCCGCATGCCGACAGCGACCAGGTTGCGCCGCAAGCGGCTGCAAGCCTGGTCGATTATAGCCGCGGTCCTGGTGGTTGGCGCCGGATTCGCGGTGCGCTTTAGTTCCCCGGCGAAACCCGCGGCAGCGCCTGCGCTTGCGCCCGATCAATTCGGAACGACGGAAGCCCGACTCCTCGACCTCGTGAATGACGCGCGAAGGCAGGCCGGACTGGACCTGCTGGCCTCGTCGGACCAGTTGATGACAGCGGCGCGGATTCATAGCGAGGAGATGGCAGCGCATCGGTATCTCGCCCACGAGGGCGACGCGGGTGACGCGCCCGCGGATCGTCTCAGCGCGGCCGGACTCGACTACCAGGAGATCGCCGAGAATCTATTCAGCTATGGCGGTCCCGATCTCGTAGCTTTGCCGAGTCAAGCGCTGACGACTTGGCTCGCGAGCCCGGAGCCGCGCGACAATCTCCTTTCACCGCAGTTTCACCTTGCGGCAGTAGCCATCGCGCGGGCAATCGACGGCAGCTTTTTCGTCACGCTCGATTTAATGCGTTAGTTGAGGTTGCGGGCTATCCGGGCGTTGCGGACCGTGCCTTAATAATGGCCCTATGCGACTCTTCTGTGCGCTTGGGTTGTACATCCATCCTGAGCAAAGCGGGCTGTGGCGTAAATCAGCGCGTCTCCGGTAGATTTAAACTTGAGAGATAGTACGCCCATGCTGCATACTCCACAGTAGTAGTGGAATTTCGCGTCGCGTCGATTACAGACAGCAGACGCGAGTAACTCACACGGGGGCGGATGGACTTTTCCTCGATTGCAAGGATGGCGGGCGGCCATGCCGAGGCGCGTGCGATCCAGATCGCATTAAAGATAGGGGTTTTCGAACGACTCGGCGGTGGCGGACTCGCCGCGGACGGCTTGGCGTCGGCAATTGGAGGGAATCCGCGCGCCACCGGTATTCTCGCCAATGCCCTGGCCGCGATGGGCTTGCTGCACAAGATCGAGGACCGCTTTCACCTCGACCAATCCGCGCGGCGCTTCCTGGTGGAGACCTCGCCTGAGTATCTCGGCGGCATGATCCTGTTTGACGCGGCGCTATGGGATGAATGGGCTCGTCTCGAAGACTCGATTCGAAGCGGCGCGCCGGCGCGCACGCCGGATATGTTTCAATCGACGCCGGTGGCGACCGCCCGCTTCATCCGCGCGATGGATAGCCTGGTGCGTGCGCGCGGCGACGATCGATGGACCGCGGAACATCTGGATCTGGGCTTCGCGCGATCGATTGCCGATCTCGGAGGTGGCCCCGGAACCTATCTGGTGGAGTTGCTGAAACGCTTTCCGGATTTGCGCGGCGCGATCTGGGATCTTCCAGCAACACTTGAAGTTGCTCAACGGATTCTCATCGAGCGTGATGCGCCGTCGATCGTCGAGCGAATCGAGCTGCGTGAAGTCGATTATTCGACGAGCGAACTTCCCGGCCCGGTGGACGTCATCTTCATGTCGAACATCATCCACAGCGAGGATGAGGTGGTGAACGCATCGCTGATGGCGAAATGCTTCCGCGCGCTGAACTCTGGCGGAATCGTCGCGATCAAGGATCACATCATGAACCGCGAACTCACCGAACCGGCGGCGGGTGCGGTTTTTTCACTTTATCTGCTCCTGACGACGCATGGGCGTGACTACAGTTTCGATGAAACTGCCGGCTGGCTATGCGCAGCGGGTTTCATCGACGTCGGGATGACAACGTTGCCGAGCCCGCCCTTCACATCGTCGATTGTCACCGCCCGAAAACCATGACGTTTGTTGCTTGCGAAACTTAAAGTCACGCTTGAATTTACCTGGTTCGCGTTACGTACTCTGCGTGATGATGGGAGTAGTCGCGGCTACGGTCAGCGGTTGTATTGCGGCGTCGCTCGCTCCGCTCGCGTTGCAGGCGCTGGGATTTGGCGTGAAGGCGGGAACCATGATGGCGCATGGCGGCGATACCCCGAGTCCCGACGAGACCGAACTCGATGATCAAACTACATTCAGCGACAGCGATTTCGACCGGACCAAGACCCGGAATACGTCAGACGAGAGCAAGTGCAATGAGATGGTGCTGGTGACCCCGGCGATTATCGAGTTCCGAGCGCATCAAGCAGGCACCGAATGGCGCGAACTGGGGCTGGGAGGATCGGCCGACGCGCCTCGATGGGCAGTGGTTGCGGCAGGGGACACGCCGACCGCGAAAGACGTATCATCCGATGGATGGGCGCCGGCCAACAATCTCGGCCATATGAATTTCAACCCGCCGCTCAAAACCCCGGCGGTGGCGGGAGACGATACGTTCATGGCGTATGCGCCGGTGCAGTCCTACAGCGCCTCGGAGCGCGACCAACTCGCCTCGCTGGTGCTGGACTTCGGCCCGGTGGTCGGGACGTTCGATTACAATGGGCGTCAGTACAAATACTCAACCTTGAAAGATCTGCCCTGCTTTCCCGTCCCGCGATGATTCCGCGATGACACGGACGTGACTGTGAACACGGGGGAACCGCTTGAGCGCGAAGGCCAAAAACGTGACGGCGGTATTTGCACTGATGGCGCTGTCAGCCTTAGCCATCGGGTGCGATTCGCATAATCGCATGGCTACCGCAGCAATGACCGATTCATCCGCGCCGCTACCACTCCATCCGGAGCGCTGGCCAAATGGCGAGCTGACCGTTGCGAACCTCGGTCACGCTACGCTGCTGATGAACTACTTCGGGGTGCGGATGATCACCGATCCGACGCTGTTCGATCGTATCGGAGTGGCGATCGATTCGATCGTAACGATTGGACCGCGCCGCCACGTTGCGCCACCGCTCACAGCGGCGGAAATCGGCCCCCTCGACCTCATTCTCATAACGCACGCGCATATGGATCATCTCGATCTGCCGTCACTCAAGGTGTTGCCTAAGACCGCGACAGTAATCGCCTGCGCGAAGTGCGCGAGGCTGATTCGTCCGCTCGGCTTCAACGACGTGCGCGAACTGACCTGGGGTGAATCGACCACGGTAAAGGGGCTGACGGTGACGGCGATGGCGGCAAATCATTGGGGCAAGCGGTGGCCGCTGTGGGGCGTCGATTACGGCTTCGACAGCTACGTGATCGAGCGCGAGAACCATCGCATGCTGCTCGCCTGCGATAGCGCATACACGGACGTCTTCGCGGCGCTCGCCGGCCGGCCGCCCGAGGTCGCGGCGTTCTCCATTGGCGCGTACGATCCCTGGATTCACTACCATGCCAATCCGGAGCAGGTCTGGTCGATGTTTCAACAGTCCGGCGCGCGCTATCTCATCCCCATCCATTGGGGGACCTTTCGACTCTCGAAGGAACCGATGGACGAGCCGATGCGCCGGCTGATTGCAGCCGCCGGCGAGCGTTCGAACGAAATCGTGTTGCGCCATATCGGCGGATCGTGGACGCTGCCCGACTCGGCCAAAGTCGCGAGCGGCGGTGACCTCGAACCAGCCCCCAAGAGCGGCGCGAGGTAATCCAACGGATGTCGCGGTCGTGTCCGGATGCTTGACACTCGCGCGCCGATTCGGTGCTCTTACAACATCAAGGCTATGCGCTCGAGCAGGATCCTATACGCTCTGAAACTTAAAGTGACACTTTGGATTGTCGTGGCGATTGTGACGGTGGCGGCTAATTCATTCGCATTGGCCGACGACGATTGGGAAGCCGTGCCGAGCAATCCCGCCGCCGAATCCAGCGCGCCCGCTCCGGCTCAGGAATCGCCCGGCAATCCGCCCGCATTACCGACCCATCACCACGCGTCGCGCACCGTCCCCGGCGCTGGCGGCCCGTCCAACGTGATGATCGTATGCGGCGAAAAGGCGGTCGCGCCATCGCAGAAAATCCAGTCGATCGTCTCACAAATCAACGGGGCGTGGGGATCCGATGTCCGGGTGTATCAATCGATCGCTCCCGAAGGACCACACGCTGTGCCCGGCGGTTGTATTTTCTATAATCCTTCCGCGCTCGCGATGCTGCTCGGACTGCGCCTCGACCTGACCGATCCAGACATCATGACGCCTATGCTATACGCAATCTTCGCGCACGAAGTCGGCCACGAAGTTCACGAGGATTTCAGTGCGTCGCGGACCGCCGTCCCCAGCGAAATCAAGGAACTCGAAGCCGACCGCTTTTCCGGCTACACGATGCAGAAGCTCGGTGTTCCCGCTACGGGCCTGTCCCCCTATTGGAGCATGACGGGCGACGAATTCGGGTCCGGCCCGAAACATGGCAGCAGCGCGCAGCGCGTCGCAGCATTCAAAGAGGGCTGGCACGAGGCCGAATGGAATCGCGCAGAGAACTCGACCCCGGCCATCTCCGCAATGCAGGAATCGGTCGCGCCTGAGGATTCCACCGCCGCGCCTTAGGATGTGCCGCGGCGCGGAAGCTCCTGTCGCCCATGGCACGTCAGAAAATGTGGTGGAAGAACTCGGAACTGCAAGTTTTTCAGGACACTGAAACCTCAATGAGGTTTCAGACTTCCCATTGGGTTCGACGCTCGCGATGCTCGATTGGAATATCTGCGAATGAAGGCGCTGGCGGTTAGACGTGCTTGCGCTTTTTAGAGAGGTAATCGACCAACATATATTCGCCGAGATGATCAGGGCGCGTATAGAGCGCGCGGCCGCGATTGATCTGGGTCATCTTCTCGACGAAAGCGCGCAGGCTCGGCGAGTCGTCGAGCATGAAGGTGTTGATAGTGATGCCGCGGCGGGTCACGCGTTCGACCTCTTTGAGCGTCTCCTGCGCGGCGCGCATGCTGATGCCGCCGAAGGACAGCGGCCATTCGCAGTACAGGCGTTTGTTAAGGAAGTACGCGGTCGGCTGCCCGTCGGTGATCACGATGATGTGCTGGTTGCGCGACGGATGACGCCCGAGCAGATCGCTCGCCAGGCGCAGGCCGTCCTGTAGATTGGTGAACGGATCGCCCATGTTCCACGATGCTTCAGGCAGGTCCTTCAGCTTCAGTTCAACGGCGCGAGTGAAAAATCCGACGATCGAGAAATAGTCGCGCGGAAACTTCGATCGGATGAGCGTCTCGAGCGCCAGGGCAACTTTCTTGGCCGCAGCGAAGCGCCCTTCCCAACTCATCGACCACGACATATCCAGGCAGAGAACGGTTGACGACGAGCTGCCGTAATCGTTTTCGTAAATCTCGAAATCGTCGGGCTTGACGTCGAGCGGCACGCCCGGACGACGCGCGAGCGCGTGCTTAAGAGTGGCGACGAGGTTGAGGTTGAGCGGATCGCCAAACTCGTAGGGACGGGTCTGATCGGGGCGCATCTCGGTGATCCCGCGATGGTCGGTGGTATGCGAACCCGCGCGATCCTTGAGCAGTCCCTGGTAAATGTCGCGCAGCGCGAGCTGGCCGATGCGGCGCACGCCCTTGGGCGAGAGCGCCAGATGGTCGCCCTTTTGCACCATGTAGCCGGACTCGCTCAGCAGCATCATCACCTGGCGCAGGCTCTGAAAATCCTGCTGCGCTTGCTGCCCCAGCAGATCCTTCATGTCCTCCATCGAAATTGTCTCGAAGTTGCCCGACATCAGGTCCTGCTCGAGCTGGCGCATCCGCTCCATTTCACGCATCAGATCGAGCGCCTTCTGATAGTCGAGACTCTCGGGCCCGTGGAACATGTGATTGTAGCGGTCGCGGAAATTTTCGAGGTCGCGGATGTTTTCGTATTCGGACAGCAAATCGTCGAAGTCGGATTTGGCCTGCGCGTCTTCGAAGTCGTAGCTTTCGAGCTTGCGGAGCGCCTCGGACAGACGCCGCGGCATCTGGTTCAATTTACGCTCTTTATCTTCGATGCCCTCCTTCTCCCCGCGCATCGACTCGAGCTTCTGACGCTCCTGATTGAGAATATCTTCAAGTTGCTGATCGAGCTCAGAAAGCGAATTCTTCAGATTGAACTCGCGATAGCGCTGGCGCATCTCCTGGCGTAGCTGCTCGAGAAACTCTTCGAGGCCCCGGACTTTGACGCCGTCAAAGTCCATCCCTTGACGCATCATCCAGTCCATCGCCTGGCGGACGTCATCACTGTAGGAGAGAAAGTCGGCGAGCTTCTCGAAAACCTTGTCGGCGTCAACCTTGAGCTTCTGCGACCCGTCCCAATAGGTGTAGAGAATCTTGACCATGTCTGGTCCCGCGCCTCAGGCGTGGTAGGAGTAGCGCCCGCCCGACTTTTCCTTGTTGAGTTTCTGATGGAGGTGCAGGCCCTCGAAGATGAATTCGCTCGCGGTCGCCATCAGGCCGGGCGTCTCGAATGCGCCAATCTGATTGATCGCGTCGCGAAGGCCGGGCACTTCGCGCAGGGCGTCCATGTAGTCTGACGCGGGCGCGCGGTCCGAGACTTCGACGCCCCAGCCCTGCTCGAAGTAAGCGGCCACTTGTTTCAGATCGTCTAGTTTGACGACGCGATCGAAGACCTTGAGCACGGCGCGATTGACCAGGCGCTCGATCAGGTCGTCGTCCTTCTTGTCCTCGCCGACATACTCGAGTTCGAGCTTGCCGGCTGTCGAGGCATAGAGCGCGTGAAGATCCGACAGCCGCGGAACAATCTCGCTGTCGCCATTGATGATCGCGCGCTTTTCGGCGTTGGAGATCAGAGACTCCAGATTGTTGATCGTCACGCGCACCGAGACCCCCGAAGTCTGGTTGATCTCGTTGGAGGCGCGCGCCTCGAAGGTGATCTGCGCGAGGATGTCCTTCAAGAATTGCGGCACCCGCAGCGGCATCTCGGAGCGCAGCGGATAGCTGCATTCCTGTTCCATGATAAGGACTTCGTGCTCGATAGTCTTCGGGTAATGCGTGCGAATCTGGATATCGAAGCGGTCTTTCAGGGGCGTGATGATCCGGCCGCGGGAGGTGTAGTCCTCGGGATTTGCACTCGCGACGAAGACCACGTCAACGGGCAGCCGAATCTTGTAACCCTTGATCTGGACGTCTTTCTCTTCCATCAGGTTGAACAGGCCCACCTGAACCTTTTCGGTCAGGTCGGGCAGTTCATTGATAGCGAAGATGCCGCGATTGGTGCGCGGAATAAGTCCGTAATGGATGGTTTCGGCGTCGGCGAGATAGCGCCCCTCGGCGACTTTGATGGGATCGATTTCGCCGATGAGATCGGCAACCGAGACGTCGGGGGTGGCGAGCTTCTCCGCGTAGCGATGTTCGCGCGAGAGCCAGACGATGGGAGTCTCGTCGCCCTTTTCGGCGACCAGCGCGACGCATCGGCCGCAAATCGGTGCATAGGGATCGTCGCTAATCTCACACCCGGCAATGGCCGCAACCTGATCGTCAAGCAAGGACGCCAATGACCGGATGATCCTCGATTTGGCCTGGCCGCGCTCCCCTAGCAGGATCATATGATGGCCCGCGAGGATGCCGTTCTCAATTTCCGGCAGCACCGTGTCGTCGTACCCGACGATTCCGGGCAACACCCTTTCCTTGCGGCGCAGCCGATCGAGGAGGTTATCGCGCATCTCGATACGCACCGGTTTGGTGCTATAGCCGGCGCGCTTGAGGTCACCGAGGGTCCGAAGTTCCAGCAGACTTTGATCCATGGGTAATGCCGCGGCGAAAATCCTTGATCTCAGGATAAAGCAGTATCGATCGATTTGAAAAGGGGCTCCAGCAGCGCGAAACATTCCGTCAGCGCCTGCGGAAGAACTCGGGTGTCCGCTATCACCGGCATGAAATTGTTATCGCCATCCCATCGCGGCACCAGATGCCAGTGCATGTGATCGGCGATACCTGCGCCGGCGGCGCGCCCGAGGTTGAGACCGACGTTGAGCCCGGCAGGCTTATAAGCAATGCGCAGGCGTTGGACTGTGGCCGCAACAATAGTGGAGAGGTCGATCAATTCATCGCGCGTCAGTAGTTCCAGGGACGCGACGTGTCGGCGGGGCGCCGCCATGAGATGTCCGTTGTTGTAGGGATAGCGGTTCAACATCACCAACGCGAGCGGGCCAGCGTAAAGCACCAGCCGCCGACGTCGTTCGGGAGCGCCAGTCCGGCCGAAACAAAAGATGCAACGATCGGTCCCGCCCGGTTTACGGGTTACATAAGCCGAGCGCCACGGCGCCCACAGTATTGCGGGCGCAGCACTGGACTCAGGCGGAGCGCTGTTGCGCGGGGTCCGCCGCGCCATTGACCTCGACCCGGAGATCCTTGCCGGCGCGAAAGAACGGAATCCGCTTGGCCGCGACCTCAACAGTGTCGCCGGTCTTGGGATTGCGACCCTGGCGCGCCTGCCGCTCCTTGACCCCGAAGCTCCCGAAGCCGCGAATCTCGATTCGCTGCCCGCGTGCCAGAACCTCGGCCATCGCCTCGAACATCGCATTCACGATGGTCTCGGAATCGCGATGGGTGACACCCTGCCGGCGCGCCAGCAGTTCCTCGATTAAACCCCGCTTGGTCATCCGCCTGGTGCCACGCCTTCCCGATGCCCTTACGCCTGGCCGCTACCGTCCGCGGCCGCTGCGCGGCGAACGATCGTCACGATCGAGCCGCAATTCTTCCTTAAGGATATCTTCGAGCGAGAAGCGCGACGCCTCATGCTCCCGCTTCAGATATGCCTGCATCTCTTCACGCTCTTCGTGCGCACGGAGGCCCTTGATCGACAGTCCGATACGCCGCTCCTTGCTATCGACCTGGACCACCAGCGCCTCGAGCTCGTCGCCGACCTTGAACATCGAGGACGGCTTGTCGACGCGTTCGTTGCTCAACTGCGAGATATGAATCAGGCCTTCGATGCCCTCTTCGAGCTCGACGAAAACCCCAAAATCCGCAACCGAGCTGACCTTGCCGTTGACGCGGCTGTTGAGCGGGTAGCGCAGCGCCACAGTGTCCCAGGGGTCCGGCGTCAACTGCTTCACACCGAGACTCACGCGCTCGTGCTCGACTTCGATACCCAGGACCACCGCTTCGACTTCGTCGCCCTTTTTATAGACCTCGGAGGGATGGCGCACCTTCTTGGTCCACGACAAGTCCGAAATATGCACGAGACCGTCGATACCGGGCTCGATCTCGACGAAGACCCCGAAGTCGGTGATCGATTTGACCTTGCCCTTGATGGTGCTGCCGATCGGATGAATCTCGGCGAGCGCTTCCCACGGATTCGGTTCGGTCTGCTTCAGCCCGAGCGAAATCCGCCGATTTCCTTCGTCAACGCCGAGCACCTGCACCTCGACCATATCGCCGACGTTGACGACTTTCGACGGATGCACGGCGCGCTTGCTCCAGGACATCTCGCTGACGTGAATCAGCCCTTCGACGCCCTTTTCCAATTCTACAAATGCGCCGTAGTCGGTGACGCTGACGACTTTGCCACGCAGCCGCGCGCCGACCGGATAACTATCGGTAGCCTTGGTCCACGGATCAGGCATGATCTGTTTCATACCCAGCGAGACCCGCTCGCGGCCCTGATCGTACTTGAGCACGACGACCTTGACCTTTTCGCCGACCTTGAGAACTTCCGAAGGATGCTGCAGGCGGCCCCACGCCATATCAGTGATATGCAGCAGGCCGTCGATTCCACCGAGATCGACGAACGCGCCGTAGTCGGTGATATTCTTGACGGTGCCCTCGAGGATCACGCCCTCTTCGAGCACCTTCAGCGTCTCTTCCTTGAGCGAGGTGCGCTCGCGCTCGATGACGCTGCGGCGCGATACAACGACGTTGCCGCGCGCGCGGTTAAACTTGAGAATCTGGAAGCGGCCGCGCTGGCCGACGTAACGATCGAGATTTCGCGCCGGACGGAGATCGACGTGCGATCCCGGCAGAAACGCCGGCACCCCGATATCGACCTGCAGGCCGCCTTTGACCTTGCCGAGGATCACGCCTTCGACGGCGGCCTCGTTCTGGAACGCCTGTTCGAGTTCGCGCCAGACCTTGAACTTCTCGGCCTTGGCGTGGGACAGCATCACCGTACCATTTTCGGTTTCAGTGCCTTCGAAAAAAACATCAACCTCGTCGCCTTCCTTGATCGCAACGTTGCCGTCGTGATCAAGGAACTCGGCGAGCGGCACCTGGCCTTCGCACTTGTAGTTGATATCGATGATGACGTTGTCGCGCGTGATCAACAAAACCGTGCCGGTAAGTACATCGCCTGAACGCGGTGCGCGCAGGCTTTGTTCCATCAGCGACTCGAAATCATTCGTTCCTCCGTTCGCTTTCTCAGACAACTCTTTCTCCATTTAAAGGGACCTTCTACTCGCAGAACTATCGAGGCTACCGCAATCCATACAAGGGCGCCAGACTCGTTTCAAGCCCTATAGGGCGCGTGAAACAGCCAAGACGCGCGTTTTCATTTCATTAACCACCGCGGCCACATCGCGGGCGGTCGAATCGATCACAATTGCGTCGGCGGCCGGCTTGAGTGGCGCCAGCGCGCGACCGGCGTCGCGCTCATCGCGCTCAGCCAGTTGCGCCGACACTTCCTCGAGCGTCGTCGCAACTCCTTTGGCGGCCAATTCCGCATAGCGGCGCGCGGCGCGGACGGCGGCGTCTGCCACCAGGAAGAACTTGACTTCGGCGTCGGGAAAAATCGCCGTGCCGATGTCGCGTCCCTCCATTACGACACCACCTGCCTCACCGGCGGCGCGCTGAACGTCGAGCAATTTCTCGCGCACCATCGGCAGCGCCGATAAACGCGATGCGAGATCTCCAATTTCAGGCTCGATGATGACGTCGGTGATATCGTGGCCGGCCAGCATTACGCGCTCGCCGTTGAACGTAATCGATATTGTAGCAAGAAGTTTCGCCAATTGCGCGCGGATCGCGTCAGTAATGTGCGGACCGGCTGCATCCTGAGGGCGCACCCCGGCGGCGCGCGCCGCCACTGCCACTGCGCGGTAGATAGCGCCGGTATTGAGATAGCTGAAGCCGAGCGCGCGGGCGAGCGCACGCGCCACGGTTGATTTGCCCGCGCCGACCGGACCGTCGATAGCGACGATTGGACGCTCGCGGGCGGCTACTGAACGTCCCGGCTTCATTTCAAACGCTCGCGCATGTTGCGTCCGCGTTCGAACAGCGCAATTAATTCGTCCCCATCGCCGCGCTCGACCGCCTGCGCAAATTGATCGAAGGAGCCACGAAACAGTTTGAGCGCCGCGAGGATCGCGCCGGGATTAGTCAGGCAGATGTCACGCCACATTTCCGCTGAGGACGCCGCGATCCGGGTGGTATCGCGCAGTCCCCCGGCACCATACTCAGTGGCAAGTTTACCGTCTATATGTTCACTTTCGAGCGACGCGGCCAGCGCGCTGGCAACGAGCTGCGGCAGATGGCTCGCGTGGGCGAGGATCGCGTCGTGGTCGGCCGGGGCCATCCGTTCGACGTTGGCGCCGGTCGCGCGCCACAGCGCTTCGACTTTTGCGAGCGCCTCCGGGGTGCTGCGCTGCGACGGCGTCACGATCACGCGCCGGTTGACGAACAGATTCTCCTCGGCGGCGGCGGCCCCGACGATCTCCTTGCCGGCCACCGGATGAACCCCGACCAGCGCCATCCCCGGGCCGATCAGCGATTCGAGTTCGCGCACCACCCATTCCTTGACGCTGCCGACGTCGGTAATCACCGCGGTCTCCGGCAGATGCGGCACCATCGCGGCCAGCGTCTCGGGAAACGTCATCACCGGCGTCGCGAGCATCACGAGGTCGGCACCGCGCGCCGCCTCGGCCGGATCGCGCGTCGAGAAATCGATCAGGCCGCGGGCGATCGCGACGTCGAGATTCGCCTGGGTGCGCCCGAGCCCGACGATCCTCTCGACGAGCCCCTGCCTGCGCGCGGTGATCGCAAGCGATCCGCCGATCAGGCCGACCCCGCAGATGGTCATCTGTCGAAACAGTTCTTTCACTGACTGACGCTCGCGATGCTCGAGCAGGAGGCCAAGTCCTGCGGGATCGAAAAAACGAGTGACCCAGAGTCACTTAGCAAATTTCTAGGCTTCACGCGGACTGATTTATAACTCATTGAAAAAGTGAACTCTGCAAATTCTCGAGGCCTCGGAAAAATATAGGTTGGGCGTTCTCGGTCAGTGGTCCTCAGGGCGCTTTGCTGATCACCCGCTCCAGCGCCGCGATCAGCTTGCGATTCTCCTCCGGCAGGCCGACGCTGATCCGCACATGCCGCGGCCAGCCGTAGGCACCCATCGGACGCACGATCACGCCCAGTGCGAGCAACCGGGTGAAGACCGCGTTGCCGTCGCCGACCTCGCTCAGGATGAAATTCGCATGACTCGGCACGTAAGCGATACCGAGGCGCTTGAACTCGCGCTCGAGGTACGCGATCCCTGCGGCGTTATTTTCGAGCGTGCGGCGCACATGATCGGCGTCGTCCATCCCGGCCAGCACCGCGGCCTGCGCAATCGAAGTTACGTTGAACGGCTGCCGCACCTTGTTCAGCAATTGCACCAGTTCGGGCCGCGCGACCGCATAACCGACCCGCACCCCGGCGAGGCCAAAGATTTTCGAGAACGTGCGCAGCGTGACGATCATCCGGTTACCGTCGTGATACTTGAGCGAGTCGGGGTAATCGGTATCGCGAACGAACTCGAAGTAGGCCTCGTCGGCGACGATCACGACGTGTTCGGGCACCTGCGCGAGGAAGCGCTCCCACGCCTGGCGCTTGACGATGGTGCCGGCGGGATTGGTCGGATTATCAAGAAAGACGATTCGCGTCTGCGCGTCGATCGCCGCGGCTATCGCGTCGAGGTCGAAGTAAAAGCCGTCTTTCATCGGCACGGCCTTCGCCTCACCACCTGCCGCCGCCGTCGCCAGCGCGTAAATCGCGAATGCATGTTCGGAAAAGACCGCGTTGAGTCCGGGCCGCAGGAACAGAAACGCGAGCAGGTTCAGCACCTCGACCGAGCCGCCCGCCATGAAGATCCGGTCGGCCGCGACGCCGTGATGCGCCGCGATTTTGTGGCATACCGCCCAGCACGATCCGTCGGGATAGCGATTCACCTCGGCCAGCGCCGCGTGCATCGCGGCCACCGCCAGCGGCGAGGGTCCCAGCGGATTCTCGTTGGAGGCGAGCTTGACCGGCTCACCAATTCCGAGTTCGCGCTGCAGTTCCTCGATTGGCTTGCCGGGCTCGTAGGGACGCAGCGCGGCCACCGTGGGCATGACGAGTGATTCGGGCTTGATCAAGCTATGCGACCCGCGCCGGCACGTGCCTGTCGGCGGACCTTTCTGGACTTTCCCTTACGCTTCAGGGCTTGCCTTCAGGATACGATCCCAGCACCTTGAGAAAAAGGGCTCGCTTCTCCAGCGCAGTGAGCGCGCGGCGAACTTTCGCGTCCTCGCGATGACCCTGCAGATCAACGAAGAAGACGTAGGCCCAGGGCTTCTCGCGCTGCGGCCGCGATTGAATCATGGTCAGATTGATCCGTTCCCGGGCGAACAGCGTCAGCGCGCCATGCAATGCGCCCGCGCGCTCCGGCAGGCCGAAGACCAGCCCGGTTTTGTCGGCCCCGCTGCGCGCCATCGCTTCGCGTCCGAGCACCAGGAAGCGCGTGGTATTCTGCGCCAGGTCCTGGATATTCTCGGCGACCACCTCGAGTCCGTTAGCGCGCGCGGCGGCCAGCGACGCGATCGCCGCGCAACTCGCGTCCTGGGCGGCCCGCTGGGCGGCGAAACTGTTCGACGCCACTGCCTCGAGTTCGCAATGCGGATAGTTGGCGGCGAGATAATTACGGCATTGTGCGAGCGACTGCTGATGCGAAACGATTCTGGTAAAGGTTCCGGCGTCGGCGCGGGCCATCAGGACGTGCCGAATGGGCAACAGGATTTCGCCAATGATGCAGAGCGGCGTGTCGATCAGCAAATCGAGCGTCAGGCTGACCGATCCCTCGGTCGAATTCTCCACCGGCACGACGCCGTAATCTGCCCTTGAATTTTCCAGCGCCTGGAACACCGCGGCGATCGAGGGCTCGGGCAGAAACGACGCGCTCGCGCCGAAGCGATTGCGCGCCGCCTCATGAGTGTAGGTATGTTCGGGTCCGAGATAAGCGACGCGCAAGGTATGTTCGAGCGCGGTGCAGGCCGAAATGATCTCTTGGAAGATGCGCCGCAGATGATCCCCGCTGAGCGGCCCCTCGTTCAGCGCGACTACCCGCTCGAGCACCTGGCGCTCGCGCACCGGCTGGTAGATCGGGGCGCCGTCCCCGTGCTTCAAATCGCCAATCCGCTGGGCGACGCGCGCGCGCTGATTAAACAGCCTGACCAGTTTCAGATTGATCTCGTCAATTTGCCCGCGCAGCTCGTCGAGCGTCGCACCACCGCCGCCCGTACCGCCGGGGTTTTTCTTCGGCTTGGCCTTGGCGGCCATGGTCGCAGCGCTTTTGGAAGTTCTTTTGGCAGACGGCAGCAAGGGCATGACGGCGGGTTATCCGATCCCGGCGCCATTTTCAACGCGGGTACTCGTGATAAACGCGGTGCCCATCGCAGCGAACTTCTTCGCGCGATCGTCGAGCAGCGCGGCGGGAGACATCCGGGCGAGCCGCCGCAGGTGACGCTCGATCGCCTCGCCCAGCGTCGCGATCGCCTCGGTAGGCTCCCGATGAGCCCCGCCGGCGGGTTCCGGCACGACCTCGTCGACGACGCCCAGCCTCAGCAAATCTTCAGCGGTGAGTTTAAGCGCGCGGGCCGCGTCGGCGACCTTCTCGGGGCCGCCCTCCCGCCACAGGATTGCGGCACATCCTTCGGGCGTGATCACCGAGTAACAGGCATATTCCTGCATCAGGACGACGTTGCCGACGCCGAGCGCGAGCGCGCCGCCGGAACCGCCTTCGCCGATCACGCACGCGATCACCGGCGCTTCGATCTTCGCCATCAGTTCGAGGTTCGCGGCGATCGCCTCCGATTGTCCGCGCTCCTCGGCGCCGACGCCCGGCTCCGCCCCCTGGGTATCGATAAAGGTGATCACCGGTATCGCGAAGCGGCTGGCGAGATCGAATACCCGCGCCGCCTTGCGATAGCCCTCCGGATGCGGTTTGCCGAAGTTGCGGCGAATTCGTTCGGCGGTCGAGCGGCCCCGCTGATGACCCGCGATCGCCACTGGCGTGGTCCCGAAATAGCCGAAACCGGCGACGATCGCGCCGTCGTCTGCAAACCGCCGGTCACCGTGAATTTCGAGGAACTCACCGATCAGGGCCTCGACATAATCGAGGGTCTGCGGGCGCGACGGATTGCGCGCCACCCTGACCCGATCCATCGCATCCAGCCGCGACTTGATCTCGGCCTCGATCAGCCTGCGCTCGGCGGCAAGTTTCACCCGCGCGCGCGGATCGGCGTCTTCGTGAAGCCGGGCGAGTTCGGCCAGCCGTGCTTCGAGTTCGGAATTCGCCCGCGCGGGCGCGGCGCGCCCCGTCCTTTCCGCCGTGTCAGCTGTCTTCATTACCCGTTTCCACGTCCTCGTACGGCTGCTTGCATCGGTTCCCGCCAATCAACTGCGTCGCGCGCTGGCCCGCCATTGTACCAGTCCGCACTCGCGACTCACTACGGTTCGTCACTCGGCGGCGCTTGAAAGAATTCGCGGAATAGCCTTACGGCTTCTTCAATCCCGCGATCCGGGTCGAGCCACACCAGGTCGCGCTCGCGCCGGAACCAGGTCATCTGGCGCTTGGCCAGACGGCGGCTCTCGCGTTTGGCGGCGTCGATCGCCGCAGCCAGGGTCAATGTACCCTCCAGGTATTGAGCAATCTCGCGGTAGCCGATCGTTTGCATCGCGACGCTCGCTCTCCGATCGCCCGACGCGAGCAGGCCGCGCACCTCTTCGACCAGTCCGGCCGCCATCATCGCGTCGAACCGCCGATCGATGCGCAGGTAGAGGCGATCGCGCCCGACCGTGAGGCCGACGCAGAGATTCTCGTAACCGCCCCCGGCGATTCGGTGACGCCGCTGATGTTCGCTGATCGGAATGCCGCTGGCTTCGTAAACTTCCAGGGCGCGCACCAGGCGCGGCAGATCGTTGGCGCCGATCCGTTGTGCGGCCGACGGATCGACCTTGCTCAGCCGCCGATGCAACTCCTCCGCGCCACGCTCTGCTGCGACCACGCCGAGTTCCGCGCGATATTGGCGGGAAGCGCGCGGTCCGGTGAAAATCCCCTCGCGCAGGACGCGCAGATAAAGCCCGCTGCCGCCAACTACGAGCGCCGGGCGCCCGCGCGCAGCGATTTCAGCGATCGCCGTCTGCGCCATCGCGGCGAACTCCGCCACGTCGATCGGCGTGCCGGGATCGCATACGTCAATCAGATGATGCGGGATGCGGGCGCGATCGGCGGCGGTCGGCTTGGCCGTCCCCAGATCCATCCGGCGGTAAAGCTGGCGCGAGTCGGCGTTGACGATTTCGGCGCCGAGGCGCGCCGCCACCTCGATCGCGAAGGCCGTCTTGCCAGAGCCGGTAGGCCCGACAATCAGACCGATTCGCTGACCGATGCGCACGCGCGTTCGAGGATTCGCGCAAAGGAGTTCGGGCTTGCCCGGCGCGCCGGAATCGACGCAAGGCGCGGCGGTTTCCAATCGCTCATCCATCATTGACCCGGAGCTCATCTGCAGGGGAATTGTAGTCCAGCGCGGGCCGGGCCGGAACCAGTCAGACCTTCAGGAGCGGGTGATAATCGAAACTTGACGGATCGGAACTAGATGAGCGTGACCGCTCACCGGGCGAAAGTTTGCGCGACACTCGCCCCCTCAGCGGCGGAACAGGCGCTCGATCTGGCCGCGCGGGAAGCGGATATGGACCGGCCGCCCATGCGGACAGTTGCTCTTGAAGGGAGTCGCGTCGAGCGCCGTCAGCAGCGCGGAAATCTCGCCTGCCGCGAGGATCCGGCCGACCCGCACCGATCCATGACAGGCGAGCCGCTTCAACAGATCCTCGAAGGCGCCCGCGCCGCGCGCATGAGAACCGCCCTCGCCCATCCCCTCGATCACGTCGTTGAGCAGCTTGAGCGCGTCGCCGCCCGCGCCGAAGACCGCAGGAGCCGCCTTAAGCAACAGCGTCGCAGGACCGAACTGTTCGAGCTCGAAGCCAATCGCGCGCAGCTCGGCGAGGCTCGCGGTGACCTGCGCCGCGCGGGCCAGCCCCAATTCGAATGTGGCGGGCGCCAGCAGCGCCTGCGTCCGCACTCCGCCCGCGCGCAGCTCGGCCCTTAGCCGCTCGAAGGTCACACGCTCGTGCGCGGCGTGTTGATCGACCAGGATCAGTCCGTCATCCGAGACCGCGGACGTATCCTCCAGCGCGATATAGCCGGCGAACAACTGACCGAGGACGCGCAACTCCGCATAGCGCGGCACCGGGGGCTGGTGGGCGCCGTTTTCGATCGCCGGGCTAGCTGGCGACGGTACGGTGGCCGCGGCGCCGAGAGGACCCGCGGCAACCGTTACGCCGGCGACCCCGCCGGAGCCATCCGCGAGTTCCGGAGCGCCATGCTCAAGATTGCCGCCGTTGGCGAGTGGGCGGTAGCCGAGCCCGAGCGCGCGCTGCTCGACCCGCGGCGCCGGGGCCTCGGCGACCAGGCGCAATCGCCGCTCGCCGCCCGCGTGCTCGATGCGCCGGACAGAGGCGTCGCCCGCCTCGCCTCTGTCCGGCGCGTCCCCAGCGCTGGCCTCGAGCGCCGGGCCGCTTCCACGACGGCCCGCGGCCGGGACCGCGCCGCCGGGGAGCACTCCGGTTTGGTCCGACAGCCGCGCGCGCAACGCATGATAGACGACTTCGAAGATCGCACCGGAATTGCGGAAGCGCACCTCGGTCTTCATCGGATGGACGTTGACGTCGACCTCTTCGGCGCGCAGCTCGATCATCAGGGCGACCGCCGGATGACGGCCGCGCGGAATCAGCGTGGCGTAGGCCTGCGTTAATGCGCGCGCGAGCAGGCGGTCGCGCACGGCGCGGCCGTTGACGAACGTGAAGACCATCCGGGGGGTCGCGAACGACTCCTGGCTGGTCGCGGCGAGACCCCAGGCGCGCGCCGCTCCTTCGCGATGATCGAAGGCGATCATCTTCGCGGCCATTTTCACGCCCAGCAACTGGCGCAGGCGCTCCAGCAAAGAGGCCGCACGCGGCATCGCGGCGAGGCTGCGCCCGTCGGCGCCGAGCGCGAAGGCGACGCGATAGTTGGCCAGCGCCAGACGCTGGATCGCCTCGGCTGCCGCGCCCTGCTCGGTCGCGACGGTCTTCAGGAATTTGAGCCGCGCGGGCGTGTTGAAAAACAGGTCGCGGACTTCGACGCGGGTGCCCGGCGCCATTGCGCAGGTGCCGACCTGTTCAATCTCACCCCCGGCCGCGGCGATTTCGACCCCGTGGTCGTCTTCGGGCCGCCGCGTCCGCAAGACCATCCGGGAGACGCTCGCGATCGCCGCCAGGGCCTCGCCGCGAAAGCCCAGGGTGCGGATCGCGGCGAGGTCCGCCGCGTCGCGAATCTTGGAAGTGGCATGACGGCGCAGCGCGATTATGGCGTCTTCGCGGCCCATCCCGCAGCCGTCGTCGGCAACCGCGATCAAGCCGCCCCCGCCGCGTTCAATTGCAACATCGATGGAGCGCGCGCCGGCGTCGAGCGCGTTCTCGACCAGCTCCTTCAGCGCCGAGGCGGGACGCTCGACCACCTCGCCCGCGGCGATCTGGCTGGCGACCTGCTCGGGCAGTATATGGATTACGCGCTGCGTCATCGTGGGCGGCTTAAGGCAATTTCATTATGCGCGCCGCGCAGACGCGTTCGTTGGCTGCGCGTTCGCCTCGCTGTCACCACTGTGGTGGCTCGAAGGCGCCGACTCAAGCTAACCGGGGCCTCGCGCGCCGCAGGAGTCGAGGTTTACCAACAGCGGCCGCCGCAGCCTGTTAATAGCCGCCAGCGCCGCACGAAAGTCCGGCATTTTCGTTCGAGGGCCTCTTTTATTTGACAGCCGCGCGAGTTAGGCTGGTCCGTTCGGGTCCGCATGAGTTAATCCCCGTGCGGACCGCGTGCGCCTCTCCCCGCCATCGAGGTGGTTGAGCGGGCGGAGCGGGTAACAGCCCGGGTTAACGGGTTAATCGGGACGGAGTACGAACTCGATGAGACATTGCTCGGTATGCGGCAAAGGGCCCTCGGTGGGCAACAGCGTCAGCCACGCCAACAACAAGACCAAGCGGCGCTGGAATCCCAATCTGCAGGAAGTGCGGGCGCTGCTCGGCGGGGGCGTGCAGCGGGTGCTGGTATGCACGCGATGTATCCGGAGCGGCAAGATTCGCAAGAGCGCCTGACCCACCGAGCCGATGACCGAGAGTGGCCGAACCTCGTATCGACTAAAAAGTCGCCTGGTCACAACAACGTCAGCAGCTTTTCCGGCGGCCGCGCGATCACAGCGCGGCCGGCGCGAATTACGATCGGCCGCTGCATCAGTTCCGGATGTTCGAGCAGCAGCGTCACCACCGCATCTTTGGTCACGTAGTCTTCCGCCTTGAGTGCCAGTTCGCCAAAGCGCTTGTCCTTGCGCACCAGGTCGGCGACCGGCGCCTCGAGGATCGCGATAATCTCCTCGAGCGCCGCGCGCGCCGGCGGATGCTTCAGATACTCAATGGTCTCAAATTCGACTTTGCGGCTGCTCAGCAATTCCATCGCGCCGCGCGAACTCTTACAGCCGGGGTTGTGGTAAAGCGTCACTCGCTGCATAATTTCGTCGCTCCCGATCCGGGCCTGCTCCGCGCGCCGCAGGCCGCCGCGCAGATCTGCGAGGCAAGCATCGGCGGCCGCTTTGAAGCGGCGTCACGGACGATTGAAATCCCGTGAAATCAGCTTGCGAACATAATGCAAGTGCGTGAAGATCGCGAACAGGACGCCCTTATGCAGACGATCACGCAAACGATGACGCACGCTAGATAACGATGGACGCAAAAGCAATGACCTACGAATTCAACGCAGCGCCCGCGCCTGGCTCAGAACTTAATAATCGGCCGCTGGAATCTAGTGCCCATGGCGGAATCGCGGCGCGCTGGACGGCGACTGCAGTGATCGCATGCGGACTCGCGATCGGCCTTGGCGCCGCCGTGCCCGCTCCGGCTGCCGCGGCGCGCGTCAGCGGCGCCCTGATGAGTTACCAGGGGCAGCCCGAAGCGAGCCGCGATCTCCATTTCGAGAATTGCGTGACCCAGGATGAATACCTCGCCCCGACTCATCCGGGCGGAGTGTTCGCGCAGAGCCTGCCGCCCGGATGTTACGACCTGCGCGCCGAGCGCGGCGCGATCCTGCGCCGCGGGATCATTGTCGGCAACGCCGACGTCGCGATTGGATCCGTGAGCGATCTCTCGCCCTACGCCCCGGCGCGCTTCTTCGATCTCGAAGAGCTCTTTCCGACCCTGCTGACCAGCCCGGCGCCCTCGACCGCCTACATCTTCACGCACGATCCGACGGTGGTTCCCGCGAGCGCGGCGGTGGTGCCGGTGCCCTCTTCGGAAAGCGAGTGGTTGAAGCTCCAGAAGCAGACCGCAGGCAGTGTCAACGGCACCGCGTCTGCGCCCACTTACGACTTCAACGAGCCGCTGGACTTCAATCCGCCGCAGCCCGGAGCGCCGCCGCCGGCATTCGCCCCGACGCAGGCGCCGATTCCGCAGCAGCCCTGACGCGATCGCTAAAGTCGGGACCGATCACTTTCGCAGCGGAGCACCGCGCGCTTCAGGTCAGGAAATCGGCGACAAAGCTGCGCACGCCCTTGATCATCGCCACCGCTGCTTCCGGACCCATGACCCCCGGAGGGCCTGATCCACGGGATTCAGCGGTCGTATCGCCCGCGCCGAAACGCATCCAGTCGTCAACCTTCTGCCGGGTCGCGGCGGCGTAAACCCCGGCCTGCCAGAGCTTCTGATTGAGCGTTGCGGCGGTGTCGATCCGCTCGCGAATCGCGAGCTTGCGGCGGCGCGCGTTGCGCCATAGCACGTCCTCGAGAATCGCCGCCGCCAGCACTGCCGCGGCCTCGGCGCGCCCCGCGGCGCAATGGCGCTCGGCGATCGCCAGCAGGTCGTTGAATACTTCGGCGGCGGCCAGTTCTTCGACCCGCGCGACCGGGCCGAAATCGATATACTCGCGCACCGCTTTGAGCACCGCATGCCCGCGAGCGGCCGCGCTGAGGTACGGGCTGTCGCAGGAAAACTCGTACTCCTTGAGGTAATGACTATCCGCGCCGAAGGCTTCCTTCAGGAACACCAGGCAGCCGACCCGCCATTCGCGAAACCGCGCGGCGTCAACGAAATCCTGCAGCGATAACTCGGATCGGTAATGGCTGCGCAGAACCTCCCCGCCCTGTTCGAGCAGACGCGAGAGGCGGTCCCTGACGGTGTCGAGATCGATTATCCGGGCGGTTTCCATCGCGGCCAAGTTTACGAGCGGAGCCGCCCCGCGGGCAACCGCCCAGCGCCGCGTCGTGCCAGAATCGATCGGCTAGCGACGACTGGCGCCCAGCGGTTTCAGCGGACGGGAGAAGAACAGCCCGGTATGCCGCGCGACATCGCCGTTATCCACGCAACGCCAACCGTCGGGCTCGCGCGTCCAGCGCCGATGGTTCCGATCGAGCCCGGCGCCCCAGCCGTCGAGATCGATTCGTACGCGATCGCCCTTCTCGGTTCGCAACGTGATGAACCTCTTCATCGGAGTTACCTCCTCGCTCGAACAGGCCAATCCGGCGGGCGCCGTTGAGACCGGACTTTTAGCGCAACGCCCTATCCCGTCAGTCCCCATGACACGCCGTTGGAAACAGTCAATCAAGCGTTTCTGTCAGACCGAACGGGTTTTACAGACGCCGATTCGAGAGGGATATGGGGACGCGGTAATCTACCGGATTGAGTCGCCAGCCGCGATGGCGGTTGTCATCCGGCTCCCCGCTTCCCCAAAAAGACCGGGCCGGCCACGTTTCGTGCCGGCCCTGTCGCCTTTGATAATTTCCCGCGCCCTACTCGGACACGCGGAACCGGTCCGAGATCATCCCACCTGGCTGCCCACCACTGAGACGAAGCTCACGCATCGGCCCGGCTGTCCGCCGAGATTGTGCGTCAGGCCGACCTTTGGATGATCGAGCTGGCGCGGTCCCGCTTCGCCGCGCATCTGGAGCCACATCTCGTACATCATGCGCAGTCCCGACGCGCCGATCGGATGGCCAAAGGATTTCAGTCCGCCGTCCGGGTTGACCGGAAGATGCCCGTCGAGGTCGAAGAAGCCTTCCATCACGTCCTGCCACGCGTGGCCGCGCGCGCTGAAGCCGAGGTCTTCCATCAGCACGAGCTCGGTCGGCGTGAAGCAATCATGCACTTCGGCCATGCTGATCTGTTCGCGCGGATTGGTGATCCCGGCCTGCGCGTAGGCGTCGCGCGCCGAGGCGACGACTTCAGGAAAGCTGGTGAAGTCGTACTCGGGCGAGAGCGGTCCCGCCGCGGGTCCGGCGACGAAGGACAGCGCCTTGATATAAATCGGGTTCTTGCAGTATTTGTGCGCATCTTCGGCGCGCACTACGATCGCCGCAGCAGCGCCGTCAGAGACGCCCGAGCAATCCATGATTCCGAGCGGATCGGCAATCTTCGGCGAGTTCCTGATGGCGTCCATCGAGACTTCCTTCTGAAACTGCGCCTTGGAGTTCTTCGCGCCGTTGCGATGGTTCTTCCAGGCGATACGCGAGATGACCTCTTTGCCCTTCTCGGCGTCGAGGCCGTACTTCTTGAAGTACGCTGGCGCCAGCAGCGAAAACAGCGCCGGCGGGGTCATCGAGGCGGGCGTGCCGTCGTTGGGCGGATTGGTCATGACCAGGCCCGAAAAGCCCGAGTCCTTGAGCTTCTCGACGCCGATCGCCATCGCCATGTCATACGCGCCCGAGGCGACCGCGTAGCAGGCCTGGCGCAGCGACTCGGAACCGGTCGCGCACATATTCTCGACCCGCGTCACCGGCTTGTAGTCAATCTTGAGTGGTTCCGAGAGGGTCAGGCCCGACACCCCCGAACCCATCGTGCCCAGCCAGTAGGCGTCAACGTCGCCGGGCTGTACACCTGCGGAGGCGTAGGCTTCATAGGCGGCGTCGCAGAGCAGGTCCTCGGCGCCCTTGTCCCAATGCTCACCGAACTTGGTACAGCCCATACCGATGATCGCAACGCGATCCTTGATTCCCTTGCTCGCCATGAATGCTTCCTCCTGATACCGGTGGGTCCCTTTGCGCCTAGCGCTTGGGGCGCGCCTTCCAAAAATAGTTATGAACCCCGTCGGCAGTAAAGAGCCGGCGAAAGGTCATCTCGACTTCGTCGCCAATCGCGACCTTGTCGGGCTCGCAATCGGTCATTTCACACATGAAGCGCCCGCCGCCTTCATAATCGACCACCACGTTGACCGTGGGCGGATTGAGCGAAAACGCCAGCCGGTCGATCGCGTAAGTCGCCACTCGTCCGGTGCGATCGGCAAAGGCGTACGGTTCCATCTTATCAAACGCGCGACATTTGACGCAGACCCGCTGCGGCGGCAACTGCGGCGTGCCGCACGCGAGGCAGCGCGAACCGATCAGGCCGAACTTCCACTTTTCCGAGCGCATCATCGGGGGAGCGGCGGGACGTTCTGGATCGGGCCGGCGGGGCGGCTCGGTGGGCAGAATTTCGCGCCATTTCAGGTAGTTGCCGTAAGTGACGTCGCCCTTCGACTCGACCATCCGGCCAACCGAATGCACGGGCCTGAAGGCCGCGGCGGCCGGCGTCACCTGCAGGACCATCGCGTCGGCGCCGTCACCCACGGTCGCCACCAGAATCTTGTCGCCGGGCTTGGCCGCCGGGAGCACAGCCGTCAGCATCAGCGCAGCGTGCGCCGCACCGGCCTGCCCGACGGTCAGCGCCAATGATTCCGCAACCTTGGCCGGATCGATCTTGAGTTGGCGGAGAATCTCGTCGGCGGCGCGCTGATTGGGCGCGTCGAGCACGATCTTGGCGAGGTCGCCCGGCACCACTTTGGCCTTTTCGAGCACGTCGTGAATGATCTGCTTGAAGAGCGGATTGAAGGCTTGCGTGAGCGCGAAGCGCTCTTCCCACGAATGCGAAAAGCGCTCGCCGGGCGATCGCCACGAATCCAGGTACTCGCGCGTGAGCGAGGCGCTCGCGACGATCTCGGCGATCACGTTTTCGTTACCGAGCAGAAATGCCGCCGCGCCGTCACCGTTGGACTGCTCGGCCTTGCCTTCCGGAGCACCGAGACGGCTGTCCGAGACCGCGACCGCGGCCTGACCGCCGGTGGCGGCAACAGCGTCGGCCGCCTGCAGCATCGCGGAAATCCCGGCGCGGATCGATCCGGTCGAATCGGAAGCGCGAATCTCGGCCGGCAGCAGCGCGGCCGCTCCGACCAGTGCGGCGTTGAGCTTCTCGGCATAAGGCGGCGTGGTGGTCGCGAAAACCAGCGACCTGACGTCGGGCGAGGGCGTCGCCTTGAGGGCGTCGCGCAGCGCCTCGACCGCCATCGAAACGCTGTCCTCGTCGAAGCTCGCGACCGAGCGTTCGCCGCGCGTCGCCGGTACTCCAAGCACCGCGGCAATCGCGGCCCGTTTGAGCCGCCGGTAAGGTATGTACGATCCGTAGGAAACAATTCCAGCCATAGGCGCATTAAAGGCTTTCGGATAGCCGTCCGTCAACTCGCGCGCAGGGTCAACCTCGCTCCGGCCAAGTCCAGAGTGAGGGAAAAAGCGATTCAGTTCGAATTGTCAATATAACTAATTGTTATACACTGTAATCCTTGTGTATGGCCGAGCAGTCAAAGACCTTCTCCGAAATGCGGGGCGAGGCACTGCGAGAGATCGCTGTTCTGATAATCGTGTTTGCCCCTCTGGATCGCTGGGTTGATCATCGGAATTACACATGGATCGATTTTTGTGGAGACCTTCGGTATCAGCGCTTCGCTCATCCTAATGGGCGTTATTCTTGAGAAACTAAGGGCATTGTAAAGGCGGTGAGGCGCACAAGGAGCGTGCCGGAATGGAACAGAACCTGCCCGAGTTAGGCCCACTGATCGTTGGAACGATAGCGTTCTTGGTGGGAGTGGTTTTCGCTCTGCGAGAACGCGCCGGGCGCAAGGCCGAACGCCCCGCGAACGAACGTTTCAGCGCCGCCTGACCAGTGCATCGACCCGGCCGGATGTCCTCGGAAGCCGAGCACTGTCCCGTTACCCTTGCGAGAACTTTCGATTGAGCCAGCACGCGACTTGGGAGAAGCCGGGCGCTATTGTCGCGATTGTGACGCCGGGGCGGTGCGATAACCTTCGGCAACGCCTTCGACGGCGTAGGTGCGGACGGTCTCGGCGCGCCCTTTCACTTGCACGTCGCCGAGCGATCGCCATTGGAAGAGCGGCCGCACCGCACTGTGGGTATGCTCGCTGACGACGATGTCTGCGCCGAGATCCTTGGTCGCGGTCTCGAGCCGCGCAGCCAGGTTCACCGTGTCGCCGATCGCCGTGTACTCCATATGCTCCTGCGATCCGATATTGCCCACCACGGCGGGCCCCGAGTTGATACCGATGCCCATCTTGAAGGAGCGCCGCCCCTGCCCCTCCCATGCGGCCGCTAAAGACCCCAGCTCGCGCTGCATCTCCAGGGCGGCCTGCACGGCGTGCTCCTCTTGATGGGGATCGTCGGCGGGCGCGCCAAAGATCACCATCATGCCGTCGCCGAGGAACTTGTCGATGGTTCCCTGATTGCGCAGGATGACGTCAACCATGTGGCTGAGGAACTCGCTCAGCAGTTCGACGACCTCTTCCGGGCGCATCCCTTCGGCCAGCGGAGTGAAGCCGCGAATGTCGCAGAAGAGCACCGTAATGCGGCGGCGTTCGCCCTTGAGCGCGGGCAACTCGCCCTTGCTGGTGATCTGTTCCAGCACCTGGCGCGAGATATAGCCGGAAAAAGCGCGCTTGACCGTTTCGCGCTCGCGCAGTCCCGCCGCCATCGCGTTGATCGCCGCCGCCATCTCCGAGAATTCGACCGAGCCGTTGGCGGTCGAAGGGGTGGAGAAGTCGCCCTTGCCGATGCGATCGATACTCGCGCGCAGGTTATAGAGCGGCCGGGTGACTTCACGCGAGAGCAGCAGCGCCAGCGCCACCGCGAGGACCATGGTGATCGCGAAGGGCGGGATCATCTCCACGCCAAGCTGGGTCAGCGTGCTCGCCGGCGCCGGCTTCAGCGTCACGCCGACCTCGGCGACCTGCCGGCCCGAGCGATCACGCACCGGGGCGAAGGCGTTGTTGTAGCCGGCCTGGAAAGCGCTCAGATCCTGGGCCAGCCGATCGACCCCGTCGATCCCAATCTCGACCGGACTGCCGCTGCTCAGATAGACGTCGCCGGGCTGCCTCGCAAACTTGAAATCCTCGGTGCTATCGACGCCGTATTCCACAACTTTCGGATCCTGGGCCGCCCCGATCAGGGTGAAAATCCGATCGACCCAGACGTCTTCGCGCCGATTCGCGTCGCGTACGGAACGCAGGGTCGCCAACAGTTGCACATATTGGGGGCTGGTTTCGGCGGTGCGGGAGGTAATCGAGGCGACGGTTCCGGGATCGAGCAAGGC
>Ga0302325_10003953_pt1 | contig 34555 bp, 26 predicted proteins | sample Palsa_T0_2_FD_201948 | JGI IMG/M metagenome (GOLD analysis project Ga0302325, IMG submission 201948) | Peat permafrost microbial communities from Stordalen Mire near Abisko, Sweden - Palsa_T0_2 | ecosystem: Environmental > Terrestrial > Soil > Palsa > Peat permafrost | place: Sweden: Abisko...
CTAACTTGCGAGCAAGGTCCGCGTTGATGCACTCGACCCGCGCGAGGTCAGAGGTTGGCTCCGAAAGCTTCCAAAGGAGATTGAAGCCGCCGCCCGAGAACACCACTACTGTCGGCTTCAGCACGAATGCGAGGATGCGGCCAAGGGCGTTCGGATCATCGACATCGACATGGAGGTGAAGGGCAAGTTCAACATCCTCCTTCTTCGCCTTCCGGTTTCGGACCGTCCGCTTCAGGGCGTTGACTGAGTAGTAGAGGTTGGCAACCCCCTGGCGGGCATCGATCCAGGCTCGCAGTGCGTCGATCTGGTGTGGCTCGAAAGTGCGCGGGTCTATCTTGCCATTTTCACTGATTGCGACGAGCGGGCGCAGAGCGTTCGCGTCAAACATGCGATTTAAGAAGTCGAGCCCCGCGGCTGTGTTGGGAGTCGGGGGACTCATCTGACGTTCCCCCTCCGCGAAGCCTCGATCGCGCGCTCGATGTCGGAGGCGCGAAGGCGTATTCTGCGGTTGCCGAAGCGGTAGGCGGGAATTGCGTTGCTCTTGATCGACTTGCGCAAAGCGTGCCGCGGCAAGTTGAAAGTCGCGCTGGCCTCCGCGATCGTGAGTAAAGCTTCATAAGGTGAAGCCCGGCACGACGCGGGCTGCGCTTCGAAATTCAATTCTAGTTGCGGGCGGGCGTCGACTGGCGGTAAAGATGGCATCAGCGATCTCCTTCGTTCATTGGAGATCGAATCAGCTACAGCAGGTTGGAATGTTTTTGCGGGGAGTTTCGGTGCGACTCGTTCCCCATTGCGCTCCATATCAACGAGCGTCGTGAGACCAACAAACGAATGGAAGCACGGAAGGTAGCGGGGGCTCGGTCCGATACGAAAGTACCCGGTCGGCAGGAACGTTCGATTGTTGAGCGCCTGCTGCTTTCAGTCATTGACGCGAACCCGGGCCCGGAAGCAAAAGCTTCGGGCAAGAGCCGCGATGTCGCGCGGGAGCGTCGACTCGGGAAGGCTATGTCAGCCCTCTTTAATGTGGGCACAACCGCCAAAGGGGAACAGGTTCAAACAGACAGTTATGCGCTGTGGTGGATGGCTTCGGAGCATCACAAGGATTTGGTCAAGAAAAACGTTGTTGAGGCGGCCGACTCCAACCCATTCGCAAAATTCAACAGGGGGCGGACTGGAGGGCAATATCCTCCGCGTTCGGATCGCCAGCTTGCCCTTGATGCGGCGAAGCATCTCCACGGACCAATTGATAAAAACGCACTGAGCGACTTAGATCTGATGAAAAGTGTAGCCGAACGTCTTCGTAAGAAGTGGGCACAACAGCGAGAGTATTGGATGGACCATGTAAGATATTCTGACGATCTTGATGAAAATGACGATATGCATATTCTGGTAAGTATTTGGACGACGCTCCAAACTGCAGGCATCGAAACAGTTCCGAATTGGACCGATGGGACGCCTATTGGCCTGGCCTTGGCCGAGAGAATGGGCATTCCCAAACTGGCTGAATTGGTGATCGCTCGGCAAAAGGCAGGCGCGAGGATTGATGACATTGAGGACCGAGGGAAATAAACAACTCAGTTCGGCATCGCCGCGGCAACTGGCGCAACGGCATGGGCCGCTGCAGCTCCAAGAGTCTCCTTGCAGCGCGGGGGCTCGACACCGAGAACGGGCGTAACACGTCGTAACACGTTGCGGCCGGTAGCCTTGGTCGACCGCCCGACCTCCAGGTCGTCGTCCACGCAAGCTTTGCCCACATCAGGACCCCGAGAGGGAACATGTTGACCCCGAGAGGGAACATGTTACGCGTGTTACCAGCTGGGTCGGCCAAAACATTCTGCCGCGATCCTTCCGCACTTTTCTCCACCCTGCGTCACGTCTGTGGCCCTTTCGCCCTTCCGGCGGTCGACGAGGGCCCACGAGGAATTGGCGGGCTACATTCATGCGTGGAAGCGGAAGCGGGCGTCGACGGCGCCTTCCTTGGCCCGGATGCAACGCGAGACGCGGCCGGGGACCATAGCAGCGGCTTTCAGAAGCGTCGTGCCGAACGTCGACCCGCGTGCGCGCGGAACTTATGACCTTGAGGAATCCGTTGTCCATTGTAAGACAACAATTAGCGCGCCGCGCCAGCGACCGCCGCCGCCATGCCCGGCACCAGATCTCCGGTCGATGGATCGATCATCCCATCGATGCAGAAGCCCGCGGGCAGGCTCGTCGGCCAGCTATATTTGACGTGGTCGCATTTTGGCGACGGCCCGCCCGAGTCGTAGGAATAGTAGAAGACGTAGCTGATGTTCACCGGCGCGGTCGCCGATGAGCGGAGTGCCTCGACGACATCGTGGTTGAAGGCGTGAACGGCGTCAGTCTGGTCCATCGCCTTGTAGACGCCGCGAGCGTCGGTCTTGTTCAGATCGCCGCCAGGCTGACCGTGTGCGTCATACTGAAAATACCAGGGCTGACCGTTCCACCAGCTTGATCCCGCCGGGTTCCATTCGGTGATCCAAATGGGCTTCCGGTTAACCTGCGGATAGTGGGCCGCCTCGTAGCGCAGTGAATTGGTCGCGTCCCGGACCATGTTAAATGTGGTGGCCGACATTGGATAGAGGTGCGACCCGTAGCCGTCGACCAGCTTGGTGTAGTCAGTGACTTTGCCGTCCCGACCTTGGACCTTCGCCAGCGCCTCGATCAGTGGCGCGGAGGCCGGCAGGGAGTTGCCATACGTGATGATCGGCGCTTGCGGAAAATACATGCGGATCGAGGCGACCGAAGCGGCCAGGAACGGGGCGTAACCCCGCACGAACGCCTGGACCTGGACAGGGCTGAGGAACCACTGCCACTGATGCTTGGCCCACTCCGCGCCGGTCGGATTGTCCGCGTCGTTGCAATATAGATCGAGCTCATTACCGATCTCGAAGGCGTCGACCGTTTCGCCCGCAGTCCGCACAGCCGCGAGTGCGCCCTCCAGGCGCTTCTGGTAGGCGGCGATGTCGATCTTGCTCAACGGGTAGGTCCCCCACTGGCAACCACTGCGCGCCTTATAAGCGCCCGGCGGATAGTCGGAGGTTGCGTGCCCGACTATCGCAAGCATTTTCATGCCGCGCGCATGGACCAGCTTCAGCAAGTCGATCGCCTGAGGAGAGCCGCCAAAACCGACGCGAAACCACGCTGCATGGATTCGCGCGATCCCATCCATTACGGCGACGCGACGCGCCTCGAAATTGCCCGGCTTGTTGTAGTCGGCTCCCAGGAAAGGTGAGACCTTGGGCTCCTGCGGCCACGCCAGCGTCCATTGGGTCGCCATGCTGGACCGGTCGACGCCGAATTCGAGCGGAGCGGACGATGCCGGCGGGTCCAGCGCGGCTCCGCCGGCGTCGCTCGTTGTGCGAGCGGTTAGCGGCGGGCTGACAATGAAGCTTACGTAGTCGCTCCAGTGCGCCGCGGCGTCCCATGGATCCGCACCACCATCGCCAGCGATATAAACTTTGCCGTAGTAGTGGCGAATGTATTTCGTAGGTTCGTTTGCAGACTGGAACGAACGGCCTTTTCCGTTCTTCCCCGGCTGCGGACAGAAGGTGGCGTCAGACCGATTCTGAGCTGTGCCGTCGAATGGCTGTGCACGCAGAGCAAGGTTCTGACGCCGCAGGAAGTCGCCCGGGTGGGTGCTCGACTCAAGCGAGACGCACGCGTTGTCGCCGAGGCCGCGGCGGACGATCCAGGTCGCGTCGCCCTTGTCCTGTTCAAGACTGCTTGAGGCGATCGGCGCGATCACCGCGTCGCCGTTCTGGTTGCGGATATAGTCTCCGGTGCAACAAGCCGTCGTCGCCCGCAGCGAGATCTCCGATCCCGGCTCCAGCGTTCCCATGATACCTGCGGGCCCGCCATAGCCGACCGCGACAATGTCGGCTTGGACTGCGTTATCGGCGTTATCAGTCGGAAAACCGGCCGTCATCGCGCCTTCGAAGAAGGAGCCTGCGGAGGCATGGCTATTATCACCGCCAACGCCAAGGAGGATCGCGCCTTCCTGGCGCATCGGCGCGTATCCAGCCGGAAGGCCGCCGGAATAGATTGTGTTAAGCCGCCCAACTTGAGCGTCGCCCCACTTCAACGCAAAACTCGTCTGACCATTGTTCTTCAACCATGCCGATATGAAGGGGCGTGGCCTGCCGCTGACATTCGAAGCGGGATTGCAGCTTCGTTTGTCCCAGTGGAATATTCCGTTTTCCAGGTCGGCTTGCACTCCCGGCTCTGCCGGTCCGTTGCGGCAGTCAGACCACTCTAAATCTCGACTGACGTTGACCGCATCCATGTGGCCGGCGCCCGTGTCATTGCCGCTCGTCTCGGCGTTGCCATAGTCGAAGCAGCAGCCAGAATTGTAATGGGTTCCGGAAGAGACCATGTACATGCCTTCTGGCTCTCCCCTGACCGCAACGCCCGACGTCCGGTTGTTGCGGTAACCCATCCCAGGCGAAATCGAGACGCCATAGACTTCATGGCCGCCTGCGGTGACCGGCAATACGTCGGCGGAGGCACCGAGGTCCGAACCATTGGGGCCAAGTCCTTTGTAATGCCCGCCGTCGGAGATCGCGAGGGCGTTGTGCCTTGGCGATTGATCGTAAATCTTGGTGATGATGCAAGTGGTGTTTTTGCAGAATGCATCTTGCGCCGCAGCGTTCGCGTAGCCGTCAGGAAGTAGCCCGATGTCTTGGGTGGCGCTGTCTGACGCTCTCTTCACCTGATAGAGCGCGCCTGCATATTTGGCGTACAGCGATCTCACCGTACTATGCGCGGCTACGCACGGCGTGTTCGCGGCCGCGTAGATGTCGCAGGGCCTTTGTTTGATGGTCTCGGCATGCGCAGCGCGAAGGCAGATCAAGCTTCCATCCACCAAACCGGCGATGATCGCCAAGGCGACGCGAACTCTCTCTGGCCTCGATAGGGACCGAAGTGCACTCATGAGAACTTCAACCATACTCTCATCGACCCTGGGTACGCGCTTGCGCATGCCGTTGGCGGTCCCTAAGAACGGCAACTCGATTTCCTTGACCGTGCGCAGCACAGCATGGATCGTGCGCCCTAAATCGGCCGACCTGCGACCGCTATCACAGCGAACAAGCCCGCAATGTGCTCAATCGACAACCGGGAGCAGCAATTATGAACACCATCCTAACGTACAACCCAGATCGACGAAAGAAACGAGCAGAGACGCGCGGCTCGCGCGCGTGGCCGGCTTTCCTCCATGCGGCGCGAAACGCGCGGATCTGATTCGCCTGTTGGACGTGAAATGGCTCGCCGCCTTCGTCGAATTTAAGTGTTGAACTTTGCAGGTTCATGCTGAGCGTCGCCGCCCATTCGGCGGTGCCGTTAGTGGCCGCGCCCCACCAAATACGCTCGCGCAGGCCTTCCGAATGCGGCTCGACGCGCAAGAGACCCGGCGGGTTTGGAAACATCGGACCCGGGTTCGGTTGCGCGAAACCCAGCCCCTTGAGCAATTCGAGAAAGACTTCGGCGTGACGCCGCGCCATATCTGCGTCGGTCTCATCGTCGGCCGGGGTGTATCCAAAGTACCGCCAGCCATCGATCACCTGCTCGGGTGAGCCGCGGCTAATGCCGAGCTGTAGCCGTCCACCGGCGATGAGGTCCGCTGCGCCCGCATCCTCCACCATGTAGAGCGGGTTCTCGTAGCGCATATCGATGACCGCCGTACCGATCTCGATACGCTTGGTCTTGGCGCCGACGGCAGCGAGCAATGGGAACGGCGAACTGAGCTGGCGGGCGAAGTGGTGCACGCGGAAATACGCCCCGTCCGCGCCCAATTGCTCGGGCGCGACGGCTAGTTCGATGGACTGCAACAACGCGTCGGATGCCGACCGTGTCTGCGATTGCGGCGAGGGTGTCCAGTGGCCGAACGATAGAAAGCCGATTTTCTTCATCTTGTTCTCGAAGTTCAGGACGCCGGCGGCGACGCCGCGATCAGTCCGACAGCCCGATCAGGCGCGGAGACAGCCCTCTCGAATCGATCTTCTTGCACAATGTTTTTGATTATTGCGCGTACGAGCACCCACCTAATCTCCGGTTCCCGTCCCTTCCAGCGGCCGACGACGGCAGATGAGGAATTGGCGACCTACATCGATGGGTCGAAGTCGAAGCGGTCGTCGACGGCGACTCCCTCGGCTCGGATGGAATACGAGACGCGGCCCTGCTCGGAACGGCGGCTTTGAGGGAGCGGCCGTCGATCCGCCTTTCGTCGCCGGACGATCTTAAGCCTCTCTCGCGCGCGAGAGGGCAGATGACCCTGATGAACGCGTCGCGCGCATGCGCCGCTCCTCGATGTGGGCGCGCTGTCGGGCGGTCAACTGACGGTTTCCGAACTGGCGCTCCATGACATCCAAGAAAAGCACGGCGGTGGTGACCTGGGAAGATTGCGCGCCCGAGCGCACACGCTCGGGTGGACGTCGCGCATCGTGCGCGAAGCTCAGATTTGTGGAGCCAGGACCAGTCGCTTTGTGGCGGCGACGCGCCGCTCGCGAGAAGACTCGCCGATACTGCGACGGCGAAGGACACACCGCTGCAACTTGCACAAAGGGCCGGACGAATCCGACGACCGTGTGTTCACGTGGAGCGTTCGGGGCTCGCCTCTTCATTTCAGCACCCGCATATCGAACGCGGTACAACGGGCGGCTGGGGCGTGGACCGGCGCTCCCGAACGGGTGAGGTTTCCAAAAGCGCTCCTTGACAGGCTTTGCCCGAATGGTACGGTCACCTCGTTACGCATATTTGCTTCAATATTGGAGTGTTGCAGATGGCTGTGGAGCGCGACTCACTGAGCGACAAGCTTGCGCGTATTCGGGCTGCGAAGAAGGCTGGGCGCCTCGAAGCTTATCTTGCTAGCGCAACAATCAGAACTTCGACATCGAGCCAGACGGCCAACAGCTGGGGACCCATGATGCGCGTATGATCAAAGTCCGCTGCACGTTTCGATCATCGGTTCTTTGACGCGGTGCCGGATTGTTTAGGGACGCTGTCGCTAAACGATTCGAGATTCTGAGATGCGCGTTGCGATTAGCAGCGGGTACAGCTCCATCGGTAGTGTCGGCAAGATGGTTCTTCGTGACCTGCTTCCGGTCGATCTCGTTATCTTGCAGAGTACGTCTTTCTGCAATATAGATTGCCTTTACTGCGACCTCAGTCATTTTGGTCGCCGCACCAAATCCATGATGAGCCTCGACCTGATCGAGCGGTTTTTTCTTGAATTGATTAACAGCGGTCGTGTGCATTCGGATCTGAAGATCGTCTGGCACGCCGGCGAGCCACTGACGCTGCCGGTCGTCTACTACGAAAGCGCCATCTCTCTCATAGTCAGGCTGTTCGAGACTCATGCCGCGGGCCGCTTCTCGGTCCACTTCAAGATCCAGACCAATGCCATTCTCATCGACAACGAGTGGTGCGCCTTCTTTGCTCGGCATCGCGAGCGGCTCGACGTAGGTGTCAGCTGCGACGGTCCGGCCGACATGCACGACGCCTTTCGTCGCACCCGCGCCGGCACAGCAACCCATGCCAAAACCCTGCGCGGCATGGATCTGCTTGCGCGGCACGGTATTAAGTACAAGGTCATCGCCGTAGTGACAGCGAGAGCGCTGGCTGCGCCTAAGAGCTTCTTCGACTTTTTCGCCGACCGTCGCCAGGAGCTTTCGGAGTTCCATTTCAACATCGTCGCTCAGGCGGACGCGGGGAACGCGGATCTCGCCTATGGAACCGTCCACCGCGACCTATACTACGGCTTCTATCGCCGGCTGATCGCGCTTGCCGAGGCTTCGCGCAGGCGCGGCGCTCCCTTCGAGATCGCAAACTTCACACACGCCCTGACCCGGATCTCCGAGGCCGCGCGCCCGGACGCGCTCAGCTGGTCGGAGGAGAGCAGCGCGCCTTTGAGGTCGATCACGCTGGACGCACATGGCCACGTGTCCACCTTCTACGCGGGGATCGGACGCGACACGCTCGAGCACCACTACGGCGATGGGCAAGGAATGGCGCTCGGCAACATCTGGACTATGTCATTCGAGGAGTTGGTGCAGTCTGAGAAGCTGCAGCGAATCAGGCGTGACTTCCGCGTCAGCGCGCAAGCCTGCGAGCGATCCTGCCCCTACTATGCCATCTGTCCCGGTGGCTACGACGTCACTAAGCAGCTTACCCTCGGCACTTTCGATACGGCCGAGACGACCGAATGCCTCGTTCAGGTCAAGGCGCTCGCCGACGCCCTGCTTGACGATATCGAGTCTCACCTGGAGAGGCAGCCTCTAGAAACCGCGGACGACACCTGACAACTATTCTGAAGGTATCGGTGGATGACGCCGACCGACTTGCGCGCGCAGTACTCGCGACGGGCTTCGACATTGTCGACCAGGCGATCGAGCCGGCCGCGCTAGAGGCGCTCCGGGCTGAGGCACGCGCGCAGAAGCGAATTGCGGCCCATGCCAGCCGGGCCACTTCGCCGGTCTATAGCGCGCGGATCGGGAAGCTCGGTGAGTACGCGAAGGCGTTCCTTTGCAGTCCAACCCTGGCTCGGCTCGTCGCCGACGTTGTGGGCGCGCCCGTCGAGGTCAACATTTCGATGAGCTGCTTCACTTTTTATGACGAAGGCGATTGCCTCGGTCCGCATCTGGACCAGCCGGCGGACGAATGCGCCGTCACGGTGATCGTCTACCTCGAGGTCGAGGCAGGTCCGGACTCACCCCGCTCGACCGGACTGGTGCTATGCGTGTTCGGCCCCGAAATGCGGGATGATAGCCGGCCGATCGTAACGATTCCGTCTGCGGTGGGCGCCATGGTCATCGGCCGCGGCTCCCAAGTTTGGCACGAGCGACCGCGCCTGTCGCGGAGCGAGAGCGTGACCGCGCTCACTGCCTGCTATAGGTGACATGCGGTTGCCCGGGATGACTTTCTCGCCTGCGAAACCGTTGTGGTGCCCTGCGATTCCGCTCGATCCGCATCTGGCGAGGCGTCTGCCTCAGGACGAACTCGACTTCAGCATCCGGCGGCTTGTCGGCAGCACCAGATACGAGGTCGACGCCGACCGCACGTCGTTCGTGTTGCTCGGTCCTGATACCTACTATCACGCCATAGATCCCGACCTGCCGAGCCTGCTGGACCAGTTCAGGCCGGGCCTCGACATGGCGGGCATCGCAGCCTTTACATGCAGTTCACCCGACTTCGACCTGAGCTTCGAGGATTCCTGGAGCGGCCGTCATCTCGCGCGGTTCTTGCGCCTTGCGCCAGCCGACAGCCCTCTCGTCGTCATCCATCTCGACGACCACACCGATATGATGCCGCCCTTGCTCGGCAGCAGGGACGGCACGCTGGTTTTCCCTGGCAGCGACGACACGTTCGACGCAACGTCGGAGGCGAATTGGCTGCGAGCGATCACATCGGGCTGCGTGGGCATCGGCAGCTTTCTGTCGCCGCTATTCCATAGTGACCATCCAGTCCACGTGCGGCATGTCGACAACTGCATGACGCCGCTTGGCCCAGTGCGGCACGTTGCGCCAGGAATCCGCCTGCCGGACCTTTTCGCCGGCTTCCCCCTTGCCGCTCTCGCATATCACGACCACCCTATGCCGGCCGCGGCCGGCACGTATATGGCCGGAACAGACCCGGCGCTGGTGCTGCGGGATCTGCCACGAGGCACGGTGGTCGTCCATATCGATTTTGACTATTTCATCAACGATTTCAACGGTAATTTGCTAGCCGGTCGTGGCGCGACGGTTGATGAAGCGACGATGATAGAGGCGGCGGATCGCAAGCTGGCGCGGTTCCTGGAGGCCATGCGGCGCTATGACATCAGGCCGAAACGATGGCTGGTGGCCACGTCGCCGGGCTTCTGTGCTATCCGACATTGGAACGACCTCCTCGAAAAACTCTCCTCGGCATTCCGCAGCCAATCATAACCTCACCCCTCTATCGCAATAAGGCGTCGACGAACGCGGTTGCTCACATGGCAGGCTCGCTATCCCCCGAACAGATCGCGACCTACAATCGCAAAGGCTTCGTCTTTCCGATCCAGGTCATGAGCGGAGCGGCAGCGTGTGATCGCCTGGATATGCTGCGCGCCGAGCAGGCCCGATTCGGGGAGAACCTGATCGAGAATGGCGAGACCCTATCGCACCTCGGCTTCGACTGGGCTGCCGCGCTGGTCCGGCTTCGGCGCGTTCTCGACGCAGTGGAGAGCCTACTCGGCACCGACATCGTCTGTCTCGGCGCCCAGTTCGTTATCAAGGAACCCGGCGGCAGCGCTTACGTCTCCTGGCATCAGGACGCGGCGCACTGGGGGCCTGTGGCGACCAGGATGCTGACGGCTTGGCTCGCCCTGACGCCAAGCCGGCCTGACAACGGCTGCGTGCGGGCCATCCGCGCGTCGCATCACACCTTGCTTGAACACAGCGATACGTTTTGGCCGGAAAATATGTTGTCACGTGGCCAGACGGTTACGACCGGACTCGACCTCGATGGCGCGGAGGACATGAGCCTGGAGCCCGGCGAGATGAGCCTTCACCACGCCTTCACCGTTCATGGCAGCGCGCCTAACAAGGCCGCGGACGCCCGCGTCGGCTTCGCGATCCGCTACGGCGCGGCCGATATGGTGCCACATCTCGACAAGTCGTGGACCCCGATGCCCGTGCGCGGTCGAAGCCACGCCTGACACTCAGGCCGGTACACCGTAGTCACTGCATATTCGACTTGGGACGCGCTGCTCGCCACCCCCGCGCGAAACTCCTGGGCGACGAAACGCCGGCAACGCCAGCATCAATACCGACGCCCGCGTCGTGGAGCCCAGCACAAACGACCCGGACGACATCGCCGCGCCGCGAGCACTGGCGGGCGATCGCGTCGCTTGCGGGTAACGAGGTCTTCGGGCTATCGTGAGTCCCCGACGCCGATGCCGCCGCACTGCATGGTAGCTAGCGATATCGGCATCTCGATAATTGGCGCGACCTCTTCATCATCGGTCGCGTCGACGAGATGATGATCGGCGGTGCCGAGAAGGTGCTGACCGTCGAGATCAAATCGGCGCTTTTGCCGGGCATGACGAGCGCTGGGGCCGTTGCGGCTTGTCGACGGCGACCATGAGCTAGAGCGAACCGCTGGAGCGAGGTGGTGCCCTGATTGTGCTCCCGGTGCGCCGCGGCAGAATTGGGTCTCACAGCTCCGTTAGGATCCGCGCCAACAGATCGGGATAGGCAGCTAGGTCGTCGCGATGCGCCATTTCAGAGGCCGTGTGCATGTACTTGACCGGGCAGCTCAGCACGGCTGTGCGCACCCCGCCGCGCGAGCGCTGGATCATGGCCCCGTCCTGGCCGCCGCCAAGCATTAGGCTGCGCTGGCATCGGATGTCGGCGTCACGCGCAATCTGCTCGATCCGCCGCACCAGTACGGGATCTGCGATACTCGAAGAATCCGCGATCTGGAGCGAGAGCCCATTGCCCGGTCGGGTGATGTGCTGTTCCTCCGGAATGCCGGGGATCTCGCAACAGACGATGGTGTCGCAGACAATGCCGATATCGGCCTCGATGCCGAAGCTCACCGGCTGCGCCCCCCGCGATCCTAGCTCCTCCTGTGCAGTCCAGACAGCGTGAATCTCGCAGTTGTGCCGATCGAGTCCCTCCAGCGCCCTCATCAGCGCCCAGCAGCCGACGCGGTCATCGAGGTTGGGGGCTACGGTCGAACGGCCCACTACCGAGAAGGGGCTGTCGAGCACGATCATATCGCCGAGCTCGACTTTCTCACGCACCACATCACCCGGCAACGACAGATCCACGAAAAACTCGCCGATCTCGGGCAGGCGACGCAATTCTTCCGCGCTAGCGGTATGTATCGGGCGGCCGACCGGGTTCAGCACGCCTGGCAGGTCGACGCCGGAGGCGCCGCACACCGTGACCCGCCTAGCGAACAGCGTCCGCGGATCGAACGAACCGACCGGATGCACGCGTAGGAAACCGGCATCCGAGATATGCGACACGAGGAAACCGATCGCGTCCATATGCGCGGCGACAAGCACGCGCGTCGGTCGGCCTTCTGAATGGCCAGCCGCGGGCCGGGCATGGCGCACGCCGATCAGTGAGCCCAGCGCATCGGTGCGCAGTTCGTCCAAGACGGCTGTCGCCTTGACATGCGCGGCGATAACGGCGCGAACCCGAGATTCGCGCCCGGGCACGCCGGGAGTTTGCGTCAGCGTCTCGAGCAGGTCCATATCGATTTACAGTCCTCGCCAATCTTCAACGCTCCGTCACCCCGGCCGTCGGCACATAGGCCCGCCCCGCGGCCGCTTCGTCGACCGTCACGCCGATGAGCTGTCGCGCCTTGAGTGCGGGCGTGCGCATTCCTAAGTCGTTGGCCAGGACCGCGATCACCCAGCCGTGCGGCTGTTCGACGATATCGAGATTGGCGCTGGCGCCCACCAGGCCGCCGCTATGGCCGTAGAGCGCGCGCTCGGGATGGATGCTGAAGCCATAGCCGTAGTCTGGCGCTCCGAGCTCCGGCTTTGCCCGCGTCAGCAGATCGGCCATTGTCGGGCTTACCAGCCGCCCGGCCTTGAGCGCCTCGGCGAAGAGGAACACGTCGCCGACGGTAGCAAAGCCACAGCCGGCCGGACAGCCGCCAACGAAATTCTCGAACAGGTTATTTACCACGCGGGGGCCCTTGATCGACCAGAATGTGTGGTAGCCGACTGCCACGTTATCGTTGACGTGGTCGAGCTCGAAGAAGCCGGAGCGCGTCATCCCCGCGGGCTCGAGAACCCGGCGCTGCACATGGTCGAAATAGGTCTCGCCCGTGACGATCTCGATGATTTTGCCGAGCACGACCATGCCGGTGTTCGAATATTTCCAGGCCGTTCCAGCTGCAAATGTCGGTAGCTGATCCTTCGAGAGCGCCAGATAGTCGTCGACTGTCCGGATCTTGTGTCGCGCGGTGCGGTAGAATTCTTCGGTGAAATAGCTGCCAAGCCCCGCTGTGTGCGACAGGAGGTGTTTGATGCGGATGCCGGCCGCCGATAACGCGTCGGGATAGTCAAGATATGCAGACAATTGATCTTCAAAGGAGAGGCACCCATCCTCGGCGAGCCGCGCGATCGCAACCGCTGTCCAGGACTTGCAGAGCGAGGCCACGTTGAAGCGCGTTTCCAGCGAGTTGGGCACACCGAAGTCCCGGCTCGCCAAGCCATAAGCCTTCTGGCCGAGGACCCCGCCGTGGCGCGCGATCAGCACGGCGCCGGAGAACAGCCCGACCGCAGCCAACCGGTCGACATATGCGATGAAGCGGTCGGCGACGTGCTGATCCGGCGTGCTCGGCACCAGCGCTGGGAGCGGCGCGCGGCCGACCGCAAGCGTCGAGACGAAATGCGGCGCGTGCGGCTCGACCTCCACGATGACGATCTGCCGTTCCTCGGTATAGGGTTGGACCGCCACCACTTCGATGCGGTGCGCCTCGGACGCGCGCACCTCGGCCGGGGTCATGCCGCCGCGCAGCTTCCAGTCCATGAAGGCGGCGATGCGGCGATCGATTGGCTCGCGCTCCGCGTAAGATGCTGTGAACCGCGCATGCACATAGGCCGCAACCCGCTCCGGCGTCGCTTCCGCCATCAATGCGGTGAGTTCGGTCAGGCACCGCGCCGCGGGCGTGTCCGGCAAGGCGGCAGCTTTGTCCAATGCAACTCCCCTGACTGTCTCTGTTGTGACTCACGGCGAGCCTCTTCCGACGACAGTCAACCCGATGCCGCGCACGCGCCGGCTGTTGCCGCCGCTGCCCACGCGGGCTATTCAACCTGCCGCGCGTCAGAGGCACGACCGGCCGCGAACGGCCCTCCGCACCGACATATCGCGCACGCCGCTAGGCCTCTGATCGGGGGATCCGCTCCTGCGCCGCCTCGCTCTCGTGTTCCGCGACGCTGTATCACTCGCCGCCCCTTTTTGGCGCAGCGATGAACGTTGGCGAGCCTGCGGCCTGCTGAGCGTCATTCTCGCGCTCAACATCGCCCTCGTCGGCATCGAGGTCCTAATAACCCTCTGCCTTGGAGCGTTGTTCAACGCCTTAGCCGCGAAGGATTGGGCCGGCTTCATTTCCATCCTGCTCACATGGCGCGTCAGCGCCGATGAAGACTTTCGCGCGATAACGCCGGGTTTTGCCCTCCTCGCTGCGATCGACGTCGTTTTCACCACGTACGCCCTCTATCTGCAACAGGCGCTTCAGATCCGCTGGCGCCACTGGCTGACCGAAGCCGCGCTAGACACCTGGTTCGCCGGTCGTGCCTATTACCGGCTGACGCTGAGCGGCGTCGCGGCCGACAATCCCGACCAACGCATCGCCGAGGACGTCCGCCTCTTCGTCGACAATTCGCTGGGGCTTGGTATCGGCCTGCTTCGCTCGGTCCTGACGCTAGTGACCTTCGTCGCTCTGCTCTGGTCGCTGTCCAAACCATTCCGCGTCTTCGGCATCGCGATCCCGGGCTATCTGGTCTGGGTGGCGCTGCTCTATTCGGCACTGGGCTCAACACTCGCTCATCTCGCTGGTCGCCGCCTGATCGCGCTCAATTATCTGCAGCAAAAGGCCGAGGCCAATTTCCGCGCTGGCCTGTTCCGCGTCCGCGAAAATGCTGAGAGCATTGGCTTCTACGAGGGCGAGCACGAAGAACTAACTGAACTGCGGCAGCGCTTCAGTAGGGTGATCTACAACTGGCGCGCAATCATGGCAGCGACCAAGCGGCTTACTTTCTTCACCTCCGCCTTTGGACAGATCCCGCTGGTCTTTCCTTACGCGGTCGCCGCGCCGGCATATTTCGCGGGCTACATACCGCTTGGCGGTATTGTCCAAACGGCAAACGCATTCGTCAAGGTGCAGGGCGCGCTCTCCTGGATAGTTTCCAACTACGCGGTGATTTCTGGCTGGTGCGCGACAGTGGCCCGCCTGGCCGGCTTTCGCGATGCAATCGAAGCGGCCAATGCGCCAGGCGAGTGTCCACAAGTAAATGTCGGTGATCGTGGCGAGATCGGCGTGTCCGGCCTAAGTCTGACGTTGCCCGACGGACATGTTTTGCTGGAGAACGCGACCTTCCGCATCGCCGCTGGAAGCCGCGTCCTACTGTCCGGCCCGTCGGGATCTGGGAAGACAACCCTGTTTCGCGCCATATCTGGCCTGCTGAATTTCGGATCAGGTTCTATCGCCGCTCCCAATACTGATCGAATGTTTCTGCCGCAGGAGCCCTATATACCGGCGGGCACGCTGAAGCGGGCCGTGTGTTACCCGCAGCCCGGCGATCAATTTCCAGACGAGGCTGTGGCGGCGGCACTCAACGAGGTGGGTCTTGGCCGCCTCGCCCCACGCCTCGATGAGGCCGACGTCTGGGAACGACATTTGTCTGGTGGTGAAAAACAGCGTCTTGCCCTTGCTCGCGTACTGCTCAACCGCCCACGCTGGTTGTTCATGGACGAAGCAACCTCCAACCTCGACGAACAGGCGGAAGCGCATTTCTACGAGACAGTTCTGGCTCGCCTGCCGGAGGCGACAGTGATCTCAATCGCTCACCGGGAGCGGCTTGCGCGTTTTCACCATTATCTTCTACGTTTGCACGACGGCCGAGCGGCTCTACTTGACCTGAAGACGTCAAGTGACCTGGCAGTCGACTGAGCGCAATGGACCGCAGCGGTTTGTGGCCATCGCGGTGAAAGAAAGCCAAGCTGCAACTGAATTCTGGGCACCCAAGCTCCAGTATGCGTTATCTTCATGTAAGAACGCAAGGTTCTGCGCGCCGAGGCTTCACGAAGCTTTGGCGTGTTGACACTCTTATGTCAATCCAACGGCACGGATCTGGAGTAAGGATGACGATATCGCGCTGCGCATGTTGCCCAGGGGCGGTCTCAGGCGGGTCTATCCCGGAGAAGATCAGATTTGAGTTGGTAGTGTCTGGCGACGGCCGCGCCGTTCGCCCATGGGACGGTGCGGCCGAGCTTAGACGGTATTCGGGAGCCATTGATTAAGTAACCAACGTTGTAGATATGACAGACCGCGAAGCCAGCGTGTAATAACGCCGAGGCGAAATAGCGCGTGCAAAGTATTCTATGCCCCTCTCGACGGCATACAAGCCCGACGTCGGCGTAAACCAGGGCTAGCGCGCACTCGATGTCGACTCAGTTCGATTCCGCCCCTGACACCTGTGCATGGAGGTTGCGCACGGAGATTTCGGCCTCAAAATTTGGTCGCGGTTACACGCCGGTTACAGTTTCGCCGCTCAGCCTCCGTTCACGCCAGTGCACGCTGGTTCTTCTCCGTTCAAGAACCGCCTCGCACCGGTTTTGTGGATTCCCGTGAACCAGCGTGAACGCTCTTGAACGGCAGTGCAGCCGTTCAACACCCTGTACTCGCGCGTCCTAAACCTGGGGTCAGGGGTTCGATTCCCTTCCGGGACGCCATTCTCGACACAATTTCTGATGCATAGAGATGCACGGGAATGAACTCCCGTGCCACGGGGAGACGCATTCACGGGCTCTGGAAGAGGTTTGGGGCGGAAGGAGCGCATCCGCGGTCACCGCGTGGTTACAAGTTCGAAAAGCATTACGCGAACGAAAGTTCTGCTGCCGCGCTAGTGAGCCTCATCTCACGCGTTTAATTCCGCCTGCCCATTCCTCCATATTGATCTGCGCGAACATATATTGCCACGCCTTCTTGTCGCCGAAGGCATGTGCGGAGAAAGACGCCAGGGCATCAGCTACATTCATGCGTCCGCGGTGCAGCGGCCGTCGACAGCGCCTTTCGTGGCTCGAATGGAACACGAGACGCAGCCCTGACCAAGAGCGGCGGCTTTAAGGAGCGCCTTGGGGAGAGCCTGGGGGTCGCCCGCGCGACGACGCCGCGAGGCCTCCATATTTTCGTCGTCGGACGATCCGAGGGACCCTACTGCTCCCGCGCGCACGCGAGAACTAGTGACATTGAAGAAGTAGAGGAGCCCGTCGCTGGCGCCGAGGCTAGAAGGCGTCGATCGCTCGGTGCGAGGAAGAGCCTGCGCAAGCGATCACGCCTCAGTGTGGATAACCCTCAGCAAAGACGAGGCCCGGCCAGGACTATGAGGTCGCTCACGCTCTCGCCACGTCTCTTACCTTGGACGGCCGGCGCGCTGGGCCCCCAAGGCCGGTCGCGCGGCATTGCTCAGCGCCCTCTCCGGTCGGGCGAACGCCGCCGATACGTCCCGGAAGCGCTGCTCTTCGATGTGAGCCCGCTCCGCGGGGGTCAAGGAACGAATTCGAACTGGGGCGCCATGGCATCCGAAAAAAGCACGGCGATCGCGGCCAGGGAAGATTACGCGCCGGGGCACGCACCTACGGGTGCACGTCGCGCGGCGCGCACGCGAGGGGCCGAGGTTTGCAGCAAGGTTCTTTTCAGCGATCACCCACGACGTTTTTCAACACTGTGGAGTCGTCGTCACTTGTTCTCCCCGCCATTGGGCGCACGACGCTCGCTCCACAAGCCGTGGGGCAAAAAGGAGCTGCCTGTTTGACGGAAGGCTCCCGCGCGCCACCTCATCCAGAAGCGTGGCGATCGCAGCGCGAGTCATCTCCTCAATTGGTTGGGCGATTAGAGTTGGGCGCAGCGACATGACGTCCGCCCAATCAAGGTCGTCGACGCCGATCAAGGATACGTCCTCCGGGCAGCGACGTTTCACAGCATCGAGCGCCCGCATGACCCCGATCGTCATAAAGTTGCTCAACGAGATAAGCGCCGTTGGGGGGGTGCTCGCGCTCATGCACAGTATCGTTTGCTCATAGGCTTCTCCGGAAGTGAAATTCGCGCATCGAATCTGCCCCTCAGTCAGCTTGAGCCCATGTGCGCGGAACGCCATACGGCATCCCCTTACGCGTAACCCGTGCGACGATACGCCTCGTCGCCCTCCGATCACCACGATGCGCCTATGGCCAAGCTCCAACAAACGGCCGGCTGCCATCGCACCGGCCTGCAGATCGTCGAGCGCGACCAAATCATAGGGCGCGCCTGAGACCGTGCTGCCCATCAGGACGGTTGGCACATGGATCTCCTGCATTAGCCGCCGGCCGTGGCGCGCGTCCGACCGGGTCGAAATGAGGATTAGGCCCGCAACCCGTTCCCTCCGCATCATCCTGAGGATGCGCATTTCATGGTTCGTGTCCTCGTCCGTATTGTAGACGAAGGTCATGTATCCGGCCTGCAGGCATTCCTTCTCGACAATGCGCGCGAGCGCTGAGAAGTGCGGATTGGTGATATCCGGCACGATCACCCCGATCAGCCGGGAGCGGCCGCTGCGCAACGTCTGAGCGGCGCGCTGCGGCGAATAGCCGATTTCGGCGACTGCACGTTCCACGCGCGCGACGACGTCCGCGCTGGTGGGCGCGGAACGGTTGATCACCGCCGAGACGGTGGAGATCGCTACGCCTGCCCTTCGAGCGACGTCCCTGATCGTGGACAACCCCAGTGCTCCTTGACTCCCCTTCGACGCGAGCTTAGCCTCGAAACGTTTCGACACCAAACAAAGCTGCATGACGCCCTAGGCGGTAGTCGCCCTCCGAGGTTAGACGCCGAAGGTCACGAAGCGGCGCTGGAAACGGAGTCAAACGGGAGGATTGATCGTGAAATCGCTCTTGACCGGACTATTTATTGCGTCGAGCGTGACTTTCGCCGCCGGCGCAGCCTCAGCCGACGACACCACAGCCAACCTTCGCCTGCAGGCCTTCGGCGGCGATGCGCAGCTCACCGCGGTGAAGCACGCCATTGAACGCTTCAACCAGAAATATCCGAACGTGAAGGTCGAGGTCGCGATCGACCCGATCAGCAACGGCTGGGGTGACTACGTCACCCATGTCCTGTCGCAGTTCAACGGCGGCAACGCCTACGACGTCTATGGCACAGCGATCGAGACGTTTCGCACCTTTGAGGAGCGCGGACTGTTCGTCCCGCTCGACGACTATATAGCAAAGAGCCCCGGCTATTCCGACTTCGATCCATCTTTGTTTAAATACTCATCCTATCAGGGCAAGACATATTTCATCCCGATCGGGTGGAACAATATCATGATTAACTACAACCGGGAGCTCTTCAAGGAAGCCGGGCTCGACTATCCGAAGAACTGGACCTGGGACGAGTTTCGCGAAGCGGCCAAGAAGCTGACGAAACGCGACGCAGCGGGCAACGTCACTCAGTACGGATACGAAGTGCCCAACCAGAATTTCTTCGTCCAACCCTGGTTCCTGACCAACGGAACGTCGCCGCTCAACGCCGACTGGACGGCGTCGAACATGCTCGACCCCAAGGTCGCCGAGACGCTGCAGTTCCTCCACGACTTGATCCACGTTGATAAGGTTTCGCCGATCCCCGGCAACAGCACGATGGACAACCAGTTCGACGCCGGGCAGGTGGCCATGATCTCGCGCGGTCACTGGATCATCGAGAACGCCAAAAAGGCGAAGCTCGACATGGACGTCGCCAACGTGCCGTCGAAACTGAACGGCAATACGGTGATCGGCTTCGGCGGCTACGGCGTGTCCAAGACCTCGAAGAATCAGGAGCTTGCGAAAGAGCTCGTCGGCGCATTGACGAGCGAGGAGACCCAGAAGGAGGAGGGCGAGCTCGGAGGCGGCGTTCCGGGCCGAAAGTCAGCTGCGGACTCTCCCGCATTTCTCGCCTTCCCGCCGAGCGCGGCGCTCTACTACCAGTCGCTCCCGCATACGATTCCTGTGCCCTCGCCGGCGAATTTCCAGGATGTCGAAAAGATCTTCATGCGCAACTATGTGGCGATGATGGCGGACGAGATCTCAATCGCCGAGGGCGTGAAGCGCACGGACCGTGAACTCAACGAGTCCTTCAAGCGCCTCGAAGCTCTGCAGAAGGCGAAATAGCCGGGCGACCGGAGCCGCGGGCTAAAGACGGCTCCCGCACGCCCGCCCTAGGCGCGGATTGGACGGAGGCTTGGCGATGCGGGCGGCGGTTATGCGCCAGGCGTCCGATTTGCAGCGGGCCCAGGCGCTCAGCGGCTACCTGTTCCTCCTTCCCTCCTTTGCGCTCTATCTCGCTTTCGTCCTCGCCCCGGTCGTCGTCACGTGCATCCTCAGCTTTGCCTATTTCGATCCGATGCTCGGGTCACGCTGGGTCGGCCTGGATAATTATATCCGCTTCTTCACCGACGACCGCTCGCAGCAGATTTTCTGGAACACCCTGCGCTTCACGATCTTTGCGGTGACCGGAAACATCTGCGTCGGCATGCTGTTCGCGCTGGCGCTCGACCGCAAGATGCCGGCGATCTTTCTCTATCTGTTCCGGCTCGCCTTCTTTCTGCCCGTCATCATCGCTGCGGCTTTCGTCTCCATCGTCTGGAGCTACTTCTACGGCGACGATCTCGGTGTCATCAACTACTACGTAATCCGGCTCGGCCTGTCGCCCGTCCACTGGCTGACCTCCAGCCGGTACGCGATGATGTCGATCGTAATCATGGACGTCTGGAAGAACGCCGGCTTCTTTATGATCATCTTCATCGCCGCGCTGCAGGGCGTGCCGAAGACGCTGATTGAGGCCGCGGTAATGGATGGCGCCTCTTACTGGCGGCGCTTCTTCCGCATCGTGCTTCCCTGGATATCGCCGGTCGTCTTTTTCGCGATCGTCTATGCCTCGATCGGCGCGCTGCAGGTATTCGAGTCGGTTGTGATCTTGACCCGCGGCGGCCCGGGCGACGCTACCCGGTCGATGTCGATCTATATCGTCGAGTCCGCGTTCGACAGTTTTGAGATCGGATACGCGGCCTCGATCGCAGTCGTCATGACCATCGTCATTCTTGCGATCACGATTGTCCAGTTCCTGGCGTCCAGGGCTTGGGTGCGTCACTGAGATGGAGACGAAGGCCTCGCAACGCTGGCTCGACTGGGCGATCATTGCGGTGATGGCGGTGATCGGCTTCTTCATGCTCCTGCCGTTCGCGTGGCTCTTCAGCATGTCGTTCCGCACAGTCAAGGACGCCTATCAGATGCCGCCGAGCTTTTTTCCGCCGCGGCTCGACTTCGACAACTATCGCGCCGTCCTCAACTCCTCGGTTCCGTTTCTCCAGATCTACGCCAACAGCGTTGAGGTCGCGGTCATAGTGACTATCGGCCAGCTCGTTACCTGCACGCTGGCCGCATTCGCCTTCGCGCGGCTGAACTTTCCTGGACGCGACACCTTGTTCTTCGTGATGCTCGCTGGACTTCTGTTTCCGGCGCAGGTCACGATCATCCCGATCTATCTCGGCTTCGCCCGGATCGGGCTCCTGAACCGGCCAATCGGGTTGGCGCTGATGTATCTCACCTCGAGCTTCGGCGTATTCCTTGTGCGGCAGTTCATGCGCTCGCAGCCAAAGGCGCTGGAGGAAGCGGCCTTGATGGACGGCGCCGGCTATCTCAAGATCTTCTTTCGTATCTCCCTGCCCCAGCTGCGGCCGGCGCTCGCCGCGCTCGGCATCATCACCTTCACTCAGACCTGGAACTATTATTTCCAGGCGCGGGTGCTCTTAGAACCGCAGGACTCGATGACGCTGCCAATCGCGATGGATCTGCTGCGCGGCTATCTCGGCTCGGGCAACCTCGCGCTCGTCATGGCGGCGATGAGCATGTCAGTGCTGCCTGTTGTTCTTCTTTTCCTGCTCGCCCAGAAGATGGTGATCGAGGGCATCGCCATGAGCGGCATCAAGAATTGAGAGATCCCATGGACGCCATCGCTCCAAAAGAAACAGACGCCAAGATCGATCCCCGATTCATGTATAGCGGCGCGCGGCGCCAATACATTGCCTTTCCTCTCGGCGGGATCGGAACAGGAAGCGTGTCACTTACCGGCAGCGGGCGGCTCATCGACTGGAGCATTCGCAATCGGCCTGCGATCCATCAGCACAACGGCTACAGTCATTTCGCGATCAAGGCGGAGCGCGACGGGAAGCTCGTCGACTCACGCGTACTCAACGGGCCTTATGAGGGCCTGTCCACCGGCTCGCCGAGCCGGCGAAAGTTCGACGGGTTCGGCTTTGGCGCCAATCGCGACACAATGACTGGCGCGCCGCATTTCGACGATGCGACTTTCGTCGGTCGTTTCCCCGTAGCCGAGATCGCTTTCCATCGCGACGCCTTTCCGGGCAAGGTCCGCATGACGGCCTTCAGCCCGTTCATCCCGCACAATGAACGGGATTCGTCGATGCCCGCCGCTCTGTTCACTTTTGATGTGGAGAACGACACCGACGCTGCGGTTGACTACACGATCGCCTGCACGCTCGGAAACTACGGCTGCGACAGCGGTACGCACGTTTTCTCCAGCGAAGCGGGCCTGAGCGCGCTGCATTTCAGTTCAGCCGACGTCGACCGGCCCCCTGCGCAACGTGGCGATCTGGCGATCACTACGGATGGCGACGGCGTCGAACATGTGGATTACCACGTTCGCGGCCAATGGTTCGACAGCTTGAGCCGCTACTGGCGGGAATTCGCCAAGGCTGGACCGCTGACCGAACGGCGCTATGACCATCCGCGCGCGACGGCCCAGATGTGGCGCCAGCCGGAGCACGGCACCCTCGCTCGGCGCGTCCGCGTTCCGCCGGGCGAGAAGGCGCGCATCCGCTTCGCAATCACCTGGAACTATCCGCTGGGTGAGATCTATTGGTTCGACCGCGCCCAACCCGGCGATCCCGAATATGCGGGGGAGCCGCCGACCTGGCGCAACTACTACGCAACGCAATGGGCTGATTCACGCGCCAGCGGCGCCGAAGCCTTCGACAGGTGGGACGAGCGCGACCTCAGCTTTTCGAGATTCTCTGTTCGGCTCCTCACTCCCACCCGAGATCATCGACGCTGTGTCCAGCACGCTTGGGGTGTTGCGCAGCGCGACCGTCATCCGGCTGGAAGGCGGAGAGCTCTGGGGCTGGGAGGGCCAGCATATCGGCGAGGGATCGTGCGAGGGCAGTTGCACCCATGTCTGGAACTACCAGCAGGCGCTCGCGTGGCTCTTTCCGGCGCTCGAACGGACGTTGCGCGAGACAGAGTTTATCTACAACCAGCTGCCGAATGGCGGGCTGACCTTCCGCCAGCGCCTGCCGCTCGGATCCGGCTTCGACATAATCGGCCCCTGCGCCGACGGTCATTTCGGCTCGACAATCAAGGCCTATCGCGAGTGGCGCAATTCCGGCGACGATGCGTGGCTGCGGCGCTTTTGGCCCAACATCAGGAAATCGATCGAATACGCGTGGTCGCCCGACAATCCCGACCGCTGGGATCCGGACAGGACGGGTGTGTTGTGGGGCAAGCAGCACCACACGCTCGACATGGAGCTGTTCGGCCCGAACTCCTGGCTGACCAGCTTCTATCTTGCGGCGCTGAAGGCGGCGGAGGAAATGGCGGAAGCCGTTGGCGATAAAGACTTCGGCGGTGAGTGCGCGGCGCTCGCGAAGAAGGGGGCGGCCTATGTCGACAGCGCCCTTTTCAACGGCCGCTACTACGCGCAGAAGCTCGACCTCGCCGATCGTTCGATTCTCGAGCCCTTCGACAAGGGCCGCAAGGCCGGCGTCCTGCGGGATTCGTTCATGCAGGCCTATTGGTCGGAGGAATACCGGCAGATCAAGTATCAGATCGGAGGCGGCTGCCTTACCGATCAGATTCTTGGGCAGTGGCACGCTGATCTCGCGGGACTTGGCGATGTACTATCCCCCGAACATGTCGTTTCCGCGTTGCGGTCCATCTATCGGGAGAACTTCCGGCCGAACCTCAGCGATCATTTCAACCCGTGCCGCGTCTACGCCTATGAGGACGAGGCGGGCCTGCTCGTCTGCTCATGGCCTGGAGGATCCGAGGAGCCCGCGATGCCCGTCCCTTATTCGGAGGAAGTGTGGACCGGTCTCGAATATATGCTCGCCTCTCATCTCATTGCGCGAGGGCTTGTTGAGGAAGGGCTTACCATCGTGCGCGCCGCCCGCGCGCGCCACGACGGGTCCCGCCGCAATCCCTACAACGACATCGAGTGCGGCAGTTACTATGCGCGGTCACTGTCCAGCTACGCGCTGCTCAACGCGTATAGTGGGCTGACCTTCGATCAGCGCATCGGCGAGATCGGCTTCAAGCCCGCGCGCGGCGGAGACGCGGTCTATTTCTGGTCCGCGGGCCGCGGCTGGGGCGAGATCGAATTCCGCGGCGTTACGGCAACCTTGTCGGTCAAAGGCGGCGAGCTCGCCGTCTCGCGCCTACGACTTCCGTCGCTTTCCGGCCGCGCGGAGATCGATAACAGGCCGACGCTGCGCGAGGGGGAGGTCATTCTTCTCGATGGGCCGCGCGTCTTGCGCGCGGGCGAGCGCATCATCATCGGAGCGGGCAGGCGTGGCGGAGCTTGAGCTCAGAGGCGTCCGCAAAAGCTTCCACGCTGTGGAAGTGATTCACGGTCTCGATCTCACCGTCAAGTCGGGTTCCTTCACCGTTTTCGTTGGCCCTTCGGGATGCGGAAAGTCGACGCTGCTCCGGATGATCGCCGGCCTCGAAGACGTGACCGCAGGCGAGATTCGACTCGACGGCCAACGCTTCGAGCATCTTTTGCCGTCGAGCCGCGGCATGGCGATGGTGTTTCAGTCATACGCGCTCTATCCGCATATGAACGTGCGCGAGAATCTGCGCTTCGGCCTAGTCTGCCAGAAAGTCCCCAAGGCAGAGATCGCGACGCGCATCGCGCGCGCAGCCGATATTCTACAAATCACCCATCTGCTTGACCGCCAGCCCTCACAACTATCCGGCGGGCAGAGCCAGCGTGTTGCAATCGGCCGCGCGATCGTGAAGGAGCCGAAAGCGTTCCTGTTCGACGAGCCCTTGTCCAACCTTGACGCCGAGCTTCGTGTGAAGATGCGGAGTGAGATTGCGGCGCTCCATCGGAGGCTCGGTTCGACGATGATCTATGTGACGCATGACCAGGTCGAGGCCATGACGATGGCTGACACGATCGTCGTCCTGCGGGAGGGCATAGTCGAGCAGACGGGCTCGCCGATAGAGCTCTACACTCGCCCGCGAAACAGATTCGTGGCGTCGTTTCTCGGCGCGCCTCAGATGAATATGCTCGCAGCGAGCGCCGTGAGCGGCGACGGCCCCACGCTCGACCTCGCCGTCGATCAGGGGCGGGCTCGGATCGAGGCCTCTGTCACTAACAGGCGGGTGGCGGTGCATAGTCCGCTTACGCTTGGCGTAAGGCCGGAGCATCTGATGCTTACGGACGACGGGCGCCTCCGGGCTCGGGTGGAGGCGAGCGAAATCCTCGGGGCCGAGACCATCATCTATGGTGTCCTTGAATCCGGCGAACGCCTTGCGGTTTCCTTACGGGGGCCACGCCGCGTGGGCGTCGGAGAAGTGGTCGGCTTCGCCCTCGATCCGCAACAGATTCACCTGTTCGACGCTGACGGGGTCGCGCTTCGCTAAAAGCACGACATGGTGGCAGGGAAGTTTACACGTCGGTACGCGCACGCGCCGCGTACGAGCGCGCCGCGCGCGAGCGGGGACCGAGAGTCGCAACTGTGGCGGTTGAGGGCGTAATTCGGAGAAGGCGGCCGTTGGCGCAATCGCTTGTGGGAAGATCCTGTCCTCCTGTACGTTCGAGGAAAAGAGCGACAGCGGCGCCCATTTCGAATTCCGCATCGCGAAACCAAAGCGAAGGATCTACCTACTACGATCAATTTAGGCGCTCCACCCGCGCAAGCGGAGCGGGGAAGGCGATCGTCGGCTGCTCCGGGTCGACTTGACGCGTCTGCCGCGCTGCGGAAACGATCGCTATTTGTGGGTAGCGGGCGGCTCGTTCCGAGCGGACATTGCCCGTCGTGATGGAACAAAGGCTTGCCGGGGGTGGCGGAAGGTTGACATGGCGCGCATCGAGCGGATCGAGTTGCGGTTGATCGACATCCCACCAAAGGTCAAACGCACCGACGCGATCCAAAGCTTCGTGTCTCAGGAAACGCCGATCGTGACCGTGATCGACAGCGACGGCGCCGCCGGGACCGGCTACAGCTACACTATCGGCACTGGCGGCTCGTCGGTCATGCGCCTATTGTCGGATCACCTTGCGCCGAGACTGATCGGCAAAGACGCCGAGCGGGTCGAGGCGATCTGGCGCGAACTCGAGTTTGCGACCCACGCGACTACCATTGGCGCGATCTCGTCGCTCGCCCTAGCTGCGATCGACATTGCGCTCTGGGATCTGCGCGCCAAGAAGCGAAATTTGCCGCTCTGGATCGTCGCTGGCGGCGCCGCAGATCGCCGCCCGCTCTACACAACCGAGGGGGGCTGGCTGCACATCGACGAGAGCGCCCTGGTCGAGGACGCGCTCGCCGCCCGCGAGAAGGGATTCACCGGCTCGAAGATCAAGATCGGCCGTCCGCATGTCTCCGAGGACTATCGGCGGCTTGCCGCCGTGCGCGCAGCGCTCGGACCAGGTTTCGAGATCATGACCGACGCCAACCAGGGTTTTACGCTCGACGAGGCGATCCGGCGCGTGGGCCGCTTCGCCGACCTCGATCTGGCCTGGATCGAGGAGCCGTTGCCGGCGGACGACCTCGACGGCCATCGTCGGCTGACGCGCGCGACCACGACACCGATCGCAGTCGGCGAATCAATCTATTCGATCCGGCATTTCCGCGAATATATGGCCAAGGGCGCCTGCTCGATCGTGCAGGTCGATGCGGCGCGGATCGGCGGCATCACGCCGTGGCTGAAGGTCGCGCACACGGCCGAGGCGTTCGACATGCCCTTATGCCCACACTTTCTGATGGAGCTACACGTCAGTCTCGCCTGCGCGGTTCCAAACGGAAAATACGTCGAGTACATCCCGCAACTCGACGACGTGACCACGTCGTCAATGCGGATCGAGAACGGCATGGCGGTCGCCCCGATGACGCCGGGCATTGGCATCGAATGGGACATTGACGCCGTGAGGGCCAAGAGTCTTCCGGAGTTCAGCCTTGCGTTCGGAAAGGGAGGAACCGCATGAAGCGCATGGGCATGGTGATCGGCATCAAACCGGACCGGATCGCCGAATACAAGCGAACCCACGCCGCCGTCTGGCCGGAAGTCCTGGCGAAAATTTCCGACAGCAACATCCGCAACTATACGATCTTCCTGCGCGAACCGGAAAATCTGTTGTTCGCCTATTGGGAATATCACGGCACGGACTGGGCCGCCGACGCGATGAAGATGGCAGCCGACGCCCGCACCCAGGAGTGGTGGGCGATCCACGATCCTATGCAGGCGCCGCTCACGAGTCGCAAGGTGGGCGAATGGTGGGCGACAGCTGAAGAAGTGTTTCACCACGACTGACGCGAGCGCGCGACTGGTCGCCCTTGGGTAAGCGGGCCCCGCCAATTTATCAGGGCTTTCACGCTGCAATCCGCCCCCGTCAATTTCTTGTGCCCCCGACTTGGATCAGAAAAGGCGGCCACAACGATTCGGGCAACGAGCCGATACGCTTCAATCGCTCGACATTGGGTTCGAGCGATCGGCGTATGTGAGCCTTGAGCGCCGCCATCGCCGCCCGCTTGTCGCGCGCGAGCAAGAAATCGTAGATTGCGCGATGCTCCGCAAGCATCGTCTCGATCTCCTCGTCTTTTTGGATCAAGGCGAACGTCGAGTGGGTCGCAAAGAGCGGCAGCGCGTTTCGGCGAATGGCGTCGCGCAGTTGCTGATTCGCGCAGGAGAGCACCACTTCCCCGTGCAAGTCGACCTCAAGCCGCTCGAGCCGGGCAGGAGCATTGTGATGGTGTTGCGCCTTTTCAACTCGCCCGCGCTTCACTCGGAGCTCTGCCGGCGACAAGCTCTCCATTGCCTGCCCCAGTGCGGCGGGTTCGAGCAGCCAGCGCATTTCGAAATGCTCGCGAAGCCGATCGACTGTGAGCGGACCGGCGTACCAGCGTTGATTCGTATCCTTTTCAATGAGCCCGGTGCGCTCAAGTCGGGTCAGCACCTCATGGGCGACGGTTCGGCTGACTACGAAGTGCTCGGCGAGTGCGCTCTCGTTGACAAGGAATCGACCGTACGACAGCAACGCTGCAACGGTATGCTCTACGAGGGGATAGATACGCGCCTGGCGGTTGAGCGTCTTGAGGCTGCCTGACCCCGTCTCGGGCAAGCGCAGGCCCGCGTCCACGAGTTCGCGGCGCACAATCATTCGCGGATCAGCATCGACGGCGAGATAGCCTCGCCCTTCAAACCTCCTGATCAGCCCTTCGTTACTCAGCCTCTGCAGCGCGGCGGCCGCCGGAATGCGGCTCGATTTGAAGGCGCGGGCGACGCCCGCCTCGCCCAGCACCAGCCCGGTCGGCAAGCTGCCGTCGATCAGATGTTGGCGCAGGACAGCGTAGATGATCTCGTAGAGTGGGAGAGAGTCAGTCTGTAGAGACGGGGCGGGCATCATGCGCCGGCGGCGGCGGGATCGACCGCGTGGATGAAGTTCATGACCGCGGCGCTGGTCCCCTCGTAGCGATGATCGTTCGCAACCTCGCCGACGATTCTGAAGTCGTGCAGCACGAGAATCCGATCGGCGAGGGTGACCATCTCGGCCATATCGGACGTGATCAGCAGCACCGAGACACCATCGCGCGCGATGCCGGCGATCAGCTCGTGAATCTCGACCTTGGTCTTGACGTCGATGCCGACGGTTGGCTCGTCGACGATGAGGATGTCGGTCTGCGCCGCGAGCCACTTGGCGATCGAGACTTTCTGCTGATTTCCGCCGGAAAGCGTCGAGACCGCGGCGTCGATCGACGGGGTGCGGATCGCCAGCCGTCCGACGAACGGGCCCGCGGCCTTCGCCTCGGCGCGGGGCGTGATGAGGCCAAGGATCCCCGCGATGCGACGCCAGATGGTAATCGCGATATTCTCCTTGACCGGATAGGCGAGCAGCAGACCCTCGCCCTTGCGGTCCTCGCTCACGTAGCCGATGCGATAGCTCTCGAGCGCCTCGTTCATCGAACGGATGCGCGCCCGCTGTCCGTTGACGCGGATCTCGCCTGCGGTAATGCGGCCGTAGCCGAGGATGCTGCGGGCGAGCTCGGTGCGACCGGCGCCCACAAGGCCGTAGAGTCCGAGGATTTCGCCCTTGTGTAGGCTGAGGTCGGCGTCGTGGTGTCCGAAGGAAGTCGAGACCGCCCTGAGCTCGAGAACGGTCTGACTTGTGTCGGGGTTGCGCACCCCCATGTCGGCGACCCGCTCGTCGCGGCCGATCATCAGCGACACAAGCCGGCCGCGGCTGACGCTGGCTATGGGCTCATCGGCGGCGGCAATCTTGCCGTCGCGCAATATCGTCACCCGGTCGCAGAGCGAGAGCACTTCCTCGAGCTTGTGACTGACGAAGACAATGGCCACGCCCTGCGCCCTGAGCCGGCCCAGCACATCGAACAGCGCGGCCGCTTCATGGCCGCTGATCGAGGCGGTCGGCTCGTCCAGCAGCAGGAGCTTGGCCTTCAGCGAGAGCGCCTTGGCGATCTCGACGAGCTGCATCTGGGCCACCGAGAGCGTCGCCACCTCGGCCCGCGTGTCGATGGCGCGGTCGAGCAGGTCGAGGTATGCGCGCGCCTGGCGGTGCACCTCCGCATAGTCCACCATGCCGTTTCTGGTCGGCAAGTGCTCGAGCACGATGTTCTCGCCGACCGAAAAGCGCGGGATGAGATTGCGCTCCTGATGGACGGCGCCAATCGCGGCGGCGAGCGCGTCGCGCGGGGAAGAGAACTCCACCGGCTGACCGTCAAGTAAGAGACGCCCCGAATCGGGCTTGTAGACGCCGGTCACGATCTTGATGAGCGTCGATTTTCCGGCGCCGTTCTCGCCCATCAGCGCGTGGATCTCGCCGGCCCTAATGCGGAAAGTCACATCGTCGAGCGCTCGGACGCTCAGGAAGTCCTTGGTGAGGTGGTCGATGGAGAGTTCCATGCCGCTGCTACGCCAATCGTATCGGGCGCGCACGCCAGCGGTTGAGTGAGATGGTCGCGACGATCAGCGCGCCAAGCAGGAATTGCACCCAATAGGGATCGACCTTGGCGAGCACCAACCCATTCTGGATGAGCGCAATCACCAGCACGGCAAGGATGGCCCCGATGATCGAGACATAGCCGCCGGCAAGCGCGGTGCCGCCGATGATCGGGGCCGCGAAGGAGAGCAGCAACCAATCGCTGCCGATCAGCGGCTGCGCCGAGCCGAGCTGCGCGACAGCAAGCACCGCCCCGATCGCGGCCAGAAATCCGGAGAGGCAGTGCGCGAGGACGATGGCGTTGCCAGGCGAAATGCCCGAGAGCGCCGCCGCCTGGCTATTGCCGCCGACAGCCAAAAGCCGCCGGCCGATCGGCAGGCGGAACAGAAACAGAGCCAGCAGCGGGGAGACGACAAGAGGAGCAATGAGCAAGAACGGAAGCGCACCAATCCGGCCGTTGCCGAAGTCCTGCAAAGCGGTCGGCATCTTGTAGAACGGCACGGATTTGGTGAGGCCCAGGTTGACGCCGGTAAAGGCGGAAGCCGTCGCCAGCGTGACAATGAAGCCGTTGATGCCGGTGCGCGCCGCCAGCAGGCCATTGACGAGTCCGCCGAGAACGCCGATCGTGATCGCGATCGGGACCGCGAGCCACAGCGGGACGCCGAACACCTCCATCATGCCGCCGAACAGGATGGCGGTCATGCCGCCGAGCGCGCCGACAGACAGGTTCATCTGCCCGACAGCGAGCGTCACCATCTGCGCGAAGGCGACGATGATGCTGACGCAGACACTGCGCAGCAGCACATAGAAATTGAATTCCGACAGGAAATTCGGCGAGACGACGGCAAGGACGATCGCGCCGACCACGATCGACGCCAGAAGGCCCGCCCATTCGGCATTGAGGATGCGGCGCAAAGCTCAGGCCCCCTGCATCCGGGAGCGCGGCGACAGAGCGCCGCGATAGCGCTGGAGCAGCACCGCCGCCAGAAGGAATAGCCCGAGGAACAGGTCGAGCCAGAAATTGCCGATACCCATCACGAGCAGGCCGCTGCGGATCGTCGTGACGAGGGCTGCGCCCAGCATCGTGCCGCCGACCGAAACGAAGCCGCCGGCAAGCGCCGCGCCGCCGAGCACCGGCCCCAGGAAGGACGGCAGCAACCAGTCCTGGCCGCCCACCGCCGGCATCGCCGCGCCGACGCGTGCAACGGTCAGAAGTCCGGCGACCCCCGCGAGCACGCCCGAGAGCGCGTGCGCGGTGATGATCCGGCGTCCGACCGGCACGCCTGACATCTCGGCTGCGCGCTGATTGGCGCCGGTCGCAAGCGACTGCCGTCCGATGACCGAGTAGCGGTAGAAGATGATGAGGGCGACACCGATCGCCACGGCGACGGCCAGCATCGGCGACACCCAGCCGCCGCCGATCCGCATCTGGCCGAAGGCCGCCACCGATCGCGGCAGCGCATTGAGCGGGGTGGCTTTGGTGAGGATCAACATGGCGCCCGAGAACAGGTTGGCGCTCGCCAGCGTCACAATGAAACTGTTGACGCCGCTCCTGGCGATCGTGAAGCCGTTGAGCCAACCAAGCGACCCGCCCAGGACCAAGGCCAGGGCGCAGGCGATGGGGACCGACAGGCCCGCGACCTGCATCAGGTAGCCCCCCATCATGACGACACAAACGCCGATCGAACCCACGGATAGGTTCATGCCGCCCGTCGCCAGCACCACCATTTGCGAGAAGCCGATGACGATATCGATGGCCAGCGATCGGCCGAGCACAAACAGATTGAAGCTCGACAAGAACCCGGGCGACTTCGAAGTGAACAGTGCACCGAGCAGAACGAGGATGATGACCAGGCCCGCCTGTTGGCCGAGCACAAAGGGTCGGCGGCTCGGCGGATCAAGGACCTGATCGGTCATGGCGGACGATGTTCCTTGAGGCCGCAGCGGCGTTAGGCTGAGGGAAGACTCGAATAGGTTCTTGATCATGCCTGAATTTGCGAGTTCATGTCTCCAAGCGGAAATTGCCGTGAAGATCCGCTTGGCGCGACTGTCTCCGGGCGCGATCAGAGCTCGCGCGGCGCGGAGTGCGGCCCCCCGGCCGCGCGCCGACGCTGTCGAACATCCCGCCGAGGCTCCTCCCCCGAGGAGCGCTACTTGCAGTCCATGTAGGTGGCCTTGAACTTGCTCTGGATGTCGGCCGTGAGCTTCTTGACGTCGTCCTTGTACGTGTCGAGCTTGTCGGGCGTCACCTCGAGCACGCCGGAATCGATGAAGTGCGCCGTCTGGGGAGTCTTGATCCAGGGCGCATCGGCCTTCATCTTGCACGCGCCGCTGGCGATGAGGTCGAGCGCGAACGCGCCTATATAGGCCTGCCCATAGGGATTCTGGACGAAGGTCGCCTGCGCGAACCCGTCCTTGACCGCCGCCAGAACGGCCGGGCTGTCGTCGAAAGCGATGTATTTGATGCGCTTGTCCCCTATGGCGCGCAGCGCCTTGGCCGCGACTTCCGAGGTGATGTGCGCAGTTCCGATGATGCCGTCGATCTGGTCCTTCTGCGCCGCGAGAAGGGCGTTAATCTTCTGGTCTCCAGCCTCCTCGGCGTCGGTATCGGCCACCGTCTGGAGCAGCTTCACGGCGCCGTTGGTCTCGTCGACCGCCTTCTGCACCGCCTGCTCGCGCAATGTGGTGTTGGTGTCGATCAATAGACCGGTCAGGTGGACGATGTTGCCCTTGCCGCCCATGGCCGCGATTAGCGCCTTGGTCATAGTATAGGTGGTTTTGTAGGGGTCGGTTGCAAAGCAGAATACTGCGTCGGTCGGATCAACGGTGCAACCGCCCAGCGCGGCGACCGGGATACCCGCGCCCTTAAGCTCTGTGATTGTCGAGTTCACGCCCACCGGGTCGCCGGGGAAGATGCCGAAGCCCTTGAACCCCTGGGAGGCCAGGCTTTCCAAAAGTTCGGTCTGCAGCTCGAGCTTCCAGTCGGTCGGCACTTTGTACTCGACGTCGCCGATCCCAAAATCCTTCTTGGCGTCGGCCGCCGCCTGCTCCCAGGGCGCGAAATAAGGGTGCGGGCCGCCCGGAGCGACCGCGATCTTGTTGTCTGAAGCGCGCGCCGCGCCGCCCAGCAGCGACAGCGATAAAGCGGCGAGCGCCGCGCTCCGTACGGCGTTGGAAACCAAATGCATCGAAGTCCTCCCTCGCACCCGTCGCCTTTGCGCCCGCCGATCGAGCTAGCGTATCGAGCGCTCCCATGTTACGCTAACCGCATATCGCATGCAATACCCATAAGGGCGGTTTGGGGGAAGTTCGATGAGGATCACCGACATTCGATGCTACGTGGTCGAGGGCGAGCACCCGCCGGTGCCGTTTCGCTGGCGCAAGGGTCTGCCGGGATCGGGAGACGGCACGCCGATCGACCAGAGGCCGAAGCTGGCCATCCTCCGCGTGGACACCGACGAAGGGATCACGGGCGCGACCACGATCGCGGACGGAGAGGCGGTCGCGAGCCTAACGCGGCGACGGCTGAAAAGCTTCATCGGCGACGATGCGCTGCTGACCGAGCGCATGTGGACCAAAATGTGGGAGATCGACCGAATCGAGGAAACCAACATGGCTCATTTCGGCCTGATCGATCTCCTCGCCTGGGACCTCAAATCGAAGAAGGCGGGCCTGCCGGCTTACAAGCTCATGGGCGGCAACGGTCCGAAAATCCCTGCCTACGCCTCGACCGTAACCTGGAACGAAATGGGAGAATACGAGCGGCACATCAAGGAGTGCGTCGACGAGGGCTTTGTCGCCTTCAAACTCCACGCCTGGGGCGACTGGAAGGAAGACGCAAAACTCTGCCGAAATCTTCGAAAGTGGACCGGCGACGATGCGACGCTGATGTTCGACGGCTCGGCCGGCTGGGACCTGACGACCGCCCTGAAATTCGGTCGCGTGCTCGAGGAGTGCGACTTCTATTGGTATGAGGAGCCGATGCGCGAATTCGACCTCACTTCGTACAGGAAGCTGGCCGACAGCCTCGATATTCCGGTTCTCGCGGCCGAAACCTCGGATGGCGCGCACTGGAACGCCGCAACCTGGATTGACATGGCGGCGCTCGACATGGTCCGCACGTCGAGCTTCTACAAAGGCGGACTCACCGGCGCGCTGAAGATCGCTCACCTCGCGGAGGCGCATGGGATGAAGGCCGAGGTGCACGGCATGGGCGTCGCCAACGCCCATCTCGCGGCGGCGATTCCCAACAACGATTTTTATGAACAACTGGTGTTTTCGACCGAGCACATCAAGCGCCTCAGAAAGCTGAACGAGCTGCCCATCATTGACGGCTTCATCACGGCGCCAGAGACGCCCGGGCTGGGCCTCGATATCGACTGGGTCGCGCTCGAAAAGACCGCGCTTGCCGTCATCTGATGCGTACAGTTCCAGACGGAATGGGCTAGTTCGAAACCACCCAGCACGGCTATCGTCTCGCTACGCCCGTTCGTCGGCGGGACTCTGACCGCGCGCGGCGGCGACGTGCTCATAGTCGACGATTCATACGAAGGTTCAGCGCCTGGCCCCT
>Ga0302325_10003956_pt1 | contig 34536 bp, 41 predicted proteins | sample Palsa_T0_2_FD_201948 | JGI IMG/M metagenome (GOLD analysis project Ga0302325, IMG submission 201948) | Peat permafrost microbial communities from Stordalen Mire near Abisko, Sweden - Palsa_T0_2 | ecosystem: Environmental > Terrestrial > Soil > Palsa > Peat permafrost | place: Sweden: Abisko...
CGGTACTTCCATAGTCTCCCCAGCTGGTACTGTCACTGACAGCAATACCAGCAGTGGTAAAGCCGTTCAGTTTGGTTGCCCCACTGGAGAGACTGGTACACCGGGGAATTGTACATCGGGCAGTGGTAGTGGATGTGGGAATATAACACCAACGCCTACCACTTTGCAATCAACCTTTACCAAGACTCCTTTTGACGATGAATTTTGCAATGATACGGCGTTAAATGCCAAACAGTGGGAAAGATGTTTTTATTGGGATTCAACTTGTAGTCAGTTTCTAGGCCAGGCCGACGGCAGTGGTTGCGAAGCCGTTTCTGCTCAAAATGATCCAAATAACCAGTACGTATCAGTTATTTCTGACCCAACCTACGGGCATGTATTGTACTTAACTGGTTCATCATCAACTCCGGGTACGGCATCATCATGGAAATGCGGCTCGGTAGACACAGAAAATAATTACGCTACCCCCGCTGGAAATTACTACGTGGAAATAAAAGCTTCATTATCTGCTCCCGGGCCGGGAGAATGGCCGTCATTTGTGGACTATCACTGTCAAAATCCAGCAATTGGATGCAGTGGCAGTGCACCTTACTCAGAATTTGACCTGCTTGAAAGGGTTAATTCACCTGCAAACGGAGTTCAAGATTATGCCGCTCAATCCTGGCATGACAATGGTGGTCAAAACGTTGGTACTGAAATTGGTTCTCTCGGTGTTGATTTAACTGGCTGGCATACCTATGGTCTTGAAGTTGCGCCAACCACGGGTGATATCACCTACTACTTTGATGGTAAAGTTATTGCTACAGACACTGATGTGTCAGTAACAACTAACGGGGTTACCACGAATTACGCTTTAGAACCTGCATTTATCTCTCTCGCCGAAACTATTGGTGGTGGTGGAAACAACAAGCTGGCTTGGGCCGGTGTACCGTCTGCTTGCGGGACAGGTCAAACACCGCCTGCTTGTACGCCAAATCCATCCTGGATAAAAGTTGCATACGTACGAGTCTTCACGCCATAAATTAGCAAAAGGAATAAAAATGCCCAAAAACAAAAGCAAACGAAAAACAATCGATAAATTACTAACTTCTATTGGGCTTATTGTAGTTATCTTCTTGGCGGTAATAGGCTCACTTTCGTGGTGGGCCTATTCCTTCTCTTCCAACAATGTTACCAATCAACTGGCCGCACAGAAGATATATTTTCCAGCTAAGGGCAGTTCAGAACTGGCCAGTCCTGAGATAGGACCCTACTTAGATCAATATGCTGGTCAACAACTTTTGACCGGGCCTCAGGCTAAGGCTTATGCTAACCATTTTATTGCAGTCCATCTCTCAGAAGTTGCTAACGGACAAACATACGCACAAGTTAGTAATGAATCGTTGGCTAACCCGAATAACGCTCAATTAAAACAAGAAGCCCAGACTCTATTCCAGGGAGAAACCCTACGAGGATTGCTGCTTGGTGATGCCTATGCGTTTTATACGGTCGGGCATATCGCAGAAATTGCAGCCCTAGTATGTTTCGCAACCGCCGGCGTCATGGCCGTACTCGTTCTACTGGGAATTTGGCATTTATCAACACTCTAAAGCATCTAAACTAAATTCCCGTAGGCTTTAGTCAAACATCATATAAATAAAAAAAGACACTACTTGTATCTTTAAATAGTGTCTTTTTTGTGCTGTATTGTCCCCTGATGTTTTTCGGGGTATTTAAAAGAGTTGGTTTCTGTGTTATCTGGGGAGTCGTCGTCCGCCTCTACGTCGAGCGGCAAATGCAAGTGCTCCACCAGCTAATAGTGCAGTTCCACCGATTAGAGAAGTATCAGCAATGTTTGATCCAGTAAAGGCAAGTGTTTCTGCTGATGTCGTAGCTGTTGTGTGGGCCACCGCAGTCGTTCCCGGTAGTTTGGGATGAGTAATGACAAGCGTAGTAGTACTAGGCGATGCTTTTTCTGTGGTTGAAGGGGTAGAGATTGTCGTGCTAGTGGTCTCGGGTACAGTTGTCGTAGTAGTAGTCTCAGGAACGGTAGTTGTAGTGGTCTCAGGTACGGTTGTCGTTGTTGTAGTACAACCATTATGAGTATCTATAGTTGTAGTACTTTGACCCCACTCTCCGTTTCCGGTATGTGAGTTTCCGCCGTGTTGGTTACCGTTACCTTGTCCCCAACCGTATTCGTTGTTATCGCCACCATTACCATGGTATTGGCTAGGGCTTTCTGAGCCTGCATTAAAACTGACTATAAACTGGTCTTGTAATACTTCCATCTAAATCTCCTATTAATTATTTGTGCTAACAGATTAATTAATTCAATTGCTGTTATCTAAATACTTAAAGTATTTCACAAGGATATCATACAAAGCATTAATTGTCAAACATACTTTCAAGCTGTGGATTGTTATTTAGGTTTTATTTCTGATCTGGACATTTGGTTTCTATATATGTAAAAGCCAAATATAATTAGCCAGATCGTTTGTGGATAGGCCGTCAGCCTTTCTACTCCTCCAATTCCTATCCCTAAATAGATCTTGAATATATAAAAAGCTAAAAAAATCAGCGAAAAAAGTCCTGTGACTAAACTATACTTCCGAATAACGCTTGGGAGCGTTGGGCTAAAACCGATAATTGCTATTCCAACGTTTCCAACAAAAAATGGAAGCGATGCTCCAATTACATGCAGTATGGCAACGCTATTTTCCGGGAACAGTCCAACTATTATTGTCCCGATGCCGCCTAACGCCAAACAGATAAATCCAATTAAAATGCGGCGGTCAGTTTTGATTTGTCGATATATAAGTAAAGACCCCAATGTCATGAAAATACCCAAAACTATAAACGAAGCATTCATTAGGTCGTGTTTGGGTGAACAAACGTAGCTGTTGTTGACAGCCCTGTTGGCGTAATTACCGCAAGCAGTGTTACCCAGATCACTAATTGAGTTATGCAGGAAGCTATAAGTTGTCGGCCAGGCCCTGGCCACAATTACCTGAACCATGAAATACTGGATACTTAGTATCCACATTGTTGGGCCAATAAAACTATATGTCGACTTAGATTTCTTTAAGCTGATAGCTTTTCTCATCAAACATCGCGTTCCACAGCTATAGTACAGTCAGCCACCAGGGCAGCAACTGCCCCTACTGCTGCCAGAGCTGGTGCAAGTACAGTACCGACCACGCCAACACTGAGCGGTATTACAATGATTGTCTTACCGGTCTTACTTTTTATTGTAATTCGGCGGACATTCCCTTCTCTTATGAGCTGTTTTACTTTCTTCAATAAATCTTCGCCACTAACTTTAAATTCTTCTGTTTGTTGGCTGCTCATAGTCTACCTTTAAACTATCAAATCCATATCTTCTAACTATGTTTTAGTCTATCGCATTCCTCGGTAATTTAATACTTTGAGCTAGTGCCTTTTGGGTGAATATGCTTGGCCAAATGGCAATTGTTATTTTGTTAGGGCTTAGAGTGCCAAATTATCGTTCGCCAAACCGGCGTATTATCATTGATATCTGGTACATTCCATTCATTCGATGACCAAACCGCACCATAGGCTTTGTTTGTTGGAGCGCCCGGATCAGGTGTATTACCGGAGTAATCTCCCCATCGACAAGTATTTATTGAGGGGTCAAAACAGGTATAGTCAACATCTGACCCAGTTGATTGCTGAACCATAGTAAGAGACGAGTCAGGCTGACCATTTATTGTAGTGGCCATCTGAATTGCCGTGTACGACGTTAACGAGGATGTACTGACATTTATAATAGCGTTGTTGCCGAACGCAGCAGTGCTACCGTTGACTACGCGGTCGGGCGCTATTGTACCGTTGAAGACGTACAAATTTGGATCACTAACAGTTCCGTATTGATCAACCGTAGCATTAGAGGGGTTTATTTCATACCACCTAACTTCCGATCCTGCTCCACCAGCAATGGTATGAGCAGTCCAAAGAGCTAGCTGACCAATTCGAGGATCATAAGCCATGTAGGCCTGTGTAAGATAGATTCTTGTTTCCAATGGGGGAGCAGGGTTACCACTCATGGTTTTGCCGGCTTGAGGAGCACTGGGTGGATAACTGTAATTAGCTACTGGCACGGAGGTCGGTGCGCTTATAGTTGCTTGTCCAGTTGAGCTGTTTTTTGTAACATTAAACAGGGTTAGAGAATTACCCGAAACGTACGAAGGGGTAGCTAGAATCCAGCCCGTACTACTATTATCGACTTGACGTGCTGGAGTTGGTGTATATGGTGCGCTGCCGTCAGGATTTGCAAGTGATTGTATGCCTGTTCCGAAGGAAGATGCTAGGGGGCAGGTGTCTCCAGCCGGTGGCTTAGTGATCCAAGCTACATCAGATCCCATCAGTGTCTCGTTGCTGGTACTGTATCGATTACTACCAATAAGTAGAAAGTTTTTCGTGTCACCCAGTGATTGACGATCGGGAAACGATGTTGATCCATAGTTGAAAGTGTCAAAGTACGAACAAAAATCGGTGGCGCTGGATGGGGTAGACGTTTTACTAAATCCCCAGACCAGACCTTCGTCCGGAGTTGTCGTTCCGGCATTTTCGAAGAGACTGAAATAGAAACGGCTCGTTTGGGGGTCCCACATTACTTGAGGATCGGACAAAAAGACATTGCCGCCGCCAATCAATTGATTAATAGCTCCTTTACCGCTGACAACACCACTGCGGTTGGCTATCATATATTTAGAGTTGACGAGCTCCATTTCTTGCGTAGGACTTGCTGCAATTGTGGCGCTAGCCGGGTCGGTGTTGGAACTATAGACCCCAGGATATTGGGCTGTGATAGCGGGTGGGTTAGGGGTTGCCGCTGTAACTAACGGGGATATTGAAGCGACGTTTAACAGACCAAGCGATAATGCTAGACATGCTAACGTGGCAGACGGTCGGATAACACGTTTAAAGGAGTTTAACAAATCAACCACCAAGGATTTCATAATTGGATATAATACACCAATAGTGTAATTTTGTCAATAGCTTATGCTTTTTAGGCTGGTAGGTCTAATTGTGTTATTAAACTAGCGATAGACCTACAGCATAAATTACGAATAATTCTTATGCTATTATCATAATAACTAAATGAAATAAATGCTTAAAAGAATTAAAAAATTATTATCAGAGAATGTGCAGCCGGTTATTGCTGTAATTGTTATCTTAAGTGTCGCTGGAATTGGTATATATACATTAACCGGTTCCCACGCGACTACCCCCTACGCAAGCATCGAAGCCCCAAATGGTACACTTTCCGGTGGTAGTTGTGCGCAAGCTAACAGTAGCGCTACTGATGGCAGTTATGTCAAATTTGGGGATTGCACAATCACCGGCGATTTCTTTACGCCAACTGATCTATATGTGGCGGCCGATACAGCAGGAGAAATAGATCTGTCGTGGCGGCCAAGCGAATCATCGTCTATCGCCAGCTACACTATTTACCGAGATAACAATGTAATTGCGACAGTTTCTGGCAGTAATAATACATATACGGACAGTGGTGTTACCCCTGGCGCTGTCTACAGATACTCTCTCACGGCACTAAATAATCAAAACGTAACCTCTGGAATGTCTAATATCGTAAGTATTACAGCTGTTGCGCCGCAAATCGGCGGTACTAATTTGGTTACAGTCCCGGCAAGTTTTGATAACATGTCTATACCTAGCGATTGCTCGGCGGACGTTACAGTTCCGCTTACTGATTTCATTTTAAAACAAAAGTCCAATTCGATTGTGCAATTTGCGGCCAAAGGCTGTTACGAAGTTGATGGCACCATTTTCGTGGCCGGCAAAACAAACTTTACGATTGACGGCAACGGAGCGAGTTTTAAAACAAGTACCACAAATAGTGCGGCCGATGCCGCCAATACGACCTATGCTGATAATCCAACGTTTAAGCTTGACGTTAGCGGGTGGCCGAGGACTCGGGCGATGTGGATGGTTATCACCGGCGATAATACCGTTATTAAAAACCTAAACATTGTTGGACCCAATAACCCAAATGTTTATGATCCCGACCTTGAAGCTCAAGCCGGCATCTATCTACAGGGTGCCGTTAATTGTCTGGTAGAAAATAATACGATTCGTTATGTTTATGGAGACGGCATTGGCATGGAGGTCGCTTATGAATCAGCTAATCTGGCGCCTAGTAATGATACTGTTGCCAATAACCACATAAATTATATTGGTCGGCAAGGAATATCAGTTACCGCTGGATCTAATCTTATAATTAGCAATAACAGTATATATAATACCCCGCGATCTATTTTTGACGTCGAACCAGACGGTCCTCTAACCCTAGACAACATCCAGCTTTTAGATAATGTCGTAGGTGGCGCTCGTTTATCATTCTTTGCTGACGAGGGGGATATTAATGCAAATATTAGTAATGTTACAGTGGCCGGCAATACCATAAACGGTATGGTTATGAATATCGGTGCATCACCCCAAGGCACAGTATCCCCAAAAAGAACAAACGTTAGCTTTCTCAATAACAATGACCCCGACTATGTAGCAGGTACCCCATATGGCTTCATGTTGTTTAATGGCTATAGTAATCTCCGGATTATTGGCAACTTCCAGCAAGTTGCATCAAATCGTACGGGAGGTGCTGTGACCATAGATAATAGTCAGAATGTAACACTTCAATATAACGAATTCTCAGGAGCATATAACCAATCGACTAACGCTCCCAACGTCTACCAGGGGTCGGCTATTACTGGTGTATCCAGTTGTGGCAACTTGATAAATGTGACTAACGCACGTATCGACGGCAAGTGCTAATAGTAACTAGGGCATTGGCCTATTGTTGGCTGGTTCATTCTGAAGGAACGGCAAATAAATGTTTCAAGAATTCCAGAAATGTTCAGCATAGCAATTGCCATAAACCGGCAGGTTATTCCCACGGGCATACCAAAAAACCGAAAAGTTAAACCTCCTGAAGGTTGATATAATAAACTCATGACCGAGGCGCTACTAGCCAATGAGATAATCAGTGACGCGTTCAAACGTATAAAAGGGATCATTCACAATACTGTCGAGGGTTTAAGTGACGGGGATCTGGTATTCCGCCCTGATGAATCGGCAAACTCGATTGCCTGGTTGGTGTGGCATTTGACTCGTATCCAAGACGACCATATTTCGAACCTAGCAAGCGATAAACAAGTTTGGAGTAAAGGTTGGTACCAACGGTTTGAACTACCATTTGACGAAGATGATACGGGCTATGGCCACAGTTCGAAACAAGTCGCTAGTGTCCGGGCAAGCTCCAAACTGCTCCTTGATTACCATGATGCCGTATACGCCACGACTATTAACTATGTCGATAAGCTAAATCAAAAAGAATATACGAAAATTGTTGATAAACGTTGGGACCCGCCGGTTACGTTGGCGGTAAGGCTTGTGAGTGTAATATCTGATGATTTTCAGCACGCCGGGCAAGCCACTTATATCCGTGGATTACTAAAATAATAACATCCAGAAACTGATAGAATAACAATATATGGAAATCCGAGTAACCGATACTCCAATTTCGTTGTCTGGAATTAACGAACTTGCAGCACAACAGTTTGGTAACCTTATAAAAGCAACTGTTGATGTTGAAAAGGGCGTAATTGCAATAGGTGGAGAGCTGCATGCGGACGAGGAGCAAGTTCTGCTTGATGCCGAGTCTGAGCAAAGAAATTTGTGGGGTATTAACCTATATCCGAAAAAATTTGGTACTGAAGACTTTGTTGAGTTTGATTCGATGATTAACCTGCGACCATCACAAGGCAATATGTCTCGCGGGGTTGAGAGAGAAGGGGTAAGGAAGCAGATTTGGGATATTGTTGGCAGACTTATAGTTGATGATAATGAATCCGGCCATGCAACATAAAAAATTATCTGATGGCGGTTGGGCACGGCTTAGTCTTTTGCAGCAGTTAGGTAATGTGGGCAGTGAGGTCGGGCGAGCGGTTAATGCAAAAACACCTGAAGACAAGAGGCTGGCTAGCTACAGGGCGCTTGAACTACTGGACTTAACGATTGCTGGGAATAGCTTTAAAACAAAAAATGGGCTTAGGGAAATAGCTAGAGCGAGGGAAGTGCTTTGTGACTTCCTGTTGGGAGATAATATCTATCATTCGGACGGGGATTCACTGGAGCGTTATTTTATGAATTTTGCTGTTGCTGCTCAACTAAATAAATAGTTACCACGACAACATGGTCTAAGATGTCTAATCTAGATTCTACTCCCTGGTCTATGGGACCAGTTTTCCCATATACTTAGGACTAGAGAGACTTGTTACTCTGTAGAGCATTAGCTATTAACTACTAAGCCGAGATAAAGTGATTTAAACCTTCAAAAACAATAGTAGGTGATACACCAGGAATGCCGGCCACACAAATGCTTTTAGGAACGCTAACACAACTAACCAAAAGGTACCCGAGTGGGTGTGCAGGTAATAGACCAAGGCGCCTATAAATCCCAAAAACCAAAGCCAATGTCCGCCTCCTTTTTGTACCATCATTTTATTTTTATAAATAAATTTAGTAGATCCTTCTTTTGCCATTTTTTCTCCTAAGCCCTATTAAACCATAACAACAACAATACAGCCACAATTCTCTGGGGAAGCGTATTCCGTAATTCCTAATATGGACCACAGCTCGCACATATTATTGACAATAGGACACTAATGTAGTATCATAACTCAATAATTAACGTTTTTAGTTCTGAGTCGTGTAGGTTATTTTTATGTCGAAGAAGAGTTTGAACCAAGACACAATATTAATTCTAGGCGGTGATGGCTATTTAGGCTGGAGTTTGGGACTAGCTTTTGCCCATCGAACCGAAATGAATGTTGTCTTAGTCGATAACCTCATAAAGCGAAAGTGGGAAAAAGAAGTAGATGCAAAATTACTGGTTCCCATTAAAAGCCCCAAAAAGCGAATTGCTGAATATAGAAAAATATTTGGAAAATCGAACCTGGCATTTGAGAAAGTAGAACTTCTTAAACAGGAAGAAGTCGTAAAAGTAATTCGCAAATATAAACCAAATGTAATAATAAACGCCGCTCAACAGCCATCAGCGCCCTTTTCGATGAAAAGTGCAAAACATGCCGCAGTTACTTTTTCAAATAACATTATCGGACACCTGAATGTGCTGTGGTCCATTGCACAAGTTGATAAGAATATATCTTATATTAAGCTTGGATCAGCTGGGTGCTACATGGACACCGATACAGACTTTGTTCCATTACAAAAGAAAAACTTCACTTTTAAACATCAAGGAAAGCAACACAACGTTCTAAACGGCTTTCTTCCCATGCAGGCAACAGATTTTTATCACCAGTCTAAAATTAGTGACTTCCTTATTGATGATCTGTGTGCCAAGCTGTGGGGCTTAAAAGTAATTACCGTACAGCAAGCAACCATCTTTGGTGCCACGATCGATGAAAACCATCCTCGAAAAAATAGCGGGTTGTCGGCTCGTTTTAACTACGACGCTGTTTTTAGCACTGTTTTAAACAGATTTGTTTGTCAGCTTGCGATCGGTCATCCTATTACCGTCTACGGCGACGGAAAACAAAGAACCGGTTTGATTAGTTTATCGGACACCATTGATAATTTTATGCGGTTAGCAAAAATGGAAGTTAAACCCGGTAAACACGTCGTTGTTCATAACTATACTCACCGGCTGTCGATAGAAGAAATTGCTCGAAAAATGATAGAGATAGATCCGAGCGCTCAGATTAATTTCATTAAGAATCCTAGAAATGAAGGCTCTGGAAAACTTGAAAAGAAGGTGCAAGTTCACGAATCGGTTCGGGCACCTCACTTCAAAAAAGAAGCAGGGCTTCAGGACGAGTTAACTCGTTTAGTTACCTTCACAAAACGTTACAAAAACAACATAGACCCATCAATTATCATGCCTAAAGTAGAGTGGGCAGTTAAAGAGTCTAGTTCTGAGTCGGAAAAATCATTTACCATATCAAGCTACTTGGCAATCCTAAGAGATAAATTCGCCGATAGGTTATTGCGCGAGCAGTCCTAGTCACTTAGGAACTCTAACTAGGATGCAAAAAACAGTGACCTTGGGACAAAGATATGAGTACAAATTACAATAGTAAAAAAATGTCTAGCAAGGTGTTTCTTAGCTACACAACTGTTGCCCCCATGGCAACTCCCTCATACAGAGCGGTCAAAAAGTTTCTGGAAGAATTTTATCAGGTAGGTCCACCGGAAGTATTATATAAATACGACCCAATGTCTGAGGATCTGGCTGAGGAGGCGGCAAAACTGCTAAACTGCGATCCTAGTGAAATTACCTACCTAAAGAACACAACAGAAGGCATAAATATTGCCAGCGAAGCCCTGCCGCTTGAAAAAGGCGACGAAATATTAGTATTGGCTAATGAGTATCCAGCCAATTTGTTACCCTGGCTAAAAAAACGAAAAGATGGCATCACGGTGACTGTCGTTGAGGGCACCGACAATGACAAGGCATTTCAGAGTCTCCTTAAGAAGATTGGAGAACGGACTAAGGCCATCGCCATTTCATCTTCACAATGTTATGACGGTTATATGGCAGACCTTAGTCTCTTGTCCAACATCTGTAAGCAGAGAGGAATATTCTTAGTACTTGACGCTGTGCAAACAGTTGGTATACGGAAAATCGACCTTCAAAAAACCCCGGTTGATTTCTTGGCATGTGGCGGTCAGAAATACTTATGTGCTGGTATGGGAACTGGCTTCATGTACGTAAATAAAAATGTCTTGCCTCGTCTTCGTGATACCAAAGTCGGAATTAGGAGCATGGAACAATTTAATGAAAATTCTTATGTGCTTAAGAAAACTGCTGCTCGATTTCAAGATGGTTCACAAAATCTATACGGAATTGTGGCATTAATTGCTGCCCTTAAACATGTCAATAAAATCGGTATTGAAAATATCGAGAAGAAGAATCTGAAATTATTAAGTGAAATTAAAACTTGTTTAAGGAAATACAACATACCATTTATCGATCATGGTACTCATCAGGGCAACATTGTTGCTATGCGAGTTTCTGATCCTCAAAAACTGTTCGAATATTTAAAAGATAAATCCGTGTACATAAAACCCATTAAAGGTGTTGCCAGATTATCCTTTATCCATGAAACTCGAATAGAGGATGTCGAAAAACTAGCAAGTCTGACGCGGAAGTGGATAGACAGCAACCCAACATAGAAATCGACTGAACATATATACTTCTCAAGTAACTATTCTACTTAGACATAGATAAAAAACACCGATCTGTCTATGATAAGATACTTAAGGTTTTCCTATAATGAGCCAGTTAATCAACACGCCAAGACCTCTTGAGCATAAAAGTATCTTTAGAACAGTGCTGTTCAACGGACTCGTGGCATTTTTCGCAGGCAGTGTCATAGCCATTAACGTTTCTATGGTTGTACATGCTGCAGCCTGCCAATTGCCAGCTAACAACTACGGCACCGATACTCTTTCCATATCAGTACCAAACACCATCAGCTACACGATATGGGTTCGCATCCAGGCTCCTTCAGAAACCGATAATACGATTCTGTTACAGATAAACGGCACAACCTGCTTCAATGTCGGTGGTGGCAGCACCATGCCTCTAAATTCCCTGACTTGGGTTAACTACCAGAACGGTGTTAGCTCCCAGCCAATGCAGATTCAGTTGTCGGCCGGCAGCAGTTCCTTGGAGCTAATCGGAAATGCACCCGGCGTTGCCGTAGACAGCATCCTCGCACTCGGCGATCCAAATTGTGTACCAACTGGACTTGGTACCAACTGCACTATAGACCAGCCTGCTCCAACCAAACCACCACCTGGTGGTACCTCAACATCTCCATCAGGTACAAGCGGCGGATCGGGCAGTGGCGTTGCTAGCTCCAAAACTTCAACTGCAACTTTACCAAAGGTAGCCCTTTCAGCTTCGGGCACTACACTATCCCCCAATAATAGCCAGACAACACTTACCAATCCGGTTACTGTACAACCGACTTATACTCAGGGGTTGACGATAAAGAAAGTCCGATATTACTTAAATAAAAAGCTAGTTTACGTCGCAACAAGATCACCATTTACTTACTACTTAAATACCAATAAATTGTCCAATGGCCGGTATACACTACTTTCTGATACTACATACACTTCTGGGCAATCAGTTGAGGTGTCTCAGGTTATTGTCGTCAAACACTCTTTCTTTAAAAACCTAGGAATTATTTTTCGAAATAATCTTGTAACCATCTTAATTCTTCTGTTCATTGCAATATTAGTGTCATGGCTTGTCATAAAATATGACCTTTACCTAAAAAGGTGGGCTAATAGGTTTCTAGGATGGTATAGGACTCGTATTCTTAGGCACGTCGATTCGCCAGCTTACCCACCGCCAGTGGATACGGAAGTAATTAAGCCAAGCAACGACTCTCCACCTCCAATCGATAACGACCCAAGGGTTAAATAATACTGTTCCAATTATTTTATCGATTCTGTTTGCTGCTCGGTGACTTTAGTATGATCATTGCATGCCACAGCCGCTTGAGCCACATTAATTAATGATAAATAAACTTTGTCAGAATTATCCATTGACAGCTATACAGACGATACTGTCAGCATAATTAGTCTTAGGAGTTTGCTATAATTTCAATCAATGCCCAAGGAACAAAAATCTGAATTATCTTTAGTGGTGCCGATTTATAATGAATACCAGGGTTTAGAAAAATTCCATCACTCGATCGTCGATGTTCTTAAGGAGTCGGCAGTCAAATCATATGAAATCATCTATATTGACGACGGTAGTACCGATAATACTGTAGATCTTATCAGACGGTGGAATAAGAGCGATCCTAGCGTAAAACTAATATCGTTCTCAAGAAATTTTGGCAAGGAGAGTGCCTTATCGGCTGGTATTGGCGCAGCTCAGGGCGAAGCCGTGATGATGATTGATGGTGACGGACAACACCCAGTGGAACTTATTCCGAGTTTTATCAGTGCCTGGAAAGGTGGTGCTCAAGTTGTTATAGGCCTACGTTTGGGCAGTAGCTCTAGTTGGTCTAAGCGTCTGGGTTCAAAGCTGTTTCACAGAGTCTTTAATTTACTTACTGGTCAAGAATTAGTCAGGGGGGCGACGGACTATCGGCTAATAGATAAATCAGTTCAACAAGCCTTTTTGAGCCTAAAAGAATCTGATCGAATCACTCGCGGGCTTATAGATTGGCTAGGCTTTAGAAGAACATATATAAGATTTAAGGCCAATAGCCGGGAAAGCGGGTCACCTGGTTATAGTACTCAGAAACTGATGAGCCTGGCAGCTAATAGCTTTGCTTCACTTACGCCAAAGCCCCTCTATATGTTTGGTTATTTAGGGGTATTCATTACAATTGCAGCTTTTTGTTTAGGTCTGTCGGTTATAATAGAGCAGCTGATTCTCTCAGATCCTCTTCATTGGAAAATTACTGGTACAGCAATGCTCGGTATTTTGCTTATGTTTCTGATCGGGATTGTACTCATGTCTCAGGGGATACTTTCCCTGTATATTTCTCACATCCACAGCCAAAGTAAGCAACGACCACTGTATATTATTGACTACGAGAAGTCAGCAGGCATCGAGGATTAATGATGATGGAGAAACGCGAGTTAATTCCTTGGGCCCTAGACAAACGATACCTAACAGTAGGCGTTGGCGTATATATATTTGAACTTTTGGTAATTGTTGTGGCCCAGCACCAGGGCGCAAGTGCCGTTTTAGCTGTCGCTGTTAGTTTTTGGCTGGGATTAATAGTTTCTTTTATTCTACAAAAAGTAATTACTTTCAAAGATAAACGCACCCACCACAAGGTTTTAACAGTACAAATCATCGCTTTTTCTGCATTAGTATTGTTTAATTTCGGCTTTACCTTAGTGTTAACAAGGCTTGTGTCGCCTCCTTTGCCGGCTGTTGCGGCTAGAACTATAGCACTGGCTATCACTACTTCTTGGAATTTCTACCTCTATAAGCGACATATTTTCAGAATGCCGATTAGTGGCGAGGATAGTAGTTCATGACTGCTAAACGCCGCACTCCTCGCGTAACGAAGCGACCTCCACCAAAAAAGCAGCTCTCAAAAGCCCAAAAAATTGGTCAATCTGTTATTTTTGAGAAGTTATACGTAGTTTTCGCACTAGTAGTGGTCTTGGCTACGACGCTATATTGGTCAATTTTGAGTGCTAAAATCCAACTGGGTAACGCCGACCAATTAGTCGACCCTGACTTATTTAAGACTTTAACGACGTTTCGTGATGCTACTTTTCCGGGCGCACACACTTTCCTATTGAAATGGCCTATCTTCTTTCTAATTAAGCTTTTTGGTTCAACGGCCTCGACAATAGATGTCTTTACGGTTGGTTTAGTATTACTTACAGTATTTTCGCTCGTCGCAATTATATATCGAATCGAACGCCGTCCAATTGTTTTTGGAACCATATGCCTAGCGCTAGCCTCAACTCTTCTGCTTGTTCCAGCCGAACCCTATGCGGGAGCGCTTTTGCCAGTTAATATGGCAATGCTGGCAACGCGAAACGTTGAATACATCGTATTTATAGTCAGTTTGGCGTTGCTTATCCGATCGCCAAGGATTAGAAGTTGGGGTTTTTGGGTATCGGTTGCATGCTTGAGTCTACTAATTGCAAGCGACAAGTTTTTTTTGATCTTTGCTCTAGGCGGGGCACTGATTTCGCTCATTCTGTATTCCTTTGCCCGTATCTGGTCTTTGGTGACCCTATCGGTTAATTGGTTTCTTGTTGGCCTTATAGCTGCTATCGGGGCGGCAGTTATTCTGGCAATAATCGGGGGGGTTGGTCTTACGCACATCTCTGGTCAATCCAGTGTAAGCCCCTATAGTCTATCTAGCGGTCCGAGACAAATTACTTTGGGCGTGGTATATGCTGTTATGGGAGTATTAACTAATTTTGGCGCAAATCCTGCTTTCGATGCTACCAAGGTTAGAGATATACCTCACCAATTTTTTTCAAGATTGCTAAGTCTAAGCGGGCCCGCCTACGCAATCAACCTAGTAATAATGGGATTTGGTCTTTTCGTTCTTTATAAAGTGGCAAGATCCAGTTTTGTGACCCGTAGGATCAGTCAAAAACGGTCGCCTAGCAATGGAGCCATATTGACCAATATGCTCGTCTGGGCATCGTTCGCCGCGCTTATCAGCTTTGTAGCGACCAATCATTACTATGCCGTAGACGCCCGCTATCTAACGATTATCGTCTTTACGGTATTTATAGCATTTAGCTCTTATCTAAGCGCAAAAAAATTACGGCCAGAGATTTTGGTCGTTGTTGGCCTACTCATAGTTATCGGGATTATCAGTGGTTTAATTGGATCGACGCACAATTATCAGGACGATAAAAACGCACTTTCCGCCCAAAATAGCCATAATATAGCAATTGCTCAGGTCCTGTCCCATCACCAAACCGGAACGTTGGTGGGTGATTATTGGCGAGTTATACCTATCAAACAGGCTGCCGATAACAACCTAAATGTAACGCCACTATCAGATTGCGCTCAACCTAGACAGATTCTCAGTAGCACGGCTTGGCAGCCTAACTTAAATAATAGCGGATTCGCCTATCTGCTTACTTTACAAGGGAGCCTCACAAATTATCCAAACTGTACGCTTAAGCAGGTCGTTGGGTCGTATGGTAAACCTAATGCCAGTACTTTAATTGCCGGCACATTTAATAAGCCAAAAGAATTACTATTGTTCTACGACCGAGGGCTACACAAGAGTTCTCCGGTTAGCTCTTCTTCTTCAAAAGGCCCCGCAACAGTCTTACCCATATCTTTAAGCAACCTGCCGTACACATCGTGTTCTGTCCCAAGCATTATGAATATAGTTGCTCACGAGGACGACGATTTGTTATTTATGAATCCAGATCTTGTTAGTGAAATTAAAGCCGGGGATTGTATTCGGACCATCTACGTTACGGCCGGCAACGCCGGCGCCGGAGAGTTTTACTGGCTAAGCCGAGAAGCCGGGGCTGAAGCGGCCTACTCCTATATGCTTGGCACAAACAGTGTCTGGATTCAGAGAATCGTCGAGCTATCGCCACATCAGTTTATTACTGTTGCTAATCCGAAAGGGAATGCAAAAATATCATTAATTTTTATGTATCTTCCAGACGGCAACCTAAAGGGCCAAGGCTTTAGCTCGTCAAATTTTGAAAGTCTTGCCAAACTACAAGCCGGTAAAATAAATATAATTAACTCTGTAGATAACCAGTCATATTACACCTCTTCTCAACTAATAAATGCCCTTAGCGCACTCATGAATGTTTATCAGACAACCGGGATAAGTACCCAGGCAGATGTTGTAACCCAGCCGTATGCCGATCATAGTGATCACCTTACGGTCAGCTGGTACGTACAGCAAGCCTATAAACAATTCGAAACTCAGCGCTATGCAAACCAGGTCACCATACCAATAAAATTTTATATTGGTTATCCGGTTCGCCAAAGACCAGCTAATGTGAGCGGTGAGGCATTAGACGAAAAAGTAGCCATTTTCCTGGCATATGCAAAGCACGATCAGGATGTTTGCCAAACGGAGCAAATCTGTCTACAGACACCAACCTACAACGGCTATTTAAGTCGACAGTACCAGAGTTCATATTAATTTATTAAGCTAACCCGGTATATTATTATAAGGTGTCGAATAAACTAGGTTTAGATATTCAGGGGGGTTTAAGCAACATTCTTAAACTGAGGAAGAGCGCAGTGTTTTACGGCTTGGTCCTCACGCTTATCTTGCTTGGTGGTGCAGTTTTTCTGGCAAACCTAAGTCCATATAAGCCCGCATCTCAAAATCAATTTGTAAGGGCCGAGGTATTGAACGTTAATTCAAGCCAGACAAATGATAGTAGCCAAATCGTTGAGGTTAGAATTCTAGATGGGGTCAACAAGGGAAAGTTAGTTAATGTGCCGCGAAGCTATTTCGCCGGGGATCCCAACTCACAACGTTTGCCCAAGGGTAGCGATGTTCTGCTAACTGTTCAACCAAGCAACGGCGATCAATACTCGTTTCTTGATCGGTATCGTATAACCGGAGCGCTCACACTGTTACTTATCCTGCTTGGACTAGTATTTGTAATCGGACGATGGCGGGGTATCACCGCAAGTGTCGGGCTAATGTTTACAATTGGCATATTGGCATTTTTTGTTATACCGCGAATTATCAACGGAGATGCTGCGTTTGCAACCTGTATCGAGGGGGCATTCATGATTGCCACGGTATCAATTTTTATTGCTCACGGACTTAGGGCTCGCACAACTGTAGCATTTTTTAGCACCCTAATCACGCTACTCCTAATAGTTGGCTTAGCTGCTATGGCTGTCTATCTAACGGGCGTCACCGGCAACCCAGGTGCAACGGTAAATTCAGAACAAAGCATCTCATTACTACAGTACGCTCCTCACCCTATTGATTTAACGGGTCTATTTCTAGGTGGGATGGTAATTGCTTCGCTCGGAGCACTTGAGGATGTAACGACTGCCCAAGCAGCTGCTGTCGATGAAATCCATAAAGCTAGTCCAAAATTAAGCTCCTTGATCCTGTATAAAAAAGGGCTATCAGTCGGCCGAGAGCATATTGCCGCGCTCATAAACACGCTTGCTATCCTCTATGTCGGCTTCGCTCTTCCAACTATATTGCTAACGGTGCTCTACAATGCTGGGCAACCGATAGCGGTTACGATAAACGACGAAGTTATTGTTGAGGCTATTGTTAGAACCGTTGTGCCGAGTATAGGTATATTATTGGCTGTTCCTTTGAGCACGGGCCTGGCGGCGTATTTGTTGCCTCGTCGGCACAAACTATAGTTATCAATCTATTTACTTTTTTGGCAAGGCTTAATATAGCAAGTAACAGAGGACAACTGGATAAAACATATTATGACATATGTTTTTTTAGCTTTTTTCAATCAAATTTGACAATTAGGTAGGTAAAACATGTTGTAATATTGGTACTTGTTTTAATGCTTTTTATGATATATATTTTAATAAGCGTTAAAAAATCAAGATAAAATAAAAGTCTCGGTTCTAAAGCGCTTCGAGAAACTTATGTGTGAGGGTGGAGTTCAGTTAGTGAATAGGTTTAGTGCGCGTGCGCAATGTTAATCTATGTCGTATTTTTTGCTTCAACTCTTGACAGTCAATCTGACATAATATATCGTTCAACCACATGGTTGAACAAATGTATAGTTTAAATGCTGTATTCGGGTCTCTAAGCAATCCAACGAGACGAGACATTCTTAAACGTGTAAGCGGGCATAGTATGAGTGTTGGTGCGATCGCTAGACACTATCAATTTTCTCTTGCCGCCGTGGCCAAACATCTGGAGATCCTCGAGCATGCGGGTCTTGTAACTAAGACCAGGCAAGGCAAGGAGCAAATTGTCATGATTAACCCTAAAGCTCTAGCAACAGCCAATGATTATTTGGAGAATTATAAGCAACTTTGGGAAAATCGTTTAGATTCGCTAGATCAATATCTAAATTCTAACTAGAAAGGAAGGAACCATGACCGATAAAAAGACAGCTAAGAAGACACAAAAGACAGGCGACGAATCTGCCGTACTGGAGGCAATTGCTGCAATGCCCGATTCTGATCGGGCCATAGGAGAGCGACTTCATAGGATAATTAAGGCCAGTGCGCCCAACCTGATATCGAGAACATGGTACGGTATGCCCGCATATACCAACGGCAACAAAATAGTCTGTTTCTTTCGTAGTAGGCAAAAATTCGGTGAGCGATTTATGACGCTCGGCTTCAACGACGTAGCAAACCTCGATGAAGGTCGAATGTGGCCGATATACTTCGCACTAACGGGGTTGACTTCCTCTGAAGAGGCGAATATTACTGCACTTGTGAAGAAAGCTGTGAACTAAGAGTGATCATATATGTTCAATGGATAGTATATTAAATGCGATTTAAGCAAAGGAGAGAAATATGACGCCAATTAAAGAAGTAGAGTTTGAGCGAATATATGATGCCCCACTTGAAAGAGTCTGGCAAGCATGGACAGATCCGAATATTCTCAAGAAGTGGTGGGGTCCGAACGATGTCAGTATTCGGGAGTGTGAAGTGGACCTGCGCGAAGGCGGTAAGATTTACATCGTCATGGAAGCTGGAGAGGCAATGGGTCCCTACAAAGGTACTCGGTGGCCGATGGAAGGCAAGTATACTTTGGTAGATAAGTACACAAAGCTGTCGTTTACCGCCAAAGCCTGGACTGAAGGTCAAGAAGAAACCACTGGGATCGATCAGGTGACCGAACTTACTCTAGGTGATGACAATGGCAAAACGAAGCTGAAACTGAAAGCCACGATCAATAAAATTGGTCCGGATGCCAAAATGGCGGTCGAGGGTATGCAAGCAGGCTTTAACCAACAACTTGATAAGCTTGACAAATTCTTAGCGGAAAAAATACTAACGAATTAAGATAGAAGGGAATCATATATGCAAATAGTTAACAGGTTTATGATGTTTAGCTTGGCTGTCAGTGACATGCCAAAGGCCAAAGAATTTTACGAGGGTAAGCTTGGCCTGAAGGTCGCGAAAGACTATCGAAAAGACGATAACAACTGGTGGGTATCTCTTAGCCTTCCTGAGGGAGATGTTTCTATTACCCTAACCACCTTTCACGAAAATATGAAGCCCGGGACTATGAAGGTCTACTTTGCAACCTCAGATGTAACAGCTGCTCGCAAAGAGCTCAGCGAAAAGGGTGAAAAAGTCAACGAAGTCAAAGACGACCTATTTGGTCCGGGGTCGGGGGTAAAGTGGTTTAGCCTTAGTGATCCAGACGCTAACCAGTTACTTATTTTCGAAGCGAAGTCCTAAAATATAACAATTTGTATTTCCAGCCAAAATACAGGGGTAAATTGGTATACTGATTGTTATGAGAAAATATTTACTTGGGCTTATTATTGGAGTAGTTTTTGTTGCCTACAGTACCATATTGCGCCACCAACACTCCGAGCCTATCATAGCCCCAGGTACATTAAGTCAAAATAGTTCACCAATACCCTCGAATTCTACAAATACTGTAAACTCAACACCGCCCGCCCCTAGTTCAACTACTACCGCTCAGTACAAAGACGGAACGTATACGGGAAGTGTCGAGAACGCCTATTATGGGAATGTACAGGTCTCAGCGATTATCGAAAACGGTAAAATCAGCACCGTCAACTTCCTGCAATCGCCTGATGAAAATCCCAATTCAATATATGTAAATCAGCAAGCCGATCCCTACCTAAAGCAAGAAGCAATTCAAGCTCAGAGTTCGCGGGTTAGCGTAGTAACTGGGGCGACTTTTACAAGTAATGCGTTTATTCAATCGCTTGCGAACGCCCTAAGTCAGGCTACACAAAGTTAATGAAACAGACACAACTAATCATGGGTATGCCTATCACTGTTGAGGTTATTGATATAGGGGCGCTAAAACATTTTAAGACGATTTTTGATTATTTCAGGAAGGTAGATGACAGGTACAGTACCTACAAACAAGACAGTGAAATATCTCAAATAAACACAGGTCTACCAAAATCAAAGTGGAGCGCAGAGATGAAGGCCGTAATAGCATTGTGCGAGCGAACCCGTAAAGAAACCTATGGGTACTTCAACATCGCACATAACGGCAGGCTGGATCCATCTGGCCTGGTGAAGGGTTGGGCTATAGCCAATGCTGCTAATATGCTAAAAAACAAAAAAGTAAATAATTTCTACATTGAAGCCGGAGGCGATATTCAGGCTAGCGGAACAGGTAGTGACAGGACTCCTTGGACTGTTGGCATACGCAATCCATTTAACACCGAAGAAATTATCAAAATAATTACGATTGCGTCGGAAGGAGTTGCCACTTCCGGTATTTATATCCGTGGTCAGCACATATATAACCCGATTCAACCAGAAAAAGCCCTGATCGAAGTCAAAAGCTTAACCGTAATCGGGCCAAACGTATATGAGGCAGATAGATTTGCAACAGCAGCATTCGCTATGGGAAAAAAGGGGATAGAATTTGTAGAGACAATACCCGGCTTAGAGGCCTACATGGTAACCGGGGATAAAATTGCGACATATACTAGTGGATTCGATAGGTATGTTGTGAATGCTTAACTTTATTGACAAGCAACTCAACCGGATTACCATGTACAAACTGCTGTTGTACTACTTGATTGTGTTAGTTCTAGTAGCTATGGGCCTAAGCTACGCCGGTGTTTTGCGCTTTAACGCATTACTAGTTGGTATATCAGCAGTCATATTACTAATCACTTGCTGGGCTGTAAATAAAGTATTTGCTGCCATATTTAACGCACCTACAAATGTCGAGTCGGTTTACATAACAGCATTGATTCTGGCCCTGATAATCCCGCCTACTACCGATGGCAACGCGGCTGAACATATAGCGTTTCTATTGGCCGCGTCTGGTCTGGCTATGGCTTCTAAGTACATACTGACCATTCACAAGAAGCATATTTTTAACCCTGCAGCTATAGCCGTTGTATTAACAGCAATTGGTCCTCGACAGAGTGCTGACTGGTGGGTTGGCACCTCGGCAATGTTGCCATATGTACTATTGGGGGGTGTTTTATTAGTTCGCAAAATACGCCGGGGACGCATGGTTGTGACTTTCTTTGCCTCCACCCTAATAGCAACGGCAATCTATAGCCTTCTCGCAAGAAGCGGCGTTTACATGGGACTAAAAGAGACCATTACAACATCCGCTATGTTCTTCCTCGGCTTTATAATGCTTACCGAACCGCTAACGACTCCATCCACAGCTAGAAAACAAAGCTGGTATGCTATTTTAACAGGTATATTATTCCCCCCGCAGTTCCATATATTAAGTCTATATTCCACTCCGGAGCTAGCCCTAATAACTAGCAATGTGTTTTCGTATGTAATTAGTCCTAAGGCTAAGCTATTCCCTACACTTAAACAGATGCTACGACTCACGCCGGACTCGGCAGACTTTGTGTTTAGTCCGAATCATAAGAGATTTTCGTATATTCCTGGGCAATATATGGAATGGACATTGCCGCACGACGGTGTTGATAGCAGGGGTGATCGTCGTTACTTTACACTAGCATCCTCGCCAACGGAGCCCGATTTGAGAATCGGGGTCAAGTTCTATAATCGAAGCAGCACTTATAAAGAAGCTTTGCTCGGCGCTACTCCCAAAACTCCCATCGTAGCTTCAGGTGTTAGCGGTGACTTCGTAATGCCAAAAGACCCTAAGCAGAAATTAGTATTTATAGCTGGCGGAATTGGGGTGACGCCGTATCGAAGTATGATAAAGTATCTTCTTGATAAAAAAGATCCACGGACTATAACTATGCTTTATTCAGCAAAGACGACCAATGATTTTGCTTATCAGGAAGTCTTTGAAGAGGCACGGCGAGAGTTCGGCCTGAACACTATCTATGTTGTTAGCGATAAGTCTATTACCGAAATGCATGAGCACGTCCGAATGGGTCGAATCAGTTCCGAGCTCATTAAAAAGGAAATATCCGATTACCAGGAGAGGATCTTTTACATATCCGGTCCACATAGGATGGTTACGGACATAAAAAAGGTGTTGAATGCACTCGGGGTGCAAAAACACCAAATTAAACTAGATTACTTCTCTGGGTATACCTAGATTTTGCGAGCTCTAAGGTCCCGAGATTTTTAACTGGAAGGTGGCATATTCATAAAACCGTTGAAAGCGAGGTTTGCAACGCAGCTCATGAGATCTGCTCTTATACGAGGGTTGGTAAGGGCCTCGGTAGTTGGTTCTTCATTTAATTCACCTTGACCAGATGCAACAAACAGTTCCCTACTTAAGGACCGAAGATTCGGCAACAGCCCAATAGTGCTAACTTGCCACGAGTAGTCCAAAGCTCGATATGATTCATTGTCCGTTAGTTCTGCAACTCCAGCTATTAGTTCTTGATCACCTAGCAATGGTCCTGACAGTAGCATTCGATCGTTGTGATGAAATGACAAATTCGATCTAGCCTGAGACAATATTTCGGCGGCCAGGCCTTTTCCGATTCGACCATATTGAGCCTTGATGTTTAAACGAACCGCCGTCGCGTAATGCACGACCGGTACGCCAGGGAAGGCATCGTCATAATTTATTTGATCTGTGTCAATCTCTGCTATTACCGCAGTAGACTCTACCAAATCACTATCTGGCGAACCCGTTAAACTAAAACGGGCTGCCACCTCTCCAGGTGCAACTGCGCTAGCCAGTAATTCCGGAGAGCTTAATCGTGCCTCAATTGCCATGCTTTTCTCTATATTAATACCTACAGAATATTTAGGCAATTTTTTTTGACTTCTGTCTAGGATCGTTTATGAACTTGCAAATCGAAGATAATATTATCGAATAAATAGCAAGTGTGTTATAGTGTAATTAAGCAAGTGGTTACATGGCCTCTCCGTTGTCATAATTTGTTCTTCAAAAGACATAATATAATCTCGGTTAGAAAAGTATCAAACGAGCGGTATTAATTAAAAGAAGGATAAATTTATGTCAATGAAACTTTACGTAGGCGGATTAGCATACAGCGTCACCGACAAAGAACTAGAAGATTTTTTTAGTGAACAAGGTAAGGTCGTCAGTAGCACGGTAATAAAAGACAGAGATAGTGGCCAGTCCAAAGGCTTTGGCTTCGTAGAAATGGCCGAGGATGCAGACGCTCAAAATGCGATCAAAAATCTAAACGGTAAAGATTTGAGCGGTCGCTCGGTAACTGTAAACCAGGCTCGTCCTCAAGAGGATCGACGATCCAGTGGCAATGACTTCCGAAAAAGTTACTAAAAACTAATACTAAGCAACGCGTCTTCTCAGTATTGGGAAGAAGGGACTAGGGAATATGTTAAAAACGAATAAGCGCATAGAGATTGTGCGCTCTACTAAAACTTGGCTTAGTTCTATGAGTCAGGAGTCATGTGATGCAATTTTTGCCGTACTAAACGAAAATTATTTAGACGTTAGAATTAGCACCGTTAATGATTTGGCGGATCTTAAGTCCCTGGTGTCAAGAAAACCGGACTTAGTATTCTTGGGGATGAAGTTTATCCCCGATGATAACACGACATATTCTCAGCACTCCAGCAAAATCTGGATAACTGAATACCTGGATGATTACGGTATTGCGTACACGGGCTCTAATAAAATCGCCCACGAACGATCAGTAGACAAAGGTCTGGCCAAAGAACGGATGGTTAGTGCTGGCGTAAACACTTCTTCTTATTTTATTGTTAGTCAAAACCAGCTTTCGACACTTCAAGCAATGCCCTCAGATCTTGATTTTCCACTTTTTGTTAAGCCTTCTAATCGCGGCGGAGGTCTAGGGATTGATAGCAAGTCCGTTGTTAATACGCAAATTGAGTTAGAGGCCAAAGTTAGGTCAATTGCCAGAGATCTGGGATCTGATTCCTTACTTGAAAAATACTTACCGGGTCGCGAGTTTAGCGTAGCCATACTAAAGTTCGAATCCACAGGCCTTTTGGTCCCCATGCCCATAGAGCTTATTGCTCAGCCCGACGAGCAAGGTATACGCATTCTCAGCCAGCAAGTGAAATTATCAAATTCTGAGCAGGCGCGAGTAGTTAATGATCCGGTTCTCAAGGCGACAATAAATGAGCTTGCTCTGAGTGCTTTTTATGCATTGGGTGGTCGGGACTATGGGCGTATTGATATTCGTTTAGATGAAAAAGGGATCCCCAATTTTTTGGAAGCTAATCTTATACCTAGTTTGATAAGCGGCTACGGGTCTTTCCCCAAAGCCTGTGACCTAAACTCAAGTATGAGCTTTGAAATGATGATATTAAATATTGCAGAACTTGCTTTCTCGCATAACTCATTTGAGGCTGAAGCACTAATTGAAACGAGCAGCGAGGCCAGTGTTGCAATATCTCCCGATATCCTGGCGTATAGTTAAATTTAAGTTTTTAATCACTGGGTATCGGTAGTCAAAGGGCTTAGTTAACGAGTTTCTGTCTAGTTTGGTATTCCAGAGATAGTTTGAAACACATTAATATAGCCGAGCCCACGAAAGCCGTTCTTGAGTTACTCGGGTATCTTTAGGAATTAATGCTCAGATTTACCGGCTAGTATGCTCCGCGTTAAACACCTGCTTGCTTCATACGCTCACGAACTATCTTTTTAATAAGACCAGCTGGCAACGGCTGGTCGAGCTTTTCGTGTATTGCGCTTTTAGTTGTTCCGTAGTTTTCTAGTTCTTTGATTCTTGAAATTACACTACCACTGAACGGGTAAATACCGATATGATTTTTGTGAACACTAAAACCGAGTATAGGTTTGTCTTTATATTTCAGTGTTGGCATACGATAAGAAATAGTCTCTTCGCAGTCAGGTAAAAGCGTTTTGGCGATTGAACGAATTCGTTCGAGCTCATTACGTAGAGGGGAATCAAATTGCTTTATGTAAGCATCAACAAAATTCATAAAAAAATAATGCCACAAAAGGGTGATTATTCATACTGTTTATGCTTGACTGAGTATAAGTTGTTTAGAACAGCTTTGACCTTTCCATAGAGTTGTCGTCTCAGCCGCTTTAATGTATGTATTAGTGGCTGTCTCTTTCTTTGGACGTACTTTTGTTGAATAATGGTTATATGTTAACTGGCATGCGCAATAAAATTAAGCTTGATAAAATAGTTAACGAATTTACTGCACCAATAGCTATTATGTTGGTTGCGATTGTCGGCGTTTATGTTTTAACGATCAGTCACGCAGCCCCGCAGTCTATCAGTAGTGAAACGACAACAAATAACTCATCCGGTAGTAAATTATGTACCCTGAGCCAGGCTACCGGTGCCACCAGCTCAGTCACATACGCTAACACAGCAATACCCAACACGGGCGCTGATCAAACGACTGCAATCCAAGCTTCTATCAACAATGCCAGCGCAGCTGGCGGCGGAATAGTTAGCCTACCGGCGGGGACTTTTATAGTTGACGGTCATATAATTATGAAGAGTAACGTCAAACTAATTGGTGCTGGACCAAGTACGATTATAAAAGCTGGACCAAATTTTCTTGAAACTACCGATGTACATGGCGGATACCCAGTTATTGCCACCGATGGAGCCTCCAATGTAACCATTTCTAACCTAACCGCTGACCAGAGTGGAAATACGCTAAGTGGCAATAGTGTCTCTGGACGACTAACTCAATATTTGATCGATGTTAGAGACTCGACCAATGTTATCGTTAGCAAGGTTAGTACCATTAATCCCTTCACTTACTCAATTGCGGCTATAGGCAGTACCAAATTTTGCATTAAGAATAGCAATACCCAAGTTAGTGCAAGTAATGGCTACAACCAGCTTGATGGAATTCACGTCACCGACAGTACATTTGGGGATATAAATAGTAATACCGTTAACCAACGAGAAAATGGAACAACAGATGGGGATGACGCCCTAGTAGTTCAAACGTTTAGTGGTCAAACTGTCCATGATATTAAATTTGCTAATAACATTGCCACCGGCGGGTATGGAGGAGCGGATTTTCAGTTCGCCGAATCTGGTACAACCGATAGCGAATATAATATATATCTTTACGGTAATCACTTATTCAATGGTGTGGAGGGTATTCATACTGGCTGCTATGATAGCTGTGGAACTTTTTCTAATATAGTAATTGGTGGATCGGTTAACAAAGGAAATGAAATGTACAACAATCTAGCTGGCATAAATCCTTACCAGCACGGAGATGCGCTAAACTTAGCTGGTTCAGTTAGTAAAACAACCTTTAGTAACAATATTATTTGTGATAATGGTATAGATGATGACGGCACTTACACTAATTTGGTCTCTATACCTTCAGGAAATGGTAACGTTGTCGAAGACAACACTACACCAACTACGTGTCCTTGAGAGCCAATAGGCTATTTTATTGAACGCTCTTTCCAATTAAACCTGGTGAAATGAGCCTTTTTGTCATAAACAAGTACATCTGCGACTGTTTTAACTTTACCGCTCACGTACTTATTAGTATGGGTTATAAGTAGATGTGTTGCTGGTAGATTGAGTCGAAGTACTTGAAGGGGTAGTGGTTGTTGATTGCGATGAGGAAGTAGTGGTCGGTTTGGCTACACTGAAGTTACTTACTCCGTTACCCGTAACCTGCCCATTACTATCAGCCACAAAAGTGTAGAGGGGAAACCCATTATATGTGTACTGCGTTTCTCCGTTATCGGTTCGCTTTATAGTGCCTACCCCTGATGGTAGTCCGGTTGTTGAGCCCGTGTCCTGGTAGGCTGGCCAACTGGCTAGTAATGTTCCGGTCACGTTACTTACGCCAGACGTATCTCCGTTGTAGGTATATAAAGCCTGTCCACTGGGCTCTGCTAGGTAACTACCAAGGCTTGAACTAGATTTGGTAACCAACACAGCGTTTGCAGCTGTTGTCGCGGAACTACCGTTAGCAGACGAACTACTATTACTCACTGACGGCTTAGTTGATTTATGGAAGATGGCATAGCCACCAATTATCACTACAAGTACCACTACTATTCCAATTAGTATTGTTGAACCCTTTTTCATTTAATATTCCTTTACTTATTTTTAAATAACCGCAAACAATTCCTAGAGAAAACATCCTTATCTCTCACATTATATATAACAAAACTACTTCAATTTTGTTACATGATTTGATATGTTCCTCTTTTCCTGAATCGGCACCAGGTGTTTATAAAGTAAAATATCGAACAATGTGAAACCGTAGAAGTACCAAACTACACGAAACCAACCGCCATGTGTTTGCGTTCCTAAAACCAACCCGTGATAAAAAATGCCGACCATTGCAATATCTGTTGCCCACTCAAGATATCGCCACCATGACCTTCGACGGAATATCCGGCGAAACTCGTAGGCTAGAAATATAATGAAGCTTGCACTACCAATCAAAACTGCTACGTGCAGGCTGGGGCCTACATATCTAAGATAGCTTGCGGGCGGCAGCCCAAAACCGTCCCGCGACAGTTGCCAAACTAGTAAACCAGGATGCAAGACTATAGATACCAGGACAACGTAACTTGTTACTCGATAGTAGTTAGTTAGGGCTTCACGCCTCACTCCCAAACCTCTTCTCAGGGCACTTATTACATAGTGTGTCCACATTGTGCTGTAGGCTATTAAGCCAAAAATTGGGAATAGTTGGTATGTCGACACTCCGAAAATATGCCAGTCCAAAGACTGCGCCCATGAAGTGAAAGCCAACACTAGCACCAAAGCAACCAACAACCACGCTGCGATGGGTAATAAACTATCTAGCTGGGAGTTTACTGGTTTGCTCTTTGTAATAGTTGTTTCTGACATTGCATCCCTTATTACGACTGGGTATAGGATATTACATGAGGGACTCTTTTTAAACGTCAATTAGAGATAAAAGCGTAGTATTTACTGCTCGTCTCTCAGATCTAGGAGCCGTATTAGTCACTTCTTGTAAATTACTTTTACCATGACAAAATTATAACAAGAAAGATTTCTTCAAAAGTCTTTTATTATTCTCATGGTTGAGGGTGAGCACACCGGTCGGGAATCTTTTCAGTCTTTGTTCACTACTATGGCGTACAATGATGTTATGAGCAAATCGTACCAATCGTGGACAATATATAGCATCGGGCTTTTTATAGTCTGGGCAATTATATTTCTAGTCAGGTGGAAACTTAAAAGTAGTCCAGACTTAAAAGACTTAGGCCTAATCTTCTTCGGGTACTTTGTGGGCTGGCTATCGGCGACTATAAAATTTGTCCTAGTTAGCAAGAAAATTTACGGACCGACCTTTTCAAGATCAGAAAAATAACCTTAGCTTCATTTTTGACTAACGTTCGAATTCGTCCTGGCTGGCCTTAGTTGACGAAGTCAGAAGCAAGATGGGTTGTAGCTTGAATTCTAAGATGATGTAACTGAAGCATTGTCAGCGTTAATAGGTGGTATGAATCTGTCTAATTCAGCTTCTAGTTGGCCTATAACTTCATCGCCTCCACGACTTCCGAAACTGCTTCCTGGGACTGGATGTGACCAGTCAGACTCCCAAGCCTCATGTGCTTCACCCTCATTTGGCTGCACGCTGACCTCAAATAAGGTTTTAGAATGGACTCCGTTTGATGAATACGTCTCAGAATCCAGTACCATACATATACCACTCCTCCCCAAACTAGTCAGAGTAACTTTTGCTCTACCCGTTGACCAGCTGACCACAAGCCTATCCCAGTCTTCGTTTGAAGTTCCAGCAAGCTCAACGGCAGGGTCAAGAACAGAATCTACTATTTCTCTTAATTCTCCTAAACGCTCTATACTAACTTGTTTCTCGCTGTTATTCACTGATGGCATACTACTATTTTTATCACTCCTAAACGCATCATACAAGCTTAAGCGTTTTGGCTGGTCCTGGAGTCGGAATTCATATTTACTAATCCGTTATTTTAAGCTTAAGCCTAAAGCTGTCCCTAGAAAAAAATACTGTGAAGCCAAGAAATTATCAACTCTAAGGCAAATGATTGCCGCCCGTTACCCCTATAACCTCTGCAGTTATATAGCTTGACTCAGGCGAAGCAAGAAATACATAGACGGGAGCAACTTCTGCAGGTTGGCCGGGACGACCAAGAGGAGTCTGACTACCAAACTCAACTAGTGCTTCGGATGTCTGCCCATGGCTTGGTTGTAGTGGCGTCCATATGGGACCAGGTGCAACAGCATTGACCCTAATCCCTTTGTCCGCGAGTTGCTTTGCTAGTGCTTTAGTAAATGCTACTATTGCCGCTTTGGTTGATGCGTAATCGAGAAGCTGCGGGGAAGGCTGGTAAGACTGAATAGATGCAGTGTTTATAATTGCCGCACCGGCCGGCATATGTGGAATGGCGGCCTTACAAAGCCAGTACATTGCATAGATATTCGTCTGAAAGGTTTTTATAAACTGGTCAGTTGAAAGCTGACTAATGTTTTTTATGGCTATTTGCTTTCCGGCGATGTTTGCGAGTATGTCTATACTTCCCAGCTCTTTGACCGCTCTATCAATTATTTTTTTGCAGAATTTTTCTTCCGATATATCACCCGGGGCAGCAATAGCTTTCTGCCCAGCCTTTTTTATCTGTTCCACCACTTCTACAGCGTCTGCTTTCTCTTGTGGCAGGTAAGAGAGTAAGACATCTGCTCCCTCTCTCGCGAAGGCTATCGCTGTAGCTCTCCCTATGCCCGAATCTGCACCCGTAACTACCGCCTTACGACCTTTGAGACGACCACTTCCTCTATAACTGTCTTCACCATGGTCGGGTTTTGGGACCATCCGGTCTGCCAATCCTGGCTCTTTCTGCACCTGTCTTTTGAGCTTAGGTTGTGGGTATTGTTTAACGGGATTTTGAAGCGTGTACTGATCCATCTTTGCCATACGCTACCTCCTTTAAAAAATAAACTAAAGTGCTCGATGGTGAGATTTGTGTTGAATCGAGTTGAGTAGAGCAACTAATACCAGTGAACCAATAAGCGACCAGAATAAACCCGACCAAGTAAAATCCAGATATGTTTTCATACTGCCTGAAATGATACTAGATAGAATACCTCCTATGAATGCTCCGACAATTCCAATAGCTACGCTACCAAAAAAGCCCTCTTTTCTGCCTGCTAAGGACGCAGCAATCCATCCCACTACAGCTCCGACAATTAATGCTAATAACAGATTCATAAGCCCTCCATAATGTTGTTAAAGTTTGTCAAAATCTAAATAATATCTACGGTTTAAAGCTACTTTTTTTCTGGTACTTTCTCCCCTTTTTGTCTGGCTTTACTCAAGCCTACAGCTATAGCCTGCTCGCGACTCTTGAATTTACCTAAGTGTTTATGCTCATGAATAGTTTTCTTAACTTCTTTGCTTGCTCTTGGATCATATTTTTCCACCACAATACCTCCTTTACATAGAAAAATATAGAATCAATGAGATTTCTTGTCTGTTAAAAAACTAACTAAAACTGGGATCTGTACAATAAATAATTTTCAGTAAAAACTATTTATTGGTGTCATTTACTCGAAGTGTTTTATAAAAAATTTAGCAATAGATCATTTAGTCGTTAAAAAAGCAGTACTATTTTTAGGTTCGTCCCTCATCCTCATTTGACAACAAGAAATTTTCGTACTGCAGAACAACAGAGATAAATAGATGAAAAATACGTCTTTATCCCTCATGGCTGGCCGTAATTAACGAATTTCCGACTAATTTAATAGCTTGCCCCACCGCCTAACTCACTATATATTGGTTAACTATTCCGCACTCCTATATAATAAAGACATGACAAAAACTAATCTGATAATTAAAACACCAACAGGGGCAGTAAATACTGATGCTGGAGCATTATTAGAAAACTCCGAGAATACTCCGAATTCACTCCAAACAAATACTGAAGAAAATAAGTATGATAGTACATGGTTAAATGCTGAACTAATACATCAACTAGACCTTCTAAAATCGAACTCAAACATAAAATCACAAATACAGTTATATAAATTACTAGAGTATAGCAAGGCCAAGTTTGAATATTGGCTAGGGTTAAATGGTAACAAGCCCCTCACGCAGGATTTACTAAAAAAAAGGAACGAAATCATAGAGGCCAATTTAGTCGAGGAAGGACTTACTGCTAAGAATTGGCCATTTATCATCTTTTTACTTAAGAATAACCACAACTACCAAGATAACCGTACAATAGATAATAATCAGAACTATACCTTTAATGTCACTAGAGGCCTTGCAACACCTAGAAAAAAGATTAAGGCTACTATCCAACACTCAATTGGATAAACGCACAGCCATACAACAGCCCTTAAGATGCTCTTAACAAGTTAAAGTAATTCTTTAAGCATTCCTTTCATATTCAAACAAAAGCAAATCCACAACCAAACACGAATAAAGAATGCTTAGTATATCTATTCGTATATCGAATATATACCCGTGTCTAAACAGAGTTACTATAAGGATTAGCTCGCTGTCTAAAATTTTTTAGTATAAAAAGAGTCGACTATCTCTTCAGGGTATGTAAACAAAATAGTCTACCAATCTCTTAATTTGAATCCTAAAGCAACTAAACCAAATCCCGCAAATGCTATAACTTCACCGATTCTGCTCTTAACTGTATAAATCGTGCCATCAGACCACTCAATTGAGTAGTGGAATAGCATATAAACACCTGCAATTAACATAATTACACCTATAACAATTGCCGCTAATCCCCATTTCTTCATAGCTTAATTGTTGCTCCAACAGAGTTAGTAATCGATACTCGCTCCCACGTCGCATCTCGTAAAAAATACTTATATAGGTTATTTATATCTATGGATTCCATGGAGAACCCTCTGCATATCCAGGCAAGGCTGGTACTAGCTGATGCTCAGTTACTAGATTTAAGGTCGGGCAATTAGTTGCAAGGTCTCCGGCAGATATGTCTTGCTGCTGGGTAATTTGATAGTTTTCTTGAGATATCTGGTTGTTAGAAAATGTAATACCATTTTGAATAGCAGTGTAGACATTATCTATATTTTGCAGATTTCCTTCAATAGGGTCGGAGTTATATGCGGCCTCTAATGCTGGTAGCTCATCAATATAACCATTAATAGTACTAATTCCATCACCTCGTATCGATAAACCTTCGTTATAATCACTGGCTTCAATATTTTGTGTTAATGATTCACCTGCTTCACATTTAGTTATGGCATCTGACTGGGTTGAACTGGGGGTTGTAGAAGTGCTTGGCGTAGTGGTCGGAGTAGTTTCTGTTTGAGCTGGTGTCTGTACAACGGGTGCGTTAGCCCTCTTTACTTTGGTCTTTACTTTCACTGGGGCTATAACTAATGTTTGAGGTTTAGTCTTTGTAAGTTGCACTAATCCATAAGCAGACCCAGTGACGACAAGGACTACAAGCAATATCGAAATTGATAACAACTTCTTATTAAATACAATATTTTTAAGTATTTTACTCACGTCAAACTAACCAAAAACTTTACAAACTTAGGGTATAAATTCTTGAGGTATGAACTATTTGTAGTTAGGCTAACTTGAACTAAATTGTTATCCTGTAGAGTTTCTGCAGATAGAAATACAGAACCCTCATTACCGACTAACTCACAAATATTGAAAGGTATATTTTCTCCTAAACCACTAGATAGATTATCGGTCTCATTTATTACTACGTTCATAACTTCACCGGGTACATCACTATCATTATTACTATCCTGAGAACTACTAACGCAATTCATAAGATATTGTGAAGGGTCTACACCTGTTTTAAAAGTATCAGCTTCAAATGAATATGTAATTTCTGGGTTTATGCCTGCGGCTAGGTCGGCAGTAGAACCATGAGCCATAAAGTTAATCACATTAGTGCTATCACTGGTTGTTGAGTAGGAGTTACTGAGATAATAACAGCTATAAGTTGCGCCAGTAAAAACCGCTGTATCTGCGTTATCATTTGTCTCTGAAGGCTTACATGGCATGGTTATGCCGATTGAAGACGGACTGACGACATTCACTGGTTGATTATTAGCTTGAACCGCATGCCATAATTCAGCATTGGCTAAACTTCTCTGATGATTATGCCAAACCTTTATAGACACAAGAACAAGCACCGCTACACATATGATTAAGGGTATGCCTACGCTTGATGAAAATTTCTTAAGATAATCAAAAGTGGCAAGCCTAGAACTATGCTCTTTGCTTTTACTTATGATATGTAAATACGCACTCGGAGTGTATATATCGTGCAGTCTATAGTCTTCATAATATTTTATTCTTTGTTTAATCTTTTCTTTTTTCGATAAAGGTTTTTCTAGCTTAGCAACAAATACATCAATAACTTTATTGATAAATTTATTATATCCGTAATACATAAAACTCATCCTTAAAATTAGATTATTGTGACACCTTCTACTAAATAAAGCAGCTCGCCACAGAGCGGAGCCGAAGCCCCCATACCCTTTCGAGTATAGCCTACAGAAATAGAACCCTATGACGAGCTGTTATTTCTGTAGGACTTATAGACCATGCCGCTAAGGTTTAGGTCTGAGTGGATTTCCCACTTACTTAAGATTATATATCGGGTTTACTACATTGTGTTTATTTTTCTCAGTGCTTGTGGTAAAATAGTAGCAGTTAAATGCGGGCGAAAGATCCGCAACTCTTCACAAAAGAGCCTAATAAATGCAAAAAGAAATGTATTTAAGGGCTCTTTTTAATTTGACTTAATCAGAGCTAGTCATTGGAGAATGTATGACAACTCTAAAAAATAATTTGTCTGCTAAGTCAGACGAATTAATAAAAATTACAAAAATCAAATACCAATATTATCCAGAAATCAGCAATACATTAGGGTCGGTAAATGCCGGATTATTGTTGAGCTACCTTATTGACGCCAGGATAGAGAACGCCGAAGGTGTCTGGTTATCTAATAAGGTTGACGCTGTTAGAGAGAA
>Ga0302325_10003957_pt1 | contig 34535 bp, 29 predicted proteins | sample Palsa_T0_2_FD_201948 | JGI IMG/M metagenome (GOLD analysis project Ga0302325, IMG submission 201948) | Peat permafrost microbial communities from Stordalen Mire near Abisko, Sweden - Palsa_T0_2 | ecosystem: Environmental > Terrestrial > Soil > Palsa > Peat permafrost | place: Sweden: Abisko...
AGCACCGGAGGCTTCGGATTCAACGGCGCATCGACTCCGAGACCGCTCGCGCCATGGCATGCGGCGCAGGCGGTGACCTGCTTCGGGACGGCAGTCGCGGCCGCGGCGCCGGCCTTCACCGGCTCCGGGCCTTGCAGATAGGCCGCAATGTCCGCGATATCCGCATCCGACAGCGACCAGGCCTGCGCGTGCATGGTCGGGTGCGGGCGCTCGCCGGCGCGATACTCCTGCAGCGCCGCGACGATGTACTCGGCGGACTGATGGCGCAGCTTGGGCACGCTGTAATCCGGATAGGCGTTCTTATAATTCTCAATGCCGTGGCAACCGTAGCAGGTATAGAACTTCTTCTGGCCGAGCGTCGGATCGCCGGCGGCGCGCGCGGAATGCGCCAAGCTCAACGAAAAGGCCGCGGCGCCAATAACCCAAGCCAGGCCTTTCGATCGACACAGCATCCATCTTCTCCGGATCACGGGGGTACGAATTTGCGCTGATGTTAAAGAGTGAGCGTGCAAATTGCTACCGGCTTATTTCACGCCGCTTGGTCGCGCTTTCTAAGATGCACCAGCAGCAGGGAGATCGCGGCCGGCGTCAGGCCCGGGATCCGCGCGGCCTGCCCCAGCGTTTCCGGACGCACCTCGCGCAAGTGCTGGCGCGCTTCGTTCGAGAGTCCACCCACCTGCGCATAGTCGATGTCCGGCGGCAGGCGCAATTCCTCGTGGCGCTGCTGCCGGCCGATCTCCTCGCTCTGGCGCTTCAGGTAGCCGGCGTATTTTGCCTGGACCTCGACCTGCAGCCTGACCTGTTCGGCCAGCCGCTCATCGCCGCGCCAGGCATCGCCGCTGGCGCCATCGCGCAGGGCAGTGGGCAAATCTGCGTATTCGATTTCCGGCCGCCGCAATAAATCAAAGGCGCGTGTCTCTCGAGTCAGCCCCTCCACGTCGCCGGGATGGATGACGCTGGCGGAAAGCCGCGCGATCTCCGCCTCGACCGCGGCACGCTTGTCGGCGAAGAATGACCAGCGCGCATCATCGATCAGCCCAAGCGCGCGTCCCTGCTCGGTCAGGCGCAGATCGGCGTTGTCCTCGCGCAAGCTCAGGCGGTACTCCGCGCGGCTGGTGAACATGCGATACGGTTCCGGCGCGCCGCGAGTGATCAGGTCATCGACCAGCACGCCGATATACGCCTCGCTGCGCTTCGGCCACCACGCCGGGCGCGCGGCGGCGAGCAGTGCCGCGTTGACCCCGGCCAGCAGGCCCTGCGCCGCGGCTTCTTCATAGCCGGTGGTGCCGTTGATCTGGCCCGCGAAAAACAGGCCCTCGATGAGCTTGCTCTGCAGGCTGTGGTGCAAATCGCGCGGATCGAAGAAGTCGTACTCGATGGCATAGCCCGGGCGCGTGATGTGCGCGTGCTCGAAGCCGCGGATGGTGCGCACGAACTCGCATTGCACATCAAAAGGCAGGCTGGTGGAAATTCCGTTGGGATAAATTTCCTGAGTATCGAGGCCCTCGGGCTCGACGAAGATCTGATGCGATTGCCGGTCCGCGAACCGCACCACCTTGTCCTCCACCGACGGGCAGTAGCGCGGGCCGGTGCCCTCGATCAGGCCGGTGAACATGGGCGAGCGAGCGCTCGCGGCGCGAATGATGTCGTGGGTGCGCGGGTTGGTGGCCGTGATGTGGCAGGGTAGCTGGCGAGGATGCGAGCCGCGCCTGCCGAGAAAGGAAAATACCGGCCGCGGATCGTCGCTATGCTGCTGCTTGAGAATCGAGAAATCGATGCTGCGGCCGTCGATGCGCGGCGGCGTGCCGGTCTTCAGGCGCCCGACGCGCAGGCGCAGTTCGCGTAAGCGAGCTGCCAGGCGGTTGGACGGCGGCTCGCCCGCGCGCCCGCCGGCGTGGCTTTCCAAGCCGACATGGATTCTGCCCGCGAGGAAGGTGCCGACGGTGAGTACCACGGCGCGCGCGCGAAATTCGACGCCGCTCTGCGTGGTCACGCCGGCGATGCGGTCGCCTTCGAGAATCAGATCGGCCGCCTCCCCCTGAAACAACTGCAACTGCTCTTGGGACTCGAGCGCGCGGCGGATGGCGAGCTTGTAGAGGCGCCGATCGGCCTGCGCGCGGGTGGCGCGCACCGCCGGACCCTTGCTGGCGTTCAATGTGCGGAATTGGATGCCGGCGAGGTCCGCCGCCGTCGCCATGGCCCCACCGAGGGCGTCGATTTCCTTCACCAGATGGCCCTTGCCGATGCCGCCGATCGCTGGATTGCAGCTCATCTGCCCCAGGGTCTCGATGCTATGCGTGAGCAGCAGGGTGCTTAAGCCCATGCGCGCGCTGGCCAGGGCGGCCTCGGTGCCGGCATGGCCGCCACCGATGACGATGACGTCGAGTTCTTGGGCAAAACGCATCACGCTGAATCTACTCAATTTTCCGGAAGGCGCGTACTCTAAACGGCTGGAGGCAAAAGTACCAGGGAACCTCCGGCGGTGCGTCGCATACTAAGCTTGTACCCTCCAAAGGACCCTCAGGAAGGAGCCGTAATGAACATCAGCCGTCCGATCTTCGCCGCGGTGCTGCTTGCCTGCTCGCTCAGCCCCATGGCCCGCGGCGAAAGCGGGGATTTGACCGTCGGCCAACCCGCGCCGAATTTCACCGCCGTGGACAGCAAGGGTGTGTCGCACAGCTTGAGCGAATATCGGGGCAAGCCCGTGGTCTTGGAGTGGACCAACGCCGATTGTCCCTTCACGCGCAAGCACTACACCAGCGGCAACATGCAGAGCGTGCAAACTTTGGCGCACCGCGACGGCGTGGTCTGGCTGAGCGTGATTTCTTCAGCGCCGGGCAAGCAGGGCTATGTCGATGGTGCCGGCGCCGACGCGCTGACCCGGCAGCGCGGTGCGGCTCCCGCGGCCGTGCTGCTCGACCCGAGCGGAAGCGTCGCGCACCTGTACCATGCGAAGACCACCCCGCACATGTACGTGATCGATCGCGACGGCACGCTGAAGTACATGGGCGGCATGGACAGCATTGCCAGCACCGACGTGAGCGATATCGCCGGCGCCGAGCCCTATCTGAAGGAGGCGATGCAGGCCGTGGTCGACAACAAGCCCGTCCCGCACCCGGTGACCAAGCCCTACGGCTGCTCCATCAAGTACCAAGGATCGGAAGGCTGAGGGCTACTCGACCGCCACGGCAATGCCGGCAAATTTGCCGCGCCAGGCCAGCGGCCCGCTATCGTGCACGGATTCCCCGTCGGAGCTCACCGCGACAGTGACCGGCATGTCGCGCACCTCGAATTCGTACACCGCCTCCATGCCGAGTTCGGCAAAGGCGACCACCCGGCTTGAGCGAATGGCGTTGGACACCAAAAAGGCCGCGCCGCCGACCGCGATCAAATAGGCCGAGCGGAATTTGGCGATCGACTGCAGAGTTTCCAGGCCGCGTTCCGCCTTACCGACCATCGCCAAAAGGCCGCCCTTGCCCAGCATGGTGTCCGTGAACCGGTCCATGCGATTCGCCGTGGTCGGGCCCGCGGGGCCGACGATTTCCGCGCCCACCGGATCCACCGGCCCCACGTAGTAAATGACGCGGCCGTTGAAATCGAGGCCCTCGGGCAGCGGCTTACCGGCCTCCAGAAGCGCGCAGATGCGCTTGTGCGCGGCGTCGCGTCCGGTGAGCAGCTTGCCGGACAGCAGCAGGCGCTCACCGGGCTTCCAGGTCTCGATTTGCGCGCGCGTCAATCCGTCCAGCGCCACGCGCCGCGCGCTTGCGTCCGCGGCCCATTGCACCTTCGGCCAAAGATCCAGATTCGGCGGCTCCAGGTGGGCGGGCCCGGATCCGTCCAGGGTGAAATGCACGTGCCGCGTCGCCGCGCAATTAGGGATCACGGCCACCGGCAAGGACGCGGCGTGCGTCGGATAGTCCAGCACCTTCACGTCGAGCACGGTGGTCAAGCCCCCGAGACCCTGCGCGCCGATACCTAAAGCGTTGACCCGCTGGTAGATCTCCAGGCGTAACTGCTCGAGCTTGGATTTCGCGCCGCGCGCGATCAGCTCGGTGATGTCGATCGGCTCCATCAGGGATTTTTTCGCCAGCAGCATGGCTTTCTCGGCGCTGCCGCCGATGCCTATGCCGAGCATGCCCGGGGGACACCAGCCCGCGCCCATCTCGGGCACCATCTCCAGCACCCAATCGGCTACCGAATCCGAGGGATTCAGCATCGCGAACAGGGATTTGTTCTCCGAGCCCCCGCCCTTCGCGGCCACCCATATCTCGACCGTCTCGCCGGGTGCGAATTCGGTATGAATGACCGCCGGCGTGTTGTCGCGCGTGTTGGGGCGGGTGAAGGCAGGATCGGAGACGATCGAGGCGCGCAGCTTGTTATCCGGATTCAGATAGGCACGGCGCACTCCCTCATTGATCATCGCCTCCAGATCGCGTTGCGCCCGCCATTGGACTCCCATGCCCACCTTGACGAACACCACCACGATGCCCGTGTCCTGGCACAGCGGCCGATGACCTTCGGCGCACATGCGCGAGTTGGTGAGAATCTGCGCGATGGCATCGCGCGCCGCGGGACTTTGCTCGCACGCATAGGCACGGCCCATCGCCCGGATGAAATCCGGGCTGTGGTAATAGGAGATGTATTGCAGGGCGTCGGCAACGCTTGCAATCACATCGTCTTCGCTGATTACCGTCATGGGCAGCCATAAGATAGCGAATCCCCTACAATCGCCGCAAATGAAAGTCCTGGCGGTGATATTGATCGGTTGGGGCGCAGGCGCATGCTGCGCATCGGCGGGCGCGGCGGCCGAAACCGGCGGCGGTACGCTGCCGCTGCACGAGTGCCGGCTGGAGCATCCGCTGCTCATCAGCAGCGTCGCCGCGCGCTGCGGCACGCTGCGCGTCGCCGAGGACCCGGCGCAGCCGTCGGGCGCGGCCATCGGCCTGAGTGTGGCCGTGGTGCCGGCGCTGGATCGCCGCTCCGCAGCGGCCCCCTTGTTCGTGCTGGCCGGCGGCCCCGGCCAGAGCGCGCAAGCTTTGTACGCGAGCTTCGTGGGCGCCTTTGCCCGCATCAACCGCGAGCACGACATCGTGCTCGTCGATCAGCGCGGCACGGGAAAGTCCGCGCCGCTATTCTGCGACTATCCGCAAGACTGGCAGGAACTCAGCGACGATGCACCCGCGCTGCGCGAGGCAACTACGAAGTGCCTGGCGAAGTTCGGGCCGCGCGTGCGCTTCTACACCACCAGCGCCGCGGTTCAAGACCTCGATGCGGTACGTCAGGCGTTGGGTCTGCGGCAGATCGATCTCTACGGCTCCTCCTACGGCACCCGCGTGGCCGAAGCTTACATGCGCCGCCATCCGGCCAACGTGCACGCCGCCATCTTGGATGGCGTGGTGGATCCTGAGAAAGCGATCGGGCCCGATACACCATTCGATGGCGAGGCGGCGTTGAATCTCATCCTGGCCCGCTGTCGGGACAACCGCGATTGCTCCGCCGCCTATCCCAACCTGTCGCAGGAGCTTGATGCCCTGCGCCGCAGATTCGGACCGGAGCGGCAAACTCTCACCCTGGACGATCCGAGCAGCGGTATCCCGCGGCAAATCGAATTCAACCGCAGCATGCTCAGCGCCGCCTTGCGGTTTCTATCGTATGGCGCATCCACGGCCTCGCTGTTGCCGGCGCTCATCCACCAGGGCGCCGCCGGCAATCTTCGGCCAATGGCCTCCCAGACCATCATGGTGGCGCGGCAAGTCGGAGATCAATTGGCGAGCGGCATGCAAAACAGCGTGGTGTGCAGTGAGGATGTGCCGTTGTTCGCGACGGCAGGCATCGATCGCGGCCGGATCGCCGCAACCTTCGCAGGGCTCGATCAGCTGGACGGGCTCACGGAAATTTGCAAACTATGGCCGCAAGGCCCCGTGGATTCGGATCTGCACAGCCCCTTGCGCAGCACCATCCCCACGCTGCTGCTGTCCGGCGAGGCTGATCCGGTCACGCCGCCGCGCGACGCGCAGCACGTTGCCCAAGGGCTGCTTCACCATCGGCACCTGGTGCTGCCCGGAGAAGGACACGGCCAGCTCGCCACCGGTTGCGTGCCGCGGCTCATGGCCGAGTTCTTGAATGATGCGTCGCCGGAAGGTCTCGACGCGGCCTGCTTGAAGCAGCAAGCGCCGCCGACCTTCTTCGTCAGCCTGACCGGACCCGCTCCATGATCGAAGCGACCGCGTTGTGCAAGCGATTCGGCGAGATCGAGGCTGTGCGCGGCGTATCGTTCGTGGCGCGCGACGGTGAAATTACCGGCCTGCTGGGCCCGAACGGCGCCGGAAAGTCAACCTGCCTGCGCCTGCTGTACGGTGTTTTGGCTCCCGACAGCGGCAATGCCCGCATCGACGGCCTGGACATTCGCGGCGAAACCTCGGCGGCGCGCGCCCACTTGGGCGTGCTGCCGCACGCCGCCGGGCTGTACGGCAATCTGACGGCGCGCGAGAACATCGCCTACTTCGCCGCCCTGCACGGCATCGGCGAGGAGCGCCTGCGGCGCCGCACTGGCGAATTGCTGCGCACTTTCGGCATGGAAGATTATGCGGACCGGCGCGCCAAGGGATTCTCGCAAGGCCAACGCATCAAGGTCGCGCTTGCCCGGGCGCTGGTGCACGAACCGCAAAATCTGATACTCGACGAGCCGACCAACGGCCTCGATGTCATGGCGATCCGCAATGTTCGCGACCTGCTGCGGGCCCTGAAGGCGCAGGGCCGCTGCATCCTGTTTTCCTCGCATGTCATGCAAGAGGTGGCGGCTTTGTGCGACCGCGTGGTCATCATCGGGCACGGGCGCGTGCTGGCGGATGACGCCCCGGAAGCGATTCGCGCGCGCTGTGGTGCGGCCTCCCTGGAGGAAGCCTTTCTCACCGTGCTGGGCGATGCCGAGGGCGTGAACTGATGCGCGCGCTGTTCACGGTGTTCCGCAAGGAGTTCCTGGAAAATCTGCGCGATCGCCGCACACTGCTGTCGGCGCTGATATTCGGTCCGCTGTTCGGTCCGCTGCTGTTCGGCGCCATGGTGACGCGGATCCTCGACCAGAGCGTGGTGGAATCGGATCTGCCGCTGAAGCTCGTCATATCGGGAGCGGAACGCGCTCCGGGCCTCGCGAGCTATCTTGAATCGCAGGGAGTGAAACTGCGCAGAGTCGCGCTTTCGGAGGACGCCGCACGTGGCGCGGTGCACAGCGGCACCGAGCAGGTCATCCTGATCGTGCCCGAGGATTACGCCAAGCGCTTCGCGGCCGGGGCGCCGGCACCCTTGCTGCTGGTCGCGGACAGCGCGGATTCCCAGACCCGCAAAATCGCGGATCGCGCCAAGGCCGTGTTGGCGAACTACGGCAGCGGCATTGCGCAACGCCGGCTGCAAATCCGCGGCATCGATCCTTTGCTGGCGCTGCCCGTCGCGGTCGACGAAATCGACGTGGCCACGCCGGCGGCCCGCGCGGTCGTGGTGCTGGGCTTCATGACCTACTTCGTGCTGTTCGCGGTGTTGATGGGCGGCTTGTACCTGGCCATCGATTCCACCGCGGGCGAGCGGGAACGCGGCTCGCTGGAAGCGCTGCTCAGCCTGCCGGTGGAACGCGCAAGCTTGGTGGGCGGCAAGATTCTCGCCACCTGCGCCTACATGTGCCTGGCCCTGGGGTTGAACCTCACGGCCTTCGTGTGCATATTTCACTTCGTGCCGCTCGAGCGGCTCGGCATGAGCTCGAATCTCGGCGCCGCAACGGCGCTGGGCCTGTTCGCGATCTGCCTGCCCTTCGTGCCGCTCGGCGCGGCGCTGATGACATTCGTGGCGTCGTTTACTCGCAGCTACCGGGAAGCGCAAACCTACCTGGCGTCGGTTCTGCTGGTACCCACCCTGCCGATCGCCTTTGCCAGCATCTATTCCTTGCACACCAAGAGATCGCTGATGTTCATCCCTTCCTTGAGCCAGCACCTGTTGATGACCAGCGTGCTGAAGGCCGAGCCCATCGCTTGGGCTGACGTCCTGGTATCCGCGGCCGTGTCGCTGGCGGTGGCGTTGATATTGATGGTGCTGACCGCGAGGCACTGGCGGCGCGAGACCATGTTGGGGTAATCTGTTTGTGACATAATCTGGTCTAGTCTGACGATCGGCGTTGACCCGGGAGCAAGGGGGGATGAAATGACCGATTTACCGCACGCAAGGGCGAACATCTTTGCGTTGCTGATCCTGATGCTATCCGCGGCCACCATGTTGTGGCTGTTCTGGCATTACCCTCTCGGTACGGCAATCGCGACCATCGTGGTGCTCGCGGTGCTGGGCATCTCCGCCCGCCTGGCAGGATCGATCGAGCCCGCCGACGGCGCTTCCAATATGAAGCGGGGCTAGGCCCTACTTTCTTACTTCAAAGGCAGCGTTGCTTATGAGGGTGCTGGTGGGCGTTACCACTTGTACCGCGCCGCTGGTTGCACCGGTCAGTTCGGTTCCCAAAATCCTGATGACCTTGCCCACTGCCCCGGCAGAGCGGCCGGGCTTAAACCTGGATCCGATCTCGTGGTACTCACCGAAGCGACTGACTAATTTCAATGGGAGAGTAGGGAAATGACCAGGATCGAAAAATCATTGATGGTGGCGGCGTTGCCGATTCTCGCCTTAGGCGTGGCCCCTGGCGCCGCCATGGCGCAGAGCTACAGCGGCAGTTGGTCGCTCAATATTACCCTGCCGCCCCAATTCACCCACACCGGGTGCCTCACGCTGGTCGATACCGGTACGGGCGGACAGCACAGCGGCTCGGCCACCTTATCAGGCCAGCTCGCCGGCAACGACGGGCCGCAAACCGGAACATTTCAAGTGGCCAACCATGTCCTCGTGGCGACATTTCAGAACGGAAGTGACACCGGGGAAGTGACCTACTCGCTGTTCATCGCTCGCGCCAGCAACGGCGATCTCGAACCCGGCATTTACGAGGCGCCTGGTTTTTTGTCGGGTGCCCTGACATTTGGCGCCAGGGACGGGTGCTGATTACTTTCCGATACAGAAGCTGCCGAAGATCTCCCCCAGCAAGTCATCGCTGCTGAACTCGCCCGTGATCTCGCCCAGCGAACGCTGCGCGAGCCGCAAGTCCTCGGCAAACAACTCGATTGCCTTGTCGGTGCGCAATGCCGCCGCCGCGCTTTGCACGTGATCGCGTGCCTTTGACAGCGCGTCCAGATGCCGCCGCCGCGCGGACAGCGCGCCGGACTCCAGGGCTTGGTAACCGGCGCTGGACTGCAAATGCTCGCGCAGCAGATCGAAGCCTGCGCCGGTGGCGGCGCTCAGGTAAAGCCGCCCGGCCTCGGCATGCGGGGTGATATCGGTCAGATCGATCTTGTTGAAGATCAAGGTCACCGGAATGCCCTGTGGCAGCCGCGCGAGCTCCGCTGCCAGAATCCCGGGCGTGTTCTCATTCGCCAGGCTGGCGTCGACGACATAGATCACCCGGTCGGCGCGCTGCATTTCGTCCTTGGCTCGGCGGATGCCCTCGGCTTCCACCACGTCGGCGGCCGCTCGCAGGCCTGCGGTGTCGACCAGGTTTATCGAGAGTCCGCCGAGATGCACCTGTTGGCGCAACAGATCGCGGGTGGTGCCGGGAAGATTCGTGACGATGGCGACCTCACCGCCGGCGAGCCGATTCAGCAGGCTCGATTTGCCGGCATTCGGCCGCCCGGCAATCACCACGTTGAAACCCTCGCGCAGCAGCGCGCCCTGGCGCGCCGCGGCGGTGATCGAATCGAAGCCGGCGAACACCTCCGCCAAGCGTCCGTTCAGCGCTTCATCGCCGAGGAAATCGAGTTCCTCGTCGGGAAAATCGATGGCCGCCTCCACGTGGATGCGCAGGCCGGTGAGCTGCAATTGCAGCTGCGCGACGCGCGCCGAGAATTCCCCCTGCATCGAGCGCACCGCCGCCTTGGCGGCGGCCGCGGAGCTCGCATCGATCAAATCGGCCACGGCCTCGGCTTGCGCCACATCCATCTTGCCGTTCAAAAACGCACGCTCGCTGAATTCGCCTGGCCGCGCCATCCGGCAACCCAAATCGAGCAGCCTCCGCAGCAGCGTATCCAGCACCACGGCGCCGCCGTGACCCTGCAATTCCAACACGTGTTCGCCGGTGAACGAGGCAGGAGCGGGAAAGTACAACGCCAGGCCCTCATCCAGGCTGCTGCCGTCGGCATCGAGGAAGCGGCATAGCGTCGCCAGGCGTGGCGCAGGCAGCTTGCCGAGCATTGCCGTGGCGATGCGCGGCACCTCGGTACCTGAGACTCTCACGATCCCGACCGCGCCCCGGCCCGCGGGACTTGCGATGGCAACGATGCTGTCGGGGGCTGTCACCGGCATGCCGATTTTACGATCGCAGCTTGGCGGCCTCGGCTTCGACCACTTGATTGACCCGATACTGCTGCGCGATGGACAGCACGGTGTTGGTCAGCCAGTAGAGCACCAGTCCTGAGGGGAACCACGCCATCATGGCGGTCATCACCAGCGGCATGAACTGCATGATCTTGGCCTGCATCGGATCGGGCGGCGCGGGATTGAGCTTGAACTGCGCGAACATGGCCCCGCCCATCAGCAGCGGCAGCACGAAGTACGGGTCTCGCGCGGAGAGATCGTTGATCCACAGCATGAAGGGCGCTTGGCGCATTTCCACGCTTTCCAGCAACACCCAGTAGAACGAGATGAAGAACGGAATCTGCACCAGCATGGGCAGGCAGCCCGCCAGCGGATTGATTTTCTCGCGCTTGTACAGCTCCATCATCGCGCGGCCGAGTTTTTCGCGATCATCCTTGTAGGTTTCCTGAATCTGCTTCAGGCGCGGCGCCACCGCGCGCATCTTGGCCATCGAACGGCCGCTCGCCTGGCTCAACGGATAGAAGCACAGTTTGATCAGGGCGGTGACGATGATGATCGACCAGCCCCAATTGCCAATGAGCCCGTGCACCCATTTGAGCAGCAGGAACAGCGGTTTGGCCAGGACCGAAAGATAGGTACCGTAGTCGACCGTCAAGTCGAGGCGCGGTCCGGTCGCCACCAACTGGTACTGCAGCTTGGGCCCGACGAATAATTTCTCGCGAAACTGGGCCGTCGCGCCGGGAGCCACGTTGGTGCTGGGTCCGGTCGCGCTGAGCAAGTACTGGTGATCGCGAACCTTCAGCTGAAAATTAAAGGGCTGGTCCGGCGTCGGCACGATGGCGGCGACGAAGTGATGCTGCGAGGAGGCCAGCCAACCATTGGTGACGGTTTCGGAGAATTTGCTGTCGTCCTCGTTCTCAACTTTGAGGTCGCGATACTTGGTACCGTCGTAAATTGCCGGACCCTTGAAGGAATAGGTCTCCACATCGAAATAGGAACGCGAGGCATGCTCCCAATGGCGCAGAAACTGCGCATACGAGGCGAGCTTGCGCGCGGAGGGCCCGTCGTTCTTCACGTCGTAGATCAAGTCGATGGCATACCAGCCGCGGCGGAACACGAAGGTCTTGGTCACGGAGAGTCCCTGCCCGTCCGTCCACGTCAGGGGCACGCGCAACTCGTTGGCGTCGTTCTCGAGCACGAAGTTTTTTTGCGCCGAGGTCCAGGTCGCCAGGTGCGTCGGGGCGGATTCGCCCGCGCCGCCGGTGAGCCCGGTTTGCAATACGTACAGCGACGCTTCGTCGCCGTGATCGAACAGCGTCACGGGAATATTCAGCGTCTCCTTGCGCAGCGGATATTCCAGCAGCGCCACCCGATCGAGCTCGCCGCCCTTCAAGTTGATGGAGACATTCAGGACGTCGGTGCTGATGGTGAGCAGCTGCGATGCATCAGCCTTGGAATCGGCTTTGCCCTCGAGCCCCGATGGCGGCGCCGCGGGAGTCACGGCTGCGGGGGCCGGGGTTGCAGCCGCGCCTGCGGCGGCGCTGCTCGCCTGCGGCACGCTGTCGCCGAGCGTATCCGGGACGGCGGAGGCAGTGCCGCTCGTGCCGGCCGCGCTCTTGATCGCCACGCTGGTGGGCGCCTCGTAGTCGCGTACCCAGGCCTGATAGTTCATGTACAGCAGGAAGGCGAAGGCGCCCCACAGGAGCATGCGAATGTTAGGCATTGATCAATCTCTTGTCTGGTACGGGGTCGTATCCTCCTTCGGCGAAGGGATGACAGCGCAGGATTCGGCGCACGCCCATGAAGCTTCCGCGCAGCGCCCCGTAGCGCTGGATGGCGGTATGCGCATAGCAGGAGCAGCTTGGATAAAAGCGGCAGCGCGGACCCAGCATGGGGCTGATCGCCAGCTGGTAGGCGCGAATGCTCCACATCAATAGTTGCCGTGGCTTCAACATCGCTCTGCTATCGACTTCCAATGGCTGTCGAGACTGGCGCGCAGCGCGCTTAGGTCAGCGGCGCGCGCGCCTTCGCGCGCTGAAACGGTAATGTCGACGGCAGGAAGCGCGCGCCGGTTCAGGCGAAACGACTCCCGCGCGAGGCGCTTGATGCGATTGCGCGCCACGGCGGTGCCGAAGGTACGAGTGGCGATGCTCAAGCCCAAACGCGGATGATTTTCATGATTGGCCAGGACCGACAAGCTGAAATAGGAATCGCTGAATTTTCTGCCGCGCAGCCGGACCGCGCGAAAGTCAGCCGGCTGGTGCAAGCGCAGGCGCGGCTCGAACGTCTGCCTGATGATCAAAGGAGTCGCTGGCCCGCCTTGAAGGCGGCGTCAGGGGCAGAGGCGCTTGCGGCCCTTGGCGCGGCGCCGGGCGAGCAATCGGCGGCCGCTCTTGGTGGCCATGCGCGCACGAAATCCGTGAGTTCGGGCACGATGCAAGTTGCTGGGATTAAATGTACGTTTCATAGCGGGGCGGCAAGGGTACTGAGCGGGCATGGATGTGTCAATAGACGCATTAGCCGGTTGGAGCTAGACTTCCTGCCCTTTCGATTATTGCCCCATTGCTTGATATTTAGGGAGAGCGCTCTTGCCGGAGTCGCTATGGAACCGCTGTCTGCGAGTGCTCGAGAGCGAACTCCCTGAGCAGCAGTTCAATACATGGGTGCGCCCTCTCCAACCGATCGAGCGCGACGGCGAATTGCGGCTGCTGGCGCCGAATCGCTACGTCATCGAATGGTTGGGCCAAAATGCCCTGCCCCGAATCAAGGAACTGCTGCTGGCGTTCGCCGACGGCTTGGTGCCGGATGTGGTGCTGGACGTCGGCACACGGCCGAGTCAAGCCGCGGTGCCGCTGAATGGCGGCAGCGCCGCTAGCGCGCCTGCGCCGCGGCGGCCGCCGCCCATCGTTCTCGGCAGCCGCATCAATGCGGAATTCACCTTCGACAGTTTCGTCGAAGGCAAGAGCAACCAGCTCGCCAAGGCCGCGGCGATTCAGGTGGCAGGCAACCCCGGCAAGGCGTACAACCCGCTGTTCATCTACGGCGGCGTGGGACTGGGCAAGACTCACCTCATGCATGCGGTCGCCAACAAATTGAAGGAGCGCAACTCGGATGCCCGGCTCGCCTACGTTCACAGCGAGCGCTTCGTCGGCGACATGGTCAAGGCTTTGCAACACAACACCATCAACGAATTCAAGACCGCGTACCGATCCTTGGATGCGCTGATGATCGACGATATCCAGTTTTTTGCGGGAAAAGAGCGCTCGCAGGAGGAATTCTTCCACACCTTCAACGCGCTGCTCGAAAGCCAGCAACAGGTGATTCTCACCTGCGATCGTTATCCAAAGGAAGTGGATGGGCTCGAGGAACGCTTGAAGTCACGCTTCGGCTGGGGCTTGACCGTCGCGATCGAGCCGCCGGAACTGGAGACCTGCGTTGCGATCCTGATGAGCAAAGCATCGATGACGAAGATCGACCTGCCGGAGGAAGTGGCCTTCTTCATCGCCAAACGCATCCGCTCGAATGTCCGCGAGCTGGAAGGCGCGCTGCGCCGAGTGGCGGCCACTTCGAATTTCACCGGCCGTCCGATCACGCTGGAGTTTGCCAAGGAAGCGCTGCGCGATCTCTTGGCGCTGCAGGAAAAATTGGTGACGGTTGAAAATATCCAGAAGACCGTCGCGGAATACTACAAAATCCGCATCGCCGATTTGCTGTCCAAGCGGCGCAGCCGTTCGATCGCGCGGCCGCGGCAAGTGGCGATGGCATTGGCCAAGGAATTGACCAACCACAGCTTGCCGGAGATCGGCGACGCTTTTGGCGGTCGGGATCACACCACCGTGCTGCATGCCTGCAGGCGGGTCAAGGAGTTACGCGAGTCGGAGCGGCGTATTGGGGAGGATTACATGAACCTGTTGAGAACCCTGGCGGGATAGCCAGGGATATGCTGTGGATGAAGCTGTGGATAAAGATATCCACAAGTCACCGACAGCTTTCAGGCCATCGGTGGACATAGGTGAGGCGGGGTTTCAAGGGTTGTAATAATTTGATTATTAAGCATATTTATCGGTTATCCACCGAAAGCAGGTTCGCTCATAATCATAGTCATAATCCTTGTTTAAGAATCTAAGAACTTAAGATTGAGATGGGTGCGTCCATGAAATTAACGGCAGAACGAGAAAAATTATTGGCGCCGCTGCAGGCGGTAATCGGCGTCGTGGAGCGCCGTCAGACCATGCCCATATTGGCGAATGTACTGTTGAGCGTTCGCGACGGACAACTGTCGATCACCGCAAGCGATCTTGAGGTCGAGCTGGTCGCAGCCGCCGAGGTCAGCACGCAACGGCCGGGGGACATCACGGTGCCGGGGCGGAAATTCCTCGATATTTTGCGGGCCCTGCCCGAAAAGCTCGAGGTGTCGCTGGTTCTGGAAGGCGAGAAAATGCTGCTTAAAGCAGGGCGCAGCCGCTTCTCCCTGTCGACTCTGCCGGCGGCCGAGTTTCCCGTGATCGACGATATCAATGCCCAGCAAACCGTACGCCTGCCGCGCAATGAATTGTCCCGCTTGCTGGAAAAGACGCATTTTTCCATGGCGCAGCAGGACGTTCGCTATTACTTGAACGGCATGCTGCTGGAGATCGACGGCCAGGCGTTGCGCGCGGTCGCCACCGACGGGCATCGCCTTGCGCTGTGTGAAACGGCGCTTTCGGTCAAGGCCAAGACGGCGCAACAGGTGATCGTGCCGCGCAAGGGAGTGCTGGAGCTGCAGCGCATTCTCACCGACGATGGGATCGCCGACGTGGCGATAGGCACAAATCACGTTCGTGCGCAGATAGGCGACGTTCGCTTCACTTCGAAGCTAATTGATGGCCGTTTCCCGGAATATTCGCGGGTAATACCGGCGGCTCCCGCGACCGCGATTCGCGCCGACCGCGATGTTCTGCGACAGGCGCTGCAGCGCACCGCGATTCTCTCCAACGAAAAATATCGCGGCATACGGCTGACCGTGAAGAAGAATGTCATCACCGTGCAGGCCCACAATCCGGAGCAGGAAGAAGCCGAGGAGGACATCGAAGTCACCTACGGCGGCGCCGACCTGGAGGTGGGTTTCAACGTCAATTATCTGCTGGATGCGTTGGCGGCCATTGACGGTCAGGACGTCGAATTGGGCTTAACCGACAGCAATAGCAGCTGCTTGATCCGCTCCCCAGGCAATACCAGCGCCCGCTACGTCGTCATGCCCATGAGGCTGTGAGTGACCCTGCACCGGCTGCAAGTCACGGATTTCCGGTGCTTGCAGTCGGCGGATATGGAGCTCGATCCGCGCTTTACCCTGGTTAGCGGACCCAACGCATCGGGTAAAACCAGCCTGCTGGAGGCGATTTACGTGCTCGGCCGGGGACGATCCTTCCGCACCCGCCGCCTCGAGCATTTGATCCGCTCCGGGAGGTCGAGCTTTGTGGTATTCGGCGAGGTGGATATCCCTTCTCGTCGGGTCGCCCTCGGAGTGGAGGGAAGTGCGGCGGGCATGCGTGCTCGACTCGGCGGGGCGCCGGTGGCGTCGCTCGCGGAACTCGCCACCGTACTGCCCGTGCAAATCATCGATCCGGAGGTGCATCGACTCATCGAGGAGGGCCCCAGTCGCCGCCGGCGCTTCCTGGACTGGGGAGTGTTCCACGTGGAACCGAGCTTCGTCAGGTCATGGCAGCAATACCAGCAGACCCTGAAGCAGCGCAATGCCGCCCTTAAATCACATCAGCCACGGGAAGTGACCTCAGTCTGGGACGCAGATCTGGTGCGTTACGGTGAGCACCTCTCGGCTGCTCGCTCGCGATACGTTGATCTGTTGGCAGCTCATGCGGCCGACTTGGCGAGGAATCTGCTCGGGATGGAGTTGACGCTCGGCTATCGGTCGGGTTGGACTCGAGGGCTGAGCCTCTCGGAGGCCCTCCGCCAAAGCTGGGTGCACGATCAGGAGGCGGGCGCGACCCAGGTTGGGCCGCAGCGCGCCGAACTCAGTATTCGCCTCGAGGGGATGCCGGTGAAGGATCGAATTTCGCGCGGGCAGCAAAAGCTGCTGGCCGCGGCGTTGCTGATGGCCCAGGTGAAATTATTCCCTCCCGACGCACCGGTGCAGCCCAGCCTATTGTTGGACGATCCGGCGGCGGAACTCGACTCTGAGCGGCTGGCCAGCCTGATCCGGGAGATATCGCGCCAGTCGGTGCAATTGATCGTGACGACGCTGCACGGCGAGTTCGCCGCCCTCGGTACGCCCGGTAGGCGCTTTGTCGTGGGCGCCGGCGGCGTCCAAAGCGCCTGAAGGTTCCACGTGGAACAGAGTAGGGCGCATTGTCCGCACCGGCCACCGTGTCCCGGCTGCCCCCGGTTTGGCGAGCCCGGCATAGGCCTGTCGGCCCGCGGCGCACTGGCCGAGCTGAGCCGCGCCCACGGGCTACCCGAGCCCGCAGTGATTTCCGGTAGAACGGCGGCCTTTCGCTTGCGCGCGCGACTTGCCCTGCGCGGCCGATTGGGCTCGCCTAAGCTGGGGTTGTTTGAATTGGGCACGCATCGTGTGGTCCATATCCCGAACTGTAGCGTTCAGCATCCGCTCATCAACCGCGTCGCCTCCGTCGTGCGTCGCGCACTGGTCGAAGCGCGGGTGACTTGCTATTCGGACCGTGCCCACTTAGGGATGGCGCGCTATCTGCAAGTGGTCATCGAGCGCAGCTCTCAGACCGCCCAGGTGGTGCTGGTTGCCAACTGTGCAACGTCGGAGCCCCTGGCGGCATGCCTGGATCTGATCCGCGAGCGCTTGGGGGCAGACCTTCACAGCCTATGGTTCAACGCCAATCAGCAGCCCACCAACGTCATCCTCGGGCCTTCATTCGAACACTGCTACGGGCCGGCGAGCGTGGTCGAACATTTCGGCGGAGCGGCCATCCACTATCCGCCGGGCGCCTTTGGCCAGAGCAATCTGGAGATCGCTCAGCTCATCATCGAGCACCTGCGCGAGCAAGTTCCGGCCGGCGCGAAACTGCTGGAGTTCTACGCCGGCGTCGGCGCCATCGGCCTGTCGCTATTGGGCCAGGCATCCGCGATGCAGATGAACGAGGTCAGCCCGCATTCGCTTGCGGGGCTCGAACTCGGGCTTGCGGCCCTTGATTCATCACAGAGGGCGAAAATCTCCATCATCCCGGGCGAGGCGGGCGCAAATGCAGTGCTAGCAGCGGGCGCGCAACTCGTGATTGTCGACCCGCCACGCAAGGGGCTGGACCCTGAGTTCAGCGCAGTCTTAAGCGAGCAACCGCCCACGCGCTTGTTGTATGTGAGTTGCTGGCTGGAGTCATTGCTCAGGGATGTCGAGCGGCTGACCTGCGGCGGCAAGCTGCGCCTGGCTGCACTCACCGCGTTCAATCTGCTGCCCTTCACGGAGCATGTCGAAACTGTCGCGCGCTTCGAGCGGGCCCAGCCCTAGTCCAGCTGCTCGAGTCTCCGGTAGCTGGCCTCCATTCCGCGCTCCATCCCGCTCGACAGCATGCGCGCGCGCGTGGCGCCATCGGGGAGGGTCATGCGCATGGTCATGGCCGTGCCCGCGCCGTCCGCCTCAAATAGGGTTTCAATGCGGTTGTCGGGAGTCGGGTCGGGCAGATGCATACGTTCCACGTGAACGATGCGTCGAAACGGCTCGAGCTCGAGAAATTCACCGGTCAAATAAAAGCCCCCACCCTTGCCGTTGCTCCACTCGTAGCGGATTCTCCCGTTGGGTCGGGCCTCGCAAATGCATACCGGCATGGTCCAGCCATCGGGACCGAGCAGCCAGCGCTGAATCAATTCGGGTTCGGTATGCGCGCGGTACACCGCCTTAGGAGGCGCCGCGAAGCGCCTGTTCACGACCACCACCGTGTCGCCTTCAGTGTGCAGCGTCATGCTCATCGCTTGCTCCTTCTCTTCGCTGATTTATCCGCCGCCAAAATGGCGTCGAGCCGCTCGTAGTTTCTCGCCAGCGCCTTGTGCAGCATGGCCAGCCATTGCTCGATGGTGTCGATGCCGCCTGCGGCCAATCGACACGGGCGCGTCGTGCCCTCGGCGCGGCGCAGAATGAGTCCCGCGGTTTCCAGCACCTTCAGATGCCGCGACACCGCGGGCTGCGTCATGTCGAACGGCTCGGCCAGTTCCATCACCGTCGCCTCGCCCTTGGCAAGGCGCGCAAGTATCGAGCGCCGCGTCGGGTCGGATAGGGCCGCGAATACGCCGTCCAGCTGCTGCATAACCTAAATATTATATAATTATCTTGTTATATTCAAGGCCTGCTCATCGAACGCAATCCCCGCGAATATTGTGTCAGTGGCTCATCAGCTTGCGATCGAGGAAGTCGGAGGTCGCGTGATAAGCCTTGAGCCAGGACTCTTGGCGCAGAAAGTTGTGGATCTCGTCCGGAAACACCAGCTCGGAATACTCCACGCCCTGCTTGGCCAGGGCTTCGGCCAACCGCACGCTCTCCGAGAAAGCGACGTTGCGATCGTCGTCGCCGTGGATGAGCAGAACCGGTGATCGCCACGTCGATACGTCGCTGATCGGCGAGGACGCAAGCGCGGTCGCGAGCACGTCCGCCGGCGCGTCGAGCGCGTAGTAGCCGCGTCCGCCGCGTTGCTCGATGTTCCAGTGATGCCAGTCGTGCACCCCGTGGAAGTCGACCCCTGCGGCGAATAGATCCGAGTTGCGCGCCAGCCCCAGCGCGGTCAAGTAGCCTCCGTAGCTGCCGCCCCAAAGGCCGATGCGCGCGGAGTCCACCTCCGGCCTCGCTCGCAGGTAGGCGGCTGCGGACAGCAGATCGTTGTACTCGCTGGCACCCGCCACACCGTAGTGCTCGGCCTCGCGGTAATTGAGCCCATAGCCGATGCCTGCGCGGTAGTTCAGGGCCAGCACCACGTAGCCGCGGCTCGCCAGGTATTGGTTCATGCCATAGGCATTGTTGTAGTAGCGCAGGTAATGCCAGCCGGCGAGCATCTGGCGGATCGGGCCGCCGTGCAGGAACACCACCGCCGGATGGCGCCGGCCGTCCGCCGCAGGCAGGAACAACAGGGCATGCGCCGCGAGTCCGGCTCGTTCCGGTAACAGTACCGACTCAGGCTTCACCAGCGCCGTCGGAAAATCCTTGGGGATGCCATCCCTGACCAAATCGCGCGGCTTGCCTGCGTCGAGCACCGCCACGCGCATGGGAAGGGCCGCATCGGCGCGCAGAAAGCCGATGGTTCCATCCTGCGCAGCCGCCGGCTTGGTTTCAATTCCGCTGCCTTGGGTTATCGGCTCGAGCCTTCCGTCCGGAAGGCTCAATCGCCACAGATGACGCCGGTCGATGTCTCCGGCATTGCCGGCATAGACAATGCCAGACCCCTGCGGCAGAGCGGCGGCGTATTCGATTTCGAAGTTTCCCGGCGTCAGCAGGCGCGCAGCGCCGCCCGTGGCCGCTACCGAATACAAATGCTGCCAGCCATCGGCCTCCGAAGGAAACACCAGCCGATCGCCCGCGGTCCAGAACAGCTGCATATCCGAACTCAGCGGGTGGAAGACGCTGCCCGCGCCACGCGGCGCGCGATACACCTCGATCCCGGGCGCATCGCTGCCGATGCTGGCCACCCGGATGGACCAGGGCTCACCCGTGCGGTGCGGACCGATGTCGAGCTCGTCCCTCATCAGCGGCAGGCGTAGGAAGGCAAGCCGCTTGCCGTCCGGTGACCAGCGCGGCTCGAGGTCATTGGCCAGGGCCGCATCGATCCAGCGCAGCGAGTGATCCGAGAATGTGTAAACCCCGATGAAACTGTGGTCGCCGCGCTCACTGACGAAGGCCAGCCGGCCGCCGTCGGGCGCAAAGCTCAATGAGTCGATTGCGCCGCGCGCCTTGAACAGTTGCACAGGCTTTGCATCGGCCTGCGGCGCAACGCTCCACACCTCACCCTTGCGCAGAAACAGTACGCGATCCCCGGACGGGGAGGCGATGGGCGTGTGTCCCTCGGCGAGCTTGAGGGGAGCGCCGCCCTGGAATGCGACCAGGAAAATGTCTTGCTCCACCCCATCGCTCAGATGCGCAGGATTGGGAGCGGGTTTGTCCGGCCCCTCCGGATCTCCGCCGCGCACGAACAGCAGCGCCCCACGGTGAGGGATGAAGGCAATGTCGGCAATCTCCACACCGTCGTCCGCGCCGTAGCTCGTGAGCGGCCGCGAGTCCAGCCCTGAGCCGCGCGCGGCGCCGGTTGCCAGCCACACATTGCGCCGTCCGGCGTTGTCACTGATCCACGCAAATCCTGAACCGTCGGGCGATGCGGTCAATTCCGAGGGGAACGGCGCGCTCAGCACCTGTTCGAGGGTGAAGCCGGCAGCACCGGCTGCGGCGTGCGCGGCGGCCGCCAGCAGTGCGAGCAGGCCGAGCGCGCATGCACTCCTCCAGGGCCATGGCGTGTTCATCTCTCCGCCGATGCGCTATGCGCGATATGCGGAGTCGCGTCATCGCCATCGGGCACCAGGCGAGCTTTGAGCACCGCCAGCGCGCTTTGCGGCGTATCCGCAAATTCGAATAACTTCAGGTCCTCCGGCGAGATCATGCCGTAGCGAACCAACGCATCGAAATTGATGATTTCCTTCCAGTACGCCGAGCCGTAGAGAATGACCGGAATGGGGCTGTCGAGCTTTCGAGTTTGCGCGAGGGTGAGAATCTCGGTCAGCTCATCCAACGTGCCGAAGCCTCCGGGGAACACCACCAATGCGCGCGCCAGGTGCGCGAACCACAGCTTGCGCATGAAGAAGTAGTGAAACTCGAACGACAGGTCATGCGTGACATACGGGTTGGGGCGCTGCTCGTGGGGCAAGCTGATGTTCAAGCCGACGGTGCGCCCACCCGCATCCGATGCGCCGCGATTGGCCGCTTCCATGATGCCGCCTCCGCCGCCCGAGCAGATGACGTAGCGGTGCACGGGCGAGCTAAGGCTCTTGGACCAGGCTGTTAGCAGGCGGGCCAGTTCCCTGGCCTGATCGTAGAACTGCCCCATCGGGCCCGTCGGCGTCACTCGCGCCGAGCCGAAGAACACGATGGTGTCGTGCACACGCGCGCGCCGCAAGCCGTGCAGCGGGCCTAGGTATTCGGCCAGAATGCGCACCGGTCGCCCGTCATCGCTCGCCAAAAATTCCGGATCGGTATACGCCAGCTGTCCGCCCGCCGTTACTTTCAATGCCACGTCGTCACCTCGTTCGCCCGAAATCAATGAAGCCGCGCGCCGGGTCCGTGTCCAGGAGCAGCACGCGCACCTTATCTCCCACCTTCAAGCCCTCGGCGCCCTTGACCAGCTTGCCCTCGGCGATGGGGTCCGAGATCCGCACCCAGGTCCCCTTGGCGGAGGCTCCGGTGACCACGGCGTCGAACTGACGCCCGATTTGCGCTGCGAGCAGGAATCCGGCGGCGGATTTTTGCACCAGCCGCTCGACCTTTTTCGCATTGTCCTCCTGCACGGTGCAGTGCTCGGCCAGGCCCTCGAGCTCCGCCAAGGAATACGCGGCCGCGCTTCCCGCCAGCGCCGCCTTCAGCAGGCGTTGCGTGATGACATCGGGAAAGCGGCGGTTCGGAGCGGTCGAGTGCGTGTAATCGCTGACCGCGAGGCCGAAGTGCCCGGGCGTGGTTGCTCCCGGAGGTTCGACCTGATATTCGCCCTTGCCGAGCAATTTGATTACCGAGAGAGACAGATCGGGGAATGCCGCGGGAGCCGCCTGCCGCCGCGCGGCGAGGAACCGGTTGAGCGCGGCCGCATCGGGCGCGGCCGGCAACTCACCGCCCAGCGCGGACGCAACCGCCACGATCTGGTCCCAGTGCTCGGGCGAGCGCAGCACGCGCCGCAGCGCCGGCAAGCCCTTGGCGGCGAAAAAACGCGCAACCACCCCATTCGCGGCGATCATGAAGTCCTCGATGAGTTCCTTGGCGCGATTCGGCTCATCCGGCCGCAGATCGGTCAGGATCCCCTCATCGAACACCGCCCGCGCCTCCACGGTCTGCAGGGTCAGGGCGCCGTGGGCCTGGCGCACGCTGCGCAGGCGCTGGGCGGCTTGATCCTGCATGCGCAGCTGCTGATCCATGCCTGCCACGGCGGTCACCGGCGCCGGGGCAGGCGCCGTGCCGCTCAGCCACGCGCCGACTCCGTCATAGGCCAGCTTGGCGCGATTGCGCACCAGCGCGCGGTAGACATCGGAGGAACTCAAGGCGCCGTTCGCGGCGACGCTGAAGTCGATGACGATGGCGAGACGATCCTGGCTGTCGCCCAGAGAGGTGAGATCGGTCGACAATTTCTCCGGCAGCATGGGAAAGATTTTCGCCGCCGTATAGACCGAGGTGGTATTGGCGCGCGCATGGTCATCGAGCGGCGATCCGACCGGCACGCTGCTGTCCACATCGGCGATGGCCACCAGGATCCTGCAGGCATCGCCCGGCAGCGCCTGTGCGACCTCGAGCTGGTCCAGATCGCGCGAATCGTCATTGTCGATCGAGGACCAGAGGAGGCTGCGCAGATCGCGGATGCCGGGGCCGGACGCGGCGGGCCGGGTGATCGCGGCAAGCTGCTCGAGCGCCGCGGGCGCAAAGTCCGGAAGCAGGCCTTTGTCGAGCATGGCCCGGTGCGCGATGGCTTCCAGGTCCTGCATCCGCATCTGTTGCGCTGGCATCGGGCGATGATACCCGCTCAAGGTCACCGGGCGCTGCCCGGAGGGCTTTTCAAGCATTTGATTTAATAGATATTTCGGGCGCGTTGGGACTCGTTATTGGGGCCGAAAACTGCTAGAATGCTGGGTCGCAAAATAGGATCCACCATGGCCGATAACGATGTCTACGATTCCAGCAAAATCAAAGTCTTAAAGGGGCTGGATGCCGTCCGGAAACGGCCTGGAATGTACATCGGCGACACCGATGATGGAAGCGGCCTGCATCATATGGTGTTTGAGGTGGTGGACAACGCCATCGACGAGGCTCTCGCCGGTCACTGCGATCGGGTGGTCGTGACCATCCACGCGGACGAATCAGTAACGGTATCCGACAACGGCCGCGGCATTCCGGTCGACATTCACACCGAAGAAGGCCGATCCGCCGCCGAGGTCATCATGACCGTGCTGCACTCCGGCGGTAAATTCGATGACACCTCCTACAAGGTGTCCGGCGGCCTGCACGGCGTCGGCGTCTCGGTGGTCAATGCGCTGTCGGATTTTCTGGAACTCACCGTCCGGCGCGACGGCAAGGTGCATCGTCAGGAGTATCGCTTGGGCGAACCCCAGGCCCCGATGACGGCGGTCGGCGATACCGAGGAGCGCGGCACGACGCTGCGCTTCAAGCCGAGCGCGCAAATTTTCACCAACATCTCCTTTAATTACGACACGCTGGCGAAGCGCCTGCGCGAGCTGTCATTTCTCAATTCGGGCGTGCGCATCGAATTGGTGGACGAGCGCGACGAAAAATCCGAAGTGTTTCAGCACGAGGGCGGGTTGAAGGCATTCGTCACGCATTTGAACCGCAGCAAGACTCCGGTGCACGGCACCGTGTTGTGGTTTCAAACCCGCGAGGGCAATACCCAGGTCGAAGTCGCGATGCAGTGGAACGACTCCTATCAGGAGAGCATGTACTGCTACACGAATAACATTCCGCAAAAGGACGGCGGCACTCACTTGGCCGGCTACCGCGCCGCGCTCACCCGCACGCTCAACAACTACATCGAGAAAGAGCTGGCCGCCAAGAAGGAAAAGGTAGCCACCACCGGCGACGACTCGCGCGAGGGCCTGACCGCGATCCTGTCGGTGAAGCTGCCGGACCCGAAATTCTCCTCGCAGACCAAGGACAAGTTGGTGTCCTCCGAGGTCAAGGGCGTGGTCGAGTCGGCGGTCGCCGGGCGCTTGGAGGAATTCCTGCTCGAGCATCCGCAGGAAGCGCGCGCCATCGTGAATAAAATTCTCGAGGCCGCCTACGCACGTGAAGCCGCGCGCAAGGCGCGCGAGATGACGCGTCGCAAAGGCGCCTTGGACATCGCAGGTCTTCCCGGCAAGCTGGCCGACTGCCAGGAGAAAGATCCCGCCCTGTCGGAGATGTTCCTGGTCGAGGGCGATTCGGCCGGTGGTTCGGCCAAGCAGGGCCGCGATCGGCGCACTCAGGCCATTCTGCCGCTCAAGGGCAAGATCCTGAATGTCGAGAAGGCGCGCTTCGACCGCATGCTGCAGTCCGCCGAGGTCGGCACGCTGATCACCGCGTTGGGCTGCGGTATCGGGCGCGACGACTTCAACGTGGACAAGCTGCGTTACCACCGCATCATAATTATGACGGATGCTGATGTTGACGGAAGTCACATACGCACCTTGCTGCTGACATTTTTCTACCGGCAGATGCCGATTCTCATCGAACGCGGACACATTTATATCGCGCAGCCGCCGCTTTACAAGGTGAAAAAGGGCAAGCAAGAAACCTACGTCAAGGACGACATCGAGTTGAACGCGCTGCTCCTGAGCACCGCCATCGAAGGCGCCGCCTTGCACGTCAACGCCGACGCTCCGGCGATGTCGGGATTGGGTCTCGAATCGCTCGCGCGCAAATATGTCGAAGTGCAAAGCATCGTGCACCGCTGGGCGCGCCGTTACGACGAGCGCTTCTTGGAGCAACTGCTATACGTGCCGGCGCTGAACACCGACTCCTTCGATCGCATCGATGTGTTGAGGGATTGGTGCCGCGCGCTCGAACAGAAGCTCAATGCGCTCGACGATGTGTCGCGCCGCTACAGCGTCAGCGTGGACAGCCTTGCCACCGGCGGGCATCGCATCAACCTGAAGCGCTTCGAGCATGGCTTGATGTCGGAGAAGCACATTCCGCGGGAATTCGTCGACTCAGCCGAGTATCTGCGGATAGCGGAACTGGCGCGAACCCTGAACGACTTGGTCGGGCCCGGTGCCTACATCAATCGCGGCGACGAGCGCCAGGAGGTGGCGAGCTTCAAGGTCGCGATGAGTTGGCTGTTCGAGCAGGCGAAGAAAGGCCAGAGCATCCAACGCTACAAAGGCTTGGGCGAGATGAACGCCAGCCAGTTGTGGGACACGACCATCAACCCCGAAACGCGCAGGCTGATGCAGGTGCGCATCGAGGACGCGGTCGCCGCGGACGACATCTTCACCACCCTGATGGGCGATGCGGTCGAGCCGCGGCGCGAATTCATCGAAAAGAATGCGTTGCACGTGTCGAACCTGGACGTCTAACGCGGTTCATCACGCATATGCTCGAACAGATCGCCATTGGCGGGCTTGCTGCCGATGCCGCAGCCCAGAAAGGGAAGTGGGAATAGTAAGAAGACGCAGTGGTCGTTTAGATGGATCGCCAATCCGCCACCCGGCACAGCCTCAATCCGATGGGTATGAACACGATCCCAGCCAAACTCCGCCGGTTTCGCAGGTGCGGAAGGCGCTGGATGCGGGAATCCGAAATCCCGCTGAGCGTGAGAGGCACCATCGAGTAAGCCGTTTTCGGCAGCCCGCTCCAATTCGGCGTTCCAGTCGATCGGCTTGGCGGGTATGTCCTGCGCGGGTGGGGCCACCAGCGTCAGCGCGCCATCCGGGACGGGCGCACGACTTTGCTTCAGAGGCTGTCGCCGATTGTGATCCGTTGCGGCTGGAGCGGAGGGTTCAGAAGACCGGTGCGCGAGCATCAGCAGTTGCAGCGGCGGCAACTGCCCGGATATCTGCGCAGGCACTCTCCACGATAGCAGCCAGTAAGCCACGGCGTGCAGCACCGCCACGAATACCAGGATCGAGACGCGTTGAGCAGTGCGGGGCAGATCGTTCACCGTCCTCATGGACTTCCGCGACTCGACCAAGGTTCCGCCGACACACAATCTTCCACGCTATACTCCGCGCACCTGCACGAGGGAGAGCATGCCTTACCGAGGCCCGTTATCCACCGCGACGCTGATCACATGTGTGTATGCGATCCTTGCGGCGGGCGTGCCCTACGCCGCGCGCGGCGATTGGAATGTCGGCGCGGAGGCCAGCGTCATGCACGACAATAACGTCGGCAATGCCGAGAGTTACTCGGATATCGTCAGTGACACGATCGTCGGCGCCACGCTGTCGGTGTTTCAACTATTTCCGATCGGCGAAGGTTACAGCCTGACCGTGGGCGCCAATCTGAACGGCGAGCACTACAACCTCCTCACCGGCTTGAGCAATGCCACCGCCGGCGCCTCCGTGGCCTTGAAAAAGAAATGGGGGCTGGGGGCATTCGCGCCGTGGGCGCGCGCCGAATTTTCGGTGGCCCATTCGGATTACAACGACGATTATCGCAATGCCTCGATATACCGGGGCAGCTTGGCGGCGGGCCGGCGCATCGACGAGCGCTGGAATCTATGGGCGGAGTACAGTTACGAGCGCCGCAACGCGGCGAGCCAACCGGAGGAAGTGCCCGGAATCTCGGGGGATGCGTTCAGCGAGAGCAGCAACAACTTAAGCCTTCATGTCGAGTATTCGGTGTACACGAATACCTATCTGAACGTGGCGGCGATATTCCGGCACGGCGATTTCGTGTCCACCCAGGAAGAAGGCAGTTACCAAATCCTCAATTCTGCCCGTGCAATCGCGGAGGATCCGGCGTTTGGCGAGGAGGATTACGCCTACCGGCTTACCGGCACAACCATTGGCTTCAAGGCAGGCGTCAATTATTCGACCACTGCGCATAGCCTGATCGGCTTCGATTTCCGCCGGTTCGACACTCGTGCCTACGGCGGCAACGACTACACCAAGTCGATAGTCGAAATCACCGCGGACTATGCGTTCTAGATGAACAAGCTCACCCTGGCGGCCATCGGCATCGCATTGCTTCTCGACGCTGGGGCTGCCTACGCCGCGCAATTGCATGCGGCGGTCAAGGATCAGCGCGGCAAGCCGGTCGCCGATGCGGTGGTGCTGGCGGTGCCAGTTGATCCGAAAGCCGCCGCGCACGCCCGGTCTCCCGCGGATGCCGTTGATCAGGTGGACAAGCAATTCCTGCCTTACGTGAAGGCCGTCTACGTCGGATCGAAGGTGCGCTTTCCGAACAAGGACAATATCCGCCACCAGGTCTATTCATTTTCTCCGCCCAAGCAATTCGAGCTGCCGCTGTACGCAGGCAGCGAGGCGGCGCCGGTGCTATTCGACAAACCTGGGGTGGTGGTGCTGGGTTGCAATATCCATGACTGGATGGTCGGCTATATCTACGTGTCGGAGACGCCGTTCTTCGCGACCACCGATGCCGCCGGTGCCGCGACCCTGGAGGACTTGCCCCCCGGGGAGTACCTGGTGCGGGTTTGGCACCCCGGCATGGAGCAGGCGGAGCAGTCACTGGTTAAGCGCCTCACCGTGGGCGCCGACGACGCCGCGAAGGTGGATTGGCAGCTCGCCGTGAAGCCTTCCTTGCGGGTGCCTCGGGTGTCGGGCGCCGCGAATCCCGGATACCCCTAACGCAGGGCCAATCGGCCTAAATCGGTGCGTAATGTGTAGGAGCGCACGGTCGGCGGGCACCGACCTGTCTAACCTACCATCCGGTCTGATCCGGATAAGCGCATTTGACCCTACGCACTCGCATTGCATTAACCTTTCTGCTGCTGCTCGCGGCAGTGCTGACCGCGGCACTAGGCGCGGTGTCGGCTGCGAACCACCGCAATGCCGAGCGTGAAGTACAACGCCAGCTGGACGTCGGCGCCCTGGTGTTTTCGCGTCTGCTGGAAAGCAACCGCCGCCAGCTGACCCAGGGCGCGCAGGCCGTGGCGGCCGACTACGGATTTCGCCAGGCAGTGGCCACCCACGACACCGACACCCTGGCCTCGGCACTGCAAAACAGCGGCGCACGCATCGGCGCCGCGATGGTCGTGTTGACCTCGCTCGACGGCGAAGTCATTGCCGCTTCCGGATCGCACCTGGCGGCCGGCACCTCGTTTCCCATTTCCGCCGCGCAGAAGGACAGCGGCGTCGGCGACAGCGCCAGCAACGTGATCGTCGACAACGGACGGGTGTATCAGCTGGTCACCGTCGCGGTACGCAGCCCGCTCCCCGTGGCGTGGATCGCCATGGGCTTCGAACTCGACAACAAGGCGGCGCGCGAGCTGGCCGACATCACTGGCCTGGACCTGACGCTGTCGGTGAATTCCGCCGGCCGCTGGGTCGACGTGGTGAGCACGGTTGCGGCCGGCACGCCGCAGCGATCCGACATCGTGACCCGGCGCATCGAGATGACCAACATCGGTCACGGCGAGGTGGTTGCCACCCTGTCGCGCTCATTGGCCGACGCGCTTGCCCCGTTCGCGCGCCTGACCAACACGCTGTTCCTCATTGCGGGCATCAGCCTGATTGGATTCGCAGGCGTCGCCTTCTGGATCGCCCGCAACATCACCCGCCCGCTGCGCGATCTCACCCAATCCGTCGATCAGATCCGCAGCGGCGTGTACGACGCGCCGCTGACCGTGCAGCGCCGCGACGAACTCGGCGTGCTCGCCGAAGGTCTGCAATTGATGCAGACCGCGGTGCAATCCCGGGACCAATCGATCCGCCGCCTGGCGTACGAGGACAGCCTCACCGGTTTGATGAATCGCACCGCCTTCTCCGCGGCCTTGAGCGAGGCGCTGGCGGATTCAGGCTCCCTGAAAGCGGTGGCAGTCATCAACTTGAACCGCTTTCGCCGCATCAACGAACACCTGGGGTATTCGGTGGGCGATGCGGTGCTCATTAAGATGGCGGCGCGCCTCGCGGCCGTGCCGTCGGTAAAATCCGCCGTCGCGCGCTTGGCTGCGGATCAGTTTGCGGCATTTACGCGGCTGCCGGATGAGCAGGCCGTCCAGTCCTGGGGAACCTCGCTGGTGGTGGCCCTGGCGGATCCGGTATTCGTCGAAGCGCAACCCATCGATATCAGCACTACCATCGGCCTGGCGCGCTCCACCGATGCCGCGACCACCGATGAGCTGTTGCGCTGCGCGGAACTCGCGCTCGAATGCGCGCGGCGGGAGAAGCGCCCCTTAGCGATCTACGAGAAGACCTTGAAGCCTGAGGCTCGCGATCAACTCTCGCTGCTCGGGGAGCTGAGGCTCGCGCTGGAGCGCGAAGAGCTGCGGCTGTTCTTCCAGCCGAAGATCGACATGGCGACCAACCGGGTCGCCGGCGCCGAGGTGCTGCTGCGCTGGCAGCATCCGACGCGGGGATTGCTGGGTCCGGCGGCCTTCGTGCCGTTCGCCGAGCAAACCGGATTCATACGCCGCATGACGCGCTGGACTCTGGATCGCGCGATCGCGCAGGGCGCCGCGTGGCATCGGGCTGGGAAGCCCTTGTCCCTGGCCGTCAACATCAGCGCCGACGACCTCGACGACGCGCGCTTCGATTCGCGCGTTGCGCGCTTGCTGACCCGGCATCAGCTACCGCCGAGTTTGCTCACCCTGGAATTGACCGAGAGCAGCTTCATCGACGATCCCGAGCGTGCCCTAGGAATGATGAATGCCATCGCCGCACGGGGCGTGAAGCTTTCCATCGACGATTTCGGCACCGGCTATTCGTCCTTGAGCCACCTGGCGCGCATGCCGGTGCAGGAGGTAAAAATCGACCGCAGCTTCATCCAAGAGCTGGAATCGAATCCTGAATTCGCCACCGTGGTGCGCTCGGCCATCGACATGGGTCACAGCTTGGGGTTGCAGGTCGTGGCTGAAGGCATCGAAAGCGAGCTCGGCGCGCAGCGGCTGCGGGATTTTAAGTGCGATGTCGCGCAAGGCTACTTGTACGCAAGACCCATGCCGCTCGATCAGCTGGAGGCCTGGCTCGAAGGCAAGACGCGCGTTCCGGTGATCGCAGTGCCTAAGGATTTCGAGGTCGCCGACCTTGCGGATACCACCAGCCTCGCGACTTACTGACTAGGGATTCTGCAGAGCCGCTATTCTGGCCAACCCCGACTCGATCGACTGGCGCACTTCGTCGTTGAGTTGCCGCGGATCCTTGCCCGCCGATTCGATCGGCTCGCCGATGATCACATGGATGGTTCCCGGCCTTTTCACGATGCCACGGCGCCGCCAGAACATGCCCGCATTGTGCGACATCGGCACCACCAGTTTGCCCGTTGCCGTCGCGAGCAGCGCGCCGCTGACGCCGAACTTTCGGGTCTCGCCCGCGACCACGCGCGTGCCTTCGGGAAAGATGATGACCCACAGGCCGGCGCTCAAGCGGGCCGCGCCCTGCTCGATCACCTGGTTGACCGCGCGGTGCCCCTCGCCCCGGTTGATGGCGATCGGCCGCAGCAGCTTCAGTCCCCAGCCGACGAAGGGTATCCACAGAAGCTCACGCTTCAGCACCCACACCTGCGGCGGAAAAATCACGAACGGCGCCACCGTTTCCCAAGCCGAGGTGTGGTTGCTCATCACTATATGGCTTCCCTGCGGGATGCGTTCGCGGCCCTCGACCACGAAGTCCAGACCGCAGAGCAGCTTGAGCGCCCGAAACAGCAGGCGTGCCCAGGTACGGGCGATCGCGAATTCAAACCGGTAGGGAATCCAGAAGAACAACACCATGAAACCGCCGAACAGGCACGCGGACAGCATCATGTAGGCCGTGAACAGCAGCGATCGCAATAACTGCACGGGCCCGCTCAACCGGGCAGGCGCGACAAGTCGGCCACGCCGCCCAACAGCGTTCGCACATCGCGCAGCAGCGCCAGGCGGTTGTCGCGCCGCTCGATGTTCTCGTCCATCACCATGACCCGCTCGAAGAATTCGCCCACCGGCTCGCGCAATCCGATCAGCGCCCGCAGGCTCTCCGCGTAGCGGCGCGCCGCGATGGACTCTTGCACCGGGCCGCGCAAATCCGTCAGCGCGCGATGCAGCGCGAGCTCGGCGGCTTCCGCGAGCGCCGCGGGATTGACGCCTGCATTGCCGCCCGGCGGCGCCTTCTTGAGTATGTTCGCGATGCGCTTGTTGAGCGCGGTGAGCACGGCGGCATCCGGATGCTGCAGGAATTCCTTGAGCGCGCGCAATCGAACCTCGATGTCGAGCGGCGACTCCGGCCGCGCCGCCAGCACGGCCTCGATCATTTCCGCCGTGATGCCGTCGGCTCGCTCCAGCAGCAGGCCGCGCAGGCGCTCGGCGATGAAATCGTAGACTTCGGCGGCGACGCCGGGTCTTTGCACCGGTTGCGCGGCTACCGCGATGGCCAATACCCTGTGCAGATCCAGGTCGAGCCTTCCCTCCAGCAAAATGCGCAGCACCCCGAGCGCCGCGCGCCGCAGGCCAAACGGGTCCTTGGTTCCGGTCGGCCGCTGGTCGATGGCAAAGATGCCGACCAAAGTATCGATCTTGTCGGCCAGCGCGAGCGTTTGTCCGGTCTTGGTGCGCGGCAGAGAATCGCCCGCAAATCTTGGCCGGTAATGTTCCTCGAGCGCCAGCGCCAATTCCTCCGGCTCGTCCTGCGCCAGCGCATAGTAGCGGCCCATCGTGCCCTGTAATTCCGGGAACTCCCCCACCATAGCGGTCACCAGATCGGCCTTGGCAAGCTCAGCCGCCCGCCCTACCAGGGGTCCGGCTCCGAGGCGATCGCCGATCGCCTCGGCCAGCCGTTTCACGCGCAGGGTCTTGTCCGCATAACTGCCGAGTTTCGCCTGAAAGGTCACCTCGGCGAGTCGCGCCGCATGCTGCTCGAGCGGCACGCGTTGATCCTGCTCCCAGAAGAACACGGCATCGCTTAAGCGCGGCCGCACCACGCGCTCGTTGCCTTCGCGGATCTTCGAAGGATCGCGGCTTTGGATATTGCTGACCGTGATGAATCCGCCGGACAGCTTGCCGTCGGCGCCCTGCACCGGAAAATAGCGTTGATGGTCCTGAACCGTGGCGATCACGACCTCTCGCGGCAGTGTGAGAAATCGCTGCTCGAATTGGCCGGCTATCGGCACCGGCCATTCCACCAAAGCGGTGACTTCGTCCAGCAGGGAATCCTCGATCAGCGCCGTGCCCGAGGCTTCCGCGGCGGCCGCCACGCCGGCTCTGATCAGCTCGCGCCGCTTCTCGAAGCTCGCCACCACCTTGGCGCGGCGCAGGCGGTTCTCATAACCCTTGGCGGACTTGAGAACGATGGGCCGCGGCGAATGGAAGCGATGACCGAAGCTCACGCGGCCCGCGCGGAGTCCCAGCACCTCGAGCGGCACCACCTCATCGCCGTACAGCAACACCACGCTGTGAACCGGGCGGACGAACTCGGCGGTGTGCGCGCCCCAGCGCATGCGCTTCGGCATGGGCAGAGCCGCAATGGCTTGGGTAATGATCTCCCCGAGGAGGTTGAGCGTCGATGCGCCCTTTTCGATGCCGCGGAACACCAGCCACGCGCCCTTCTCCGTGGTCAGGCGCTCGAGCGCAGCGACCGGCACGCCGCAATTCTTGGCGAAGGCGATGGCGGACTGCGCCGGTGCGCCCTGCGAATCGAAGGCATTTGCGAGCGGCGGCCCGCGCTTCTCGACGCTGCGATCCGGCTGGCTCATCGCAAGCTTCTCGACCCACACGGCCAGGCGCCGCGGAGTCGCAAAGCTGTGAAAGCGCCCGTGGGTAATGCCGGCGGCATCCAGTCCCTTGACGATATTCTCGGTCAGCGCCGCCGACAGAACGCCAAGCGCGCGCGGCGGAAGCTCCTCCGTACCCAGCTCGAACAATAGATCGCGCGTGCTCAATCTAAGCGACCCGCTGAACCGTGCTCTTGAGCAGCGGAAACCCAAGCGCTTCGCGGCTGCCGAGATAGGCCTCGGCGACGGCACGCGCCAGCGTGCGCACGCGCAGGATGAAGCGCTGGCGCTCGGTCACGGATACCGCGTGCCGGGCGTCGAGCAGGTTAAAGGCGTGCGACGCCTTCGCCATTTGCTCGTACGCAGGCAATACCAGTTTGTCGTCGAGCAGGCGCCGGCAGGCGATCTCGCGAGCATCGAATTCAGTGGACAGCAGCGCGGTGTCGGCTTTCTCGAAGTTGTAGATGGACTGCTCCACCTCGTTTTGATGAAACACGTCGCCGTAGGTGATTGCGCCGGAGGGTCCGTCGGCCCAGACGATATCGAATATGCTTTCCTTGCCCTGGATGTACATCGCCAGCCGCTCGAGACCGTAGGTGATTTCGCCCATGACCGGACGACAATCCAAGCCACCGACCTGCTGGAAGTAGGTGAACTGCGAGACTTCCATCCCGTTCAGCCACACTTCCCAGCCCATGCCCCAGGCGCCGAGCGTCGGCGATTCCCAATTGTCCTCGACGAATCGAATGTCGTGGGTCAAGGGATCGAAGCCCAGCGAGCGCAGAGATCCCAGATAAAGCTCCTGGAAATCATCCGGCGACGGCTTGATGCACACCTGGAACTGATAGTAGTGCTGCAGCCGAAACGGGTTGTTGCCGTAGCGGCCGTCGGTGGGCCGACGCGAGGGCTGCACGTAGGCGGCGCTCCAGGGTTCCGGACCGACCGCCCGCAGGAACGTGGCCGGGTGAAAGGTGCCCGCGCCCATTTCCATGTCGTAGGGCTGCAAAATGACGCAGCCGCGGCCCGACCAGTACTCCTGCAGCGCAAAGATCAGGGCTTGGAAGGTTTGGGGCGGCTGGGACGAAGCTTTGGCCATCGTGGGCTCGCGGGGTGGGCAAAGCCCGGAAGTATAGCGATGCGGCGCTGAACCTTGTCCGCTTTCGCCGCGCACTCATTTGGCTCACCAATCGAGCTCGAGCAGATCCGCGCGCAATTTATGGCAGAGTTTGCCGATTGGTGCACTGTTATGATACACAGGGTTAGCCCAATTCCCCATATCGGTGCAAGACGACGGCTGCTCTGATCGCAAGTGCTTGATCCGGTAGATCCCGTGCCCTGGCACGCTTGCTGCAAAGAGTCTGGATTCCCGGCGCGACGCCGGCGCACAACAACTATTCCACCCCGCGAGGACGCACATGACTCCCGCAGATGTTCTGAAATTGATCAAGGAAAAGGACGCTAAGTTCGCCGATCTTCGGTTTACTGACACGATTGGCAAGGAGCAGCACGTGACCGTGCCGACGCGTCTCGTGGATGAGGGCTTTTTCAAGGATGGAAAGATGTTTGACGGTTCATCGATCGCCGGCTGGAAGGGCATCAACGA
>Ga0302325_10003958_pt1 | contig 34534 bp, 32 predicted proteins | sample Palsa_T0_2_FD_201948 | JGI IMG/M metagenome (GOLD analysis project Ga0302325, IMG submission 201948) | Peat permafrost microbial communities from Stordalen Mire near Abisko, Sweden - Palsa_T0_2 | ecosystem: Environmental > Terrestrial > Soil > Palsa > Peat permafrost | place: Sweden: Abisko...
ACGCCGCAAATGCGCGACAGGGAATGGCATCGCAGGCCATGGCCGAGGGTGACGAATCGGCAATGAATTCGATCATTCATCGTCCGGCGGCGAAAGCACAGGTACGAAAGATCGACGCAGGCATCGCCGTCCGGACATCGCGTTCCGGTCGCGCGATGAAGGCGTCGGTGAACTCGCGCCGGTTATCCCGGACATATATTACCGGACCTGAAAATCATTACCTTTCATTTACGTAGAATCAGATTCGAAATTTCTCACCGGCCATATCCGCGCTACAGTTTTTCGTCGGGGCAACAACGGGAGGGTATCGTGAAACATCTATTTGCAGCAGGTGCCGCCATCACCGCGATCATCGCGGCGGCGGGTTCGGCTTTTGCCGCGGACATGCCGCTCAAAGCGGTCGCACCGGCATATGCCTACGATTGGAGCGGCATGTATATCGGCGGTGTGGTCGGTGGCGCCTGGGCGACCAACGACATCTCCGATCCCGGTCTCGGCGTCATCGGGACGGCCGTCGGCGTGCCGGTGATCCAGACGACCAACAGCAGCAGCTTCATCGGCGGCGTCGAGGGCGGGTCGAACTACCAGTTCGGCAAGCTGGTGATGGGCTGGGAAGGAGACATCACGTGGGGCGGCGTCAATGGGACGAGCGTCTCGGGCTTCGGCGCTCCGCTGCTTCCGCCCGGCGTGTTGAACCGGACCATCACGGCCGACACCAACTGGATCGCGACCGCGACCAGCCGCGTCGGCATCGCGCACAACAACTGGCTGCTGTACGGCAAAGCCGGTGTCGCCTGGGCCAACACCAGCTACACCGACAACTGGGCCGTCTCCGGTGGCCCGGCCCTGTTCTCGGGCACTGGTGGCTCGACCCAGACCGGTTGGACCGTGGGGACCGGCATCGAATGGGCGTTCGCGAACAACTGGTCGGTCAAGGCCGAATACGACTATCTCGACTTCGGCGACAAGACCGTGGCCATCAACGGTTCGGTCCTCCCGAGCGGTCCCGCCATCGGGGTTTCGCCCGGTGTACAGAACCAGCAGCACATCAACGAGGTCAAGGCCGGCCTCAACTGGAAATTCGCGCCGAACTACTGGTAAGATTCGACCGCGACGACGGCTCTGCATCGAGGCCCCGGTTCGCCGGGGCCTTTTGCGTCGTGAAGTCGCTTTGATCTGCAGCATGATCTGGTCGGAAAAGTCTGCGATCTCTTCGGGATCTTGTTCCGAGCGGGAGCCTCGAAATGCGAATCATTCGCCTGTCGAAAACCACGATGGTCGCGGCGATCGCGCTGTTCGCCAGCCTCGTCGCGTTCGGCAACATCACCGACTACGGCACCAATTGGGCCTTCGTACAGCACGTCTTCTCGATGGACACGGTGTTTCCGACCACGACGATAAGATATCGCGCCATCGACAGCCCGGCGCTGCAAACCGCCGGCTACGTGCTGATCATCGCGGCCGAGACGCTGACGGCGGTCCTGTGCTGGATCGGCGCCGCCCGGCTGCTCCTGGCAAGCGGCGACGCCGTCGTTTTCAATCGCGCCAAGGGGATTGCCGCGGCGGGCCTGACGCTCGGTTTCCTCATCTGGCAGGTCGGCTTCATGTCGATCGGCGGCGAATGGTTCGGCATGTGGATGTCGCAGAAGTGGAACGGAGTGCCCGACGCCTTCCGCTTCTTCGTGACGATCCTGATGGTGCTGATCTATCTCGTCCTGCCCGACCATGCGGACGGCACGTAAGCCGGAGCCGCTTAGGTATCGGCCCGAGAAGTTGCAGACTTTTCGAACAAAGTGATTCTCAAAATCCAAGGTATCGTTGAGGTTAACGCGGCGCTAAGGCGCCGCCGCTATAAACGACCGCAGCTTCCGAAGCTCGATACCTGATCCAGATCCATGGGGGAACTGCGTGACCGCGACTGCAATCAACAAGAAGAACCTGATCGGACTGGCCGACCGCCCCGGCAACGACATCAAGGCCAGGCTGCTCCTCGCATTGACCGCTCTCTATGTGGAGCGCGCCACCCATACCGAGGAGGAAAAGCGGCAATATGCCGGGCTGGCGAAGCGGCTGATCGACGTCGTCGACGAGACGACGCGCGCGGCCGTCGCCGGCATCCTGCGCGATCATCCCACCGCCCCGATCGAAATCTCCGCGCGGCTATCGGACGATGCTCCGCGCACGGGCGCAACGCCGGCGACGGTGCGAGACGCTCGCATTGCCGTGATCACTACCGCGTCCGAGCCGGCCACCCCTCGTCATGAGGCGCTCGCGCCGGCCGAATGGGGTGAGGCGTTTTTCGCCGCGAGCGCCGCCGAGCGCCGCAGTCTGCTGGCGCTGATCGCGAGGAAATGCGAGGGGCAGCCCCCGGCGCCTGCGCAAGACATGGCGCAGGCGGACTACGAGCGGCTCGACGCGGCCGCCTTGCAGGGCCGGATCGGCCAGTTCATCCGCGAGTTCGAACGCCTGCTCGATCTTCCCCGCGGCCTGTGCGAGCGGATCGTCAACGACCCCTCCGGCGAGCCCATGGTGGTCGCCGCCATGGCCGTGCACATTCCCATCGCTGTCCTGCAGCGCATCCTTCTGCTGGTCAATCCCGCCGTCGGCCGCTCCGTCGAGCGGGTGTTCGACCTGACCAATCTCGCCTACGAGCTCGATCGCGTTACCGCCATCCGGCTGATGTCGCTGTGGCGCGACCGGGCGCGGCGCGACGAACCCATATCGCCGCCGCAAGCCGCCTCGCCCCGTGCCGAAGCCGAACTCGAGCGGCCGCCCGTCGGTATACGGGCACGGTTCGGTGCCTTGTCCGAGCGCATCGGCGACCGCGGCGTCATTTCACGATCTGATCGAGAAAGTGCCGTCCGGCGCGATCTTCGCTCTCGATGATCCAGAGGTCCGGATCGAAGCGGATCTGGCTCGCGAGGTAGGATTCCACCTGCGCCTCCGGGGCCGGCATCGCCTTGAGGGCGGCGCTGAACGCCCGGTCGGACGGGCTTTGCTCCTCGAATGCGGACTGCGGCGCCGGCCCATACAGATCGGCCGTTCCATCGAGGCGATTGACCTTGATGAAGATCGCTCCCGCCTCCTCGGCGCCGTGCCGCCGCACCGCCGCGAACAGCCCCTCGACGTTGCAGCGCCTTATATAGGCCGCGACCCAGAATCCCGATTTCAGACGCATGGCCGATGCATAAGCGGCCGGGGGCGCAGTGGCAAATCAATCCAGCGGGCGGCCGGTGGCGACGCTCAGCTCGCGCTTGAACCGCGGCGTGACCTGCCCGGTGGGCGGCAGATTGTGGTCCTTCTCGAATCGCGTGATCGCCGCGCGGGTGGCGTCGTCATAGACGCCGCTCGCCTTGACCGGACCATAGCCGTATTCATTGAGCGCGCGCTGCACCGCGCTCAAGGGGCGTGGCGGGTTGATGAGGTCGGCGATCGGATCGGCGCGCGAAACGGCCTGTTGCGCCCGCGGACGCGGCATCGGCACCGGATCGAATTTCACGGTCTCGGCCGCTGCCGCCGGGCGCGGCCGCGGCAGCAAGGATCCGGTCGGCTCATTGGAGACCACCGGGAGCGGCTTGATCGCAAAGATCGGAGCCGGATGCGGACCCGATTGCATGAACAGGCCGTTGACGAGAATCAACGCGACCGCGGCGAGGGCGATAACACCGCCGGCGACGTCGCGGCGATGACTCGCCACGAAACGCAGCACGGACGGCAGCCGCGACGCCACGCGGGGGGCCAGCGTGCCCTTGCAGAAATCGGCGATCCCACCCATTGAAATCATGTCATGCACTTTTCTTTATTGCCGCCTTGAAGCGGGACGCGGCGGCCGTGAACGGCGGCGTGTCCGGGTATTGCGCATCTCCGGGACGCCCGATCTTGCGGACCGGTTCGGGGACGCACCGGCGCTCGCAATCGAACGGGAGCCGCACGGTCACCCGCGTGCCCTCGCCGACCCGGCTGCGTATATCGACTTCGCCGCCATGCAGCTTCACCAGCCCCTTGACGATGGAGAGCCCGAGGCCGGCGCCGTCATGGGTGCGGGCATAGGACCCGCGCACCTGGAAGAACGGATCGCCGAGCCGGCCGAAATGCTCGGGCGCGATGCCGATGCCGGTGTCCTCGACCGACACCGCGAGATACTGGCCGTCGACCACGGCGTCGATCGTCACGGCGCCGCCGCGATTGGTGAACTTGAGCGCGTTGGCGACGAGGTTGATCAATATCTGCTTCACGGCGCGCTTGTCGGCGACGATGTCGGGCAATTCCTGCGGCGTCTTGCATCGCAGCGCGACGCCGGCATCCTTCGCCTTGAGCGCGAGCAGCGCGCGACAGGCCTCGATCACCGCCGCCGGCTCGAACCGCTCCGGCATGATTTCGAAATCGCCCGTCTCCAGCCGCGATACGTCGAGAATGCCGTTCACCACCGCCAGCAGGTGAGCGCCGGATTCGTTGATCAGGCGCACATATTCCTGGCGGCGCTCGCCGTCGATGCGAAGCCGCTCGGCATTGATCAGCATCTCCGAGAAGCCGATGACCGCATTGAGCGGCGTGCGCAGCTCGTGGCTCATGACGGCGAGAAACCGGCTCTTGGCGGCGTTGCCGCGCTCCGCCTCGGCACGCGCATCGATCAGCGCCTGCTGCTGGGCCTTCTGCATCGATACGTCGCGCATCACTGCAACGACCTCACGGCCGGCAAAGCCGCCGTTCGGCCGCTGCGGCGCATCGAGCGGCTTGCATCGTATCTCGATCCAGACGAAGCGGCCCTCGTCGTCGCCGAGCTTTGCCTGCCTGACGCGGAATTCGACGCTGGAGGCGAGCCCCTGCGTCGCCGCGTGAGAGAGCGCCGTCAGGAACGCCGGGCGGTCGCCGATGTGGATGCGGTCGAACAGCCCGAGCCCGTGCAATTCGCTCGCCGCGATGCCGAGGACGGCCTGCGCGTTGGCCGAGGCGAACAGCACCCGGCCGTGGGCGCCGTGGCGAGTGATGACATCGGTCATGTTGCCGGCGAGCAGGCGGCAGCGCTCCTCCTCGGCGGCCAGCAGCCGGGCATTGGCGCGCGCGATCCGTTCGGCGCCGAGCGCGATGCCGGTCGCATAGAGCAGGGCCGACACGATGCCGAGCCCGGCGAGGGCGCCGGCGTGATGAGCGGTTGCCGACATGTCGGCGGGCGGCTCCACCAGCAGCAACAGCGCCGCGCCCCCGAGCGCCAGCATGGCCGCGACCGCCACCACGCGCCGCGACGCCGACACAACCGCTTCCAGCGGGATCAGGACCAGCCATATGGCGGCGACGGAATTGATGCCGCCGGAATACGCCGCGACGGTCGTCGCGACGGCGGTCAGCGCGAGCGCGGAGATGAGATGGGCGCTTTCGTAGCGGCCGGTGCGCGACAGGTAACAGGCCGTCGCGATCGGGACGATGGTCCACACCAAGACGATGAATTCGAGGACGCTCGGGACGCCGCGCACCGCGAGGAACACCGGCAGGGCGGCGAGCGCGAACAGGCCCGCAATCATCCGCGGCGCGATGAAGGCGCGGTGGCGCACCGCCACGAGCGCGTCCTCGCGTGCCGACGGGTGCACGAGCGCGTCCAGATACTCCCCGATGGGTTGTGACGGTTTCACTTTGCCTCGACCCGCGCACGCGTGCCCCGCGCTCGTCCACCGGGATCGTGGCAAAGGGCCATTAAGCGAATGCTAAGGACGCGGCCGGGGCGCGCTCCGAAGCCGCGCTGCGGGCGGGAATCGGCCGGCTCGGTCCGGTGAATTCACCCGGATGGTGAACAGGCCGTTGCGGCGACGGCCGCATGGTGAACGCCGCGTAACCGATTGCCGCTATTGACAGGTATCGCCGCCCGGTTCCGATCGCTAAAATTGTCGGAAAGTTTTCGCCAGTTTTGCCGCGAATTTATCGGACTCGCCGAACGCGATTTTCAGCCGGCTCCGCTATACCGGACGCGGGGATACGGGATGGGGAGGAAAGCAAAAGGGCACGACCATGATGTTCCTCTTGCGCACGGCGTTCTGGATAGGCGTCGTCCTCGCGCTGCTGCCGTCGTTCGGCCCGAAACAATCGGCGCCGCCGGTGGCGGGCTTCGGGGCGACGGAAGCGGTGACCGCCGCGTCCGCCACGTTTGGCGACGTCATTGGCTTCTGCAACCGTCAGCCCGACGCCTGTGCGGCGGGCGCCCAGTTCGCATCCGCCTTCGGCCAGCGCGCCGAGGCCGGGGCGAAGATGCTCTACGAGATCGTCGGCGAGAAGCTCGCCAAGGCGGAGCGCACCGCCGACGCCACGGGCGCGACGGGCGGCCGGCCGGCGGGAGACGTCAAGCTCTCGCAGAACACCTTGAACCCGGCCGACCTCACGCCGGCCTGGCGCGGCCCGAACCACAAGGGCTCGATCTGAGCCCATTGCCCGCCGCCGGACGGTCAAACGCCGCCGGTACGCGGCTCGGTGACCCGGCTATGGCCATCGGCGGCGATGCGCCCTATGTAAAGGGGGCCGCAGCGGCGAACGGCCTTGCTCCGGGGCATCATGACGATCGACGAAATCAGCGAAAACTTCGCCATCCTGGACGAATGGGACGACCGCTATCGCTACCTGATCGAGCTCGGCCGCATGCTGCCGCCGCTGCCCGAGGCGGCGCGCAACGACGCCAACAAGGTGCAGGGCTGTGCCAGCCAGGTCTGGCTGACGACCGGCGTCGCACCGGGCCCGTCGGGGCCGGTGCTGAGCTTTACCGGCGACAGCGACGCCCACATCGTGCGCGGCCTCATCGCCATCCTGTTCGCGATGTATTCGCAAAAGCCCGCCCGCGACATCGTGGCGACCGACGCGCTCGCCGTGTTCGACCGGCTGGGGCTTCGCGAACATCTCACGCCGCAGCGCTCCAACGGACTGAAATCGATGGTCGGCCGCATCCGCGACGACGCCCGCAACGCGCTGGCGGCGGCGGGGGTGTGAACGGGTGGGCACGGTTCGCTTCGCCCACCCGACGTGTTGCGCTTCTAGGTCACCAGCCGTGAACGGACCTTGATCTCGTGGGTGAGCGTTTCGTGGACCGGACAGCGGTCCGCGATTTCCATCAGTCGTGCCCGCGCCGCTTCCGGCACATCGCCGTCGATGACGATGTCGCGGGTGATTTCTCCAATGTTGCCTTCCTTGGTTTCACAATCGGCGCAATCGGCGGCGTGAACCCTGCGATGCGAGAGGCGCACGGAGAAGCGTTCGGCCTTGATCCCCTTGCGCTCGGCATAGAGGCGCATCGTCATCGAGGTGCAGGCGCCCAGCGCAGCGAGAAGATAGTCATAGGGGCCCGGCCCGGCATCGTCGCCGCCGACGGCGACCGGCTCGCCGGCCATGAGCACATGGCGGCCCGCCCGCACCTGCTGCGCCAGGTGACCGGTCAGCGTCTCACTCACTTCGACCACGCCCGGCGGCAGCGCCGCCGCTTCCGCGGCCGCCGGCAGATAGCGCGACGACCAGGCGGCGATCACGTCGGCGAGGTAGATCGCATCTTCCCGCTTGCGGAGGAGATGATCCGCCGTATCGAGCGAGAGAAAACTCTTGGGATGCCGCGCCGCCGAGAAGATCGTGGTTGCGTTGTCGATCCCGACATATTCGTCGCGCGGCGCGTGGCAGACCAGAAGCGCCTTCCTCAGGTTCGCCAGGCCGTCGATGAAATGCTGTCCTGCGATGTCGTCGAGGAATTGCCTGGTGATGGTGAAGGTACGACCCGCCAGCGTCACTTCGGCTTTCCCCGTCTCGGCGATCTCCGCCAGATCGGCGGCGAAATTATGCGTGACGTGGGCAGCCGAGGACGGAGCGCCGATGGTGACGACGCATGTCGCCTCGGGCACGCTCGGCGCCGCGGCAAGCACTGCCGCCCCGCCCAGGCTGTGGCCGATCAGCAGAGACGGCGCGGCGTGGCTCTGGCGCAAGTAACTCGCGGCCGCGACGAGATCGCCGACATTGGACGAGAAGTTGGTGTTGGCGAACTCGCCTTCGCTGCTGCCGATGCCGGTAAAGTCGAAGCGCAGGACCGCAATACCGCGCGCCGTCAGGCCTTCCGCGATCCGCGAGGCCGCGAAGATGTCCTTGCCGCAGGTGAAGCAATGGGCGAACAGGGCAAATGCGCGCGGGCTCGCCGGCACGTCGAGGCGAGCCGATAAATTGCCCCCGGCAGCACCGGGAAAACTGACTTTCCTCGATTCGAACATGGGCCGCTCCTCCTGCCGTCTGCGAGCCGCTCGTGCTTCTGCGGAGAGACGCCACGGCCGGGGAAGGTCACCTCACGCTGTATTGCCGACGATCGCGCTCTAACGCGATCGACGCCGGCGCTGCTGGCCGAGGCCCATCTGCTTGGCAAGCTGGGAGCGCGCTTCGGCGTAGTTCGGGGCGACCATCGGATAATCCGCGGCGAGCCCCCATTTCTCGCGGTAATGCTCCGGCGTCATGTTGTATTGCGTGCGCAGATGACGCTTGAGCGATTTGAACTTCTTGCCGTCCTCGAGACAGATGAGATAGTCCGGCGTGATCGATTTCTTGACGGCGATGGCGGGCTTGAGGGCCTCGGACACCGCTTCGCTCTGCCCGTTGGAGACCCGCAACAAGGCCGAATGAACCTGGCTGATCAGCGCCGAAATATCGCCGGCCGCCACGGCATTGTTGCTGACATAGGCGGAAACGATGTCCGCGGTCAGCTCGATGTAATTGCTCGATGACTTGTCATTCATGGCACCGCCCCGCACAAATCCTACAATGACCCTGCCGATTCCAGTCTCGCCTCGTGCCGTAACTCAGAGCTTGCGGGTGTGTTTACTATCCTTTTCAATTGTAGACAAGAATATGAAAGCACAAATCCGTGTCCCCACAGGTTTTTACGAAGCAGAAGCCAGATTTCGCGGGTCGGCGACGCCCTGCCGAACCATCACCGGTTCCCGATCAAAAAGAGATGAAAAGACCAGCCGGAATCGTGATTTGTGAAGGGAGGGTCGCGCCACTAGGTTGCGCCCGGCAACCCATCCGAGGCAACCGCATGAGTTCGACCACCAAGACCCGGGGCAATATCGTCAAATCCGACCAGGAATGGCGCGCCCGATTGACTCCGGCGCAATACCACGTCACCCGCGAGCACGGCACCGAGCGCGCCTTCACCGGCCCGTTCTGGGACGAGAAGCGCGGGGGCAGCTACAGCTGTGTGTGCTGCGGCACCGCGCTGTTCGCCTCCCACACCAAGTTCGATTCGGGCACCGGCTGGCCGAGCTTTTTCGCACCGGTCGACGCCGCCGCCGTGAGCGAGCATGCCGACGGCGCGTTCTTCATGCGGCGCACGGAAGTCCGCTGCGCCGCCTGCGATGCCCATCTCGGCCACGTCTTTCCCGATGGTCCGCGACCGACCGGGCTGCGCTATTGCATCAACGGGACAGCCATGACCTTCGCGGAAAGCACCGCGGAAAAATCGCGGAAATGACCGCCGCGGGCGCTCTGCCGCGGACGGCTGATCGGATCGCCCGTTTGCCTGGCAGGCCCGGCGCGATTAGGAAATGCGCATGAGTTCCACGGTTTTACCGAAATTCGCCGCGGCGCCCCCGGCGCCGCCCCGCGCCACACCGCGCCCGTCTACGGCGACGTGGCACGGCATCATGCTGACCGACGAATTCGCCTGGCTCAAGGATCCCGACTGGCAGGCGGTGATGCGCGATCCGGCGCTGCTCGATCCCGATATCCGCGCCTACCTCGAAGCGGAGAACGCCTATGCGGAGGCGGCTCTCGCCGGAACCGTAGCGCTGCAGGATACGCTGTTCGCGGAGATGAAGGGCCGGATCAAGGAAGACGATGCGGGCGTGCCGGCTCCCGATGGGCCCTATGCCTATTTCACCCGCCATCGCGACGGCGGACAGCATCCCCTGATCTGCCGCGAACCCCGCGGCGGCGGTGCTACCGAGACCATGCTCGACGGCGACGCGCTCGCCGCCGGCAAGCCGTTCTTCCGCATCGGCGGAGCCGCGCATTCTCCCGACCACCGGCTGCTCGCCTGGGGCGCGGACGACAGCGGAGCCGAGCTCTTCGCCATCCGCATCCGCGATATCGCACGCGGGGACGACCTGCCCGACCTCGTCACCGAGACGACCGGCGGCGTCGTGTGGTCGCAGGACGGTTCCGCCTTCTACTATGTCCGCGTCGACCGCCATCACCGTCCCGTGAGCGTGCATCGCCATCGTCTCGGCACCAGCCCGGCGGATGACGCCGAGATCGTCGCCGCCGCGGACAGCGGCTTGTTCGTGTCGCTCTCCCAGTTGCAATCCGGCCGCTACGCCGAGGTCTCCCTGCACGACCACGAGAGTTCGGAGAGCTGGCTGATCGATCTCGCCGACGGCGGCGCGAAGCCTGTGCTGGTCGCGGCGCGCGAAGCCTCGATCCGCTACAGCGTCGAGCATCACCCCGACTTCGGCGGCATGCCCGGCTTGTTCATTCTCACCAATGCCGGCGACGCCGAGGATTTCAAGATCGCCTGGACACCGCTCGCAACGAGCGGCCGCGGCCACTGGCGCGATGTCGTTTCCCACCGCCCCGGCATCTATATCCTGAGCTTTGCGGTGTTCGCCGGCTGGCTGATGCGGCTGGAGCGCGAGGAGGGCCTCGCGCGCATCGTGGTGCGGCGGCTCGCCGATGGCGAGGAACACGTCATCGCGTTCGACGAGGAGGCCTATTCGCTCGGCTTCGACCCCGGATACGAGTTCGCGACCGACACGCTGCGCTTCGACTATTCGTCGATGACGACGCCGTCCGAGGTCTGGGACTACGATCTCGCGCTTCGCTCCCGACTCCTGCGCAAGCGGCAGGAAATCCCGAGCGGGCACGATCCGAGCGCCTACGTGACGCGGCGCGTACTCGCTCCGTCGTTCGACGGCGAGACGGTGCCGGTATCGCTGCTGTACCGCAAGACGACGCCGCTGGACGGCACCGCGCCGGCCCTGGTTTACGGCTATGGCGCCTACGGCATTTCGATTCCGGCCGGCTTTGTGCCCAACCGGCTGTCGCTCGCCGACCGCGGCTTCGTGGTCGCCATCGCCCATGTCCGCGGCGGCACCGAGAAGGGCTGGCGCTGGTACCGGGAAGGCAAGCTCGCCAGCAAGCAGAACACATTCCGCGATTTCATCGCCGCGACGGAATTCCTCATCGCCCGGAAGTTCGCCTCGCCGCGCCGGATCGTCGCCCAGGGCGCCTCCGCCGGCGGCATGTTGATCGGCGCCGTCGCCAATGCCCGCCCCGACCTGTTTGCCGGGCTCATCGCCGAAGTCCCGTTCGTCGACGTGCTCAACACCATGCTCGACGATACCCTGCCGCTGACGCCGCCGGAATGGCCGGAATGGGGCAATCCCATCACCGATGCCGAAGCCTTCTCCGTCATCCGCGGCTATTCGCCGTACGACAACGTGCGTGCACAGGCCTATCCGGCGATGCTGGTGCTGGCCGGGCTGGCGGATCCGCGGGTGACCTATTGGGAGCCCGCCAAGTGGGTGGCCCGGCTGCGCCGGATCAAGACCACCGACAGCATGCTGGTGCTCCGCACCAATCTCGATGCCGGGCACGGCGGCGCGGCGGGACGGTTCGACCGGCTCAAGGAAGTGGCCCTCTCCTACGCCTTCGCGATCGAGGCGGTGGAAGCCGCAGGCCTGGCGCGGTCCTGACCGGACGATCTGCGTCCGGCTCAGCCTTCGTTCTGGTCGAGATGCCGGCGCAGCTCTTCGATCGAAGAAAAGCGCATCGTGCCGTCCGGCATCTGGGCTTCGATCGAGCCGTCGGTGAACAAGGTATAGGCCATCTCGTCGATCACGCCTGACTTGAGGATCGATAACGGCCGCGGCTCGGGGCGTGGCGGCGGGGCAACAGCCGGCGCGGCAGGGGCCGGTAACGCTTGGACTGGCGGCACCGGCCTTGGCTCCGGCCTTGGCTCGGGTCTTGGCTCCGGCCTTGGCTCGGGTCTTGGCTCGATCGGCCGAACCACGGGACGCGCCTTCGGTTCCACCCGCGGTTCGGGCGGCGGAGCACTTTCGCTGGCCGGCCGGCGGCGGTCATTGGCCCAGACCATGTCGAATATGTTGGGGGGCGGCGCGCTGGGCTGGCGCAGCGGCGGCTCGGGTTCGGGGGCGAAGTCCTCCGGCGGCTCGGCTGGAGCAACCGGCGCTGCTGGTCCCCTGGGCCGCACCCAGCCATCCTGCATGGGAAGCCGCTCCGCGGGATTTGGTGCTGGCCTGGCGGACAATTGTTCGGCGGGCGCACGGCGACGGCCCGGCTGCGGTTCGACGTCCGGCGCATAGCGGCGGCTCGGCGGCGGTTCGTCGTCCGGCGAGTGGCGACGGCCCGGCACCGGTTCGTCGTAGGAAGGTGAATCGAGTGACGCCACCGGCGGCTCGACCAGCGCTGGGGCAGGCAGATCGACCGGACGCGGAATGGACTCGATCTCGGCGATGGCGCGCCGCAGCCAGGCCGGTCCCGGTTTGCGTTCGGGCGCGCGCTGGTCCACCCGGGAGCCGGTATCGGCCCGGGCCTCGGTTCTGGCGCCCGCTTCCCGAACCTCGGAATCGGCATCGAAGGGCGGCTCATCGACACTGTCCGGCGGCGGAATCGGCGCGTCCGGGCCCGGCCGGTTCGGAAACGAGGCGCGCTGCGGCGGCGGACGCCTGTCACCCTCCTTGCGATCGACCGGGCGGACCGGGCGGGGACCGGCCGGCATCCTGCGAACGGATTGGACCACCCGGCGCAATTCCCGGACCGCGCCCGCGAGGCCGACCAGAAGAAAGCCGCCGACGATGGCGATCGTCCCCGAGATCAGAAGCGCCGAGCCGAACGCGGTATCCCGGATCGGCACGCCGAATCCGATCACGAACACGCCGGCACCCAGCGTCACGATGCTGAAGAACAGCAAGAGGTAAAACATACGGTCCGCTCACCCGCCCTCGCGGATCGCCAGCCACGGATCGGCCGAATCGCCGCGAGATGTCCTGCAAAAAAGCAAGAATATGCCTATAAAGCCATGAAAATCAAACTGTTCTCCGGCCAATACATGTCCGCCTCGCCCCGCGCAAGCCTGACATGGTCGCAGGGGCACAGCCGCGGACGCATTCCACAGTCGACTTTCGCCCGCCGACGGGTGGAACGCATTCGATCAACAGCGCGTTCCACCGTGGGCAGCGGTTGCCGCCCTGCCTGCCAGGTTCTAATTAAGGACCACTGACCCGCCTTTTCGGTCGTCCACAGGGGCGATCGGCAACAACCACCACGATTGAGGAGAGCCCGATGTCGTTTTCCCTGCCCGATCTGCCGTATTCCTACGATGCGCTCGCGCCCTACATGTCGCGTGAGACGCTGGAATATCATCACGACAAGCACCACCTCGCCTATGTCAACAATCTCAACAATCTCCTCAAGGGCACCGACTGGGAAGGCAAGCCGCTCGAAGACATCGTCAAGGGATCGTTCGGCAAGAATGCGGGCGTCTTCAACAATGCCGGCCAGGACTACAACCACATTCATTTCTGGAAATGGATGAAGCCCCAAGGCGGCGGCGACAAGATCCCCGGCGCGCTGGAAAAGAAGATCGTCGCGGACCTCGGCTCGGTCGCCAAGATGAAGGAGGAGTTCATCCAGGCGGGCGTGACGCAATTCGGCTCGGGCTGGTGCTGGCTCGCCGTCAAGGACGGCAAGATCGTGATCGCAAAGTCGGCGAACGGGGAAAGTCCGCTGGTGCACGGCGGCACGCCGATCCTCGGCTGCGACGTGTGGGAGCATTCCTATTACATCGACTACCGCAACCGGCGCCCCGACTACCTCAAGGCGTATGTCGATCACCTCGTCAATTGGGACTATGTGGCGGAGCTATTTGCCGCAGCATCGAAGTGACCGTTCTCATTCGGGTTCGAACGAGCGGTCCGGCCGGTGGCGGAGTTGGCCCACGGTCGGGCCGAAGTTCATGCAGGGTTCATCGACAAAGCCGCACAAAATAACATAAAATAGCCGGCTTGCCCGTCGAGGAAACCGCTACTGCATCGCAACAAATCTGGAACCCGAGTCGAGATGTCGAGCTCCCGGCCGGGGGGGCGATCGGCCGAACGCTTCGCGGATGGACTCGCGCTCTCCATCCTCGGCGTGGTCGCAATCATCGCAGCCCTCACATTCCGCGATTATGGCCTCGGTTGGGATGACTACACCCACGCCGAGTACGGCGGGCTGTTGCTCAATCTCTTTTCGTCCGGCTTTTCCGACCAGCGCGCACTGTCCTTCGTCAACCTCTATGCCTATGGCGGCGGCTTCGACATGCTCTCCGCGCTCGCGGCCAAGGTGCTGCCGTTCGATCTGTTCGAGACCAGGCGGCTGGTCGGCGCCGTCATCGGGCTGATCGGCATCTTCATCACCTGGCGCCTGGCGCGCCGGGTCGGCGGCCCGCTCGCCGCGCTCATTGCCGTCGCCTTGCTGGCCACCTGCCCGCTCTACTACGGCAACATGTTCATGAACGCGAAGGACTCCCCCTTCGCCGTCGCGATGGTGTTCCTGACGCTGGCGCTGGTGCGTGCGTTCGAGGAATATCCGCGTCCGTCGCCGATCACCTGCGCGATGGTGGGCATCGGCGCCGGTCTCGCCATCGGCACCCGCGTGCTCGGCGGGATCGGGGCGATCAATGCGCTCGCCGCGCTGACCCTGGTCTTCGCGGTGGAAATCCGCCGCGCCGGTTTGCGCGAGGCGGGCCTGCGTCTCGGCGCCTTCACCGTCCGCTTCGTGCCGGCGCTGGTGGTCGGCTATGCCGTGATGGCGCTGGTGTGGCCGTGGTCGGTCACCGAGCCGCTCAACCCGTTCCGGGCGGTGGAATACTTCTCCCATTTCTTCGAGAAGCCGTGGAAGGAGATGTTCGACGGAATGGCGCTGCCGGTGCCGGAAATGCCGCGCCAATACGTGCCGCAGCTCTTCCTGCTCAAGGAGCCGGAGATCCTGCTCGGCCTGAGCATCGCCGGAACGGCCGGGGCGCTGGTGGCAGCGGCGCGTCGCGACATCGCGACGTCGTGGCGCGCGATCTATCTGCTGCTCGCCTTCGCCGGAGTGTTCCCGATCGCGCTGGCCGTGCTCACCAAGCCCGCCATGTACAATGGCATCCGCCATTTCGTGTTCGTGGCGCCCGCACTGGCGGTTCTGGGCGGGCTTGCCGGCGCCTGGATCGGGCAAGCGCTGTGGCGGCGGTGGGGTCGGCCGGCGGCCGGATTTGCGGCCGCGGTGCTCCTGGCCGGCCTGTTCCTGCCGGTAAAGGAGATGGTCCGGCTGCATCCCTATCAGTACACCCATTTCAACGTCATCGCCGGGGGCATTCGCGGCGCCGACGATCGCTACATGCTCGATTATTGGGGCCTCTCCTTCAAACAGGCGGCGCAGGAGTTGCGGGCGCGGCTGACCGAAGCATTGCAGACCCCGACCGACGGGCGGCGCTGGCGCGTCGCCATCTGCGGACCGCTGCGGCCGGCGCAGGTCGAGTTGGGCCCGGAGTTCCTCACCACCGGGGACACCAGGGGCGCCGACTTCGCCTTCACCATGGGCGAATTCTACTGCGCCAACCTGGCCGCGCCAGTCATGGTGGAGATCGCGCGCGAAGGCGTCGTCTATGCCCGCGTCTACGACATCCGCGGCCGCAGCTTCACGAGCCTGAATTCGATTCAGCCGTGAGCGGGCCTTCGGTATCGGGGATGGGTGGCTTCGGCCGGCGCTGGTCGGCCGTGCCGGCGCTCGCATCGAGCGAAAGCGGCAAGCGCAACGCGACGGTCATGCCCTTGCCCGCCCCTTCGCTCGCCACCTCGATGGTCCCGTTGTTGGCGGCGACGAAAGCGCTGGCGATCCAGAAACCGAGGCCCAGGCCCGAGGTGATCTGAGAGTGGCGCTTGCCGCGAAAGAATCTCTGGCCGAGCAGCCCCCGGTCGTCGGAATCGAGGCCGGCCCCCTGATCGATGACGCAGATCGCGAAATGATCCGCTTCGTGCTGCCCGCGCACGACGATCACGGACTCCGCAGGAGAGTATTTGGCCGCGTTGTCGAGGATCAGCGCAAGCGCGCGTTCCATCAGTTCCGTGTCGACGTGCACGAGCACGAGTTCCTCGGGGAATGCGACCTCGACCTTACGATTCTCAAGGCGGTTGCGGCAGCGCTGCAGCGCCGCATTCACGATGTCGGCCGGCTCCGCCCATTCCAGTTTCGCCTGCAGCCCGTGGCTGCTGATGCGCGACGCATCGAGAATGTTCTGGATTTCCGCATTGAGCCGTTCGGACTCCTGGTGGATCAACGCGGCGAGCTTCTCCAGTCGGGAATTGCCGGTGACTTCCGGCGCCGAAGCCAGCATGCTCGATGCGCCGAGGATCGCGGACAAGGGCACCGACAGCTCGTGGGACACCGAGCCGATCAGGGCTTCGCGGAATTGCTCCGTCTTGGTGCGTGTGCGCGCCTCGGCAATGGTACGGGCAAGCCCGAAACGCTCGAGAGACGATGCGGCATCGCCGATCAGAGCGACGACACGCGCATGCAAATCGTCGAACCCGCCGGATCTCCGCCCGAGATCGACGGCAATGACGCCGAAATCCGCGGTGTTGATCGAAACCGGGCGCACCAGCCAGGCGTTACCCTGGTCGTCATCGCCTACGGTGGACTTGGCACCGTCGGCGCCGGCCGCCTGTATCTTCTTCATCGCCCGCGACACGACTTTCGGGGTTTCGACGTCGCCCAGTCGCTCGGATTGCGCCTCCGACGCTCCCATCGAATCGAACAGCAGGACCTTGCGGCCGACGAGCTTCTCCAGATGCTGCTGCATCGCCTCGAAGATGCCGGCCGGCGAGTGGACCGCGGAAAGCCGCTTCGAGAATTCATAGAGATCGCTGATTTCGTTTTCCTGCTTGAGCGCCCGCCGGGCCTCGCCCCGCGTCCTTGCAGCGACATAACCCAGGATCAGCGACACGATCAGAAAGACGGCGACGCCGAGGAAGCGCGAAAGGCTCGCAACGTTATAGGTGTAGAACGGGTTGTAGTAGAAATAGATCAATGACGCGGTGCAACCGGCAGCGGTCACGATGGCGGCCGGTGCATTCCAGCGGATCGCCGCCACCAAAATGGGAAGCAGGAACGTGAGAGCAAGCGGCGGTCGCGCTTGAATGAATACCATTGCCACGTAGAAGCAGTTCGTGGCGACCACGAACAGCAGTGCCTTGACGATCTCGGTGCCGCCATCGCCGCGCAACGCTTTCCACGGCAAGATGCGCCGCGGATCGAGATATCTGTTCGGGAACGGCTCTTCGCCCTCCCTTTCGGGACGGGTCGGACCATTCACGGCGTCCAAATGTGAGACTGCCCGCTCGGAGCTCATGGCGATGCGAAACCGCGTTGAGCGGGATCCTCCCGATCGCCGCCTTTAGCGGTAGAGCATGCCCATTCTGCGCCGCATGGGCAATAGCGGCGTTGCGGCTCGCCCTGCCGACGGCTACGCCGCCAGTGCCGCGAGGATCCGTGCCCAGCTTCGCGTGCCTTTGTGAAAGCTGGTGAGATCGTATTTCTCGTTGGGCGAATGAATGCGGTCGTCGTCGAGACCGAAGCCGATCAGCAGGGTCTCGACGCCGAGCAGCCGCTTGAAGTCGCCGACGATCGGGATCGAGCCGCCGCAACCGATCAGCAGCGCCTCCCGGCCCCATTCCCGGGTCAATGCCGCGCGCGCCGCGGCGAGCTGCGGCATCCCCCAGTCGAGCGTGATCGCGGGCGCGCCGCCGTCGGCGCCGATGAACTCGGCCTTGCAATCGGCCGGCAGGCGGGACCGCACGAAGGCGTGGAACGCCGCGCGGATTTTCGCCGGCTTCTGGTCGCCGACCAGCCGGAACGAGATCTTGGCGGATGCCTCGGCGGGGATCACGGTCTTCGCCCCCGGGCCGGTATAGCCGCCCCAGATGCCGTTCACATCGCAAGTCGGCCGCGACATGACCTGCTCGATGACGAGGCGGTCTTTTTCGCCGGCGGGAACGCCGAGCCCGACCTGCCCGAGAAACCGCTCCGGCGTCAGGTCGAGCGCCTGCCACTCCTCGCGCACCGCATCGGGAAGCTCCTTCACGCCGTCGTAGAAGCCGGGAATGGTGATCCTGCCGTCGTGGTCATGGATGGCGGCGATGATCTTGGCGAGCACGCGAATGGGATTCCGGGCGGCGCCGCCGAACATGCCCGAATGCAGGTCGCGGTCGGCCGCCTTGATCTTGACCTCCTCGTAGAGGAGGCCGCGCAGCGCCGTGGTGATGGCCGGCGTCTTCGGGTCCCACATGCCGGTGTCGCAGACGAGGGCGACTTCGGCGGCAAGCTCGCCGCGATGGGCCTCGACCCAGGGCGGCAGATGCTTGGAGCCGCATTCCTCCTCGCCCTCGATCAGGAACGTCACGTCGAGGGGCAGCGATCCCGTCACCGTCTTCCACGCGCGGCAGGCCTCGATGAACGTCATCACCTGGCCTTTGTCGTCGCAGGCGCCGCGCGCAACGATCGCCTGGCGCCCGTCCGGGAGCGTGGCGATCCGCGGCTCGAAGGGCGGCGTCTGCCAGAGGTCGAGCGGATCGACCGGCTGGACGTCGTAGTGACCATAGAACAACACGCGGCGGCGATGCCCGCCCACCGGCGGGCTCTTGGCGAAGACGACGGGATGGCCATCGGTCGGGTGGACCTCGGCGGCGATGTCGAGGGTTGAAATATCCGTCGCGAGATGCACGGCCGCGGCGCGGCAGTCCTCGGCATAGGCGGGGTCGGTGGAGATCGACTTGATCGACAGGAATTTGAACAGCCGGGCGAGGCTCGCGTCGAGATCGGCATCGATCCGCGCCAGCACGGTATCGAGCTTGGTCATGCCCTGGTTCATGCTAGCGTCCCTTTCCGCCGAGACTTCCGAGCACGCCACGGACGATGGCGCGGCTGACTTCATTGCCGACTTTCGATGCGACCGAGCGCGCTACCTGCTTGGCGAACACTTCGGAGGTGGACATACGGCCGCGCCGGCCGCCGGATGCGCCGCGGCCGAAGATGCCGCCGAACAGGCCACCGAGGGTGTCGAGAATTCCGCCGCCCTCCCCCGCCTCGACCGGCTCGCCGCCGGCGGCGCCACCTTGGACGCGCTTCTGCAGGATTTCGAAAGCCGACTCCGGATCGACCGCGGTGTCGTATTTGCCCTTCAGCGGGCTCTTGGCGATGATCGCCTTGCGCTCTTCGGCCGACACCGGGCCCACCCGCGCCGACGGCGGGCGGATCAGCGCACGGTCGACCATGGACGGGGTCCCGTTGCCTTCGAGGAAGGACACCAGCGCCTCGCCCTTGCCGAGCTCGGTGATCACCTGCGCGGTGTTGAGCTTGGGGTTGGGACGAAACGTCTCGGCGGCCGCCCGCACCGCTTTCTGGTCGCGCGGGGTGAAGGCGCGCAACGCGTGCTGGGCGCGGTTGCCGAGCTGGGCGAGAACCTTGTCGGGCACGTCGAGCGGGTTCTGGGTGACGAAATAGACGCCGACGCCCTTGGAGCGGATCAGCCGCACCACCTGTTCGATCTTGTCGAGCAGCGCCTTGGGCGCGTCGTTGAACAAGAGATGCGCCTCGTCGAAGAAGAAGACGAGCTTAGGCTTGTCGAGGTCGCCGACCTCGGGCAGCTTCTCGAACATCTCCGACAACAGCCACAGCAGGAACGTCCCGTAGAGGCGCGGATTGGCCATCAGCTTGTCGGCAGCGAGGATGTTGATGTAGCCGCGGCCGTCGCGGTCCTTCTTCATGAAGTCGTTGATGTCGAGCGCGGGCTCGCCGAAGAAACCGGTGGCACCCTGGTTCTCCAGGACCAGCAGCTGGCGCTGCACCGCGCCGACCGTCGCCGCCGCCACATTGCCGTAGCGCGAGCCGATCGCCTTGGCCTGGTCGGAAGACGAGATGTAGGACAACACCTCGCGGAGATCCTTGAGATCGATGAGCCCCTTGTTCTCCGCATCGGTCTTGCCGAATTCGTCATCGGCATAGCGGAACACGATGTTGAGAACCCCTTCCTGCACATCGTTGAGGTCCAAGATGCGCGACAACAGGAGCGGGCCCACCTCGAACACGGTGGCGCGGATGGGATGGCCCTGCTCGCCGAACAAATCCCAGAACATCACCGGGAACTCGTCGGTTTCGTATTCGAAGCCGATGTCCTTGGCACGCTTGACGAAAGCTTCCTTGGCTTCGCCGGGTTCCGCGATTCCGGACAGGTCGCCCTTGATATCGGCGGCGAACACGGGCACGCCGGCACGGGAAAAACCTTCCGCCATGGTTTGCAGCGTCACGGTCTTGCCGGTCCCGGTGGCGCCGGTCACGAGGCCATGGCGGTTGCCGAAGGCGAGCGCCAGCATTTCGAGCTTGTCGCTCTTGCCGACGAATATTTTTCCATCCCGATCGGGATTAGTCATCATGCGCTCCTGCGTTCACCGCAACGACGCCGCCGGACGCGCCGGACACCTGTCCATCATAGGGCTGTGCCGTATGCGGTGCGAGCGGATTTGGCGCGTCATCATCTTGTATCAGGCGATTTGTCCCGCTTGAAATGCTGTCGGATGACACGGGCGTTGTGGGTTTGCAACACCTTGTGGCCATTTGCGCGCGGTATCTTGTGTTCCCGGATGTCTGGTGCGCAATATGTTTTCCAAGCTTATTTCGTGCAAGTCGAGTGGGGGCCATGGACGAGCTCGTGAGCCGCATCGTCAGCAATGTCGGCATCGACAGGTCCGTGGCGACGAAGGCGGTGGGCATCATGCTCGATTTCCTCGCAACGGAAGGGCCGGCCGACAAGGCACAAACGCTGCTGGCGCGCCTTCCCGGCGCGACGGAGGCGGTCGAAGCGGCCCGCGCCGAGGGCGGCGGCGGATTTTTCGGCGGCATGGGGGGTATCATGGGCGTCGGAAGCCGGCTGATGTCGGCAGGTTTGGGCATGGGCGAAATTCAAGGCGTCGCCCGCCAGGTCATCGCATATGCGCGCGAAAAGGCCGGCGATGAGGACATCGACGCGGTCATGGATTCCATTCCCGGCGCTCGCACATTTCTTTGAATTACGCCGGATCGGGTTTCGGGAATTAAACATGTCCTGCCCTATTGCAGACCTCGATTGCATCGATCCCGAAGTCATCGGCAGGCTGAAATCGCTCGGCATTCGCAGCAGCGACAAGCTGCTCGATGCCGCCAAAAGCCTGCGCGGCCGCAAGACCCTCGCGGCAAAGACAGGCATCGATGAAAAGAGCCTGCTGAGCCTCGCCAACAAGATCGACCGCATGCGCGTCAAAGGCATCGGCCAGGATTACGCCAAGCTGCTGCAGATCGCCGGCGTCGATACCGTCCGGGAGCTGAAATACCGCAATCCCAGGCGGCTCGCCGAGGCGATGGCGGAGGCCAACGCCCAGCGCAAGCTGGTCCGCGTGCTGCCGTCCGAACGCACCGTCGAGCGCTGGATCGAGCATGCCAAGAAGCTGCCGCTGAAGATCAGCTATTGAAGGGGGCTCGGCGCCGCCCTTCGCACCTGCCTTTGCCCGCTGCGCTTGACACCACACGCGCAACCGCACACACACCAAATCATGATCGCCGCGCCTCATCCGGGTGAAATAGCCAGCTCGGCCGGGACACCGCTCGATCTCGCGCAACTCATTGCGCGACGGCGTCCGGTCATCATGGGGGTCTTGAACGTCACCCCGGACTCGTTTTCCGATGGCGGCCGGTTTCTCGATCCCGAGGCGGCCACCGCCCATGCCCGTGAGATGATCGGCGAAGGCGCCGACATCATCGACATCGGCGCGGAATCCTCGCGGCCCTACGGCAATCCGGTTGCGGTGACGGCCGCGGAGGAGCGGCACCGGCTGGAAGGCGTGCTTCCCGCCGTCGCACGCCTCGGCTGTCCCGTCTCGATCGACACCATGAAGGCGAGCGTCGCCGCATGGGCGCTACGCAACGGTGCGACAATCGTCAACGACGTATGGGGGCTGCAGCGCGACCCCGAGATGGCCGGCGTCGCCGCCGCCCACGGCGTGCCCGTCGTCGTCATGCACAACCGGGACGCGGCGGACCCCGGAATCGACATTCTCGCCGACCTCGATGCCTTCTTCGAGCGCTCCCTGGCGATCGCCGCCGCCGCCGGGATTGCCCGCGACGCCATCGTGCTCGATCCCGGCGTCGGCTTCGGAAAGACGCCGGAGCAGAGTATCGCAGTCATCGCGCATCTCGATCGGCTCGGGAAATTCGGCCTGCCGGTGCTGGTCGGCGCTTCGCGCAAGCGCTTCATCCATTGGGTGGCGCCGGCGCCGCCGGAGCGCCGGCTCGGCGGCTCGATCGCGGCCCATATCCTGGCGGTCGAAAACGGCGCCGCGCTCATCCGCACCCATGATGTCGCCGAAACGGTCCAGGCGATGCGCGTCATGACCGCGATCAGGAGCAGCGCATGAGCGACACGATCTTCGTGAACGGGCTCCTCATCCATGCCCATCACGGCGTGATGGCCCATGAGGAGAAGGTCGGCCAGCGCTTCATGATCGATCTCGAGCTCGCGATCGATCTCGCCCCGTCCGGCCACAGCGACAAGATCGCGGACACCGTGTCGTACAGCGCCGTCGTCGATACGGCGACGCGCGCCTTCACCCGGACGAGTTTCCGGCTGGTCGAAGCGGCCGCCGCGGCCGTCGCCGAGGATCTGCTCGACGGCTTCCCGAAGGTCTCCTCGGTACGGGTCACGGTCCACAAGCCGCACGCACCGATCGCGGCGATCTTCAACGATGTCGGCGTGTCGATCCTGCGCAAACGCCATGGCTGAGGCGCTGCTCGCGCTCGGCGGCAATGTCGGCGATGTCCGCGCCACCCTCGACCGCGCCGTCGCGATGCTGTGCGACGGCCGCGAGGTGCGCCTCGTCGCCCGGTCGTCGGACTATCGCACGCCGCCCTGGGGCGTGACCGACCAGCCCGCTTTCGTCAATCTCGGCCTCGTCGTCGAAACCGCGCTCTCCCCGCGGGCGCTGCTCGCGCGTGCCCTCGAGGTCGAGGCGGCGTTGGGGCGGGAGCGCGCCAAGGAGCGCCGCTGGGGACCGCGCCGGGTCGACATCGATCTCATCGCCTATGACGACATCCGGATCGAGGAGCCGGATTTGATGCTGCCCCATCCGCGGGCGCTCGAACGCACCTTCGTCTTGGCGCCGCTCGCCGAAATCGCGCCGGACCGGACGATCGCGGGGGTCAAGGTCGCCGATGCGCTGGCCCGGCTCGACGCCGGCGGCATCGAAAGGCTGCCGCCGTAACGCGTGATCCCGAAAAGTTGTTCCCCCGAGCTGCCCGCGGAACGGGCGATCTGCGTCTAATGTTCCATTGGCCGACCGGTTCGGACGTGGCAGTTTGCGGCGATGAGCGATGATCAGGACCTTTCCCTTGCCGCCGAGTTTCCGGCGGCCAGCCGCGATATGTGGCTCAAGCTGGTTAGCGGCGCGCTCAAGGGCGCGCCGTTCGAGCGCCGGCTGGTGTCGAAGACCTATGACGGCCTCGCCATCGAGCCGCTCTATGGCCGCGACGCCGCGGCGCGGCCGGTCAGCGGCCGCAAGCCGGGCACATCTTGGCAGGTGGTGGCGCGCATCGAGCTGCCCGATCCGGCCGATGCCAACAGCCAGGCCCTGCACGATCTCGAAAACGGTGCCACCGGGCTTTCGCTCGCCTTCGCGGGATCGATCGGCGCCTACGGCTACGGGCTCGACGCCGGCCCGACCGCGGTCGCGCGCCTGCTGCGCGACATCCATCTCGACGCCGGCATCGCACTCGACCTGCAAGTGGATGAAAAGGCCCAGATTGTCGCGTCGGCCCTGAACGATGTGCTGGAAACGCGCGGCACCGCCCGCGGCGCGGTCAACGTCCGCTTCGGCTTCGACCCGATCGGCATCGCCGCGACCGGGGGACGGGCGCCGCCATGGTCGGAGAATGGCGCCCGGTTCGCGCAGCGGATCCGCGCGCTGGTCGGGCAGGGCTACAAGGGGCCGTTCGCGGTCGCGGACGGCCGCACCATCCACAATGCCGGAGGCTCCGAAGCGCAGGAACTCGCCTTCGTGATCGCGGTGGCGCTCGCCTATCTGCGCGTGCTGGAGACGGGCGGCATCCCGCTGGAAGATGCCCGCCGCATGATCTATTTCCGCCTCGCCGCCGATGCCGACCAGTTCCTCACGACTGCGAAGTTCCGCGCGCTGCGCAAGCTGTGGGCGCGGATCGAGAAGGCCAGCGGCCTTTCTCCGCAGCCGGTATTCGTCGCGGCGGAAACCGCGTGGCGGATGATGACGAAGCGCGACCCGTTCGTGAACATGCTGCGTTCGACCGTGGCGGTGGTGGCCGCGGGCCTCGGCGGCGCCGATGCCATCACGGTGCTGCCGCACACCGCCGCGATCGGTTTGCCCGACGGCTTTGCGCGGCGCATTGCGCGCAACACCCAGCTCATCCTCCTGGAGGAATCGAACCTGGCCAAGGTCGCCGACCCCGCTGCGGGCTCCGGCGGCTTCGAAAGCCTGACGAGCGCGCTCAGCGCCGCCGCGTGGCCGCTGTTCCAGGAGATCGAGAAGGCCGGCGGCCCCAGCCTCGCACTCAAGCAAGGCTTGATCCAGGCCAAGGTCGCGGCGGTGCGGGCGGAGCGCGAGAAGGCGATCGCGCGGCGCAAGGACGCCCTCACCGGGACCAGCGAATTTCCCGATATCGCAGAGCCGCCCGCCGCGGTGCTGGACATTGCGCCGGCCCACTATTTGCACGGCGCGAACGTTGCAGCGACCCTGCCCTGCCACCGCCTCGCCGAACCCTTCGAAGCGCTACGCGATGCCGCCGACGGCGCGAGAGAATCCGGCGCCGCGCCCAAAATATTCCTCGCCAATCTCGGGCCGCTGGCCGATTTCACCGCCCGCGCCACTTACGCCAAGAACTTCTTCGAAGCCGGCGGCATCGAGGCCGTCACCAATGACGGGTTTGCGAGCCGCGACGAAATGGTGGCCGCCTTCAAGGCGAGCGGCGCCGCCCTCGCCTGTCTGTGCTCCTCCGACGACGTCTATGCCAATCAAGCCGAAGCGGCCGCCGCGGCCTTGCGCGCCGCCGGGTCGAAGTACGTTTACCTGGCGGGGCGCCCCGGCGAACGCGAGGCGGCGCTCGCGGCCGCGGGCATCGGCGGTTTCATCTATGTCGGCTGCGACGTGCTGGCGACGCTGCAGGCGGCGCATGGCGTGCTGGGGCTGGTGTGAGGCACTCGCTGCCGCTCGCTCGATGCGATGGTCCGATTTCATGACTGCAAAAGCACTCAAAGAAGCGATGCAGAGGGTCGAGTCCTGGCCGCAGGAGGCCCAGGAGGAGCTTGCCGAGATCGCCCTGGAAATCGACGCAAGGCTCAAGGGCGGTAAATATCACGCGACAGCTGAGGAGCTTGCGGGGATCGACCGCGGCCTTAAAGCCGCGCGCGAGGGACGCTTTGCCACCGACGCGGAAGTCGAAGCGGTATTCGCCGAGCAACGCCGCGCATGAAGGTTTCTATACCGACGAAGACATGGCGGCCGGAGCCAGTTATCGGGCCGGCTGAACCGCACCCCTTGGCTCGCACACACTACTCTGCCAAATTTCATACCCGGGAGCGGTTCCACTCGGCCACCAAGGCCTTTCGGTCGAGCTTGCCGCGGTCGCTCTTGGGCAGGCGGTCGCGCAGCAGGATCTGTTTGGGCGCCTTGAAGGGCGGCAGCTGGGAGGCGCAGAAGCGCAGGAGTTCGTCCGGCACGAACTCGGAGCCGGGGCGCAGCACCACATAGCTCACGACCTCCTCGCCCCACACCGTGTCGGGGACGCCGACGGTCGCGGCTTCGGAAATCTCGGCGCGCTGCATCAGCACGCCGTCGATCTCGACCGGCGAAATGTTGACGCCGCCGCGGATGATCAATTCCTTTTCCCGGCCGGCGAGGTGCAGGAAGCCGTCGGCGTCGAGATAGCCGATGTCGCCGGTGCGCATACGGCCGCGGCTGTTGACCCGCACGGTGCCGTCGCCGCCCAGATAGCGGTATGCGTTGTCGTCCCAAGCGCCGAGTTCCACATGGCCGATCTCGCCCGGCGGCAGCGCGCGCCCCTCCGCGTCGACGATGGCGAGGCGGTGATAGGCGAGCGGGCGGCCGACGCTGCCGAACCGCCGCTCGCGCCCGGGATTGGTCGCGATCCAGGCGGTCTCGCTGCTGCCATAGCCCTGCGCGACGGGAATGCCGAAGCGCTCCTCGAAGCGCCGCCATTCCTGCGGCAGCAATGGCGCCGAGCTCGATGTGACGAAGCGCAGCGTCGGCACGTCCGCGGGGCCGACCGCCGCGGCGGTGCCGAGCAGCATGTTGATCACGGTGGGATTGCCGGCGGCGACGGTGACGCCGTGGGCGCGCACGTCGTCGAAAAAGCGGGTCGCGGAAAATCTCTTCGCCATCACCAGGGTGCCCCCGTGGGCGAGCGGCGCCAGCACGCCGAGGAGCTGCGCGGACGCCCAATTGAAGGAACGGAAGTCGTAGACGCGGTCGGAGCCGGTGATGCCGAATCCGTCCGTCATCGGCTCGATGTTGCCCAATTGCTCGCGATAGCTGAGCACGACGCCCTTGGGCCGGTCGCCGGTCCCGGAGGTGTAGAAGATGACGCCATCGTCGCGTGACGTCGTCGCGGCGAGAAAGGCGTCGCCGCCGCCCGCGCATCCCTCGATCGCCGCGAAGAAGGTGCCGGCGACCGGCGCGTCGCAGCGGCCGATGGCGAGGCAGGGCGTGGCCGGCGGCAGCTCTTCGCGCCCGACGCCATCGTCATGGATTACGAGCCGCGCCCGCAGCTGCGCCATGATGCGCGCGAGGTGCCGCCGGTTCATCTCCACATGGACGGTACAGACGGCGGCGCCATAGGCCATCACGCCGATGTAGCAGGCGACGTGCTCGATGGAGTTTTCGGCGAGCAGCGCGATCCGGTCGCCGGTGGCGATCCCCTGCCCCCTCAGGAACACCGCGATGCCGCGGATGAGCCGCCGGAACGCGCCATAGCTGATGGAGCGGCCGTCATCGGCCGAGACGATGTAGGGCTTGTCGGGATGGCGATCGGCCGCGCGGTCGATCCATTCCCGGAGGAGGCCGGGACCGGCATCGGCACTGTGCAGTGCAATATCGCGCATTTCGTTTCCAGCCCGCCGGACCTTATCGCAGCGGCGCGGCGAGCGACAAGCGTGGAAACCTGGGATCGCAAGGGATAGGATGGCGAGAGATTTCTCGGGCCATCAGAACCCCAGCAGGGACGGTGAACGCCATGAACGACGACGCGGACCAGACCAGACGATGGATCATCAATGCCGGCGGCGCGGCGATCCTGTCGAATGCGCTCGCGGCTTCCCCGTCGCTCGCCCAGGACAAGGGCGCACCCGCGGGCAAGGCTGCCAAGGCGGGAGCCTCCGAGGACGAGGTCAAGGACGAGCCGCTCTCCCCGGTCACCGTCGCGCTCTCGGAATACGTGTCGGCGACGCTCGATCGCGAATTGCCGCCGGCGGTCGCCGCCAAGACCAAGCTGCACGTGCTCGACACCATCGCCGCGATGGTGTCGGGGTCGCGCCTCAAGGCCGGCGAATTCGCCGCCCGTTACGTGGACGGCCTCGGCGGCAAGCCCCAGGCGATGGTGATCGGCACCTCCATCCTGACATCGTCGGTCAACGCGGCGCTCGCCAACGGCATGGCGGCCCATGGCGACGAGACCGACGATTCCCACCTCGCCGCCCGCTTCCATCCCGGCTGCGGCATCGTGCCGGCGGCGCTCGCCACCGCGGAGCTGGCCGGGCGCAGCGGCAACGACGTACTGCGCGCGGTCGCGCTCGGCTACGACATCGGCGCGCGGGCGATATTCGCGCTCGGCTTCCGCGCGCTCTATACCGAACGCCACAGCACCCACACCTTGGCGACGACGTTCGGCGCCACCGCCGCCGCGGCGGCGATGCTGCGGCTCGATCCGCGCCAGGTGCGCCACGCCTTCTCGTTCGCAGCGCAGCAGGCCTCCGGCGTGCCTTATTGGGAGCGCGACCGCGAGCACATCGAGAAGGCATTCGATTTCGGCGGCATGGGCGCGCGCAACGGCGTCACTGCCGCCACCATGATCGCCGCCGGCTTCACCGGCGTCGACGACTTCATGAGCGGCAACAAGAACATGTACACCGCGCTGGGCGACGAGAACGCGGCGCCCGAGAAGCTCGCGGCCGACCTCGGCACCCGCTTCGAGGTCATCAATACCTCGATCAAGAAATGGTGCGTGGGCTCGCCGCTCCAGTCGGTCCTCGATGCGGTGACGGCGCTGCTCGAAGACCCGGCCGTGCGCGCCGGCCAAGTCCGGCGCATCGTCGTCGACATGCCGGCCGACCGGCTCCACATCGTCGACAACCGCACCATCCCAGACATCTGCCTGCAGCACCTGGTCGCGCTGATGATCGCCGACGGCGGCGCGACCTTCGACAGCGTGCACGACATCGCGCGCATGAGCGATCCCAAGGTGCTCGCCATCCGCAAGCTGGTCGAGGCGGTGCCGAACCAGGAACTGGTGAAGGCGATGCCGGCGCGCCAGGCGATCGTGAAGATCGACACCACGGACGGCCGCACACTGAGCCACCGTACCTACGAGGTGCGCGGCACCCCCGGCAATCCCATGAGCGCCGACGAGGTCGCCGCCAAGGCCCTCGACCTGACGGCGCCCGTTCTCGGCAAGGCGAGGGCGCAGGAACTCAACGCGGCGATCGCCGATCTCGACCGGTTCGGGCCGGTGCTCGGCCTGCGCCGGCTGGTGCAGGCGTAGCAGCGGCGGCGACGCGCATCACGCCCGCCGCCCGCGCCTCACTTCACGTTCTTGAGCACCCACTCGTCCACCACGTGGGCGATGTCGAGGTTGTTCTTCTCGATCATCACCATGTGGCCGTTGCCGTGGATGCCCTTGTCCTGCAGGCGGATGTGCTCCGTCTTGACGCCGGCCTGGGCGAGGTATTTCGCGGTGCAGTGGTCGTAGACCTGGTGATAGGAGGCTTCCGCCGACATCACCATGACCGGGATATTCCTGAGGTTGACGAGTTGGCGCGCCGGCGCCTTCTGCATCCAGCACACGAACAGGTCCGGGCCGTCGGCCTTGGCTTCGCGCTCGACCGCGATCTCGCTCGGATTCTTGACCGGGGGATCATAGGTGATCGGGATATCGGTCGGCCCCCAGGGCCGCGCCTTGCCGGTGCCGTTGACGGTGTTTTCGAACGGCGGGCCCGCCGGCTCGATGGCGACGATCGCCTTGACCAGCCGCGGCCGCGCGTCGGCGATCAGCCAGCCGAACGAACCCGACTGGGAATGCGTCAGCACGATCGCCGGCCCGATCTTGTCGAGAAGCGCCGCGCCGGCATCCTGGTTGCGCTGCTCGGTTTCCTCGGCGGACATGACGGTCTCGACCTGGGTCGCGTAGAACTCGTCGAAGATCGGATCGCCCTTCTTGCCCTTGTTGGGGCCCCCGCCCGGCCATTGCGTATGTTTCTTGGCCTGCGGCCAGGCCCCCTCACTCGACTCACTCGCAGTGAACTGCCACTCCTCGTTCGCCACCGTGAACATCCGCGTCGGGCCGTCGGACGGATGTATCGCCGAGCGACCGCGCATGGGCTGGTCGATCATGTAGACGATGTAGCCCTGCTCGACGAAATACTCCGCCCAGCCCTTGCGGCCGTCCGGCGTGCCCATCCAATTGGTCGCGGTCTGGGCGGCGCCATGGATGAGCACCAGCGGATAGGGCCGGCGCACATCCTTCGGCGCCAGCACTTCCACATAGATCTGACCGTCCATGATCTCCTTGCCGGGCTCGCCGACATATTTGCCGCCGACATAGAAATAGCCGCGCTGGGCGACGGCGGACTGATCGACCGCCGGCACCGGCAGCTTGGGCGGCTCGGCGCGGACGGCCGTTGCGCCGGCGAGCGCCGGCAGCAGCGCGCAGACGAGGCGCGAAGTGTGTTTCATCGTTTTCCTCCCATTGCCGCGGACGCACGGCGGATTTGCAGCAGCATACCGAGCGAGCGTGATGCGCCGGTTGGGGCGTTGTCAATAGAAGCAGGCCGGCCTCTTCTTTCCGCCTGCGGCTCGCGGTACAGTAGGACGCAACGAGGCTACCCATGAATATTCAACCCAACCTGCGCATGGACAAGGCTGCCTTCATTGCCTGGATGGCGGCAAACGATGGACGCTGCGAACTCGCCGGAGGTCGTGTCGTGATGATGCCCGGCGTATCGCGAAACCATGGGCTGATGGTGAGCAACTTGGTCGTCGCGCTGCGCGCCCGGCTCGATCCGCTGCATTGGGCCGTCATCGCTGGATTCGGATTGGACGCCGGTCCGGAGACGTTGCGTTACCCCGACATTGTGGTCGACCGCGCGGGCGGCGCCAAGGACTACACGGCGACCGCGCCCGTGCTCCTTGTCGAGGTGCTATCGCCTTCGACCGCGGCGACCGACCTCGGCGACAAGGCGGCGGAGTATCTGCAGATACCGAGCCTCCTCGCCTACATTGTGCTGTCGCAGGACGAGCCGAAGGCTTGGGTATGGGCACGACGAACCGCGGAATTCGCTCCGGGACCCGTGGTCATCGCGGACGCGAACGCGGTCATTCACATCGATGCGCTGCAACTCAAGCTGCCGTTGGCGGAGATTTACGCCGGCATCAAGACGGGTTGAACGTGAAACGTCGTTGGCTCACACCCTCCTGCACCGAAGGGCTGCCGAACCAACAGGCGATTGCGCAACGCGACGCCTCGTCCAAGCGCGTCGGCCGGTCTCGACTTTGAGCAGCCGCGGAACGCGGAGGGATCCAAACCAAAACGACCACGAGTCGAGGGGTGCGCGTACATCCGGCGTCACCAGCTCAAAATCGTGGTCGCGGGAGGGCGCGCCATGCGGCGACAAGCCCGCCTTCTCCGCTAAGATGGGAAGCGATAGGAAGTTCCGCAAGGGCCCCAAATGGCGAAAAAGATCGGACGCATTCTCGTCGGCATCGGCGGCTGGACCTTCGCGCCGTGGCGCGGCGTGTTCTATCCGGACGGGCTGCCCCATGCCCAGGAGCTGCGCTACGCCGCGAGCCACCTCACCTCGATCGAGATCAACGGCACCTTCTACCGTACCCAGACGCCTGCGACCTTCGCCAAGTGGGCAGCCGAGGTGCCGGACGGCTTCGTGTTTTCGGTCAAGGCGCCGCGGTTTACGACCCATCGGCGCGAACTCGGCGAGGCCGGCGACTCCATTGCCCACTTTCTCAAGTCCGGCGTGACCGAGCTCGGCGACCGGCTCGGCCCCTTGTTGTGGCAGTTCCCACCGACCAAGAAATTCGAGGAGGCGGATTTCGGCGCCTTCCTCGCCTTGCTGCCCGGCGAATTCAGCGGGCTCCGGCTACGGCACGTGGTCGAGGTCCGCCATGCGAGCTTCCTCGCGCCCGCCTTCATCGCGCTGCTGCGCAAGGCGGGCGTCGCCGTGGTGTTCTCCGAGCACGACACCTATCCCGCCATCGCCGACGCCACCGCCGATTTCATCTATCTGCGCCTCCAGAAGGGCGAGGATTCCATCGACACCGCCTATCCGCCGCAGGCGCTCGACGCCTGGGCCGGACGCCTGCGTGAATGGGCGCAGGGCACGGAGCCGACCGATCTGCCGCGGGTCGACCCGGCGCCGACGCGGCCGCAGCCGCGCGACGTGTTCGCCTACGTCATCCATGAAGGCAAGGTCCGCGCACCCGCCGCCGCGATGGCGCTGATCGAGCGGCTCAAGCCATGAACCAGCTGTTCACCATCGGCTACGAGCAATCGACCCCGAAGGACTTCTTCGACGCGCTGCTGGCAGCCAAGGTCGCAACGCTGGTCGACGTCCGCGCGGTCGCGGGATCGCGCCGCCCCGGCTTCTCCAAGCGCCAGCTCGCCGCCGGGCTCGATGCCCATGGCATGGCCTACCTGCACCTGCAGAAGCTCGGCACGCCCAAGGAGGGCCGGCTCGCCGCGCGCAGCGGGAAATCCGAGGAGATGCTGCGCATCTATGAGCGCCACCTGGCGACACCGGAGGCGCAGCACGAGCTCGAAGAGCTGACCGCGCTCGCGAAGTCGGGTCGGCCGCTGTGCCTCATGTGCTACGAGCGCGACCCCACCCACTGCCACCGCCAGCGCCTCGCGGCGGAGCTGCACAAGCGGCTGAGCGTCAAGATCGAGAATTTGTTCTGCGCGCCGACGTGACGGTAGTCGCCGGCGACCTACACACATCCGTCGACCCACACACTCCGTCATCACCGGCAACCTACACACGTCCGTCGACCCACACACTCCGTCATCACCGGGCTTGTCCCGGTGATCTCGATTGTGAAGGCACAGCGCCACCCCAGCGTTGCGGAACAAAGGGTTCCCGCCGTCGAGTTGAATCCGCTTCGCCACTCTGATCGAGATCACCGGGACAAGCCCGGTGATGACTGAGTGAATGGAGCGGTCGCGAAATGACGGAACAATGGGCGGGGATCCCCCTACTCCGCCGGCTGCACGGTGCTGCGGTACGTGTGCTCGGCGCCGGCGACCACGAACGCCATCGTGTACACCGCCGTCAGCATCACGAAGCCGGTCACGGCGATCGCGCCGAGCACGAGGTCGAAGCCGCCGCGGGCGTAGAGCTGGGCGATCAGCTGGACCGCGATGCCCGAGGTGATGAAGGTGAGGAAATAGCGCACCGAATAGACGCGGCCGCGCCAGGCGTCGGCGGTGTAGCGCGCGATCACGATGTCGCCGACCGTCACCTGGGCGTAGATGCCGCCCATCGCCACCGCGAGCGCCGCGATGAGCGCCGCGCCGCTGGCATAGGCCGCGGCGACGATGCCGAGGAATTGTATCGTCACCACGCAGACGAACAGCAGATGCGGCGGAAACCGCTCGATCAGCCGCCCCACCGCGAGCTGGGCCAGCGCGCCGCACAGGAAGATCGCGGTGGCGAGCCCGCCGATCAGGACCAGCGTCATCCCCTGCCCGACCCGCTCTTCGATCAGCTTGGGCAGCGCGATCAGCGCGGTGTTGAAGGTGAGCCCGCCGGCGAGCGAGATCACGATGTAGCAGCCGAACATCATCGCCATCGCGCGGGGCGACAGCACGACTTGCGCAGTGGTCTTGCGCTTGCCGATGTGATGGCGGTCATCGCCGACGAGGGCGAGAAAGGCAACCCCGGTCGCGAGGCAGATCACGGCCGGGGCGAGGAACGCCGCGCGCCAGCCCCACCACGCCGCGAGCGACGCCGAGACGGCCGCCGCCAGCGCAACGCCGAGATTACCGCACACGCCGTTGAAGGCCAGCGTGCGGCCCCGCGCCTGCGACACGTCGATCAGCATCGCCATGCCGACGGGATGATAAATGGCGGCAAACATGCCGAGCACGAACAGCGCCGCCGCCAGCAGGAACGGCGTCGGCGCGACGGCGGCGCCCGCGAGCGAGACGCCGCAGCCGAAGTAGAACAGCGCCATCATGTTGCGCCGGCTCCAGCGGTCGGCGAGCCAGCCCGCCGGCAGCGAGAACACCCCGAACGCGACGAAGGCCGCCGTCGACAGCGCGATCATCTCCGCATAGGGCCGGTGGAACACCACTTCGAGCCCGATCACGACGGTCGGAAAGATCAGCAGCACGAAATGGTCGATCGCATGGGCCAGATTGAGGAATGCGATCGAACGCCGCTTGGCGGTATCTGGTGAAACGACGGTGCTCATGGAACCCTTCGGGGGCGAACCGCGATTGCCGGCCTTATACCCCGCGGCGGCCCCGATCCGCTATGCGGTTTTGCGTGGACCTGCAATTCGCGGGACGGAGGTGGAATCCCTTCCCGGCTTCGGGGAGGGTGGCCGAGCCAAGCGAGGTCGGTACGGCCGGGCGAGGTAAGCGACGTAAGAAAGAACCCCACCCTGCCCTCCCCGAAGTCGGGGAGGGATAAGGCTACCCCTCGATTTTGGAGAAATCCGCCACGGCGCGGGTGGCGGTGCGGATGCCGTTGAGGAGGCGCAGGCGGTTGGCGCGCACCTCGGGCTCGGGCGCGTTGACGGTGACCTTTTCGAAGAAGGCGTCGACATGGGGGCGCAGCTTCGCCATGGCGTGCATGGCGGCGGCGAAGTCTTCGCGCGCCACGGCGGTGCCGGCCTCCACTGCGGCGACATCGATGGCGCGCGCGAGTTCCCATTCCTCGGCTTGGCGGTAAAGCTCGGGCGACGGCGCGCCGGTGTATTCGGCCTTGTCGCGCTTTTCCTCGATGCGCAGGATGTTGGTGGCGCGCTTGTAGCCGGCGAGCAGGTTCTTGCCGTCCTCGGTGTCGAGAAACGCCGCCAGCGCCTCGATGCGGCGAATAACCAAGACAATGTCAGTTGGAGTTTCTAGCAATACGACCGAATGAACCAAATCGTGGCGAGCGCCGCGCGACCTAAGTAAGGTGATTAAACGCTCG
>Ga0302325_10003959_pt1 | contig 34529 bp, 33 predicted proteins | sample Palsa_T0_2_FD_201948 | JGI IMG/M metagenome (GOLD analysis project Ga0302325, IMG submission 201948) | Peat permafrost microbial communities from Stordalen Mire near Abisko, Sweden - Palsa_T0_2 | ecosystem: Environmental > Terrestrial > Soil > Palsa > Peat permafrost | place: Sweden: Abisko...
TCCGGGGATTATCCTGGACGGGCCTCATCCGGAATCTCAAGGCGGTGCCGAAGTCGGTTCTGGCCGAGGGGGAGATCGCCGACCACCATGCTTCCGTGGCCGCCGCGCGCCGCGCCGCGTTGATCCATCCGGAGTATGCGTCGCTGCGCCGCGTTGTGCCCGCGGCCGCCGCCATCGCCGTGGCCACGGTCAACGCGGCCCAGGGCGTGGCGCCGCTGCCGCCGCCCGCGGTCCACACGCAGGTCGTCGAGACGCAAAAGCCGGCGGCCTCCGCGCCGGAGCTTTGAGGCGCCGCGCCGGCCCGCCGGCGCGGCCAGCGAGATCCACGCCATGAGCCGCCTCGCCATCATCGGTTCGGGCATCGCCGGACTCGGCTGCGCGCACTTCCTGCACCGCCGCTTCGATCTCACGCTCTTCGAGCAGAATGATTACCCCGGCGGGCACACCCACACGGTCGAGGTCCCAGAGGGCGACCGCCGCCTGCCCGTCGACACGGGATTCATGGTCTTCAACCGCGCGACTTACCCCCTGCTGACCCGGCTCTTCGAGCGCCTCGAAGTGCGGGTGAAGCCCGCGCCGATGTCCTTCAGCGTGCGTCACGGGGACAGCGGACTCGAATTCTGCGGCTCGTCGCTCAACCACCTCTTCGCCCAGCGCCGCAATCTGCTCCGCCCGCGCTTCTACCGGATGCTGGCCAGCATCGCGCGGTTCAACCGCGAGGCCGTCGGCGCCTTGGCGCGGCCCGAGACCCTGGAGCTGAACCTGGGCGAATACGTGCGGCGGGGCGGATATGGCCAGGATTTTTTTGACCTGTATCTCGTGCCGATGAGCTCGGCCGTTTGGAGCACGCCGCCCGAACTGATGTTGGAGTTCCCCGCCGCCACGCTCCTGCGCTTCTTCGCAAACCACGGCTTCCTCGGGCTCGACACCCAGCATCCCTGGCTGACGGTCGAGGGGGGCGCGCGCACCTATGTGGGAAAGATCTCCGCACCCTGGCGGGACCGGGTCCGGCTCGGTCGGCGGGTCGCCCTCGTCCGGCGAGCGGCGGCCGGGGTCGCCGTCCTGACCGTCGATGGGACCACCGAGACCTTCGATCGGGTCATCCTCGCCTGCCACGGGGACCAGGCGCTGCGCCTGCTCGCCGGGCCGACCGCGGACGAGTTCCGCCTCCTCGGGGCCTTCCGCTATCAGCCCAATATCGCCACCGTCCATACCGACGCCGCGGTCATGCCCCGCGCGCGCCTGGCCTGGTCGAGCTGGAACTACGAAATCGCACGCGACGACGCCGGCCGTGTTTCCACCGCCACGCATTATTGGATGAACTCTCTCCAGGGGGTCTCCGACCGCGAGAACTACTTCGTCTCGATCAATCGCCCCGAGGCGATCGACCCGACCCGCGTCATCCGGACGATCGCCTACGAGCATCCCCTCTTCAGCCTCGCCGCGATTCGCGCCCAGGAGGAGCTGCCCCGGCTCAACGCGGCGGCGCGCGGCACGACCGAGACCTATTTTGCCGGCAGCTATTTCCGGTACGGTTTTCACGAGGACGGCCTGCTCAGCGCCTTTGACCTGAGCGCGTTGCTGCTCGGCGGCGATCCCTGGGCGCAGTCCTGATTTTTGCTGGCTCCCGGGCGGCGCAGAAGCTGGACTGGCATCCGCCCCACATCCCCGCGCGTAGCATCCCACGCCACGGCTCGCTCCGAGCGAGCCGAGATCAACCACGAACCAACAGGCCACTCTCGAACGAAAATGAGGAGCTGTCTCTATGAATGCCGGATCACGCACCACCGCTTCGCCCCCAAGGCGCACGGATTTGCCTACCGGATATTTCTCTTCGCCCTCGATCTGGATGAGCTGGAAGGCCTGCCGCGCCAACTGCGCCTCTTTTCCGTCAATCGCCCCAATCTCTACAGCTTGCGGGAAAACGACTACCTGCCCACGGGCGAGCCGCTTCACCAGCCCAGTGAAAAGGGGTCGGGCCGTTACTTGTTAAATCACTCTGGTAATTTAACAAGTAACGTCCCGACCCCTTCACTGAAAATGCGGGTCGTCGCCTACCTGGCCGAGCGCGGCGTGGACCTGGAGGGCGGACGCGTGTTGCTCGCGACGCTGCCCCGCATCTTCGGCTACGGATTCAATCCCGTTTCGTTCTATTTTTGCTATGACCGCGCCGGCGAGCCGGTGGCGGCGCTGGCCGAGGTGACGAATACGTTCCGCGAGATGAAACCGTATTACCTTGGGCCGGAATCCCGGGGGACCACGGCCGCCGGCACCTCGTTTCATCGCCGGACGCCGAAGGATTTCTATGTCTCGCCCTATTCCGACGTGGATGTCGCCTTCGACTTCCGCCTGCGCCCGCCCGGCGACCGGCTGGCGGCGCAGATCGACGACTACAGCGGCGCCGCGCGCACGCTGACCAGCGGGCTGAGCGGCGAGCGCCGGGAGCTGACGGGCGCGCGCCTGGCCTGGTGGACCGTGAAATATCCGCTGCTTACCCTGCGCGTCATTTTCCTCATCCACTGGCATGCGCTGCTGCTCAAGCTCAAGCGCCTGCCCTGGTTCGCCAAGGCGGCCCGCGCCGGGGACCAGCGCGATCTCTACCGGCCCCATGCGTCGATCGCTCAGCCGGTGGAAATGCCATGAGCTCCGATTCCGCCCTCCTCCCCCGCTCCGCCGCCCTGGGCGAAAGCCGCCATGCGGCCGCGGTCGTTCCCGCCACCCCGGAGCAGGTCGCCTCCTGGTTCCGGAGCCCCCTGCTCCAGGCGCTGTCGGAGATGCGCCGGGGACGCCTCCGGATCGAGCTGCCGGATGGGCGGGCGGTGCAGCTGGGGGATGCGAGGGAGCGGAAGGCCGCCTTCCTGCCGATCGCCGCGCCCGCCCTGCCGATCGCCGACTCGGCCGTCATCCAGGTGCGGCAGGAGAGCTTCTTTCGCCGGTGCGCCCTTTACGGGGACATCGGCTTTGCCGAGGCGTACCTCGATGGCGTCTGGGAGACGCCCGACCTTACCGCGGTCGTCGCCTGGTTCCTCGTCAATCTGGAGGAGGCCCCGACCCTTTCGGGCTCGGCCCGGCGCCGCCCGCTCCTGCTCAACCTTCTCCGGCTGATCAACCGCGCCGGGCATCTCCTCCGCTCCAATTCGCCCGCCAATTCGCGCCGCAACATCGGGGAGCACTACGATCTCTCCAACGAGTTCTTCCGCCTCTTCCTCGACCCGAGCCTGATGTATTCCGCGGCCAAGTGGACGCGGATGGAACTGACCCTCGAGGAGGCCCAGCGCGAAAAGAACGACGCGCTCTGCCGCAAGCTGCGCCTCCGCGCCACGGACCACGTGCTCGAGATCGGCACCGGCTGGGGCGGCTGGTCGCTGTACGCGGCGAAGAACTTCGGCTGCCGGGTTACTTCGGTCACGATCTCCCGCGAGCAGCACGACCTGGCCCGCCAGCGCATCGCCGCCGCCGGCCTGGCCGACCGAGTGCAGGTCGAATTCCGGGACTATCGCGACTTGACCGGCCGGTTCGACAAGCTGGTCTCGATCGAGATGATGGAGGCGATCGGCCACCGCTACCTTCCGCAATTCTGCGGAGTCGTCAGCCGGGTCCTCAAGCCGGAGGGCCTCGCGGCCCTCCAGTTCATCACCTGCCCCGATGCGCGCTATGACGAGTTCCGCCGCGGCGTGGACTTCATCCAGAAGCATATTTTCCCCGGTTCGCTGCTCCTCTCGCTCAACCGCGTCAATCACCTCCTGGCGAGCGCCGGCGGCTTCGTGCTGCACGGGGTCGACAACCTCGGGCTGGATTACGCCCGGACCCTGCGCGAGTGGCGCGACAACTTTTCCCAGCGGCTCGGCGAGGTGCGGGCCCTCGGCTTCGACGAGCGCTTCATCCGCAAATGGCATTACTACCTGTGCTACTGCGAGGCGGCCTTCGCCCTCCGGAACATCTCGGTCGTGCAGGCGGTGTACACCCGCCCGAACAACCTGAGCATTTAGAGTCGGGGCCGATGATCTGGTTCCTCCGCGTCCTTTTTCTCGTCATCCTGGGCTCCATGCTCTGGGTCACCGGCTGGGCCAGCCTGCAGTGCCCCCTCTTCGCGGTGCCGCGGCCGGTGTTCACCCATCCCTGGTTCATCGCCACGATGGCCGATGCCTACTGGGGCTTCACCACCTTTCTTGTCTGGGTGTGCTACAAGCAGACCTCCTGGCTCGCGCGGGGCGCCTGGTTTCTCGCCATCATGCTGCTCGGCAACATCGCGATGGCGGCCTATTGCCTCGCGGAGCTCAGGCACGCCCCGCCCGACGGCCGCATCGCCGGGATTTTGACCGCCCGCCGCGACGGGCCCGGGCCGCTCGGACTGGCGCTGGCGGCGCTGGGCGCCGCCGTCACGGTGGCGGCCGCCGTTCGTTAATTTCTCGCGCACCGCCACAACTCGGCTTGTGCTCCGGGCCGGAGAACTCCAAGCTGACTCCCCTGCTGGCCACCGCTTCCCGGTGGTTTATTCGTGACAGTTCCCAATCATCCCCCCTCCGCCCCGCGCCCGACGTTCTGGCAGCGTCGGGTGATCGATCCCATCCTCTCGCAACTGACCCAGGGCATCACCCCGGAAAAGATCGCCCTGACCCTCGCGGTGGGCAGCGCCTGCGCGCTCTTTCCGATCCTCGGCACGACCATCCTGCTCTGCCTGGTCGTCGGGATCGTCATGCGGCTCAACCAGCCGCTGATCCAGCTGGTCAATGCCCTCTGCTCGATCATCCACCTTTTTTGCGTCTACGGCCTGATTCGCCTCGGCGACCTGATCTTCGGCGCGCCCCAACCCCGCTTCACCATCGCGGAATTCGTGACCCATCGGCCGCACACCTTTCCCAATCTCTGGGCCATCGTCCTAGCAGTTTGGAGGGAGCACAGCCTGTACGTGCACCGCTTCGGCGCCGCCGCCCTTCATGCCCTGGTGGCCTGGGCGATCGTCGCGCCCGTCTGGATCTTCGTCGTCTATCACTTCGTCTATCCGCCGCTCCGGAAGGCCGCGCTGAAACGCGATTTCCTCCTGACCGCCGCCGCCAAGGATCCCGCCGACCTGGATATCGTCCCGTGAATGGGTGGGAGCTCGCGCTGATCGCCACTCTCGGCCTGATGGCCGCCTTTGGGCTGGCCTATCTGCTGGCCCGGCACCTGGACAACTATGGCATCGTCGATATCGCCTGGTCCTACGCCCTCGGAGGAGCCGCGCTGTTTTACGCCCTGCTCGGCCCCGGCTGGCCCGTGCGCCGCGCGCTGATCGGCGCCCTCGCCGCGATCTGGAGCCTGCGGCTTGGCACGCACCTGCTCGTGCGCGTCGCGCATCACCATCCGGAAGAGGACTCCCGCTACGTCCAATTGCGCCGGGACTGGCACGGCGCCTTCGCCCTTAAGATGGCCGGCTTCTTCCAGCTGCAGGCCCTCTCGGCCGCGGCGCTGGCCGTCCCCTTCCTGCTCGCCTCCCTCAACCCCGCGCCCGCGCTCCATCCGCTGGAGCTGGCCGGGGCCGCGCTCTGGCTCGTGGCGATCTCCGGCGAGGCGCTGGCCGACGCCCAATTGGCGGCCTTCAAACGCGATCCCGCCCACCGCGGGATGGTCTGCGCAGCCGGCCTCTGGCGTTATAGCCGGCATCCCAACTATTTCTTCGAGTGGCTGGTCTGGGTGGCGTATTTTGTCTTCGCCTGCCCGTCGCCCTGGGGCTGGGCGGCGATTTTCTCCCCGGTCTGCATCCTTTGGTTCCTGCTGGCCGTAACAGGAATACCCATGGCTGAAAAACAATCGCTGCGCAGCAAGGGAGACGCCTACCGGGCCTATCAGCGGGCGACGAGCGCCTTTGTGCCGTGGTTTCCCCGGAAGGCCGGCGAGCCGGCGGGAAGCGGCGGCACGCTCCCATGATCGACTTCCTCCTGGAAAGGGACCTCCTGCCCGACTGGCTCGTCCGGCGCGGCATCCGCCGCCTGCTGGCCCGGCGCCTCCGGGATGAGAAGCGCCGCTATCAGCCGGCCGCCTATGCCGCCGACCTGGAAATGCGGCCGATCGCGGAGGACACGCGCGCCGCCAACGAGCAGCATTACGAGGTGCCGACCGCCTTCTATCAGCTTTGCCTCGGACGGCGCCTAAAATACTCCGGCTGCCTCTATCCAACCGGAGGCGAGACGCTCGACGAGGCTGAGGAAGCCATGCTCGCGCTCACCGTCGAGCGCGCGCAGCTCGCCGACCGACAGGATATCCTGGAGCTCGGCTGCGGCTGGGGCTCCCTCTCCCTCTACCTGGCCGAACGGTTTCCGGGCGCCCGCATCACCGGCGTCTCGAATTCCCGGACGCAGAAGGACTTCATCGATGCCGAGGCCCGGCGGCGCGGGCTGGTCAACCTGCACATCATCACCTGCGACATGAACGACTTCGAGGCGGAGCCGGCCCGGTTCGACCGGGTGGTGTCCGTCGAGATGTTTGAGCACATGAAGAACTATCGGATCCTGCTGGCCCGGATCGGGGGCTGGCTGAAGCCCGGTGGCCGGCTCTTCGTCCATATCTTCACCCACCGGAATCTTTCCTATCACTTCGTCGCGCGCGATGCCAGCGACTGGATGTCCCGCCACTTCTTCACCGGCGGGCAGATGCCCGCGCACGACCTGCTGCCGCGCTTCCGCGACGGCCTGCGGCTGGTGGAGGACTGGAAGGTGAGCGGAGTCCACTACCAGCGCACGGCCGAGGCGTGGCTGCGGAACATGGACCGCCACCGCGCGGAGGTGCTGCCGCTCTTCGCCCGGACCTACGGACCGGACCAGGCGCGGAAATGGTGGTCCTACTGGCGGGTTTTTTACCTCAGCTGCGCGGAGCTCTGGGGCTACCGCGGGGGCGAGGAATGGCTCGTCAGCCACTACCTCTTCGCGAAGCCGGCGGCCGCATAGCGGCGCAGGTTTCTCAGGGCGACCTCGAAGTCCCGCGGAAGGGGCGCGCCGATCCTCAGGGGTTCGCGGGAGACGGGGTGGATCACCCCGAGTTCGCTGGCGTGGAGCGCGAGCCGCCCGATCAGGGGGCGCTCCTCGTCGCGGCCCTTGTAGCGCCGCTTGAGGTCGGAAAGGAGCAGCTGCACCGTCGGATCGCCGTAGAGCGCATCGTTGAGCACGGGAGCACCCACCGCCGCCAGGTGTACCCGGATCTGGTGAGTGCGGCCGGTCAGCGGCCGGCATTCGAGCCAGGCCAGGCGGCCGAACGACTCCAGCACGCGGAAGACCGTCGTGCTCGGTTTGCCGCCGCGGCGGTTGCCGACGCGCATCCGCCCGCGCCGCGTCTCGTCCTCGTCGAGGGGCAGATCGATCGTGAACTCGGCGGGCAGCCCGCCGAGGCCCGCGCGCATCGGCGCCGCCACCTTCATCGCCTGCTCCGGCGGGAGGAGGACGACGAGCGCCAGGTAGCGCTTATCGACCGTCTTGGCCTGAAACTGGCCGCTGAGCGCGTCGAGCGCCGCCTTGGTCTTGGCGCAGAGGAGGACCCCGCTGGCGGCCGCATCCAGGCGATGGACATTCGCGACGTCGCGGCCGAGCTCCGCCCGGACCGCTCCCATGAGGTTCACCGGGGCCTTCTCCCAGCGGTCCGAAGTGACGGCGAGGCCACTCGGTTTGTCGAAGGCGATCAGGGCGTCGTCTTCGTGAAGGATCGAAGGAAGCGGCATTGGGTGGGAGTTTTCTATCCAGATTCACAGAAAGTTTCCAGCCGGCACTTTCTGGCACGCTCAATGCTTCTTTTCAGGCGCTCTGCCCAAGCAGGGTTTTGGGTAGCGTGAGCCAGCCGAAAGGTTGGACAGAAATAAATAGGGGCCGGCGTTAAGGGGTTATCGCCGGCCCCTCCTTTTTCTCCGCATCCGGGCACGAGGGCGGATTCTCCGCAATCCGCCTCGGCTCTTTTGGGACAAAGAGCCCTACCTGTTCGCTAATTCGCGGGCTTCAGGTAGGCCACCAGGTGCTTCTCGGCTTCTTCCGGCGGAACCGCGCCGAGCTTGTGGTCGGGAATATGTCCGTCGCCGTCGATCAGATAGGGCAGCAGCCGCTTTTCGAACTCCGCAGTCGGGATGGAACCGACCTTGCGGTCGCGGATCAGGCCGTCGCGATCGATAATGAAGGTGGTCGGGATCGCGTCCATCCCGCCGAAGGCAGCCTCGATGTCCCCGTTGTCCATGACGATCTGGTACGTGATCTTGGGTTTCGCCGCCGCCAGGAATTTTTTGACGATGGCGGCGTCGGGCCCGTTCTTGTTTGAATCCGTGGCCACCCCGATGATGACGAGGCCGGCCGAGCCGTACTTGTCCTGGAGCCTGACATAGCCGGGCATCTCCGAGCGGCAGGGAGCGCACCAGGTGGCCCAGAAGTCGACCACCACGACCTTGCCCTTGAACTGTTCGGAGCTCACGACGTTGCCATCGACGTCCTTGAGCTTCCAGGCCGGGGCCGGCTTGGGCGCCGCCGACGAAGCCGGCGGCGCGGCCTGCAGCGAGGCCAAGGCGAGGAGGAGGAGCAAGGGCAGCGCGCGGCGATGAAAGCTCATGGGTTACAGGTGCACCGGAAGACGCTCCCGCGCAAATTTTGTTCCAGCATGGGTGGTGAGGAAATCGTCAGGCGTTCCGGGCCTCGGGGAGGTCGAGGCCCAGGATCTCGATGAATTTCTTCATCGCGGGCGTCAGCACGCGGCCCTTGCGGTGGAGGATGGCCAGCGGGCGGGCGAACTCGCGGCCCTTGAACCGCAGCACCGACAGCGTCCCCTGCTTTTCCTCCTGGCTGACGGTGGCCTGGGGGACGATGGCGACGCCGTGGTCGATCTCGACGGCGCGCTTCACCGTCTCGATGTTGTCGAATTCCATCACCGGCTCGATCTCAAGCTTGTGCTCGCGGAAGATCTGGTCGATCGCCTTGCGGGTCGGGATGTCGGGATCGAAGCAGATGAAGCGCTGGCCCGCCAGGTCGGCCACGTTCGCCTCGCCGCGCTTCGCGAGCGGATGCTGCGGGTGCGTGATCAGGACCAGGTGGTCGTCCCGGAAGGGCAGCGCCTCGATCTGCCGGTGCTTCACGGGAAAGGCGATGAGCCCGAAGTCGACCGCATTGTGCAGGATGTCCTCATAGACCAGGTTCGAGCGCCGGTACTCGACCCGGACGTTGACCGAGGGGTAGTCGTGCAGGAACTTCTTGATGTAGGGGGGCAGTTCGTGGAGCCCGATCGAATAGATCGTCGCGATCCGGATCGTGCCGCTGATGATCTTTTTCATCTCCTGCAGCTCGCAGAGCAGCTTGTCGTAGGTGTGCAGGATCTCCTTCGCCGAATCATAGACCCGCTGGCCTTCCCGCGTGAGCTGGAATTGCTTTTGGCTCCGGTCGATCATCAGGGTCTTGAAATGGCGCTCCATGGCCCGGGCCTGCTGGCTGACCGCCGACTGGGTAATGCCGTTCAGTTTGGCCGATTTGGAGAAACTTTTGGTTTCCACCAGGTCGGCAAAGATTTTAAAGTTTTCAATCTGCATGATTAGCCCAGGTTGTTGGCCGGAGAGTAGCGCCGTCCCCAACTTGGTAAACCCTTAAGTAGATTTTCTTAAGTTCCCTCACCTGTTCCGTCATGATCTCCTATGAAGAATTCCAGCAGCGCGCCGACGCTGTCCGGGCGCGGATGCAGGAGGCGTGCCGCCGCGCGGGGCGGCTGCCAGGCGAGGTCGAATTGCTGGCGGTGACCAAGACCCAGCCCGCCGCCGCCGCGGAATACGCCGCCCGCTACGGACTCCGCGCCGTGGGCGAAAACCGGGTGCAGGAGGGGGTCGACAAACGGGCCCAGACCTCCGCGCCCATCCTCTGGGAGCTCATCGGCCACCTCCAGTCGAACAAGGCCGCCCTCGCCGTCCGGCATTTCGAGCGGATCCAGGGCGTCGACAGCGCGAAATTGCTCGATCAGCTCGACCGGGCCGCCGCCGAGACCGGCCGGCCGCTTCCCGTCCTGCTCCAGGTCAATGCCGGCGACGACCCGGCGAAGTTCGGCGCCGCGGCGGCCGACGCGCCGCGCCTGCTCGAGACCGCCCTTGGGCGGCCCCATCTGCGCGTCGAGGGCCTGATGACGATCGCGCCCCTGTCCCCCGATCCGGCCGTGGCGGCGCGCGCCTTCGCCCGCCTGCGGGAGCTGCGCGACCGGCTCGCCGGTCAGTTCGGAACGCCGCTGCGCGAGCTCTCGATGGGAATGAGCGGCGATCTCGACGAAGCCATCGCCGCCGGCAGCACCCTCGTGCGCGTGGGCACGGCGCTCTTTGGCGAACGGTCCCCGCCTCCGCGCTAAAAAAAAACGCGCTGGTCCGAGACTTGTGTTGCCAGCGCGCCAAAATGAATCTCATCTTTCGGTCCGTGGAGACGCCAATGGCAATACTCGACGCGGCCCGGAGGGAGGCGCTGCTGAGCTTGCTCGACGACCGGAGCGCCGCCGTCCGCCAGGCGCTTCTCGCCTACTTCGCCGGCCTCGGCGCCACGGCCGCGCCCTTCCTGCGCGAGGTCGCCCATGGACGCAACCGCGTCCTGGGCCGGCACGCGGCCTGGTATCTCGACGAGCTGAAGTTCAGCGACCCCATCTCGGAGTTCCGCGGTTTCATCCGCTCGCTCAACTACGAGCTCGAGACGGGGGCCCTGCTGCTGGCGCGCACGGTGACGCCGCAGCTCGACGTGGGCCGGTGCTGCTACGCGCTCGACTCGATGGCGACCCGCTGCCGCGAGCTCTTCGCCGAGCCCTCTTCGCTGCGCGACAAGTGCCGGGTGATCAACCGGGTGATCTTCCACGAGTGGGGCTTCCGCGGCAACGCCGAGCACTACAGCGATCCGCGGAACAGCCTGCTCGACCAGGTGATCAACCGCCGCAAGGGCAGCCCGATCGCGCTCAGCCTGGTCTACCTGCTGGTGGCGGGCCGCCTGGGCCTCGAGTTCGAGCCGGTCGGCGTGCCCGGCCATTTTTTTGTCGGCAGCTACGACGGGGACGACGTGTTTTTCGTCGATGTCTTTGACCAGGGTGTGCTGCGCAACGCGCCGGAGGTCCTCGAGCTGCTCCGCGCCCGGCAGCTGGCCCCGAAGGCGAGCGACCTGGCGCCCATGCCGGTGCGCGAGGTGCTTTCCCGCAACTGCCGCCATCTCGCCACCCAATATTCCGCCGGCGGCGAGATGGAACGCGCCAAGATGTTTGCCAGCTTCGTCGAAGAGTTTGAGGCCGCCTATATTCGCAACGTCACTTGAACGACGTTCTCACCCTCCGGGATCTGGAGGCGTGGTCGTATCCCGGCACCGCTCTCGCCGTTTTGGGGCATCCCATCGGCCACTCGCTCAGCCCCCCGATGCACAATGCGGCGCTGGCGGCGCTGGCGCGCGAGGATCCCGCCTGGGGTGGCTGGCGCTATTTCCGGTTTGAGGTCCCGCCGGACGAGCTGCCGCGGTCGCTCGAGCTGCTGCGGGCCCGGCATTTCCACGGCATCAACCTTACCGTGCCGCACAAGGTCATCGCCTTCGGCCTGATGGCCGAGATCGACGATGCGGCGCGGCCGGTCGGGGCGGTCAACACGCTGCGCGCATCTCCCCGGGGGTGGCACGGCTTCAACACGGACGGGTACGGCCTGTCCTCCGCCCTCCGCGCCGCCCTGGGCCTGGAGCTGGCTGGCGCCACGGTCGTCCTTCTCGGCGCCGGCGGGGCGGCGCGCGGCGCCGCCGTCGAATGCCTGCAGCGCGGCTGCGCCGCCCTCTGGATCGTCAATCGCACGGCCGCGCGCCTCGAGGCTCTCCTGGCCGTGGTGCGCCCGTTGGCGGGCGACATTCCCGTGCATGGCCTCGTCGCGGCCGGCCGGCAGGGGGATCTGGCCTCCGTCGGCCCGGGGGCGATCCTGATCAACGCCACCAGCGCCGGCCTGCGCGGCTCCGACACCGCGCCGATCGACCTCGCCGCGCTGCCTCGCCCCGCCGGCGTCTACGACATGATCTACAACCCAGCGCGCACCCCCCTGCTGCGGGACGCCGCGGCGCTCGGGCTGCCCTGCGCCAACGGGCTTTCGATGCTCGTCCACCAGGGCGCCAAGGCGCTCGAGATCTGGACGGGGATTCCCGCCGCGCGCACCGCTCCGTTCATGCAACAGGCGGCCGAAGGGGCGGATCGGAACTGACGATGCCCGCCCTCGTCGCCACCGCTGTCGCGCTCCCCTGGTTCCTGCCCCTGACGGCCTTCATCGTCGGCGCGTGCATCGGGAGTTTTCTTAACGTCGTCATCGTCCGCCTGCCGGCGGGCGAATCGGTGCTGCGTCCGGGCTCGCACTGCGCCTGCGGCGCGCCGATCGCCTGGTACGACAATATTCCCATCGCCTCGTGGCTCCTCCGGCGCGGGCGGGCGCGCTGCTGCGGCCGGCCCTTCTCCATCCGTTACCCCGTGGTCGAACTGCTGACGGCCCTCCTCTTTCTCGCCTGTTGGCTGCTCTATCCGCCGGCGATCGCGGTCTGCGGCTGGATCTTTCTCAGCGGGCTGATCGCCGCCACCTTCATCGACCTCGACCACCTCATGATCCCGGACGCCTTCACCCTCGGCCTGGGCGTGGCCGGCGTGCTGCTTTCCTGCCTGGTGCCCATGCTGCACGGGCAGTACGGCGGCTATTTCGCCCTCGACAGCCTGCGCTCGGGGGCGGCCGCCCTTGAAGGCCTGCTCATGGGATCCGGTCTGGTGCTCTGGATCGCGCTGCTGGCCGGAGCCGTCCTGAAAAAGGAGGCGATGGGCCTGGGGGATGTGAAATTCGCCGGCGCCATCGGCGCCTTCTGCGGCTGGCGCGGGGCCGTCTTCGCCCTCTTCGGCGGCGCCATCGTGGGGACAGCGTGGCTCGCGCTCGCCCTGATCGGCCGCCAGCTGGTCCCGCGCTCCCCGGAGTCCTCCGCGGGCGCGCCGCTCACCTTCGGCTCCCGCCTCCCCTTCGGCCCCATGCTGGCGGTGGCCGGCGCGCTCTATTTTCTTCTCCTGCGCGGTCCCGTCAACGCGTGGTTCGATAGATTCGCGATTCTGTTTTAGGGGGTTGGCCAGGGGCCGACGGAAACGCGCGATTCTTTGATCGGTTCCGGATTCGGCGGCGAGTATTAGGTAGACAAAAGATGGCCGATGACTCCGAACTCCTGCTTCGATATTGCCAGGATCGCTCTGAAACTGCGTTCACCGAATTGGTGGGCCGCCACATCAACTTGGTCTACTTCGCGGCCCTACGGCAGGTCGGCGGCGACTCTCACCGCGCCCAGGATGTATCGCAAGCAGTCTTCACACGTCTGGCCCTCAAGGCTCCGGCACTTGCCCGGCGTGTGTCGATCGCAGGATGGCTCTACAATTGCACGCGCTTCATTGCCGCGAGCCTGATGCGCGGCGAACGGCGATGGTACGCTCGGCAAGCGCAGGCGCAGGCGATGATGGAGCCCACGACGGACCCATCTGCCACAATGGATTGGGACCGATTGGGTCCGGTTATCGACGAGGCGCTGCACGGGCTCAGCGACCGGGACCGGGAACTCGTCCTGCTGCGCTATTACCGGGAGAATTCCTTTGTCGAAATCAGCGCAAGATTGGGCCTATCCGCCGACGCGGCCCGTTTCCGTTTGGACCGAGCACTTGGAAAGATGCGCACCAGACTCGCTCGGCGCGGAATCGAATCGACCTCGGCCGCCTTGGCTCTGGCCCTAGCCAGCCAAGCGCAGGCGGCGGCGCCAGCGGGTGTGGCTGCTTCGATCGCCGAAGCAGCGCTCGCGATTCAGGCGGCGGCCGCGGCCGTTCTTCCTTTGACCCAAATCCTCATGAGCACCACCAAGATTAAAGTCGGCATCCTCGCCGCGGTCGCAGTTATCGGAACCCTTTTAGTCCATGACCTGCATAGCGAATATCGGCTGCGGGATTTGCGGCGGGAATTTCAAAGCCTGCAGACCGAAAATGCGAGGCTCACCAAGCAGACACCATCGAGCCCAAAATTCGCCACCGAGCGACTGACCGGCCTGCTTTCTCGAGTGACGTCCCGCCAAGCCGGCTCGGCGAGTGCTCAATCAAGTTCCACGCCAGGCCTGAAGCCGGGAATGAAGGCGATCAGCGCCTTGACCAATGTCGGCCAAGCCACCCCGTTTGCGTCACTGGAGACGGAGATTTGGGCGATTCACACGGGCAACGTCGAGACTCTGGCAAAAATTATCACGTTCCTGCCCGATGGGAAGGACGCAGCCGACAAATTATGGGCGAGTCTGCCGGCCGAGATTCAGGCTCAGTATCCAACGCCCGAATCGATTTTGGCGGTTCTGATTGCGGGAAGTGTTTCTTCGAAACACGTAGGATACCAAGTGACGGGGGATCGCCAGAGCGGTCCAACTCCCGACTATTGGCAGGTGCAATATCAATACCAAATGGGCGACGGCACCACTGTCGATAGGGCCAATGCGCTGCAACAGATCAATGGAAACTGGATGATCCTGGTGGGGGCAAATGGCATCCAGCACCTAGCCGCTGAATTTCTCTCCGGTGCCGGAGGAGCGCCCTAGTCCAATTGATGGCGGCTTTCCCCATCGAGCGAACTGTTTCATGCACCAGGTAAAGCTGAAGGTCAGCCTATCCGCGATTCTTGGGGCAGTGATCATTGGAGCATTATTTCTCCAAGCAACGCACGAGGATGCCCGGCTGCGCGATCTACAGCGGGCCGTTCAAGCGCTGCAGGGTAGGAACCGACAGCTTGTCGCGATCGAGCGACGTGGTGGGGCGATTCGCCCAGCCGGCAGGCAGGAGAAGGCGAACGCGGCCGGACTCGCCCGCGAAATGGCAGCGCGGAAAGCTCGGGTGGAAAACGGCACCATGCCGCCTCGCGAACTCCAGCCGGGGTTAAAGCCGCTCAGCGCCCTCACCTACGCCGGCCAATCCACGCCACTTGCGGCCGTCGACTCGGGCCTTTGGGCAATCTATCATGGCGACATCGACCAACTAACCAAGCTGATCGCCTTGACTCCCGCTGGACGGGACGCAGCGGCTACGCTCTTTTCGAGCGTGCCAGCCGAAACTCAGGCGCAGCTTCAAACTCCCGAATACATGATGGCGCTTTTAATCGCATATAGTTACAATGCCGTCGGTTACCAGGTGCTCGGGGATCACCAAAACAGCGACGATCCTGCGAGTTGGACGGTGCAAGCCGTGGTGCAATTGGAAGATGGTCGGACCGCCCGGCCCAGCAGCATTTTGCAAGAGTCCAATGGAAGCTGGCAGATCGAGTTTGATCAAAACGCCGTGAAGCAGTCAGCGATCTTCCTCACCGGCGCCGTGGCACCGCTGCCCGCCCTCGACAAATAGGCAGGGCGTCCTCCAAAGGGTGAGTTTTGCCCCACCGAACGACCCGCCCAAGCCGGACCTCAGGGCGGTCAGTGCCGCTCGCGCTCGTCGCGCCGCGGCGCCTCGCGCTCCGGACGGGCCCGGGGTTCGGCCTCCGGACGGGCCTCTTCCCGCGGCCGCGGCGCCTCTTCCGCGTGGTAATCGCGCGCCGGAGGCGTGCCCCGCATGGGCGCCGTTCGGGCATAAGCGCGCGCTTCCCCTCCGGAGAAATGAGGCGCGTTCGCCGGCCCGCTCCAGCGCTGCGGGCCGCGCGCGTCGGAAAAGCGCACGCTGGCGAACGCAACCGGCCGGCCCCAGCCTCCGTGTTCGCGGCGATAGTCGTACCAGTCTCCCCGCCATACGGCGTGCCCCCGCCAATCGAAGTCATAGGTCAGCCAAGCGCCCATGGGATAAGGATCGCCCCAATAGAAATAGGAATCGGCAAAGACGCCGGGCGGCGGGCCGAAATAGACCACGTTGGGATCATAGCGCGGCACATAGATAACCTCGGGCTGGGCCGGCTCGATCTCGATAGCGCCGCTGTCCATCACGACCTGCTCCTGGGGACCGCTGCGAAGCGTTCCCGCCGCCTGCGCGCGGGCGCGCAAATCCTGGATCGCGTTCATGACCGGAACCGGTTCGCTGGCGAAGGCGCCGCCGACCTGCTGAGTCCACGTGATGTTTTCGTTCATCCAATTGACCACGTCCGGGTAGTGGGCGAGCCCCTTCACGCCATCGCTCCACGGCTGATTGGAGATCTGGCCGGGATCTCCATGTCCATTGAGAAATTGCGCCGCCGCCTGGATATCCGCCGGAACCGTGGCGCTGGGGAGAATCAGGGCGATCAAAGGGTCTGGATAGAGGGCGATCGGCGCGAGCAGCTGATCGAGCGGCGGCAGGCTGGCCACGCCGGCCGCGCCGGCCGCGGGGTTCGGCCCCTGGGCCGGAGCTGCCTGGGGGCCCGGAGGCTGGGCTGCGGCAACCGGAGGAGCCGAGGAAGCCGGCGGCGCCTGGCGGCGACACGCCGCTAGCAGCAACAATGCCGTGCAGAGGCCCAGACGATGGAGCGGGGAAGAGTTGCGGAAAGCGGAGGCGAAGAAGCGGAGGACCATCCTGTCACGGACAGCATCCCGGTCCCCTCGTGCCTAGGTTTATGCTAGCAGCGCGGCGCCGTCGCTGGTGCGGGCGTGCAGGATGCCGGGGTCCGTCCCGAAGCTTTTCGCGTACGCGTCCGCCACCGCCCGGGCCCGCGCGGCGTCGAAGTCCCCGTCGGTCAGAGCCATGACCGCGCCACCGAAACCGCCCCCGGTCAGCCGGGCTCCGTAAACGTGCGGCGCTCCGGCGAGAGCCTCGGCCAGGAAATCCAGTTCGGTCGTGCTGTTCTCAAACAGTGTGCGGGAGCTGTGATGGGAGGCCGTCAGCAGCCGCCCGACGCCGGCCAGATCGCCCGCGCGCAGCGCCGCCACCGTCGCCTCCACCCGGGCGATCTCCTCGACGATGTGCCGGGCCCGGCGAAACGCCAACGGCGACAATTTCGGCTCCGCCGCCGCCAGGGCCGCCGGAGTGACGTCGGCCAGGAGGGGAACGCCCAAAGCCCGGGCCGCCTCCACGCATTCGCGATGGCGGGCGGCATAAAGGCCGTCGACCAGGGCATGGCGGGTGTGCGTATTGAAGATCCAGAAATGCGCGCCGGCCGGCAGCGGCACCAGGCCGAAGCGCGGCCCACGGCAGTCGATGAAGACGAGGTGATCGGTCCGCCCAAAGGCCGAGACGCCCTGGTCGAGGATGCCGCACGGCACGCCGACAAAATCATTTTCCGCCTGCCGCGCCACCTTCACCAGCGTCTCGCGCGGAGTCGCTTCGCCCGCCGCCTCCAGGAACGCGAGGGCGGACGCCAGCTCGATGGCCGCGCTGCTGCTCAGCCCGGCCCCCACCGGCAGGTCGGACGCCGCCAGGTAATCGAAGCCTCCGGGCGGCCGCAGACCAAAAGCCGGGAGCGCGGCCAGGACGCCGAGCGGATAATTGATCCAGGCGTCCGGGCCCGATTGCTTCTCCAGGCGATCGGCCGGCAGCAGGACCGGCGGCTCCCGCCCGTCGCTCGCAAACCGCCGGACCCCGTCCGGGCGCCGCGCCAGTGCCACCGCCACCGAAAGATCGATCGAGGCTCCGAGGACGGTGCCGCCGTTGTAGTCGGTGTGATTGCCGATGAATTCGATCCGCCCGGGGGCCCGGGAGATGATTTCAGGAGCGCGGCCGTAGAGGGCGCGGAACTTCCCGGCGATCACAGCGCGCGCAGCTCGGAGCCGGGCTTGAACCGCACTGTCTTCACGGCCGGTATCTTCATGGGCTGCTGCGTATGCGGATTGAATCCGCGGCGCGCCGGCCGTACCGCCGCCGCAAAGCTGCCGAAGCCGACGATCTGCACCTCCCGGTCGCGGCGGAGGCCTCGCTTGACCGCGGCCAGCACGGCATCGACCGCCCGCTCGGCGGCGGCCTTGGACGTCGCCGCGCCCAGCCCCTTTCGCACGGCGTCCACCAGTTCGGCTTTGTTCATCGGGAAAGGAAGGGAAGCAGATTCGGCCGAAAGGGCATCGCGAGGCAATGCACCGCGGGATGGGCGGTCAAATGGAATTCACGTTCTGGCGTCTTCGCAGGCGGCGATCGCCGCTCCGTGGGCCGACAGCGATAACGGCGTCTCGGGGCGCAAACTTGAGACGGAAAGCAGCGCGAGACCGACAAAGCCGCTTTTCCCTTCGTCGGACACGGCCGAGCGGAGCTCTCCCACCATGGTCTCTCCCTGCCAGAGGGCCGCCGGCACGGCGGGCGCCGGCCCGCGGCCCGACACGCGGCGGAGTCGGCGGCGGATCCGGCCCTTCGACTTCAACCGCGCCATCACCTCCTGGCCGAGATAACAACCCTTGGTGTACGAGATCGCATCCGCGTCGAGGCCGCCCTCGTTGGGCAGGTCGCGCGGCCCGATGTCCGCGGGCACGGATGGAATGCCCGCGAGGATGCGCCGGCGCTCGAGTTCGACGGTTTCCAGTTCCCGCGCGCCCGCGAGTTCGGCTGACACTCCCGCGGCGGCGGACGAGGGAAAGATCCACTCCCAATTCTCCTCGCTCGACCGGCGGCCCCGAAATGCGATTCCCGCCCTTGGCACGCCAGCCAGCCACCCGCCGGTGCCCTCCCCGAGCAGCGCCACCCCGCTCCATTCGGAGCTCGCATCCTCGACGATCACGTCATCAGCGATTATATAGTCTTCCAGCCGCCGGCGAATTTCGGCGCCCGGCGAGGCCACGCTGCCAACCCAAAACTCCTCGGCGCCCGGTCCTTTTCCTATAAAACTGTCAGCCAAGACTTTGCCCTTCTGATCGAGCCATAAGCCGTACACCGCCGAGCCGGCTGCGGCCAAGCGCAAGTCGTTGGTAAACTGTCCCTGCAGGAACCCCGCGGCATCCGCTCCGGTCACCCGCAGCCAGGCGGCTGGGCGATAACCGTAAAATGCGGCCGAAATTGGAAAAATCATGTGTAATTAAACTATTAATTATGTGTTAGTTGTAAAATTTATGTGATTTTAAAACAGATTTATTTGACGATGGCTCGGAAGGGGCTACATCTAAACCCATCAACTTTCACTTCTCCCGCCTAGCGGGAGTTTTGGGGTAACTAAGAAAGCAAAGGCGGCCCGCTTAGGGGTAAGCGGGCCGCCACTTTTTTTGCCCCGCGACAAAGCCCCAAATTTGGGCAACCCCGCGCTGCCCTGCGAGGATTGCCTTCGGATGCGGGACCGTTTCAAGCTGACAGGTTCATGCAGAAAACTTCGGATATCAACGTCGTCGAGACGCGCGTGCTGCCCTCGCCCGCCGAGCTTCTCCTGGAGCTGCCGAAGCAGGAGACCCAGGCGGCGTTCGTCGCCCGGACGCGGGAGGAGATTCGCAGCATCATTTTCACCAACGATCGGCGCTTCCTCCTGATCGCCGGCCCCTGTTCGATCCATGACCTCGAGGCCGGACGCGAGTATGCCGGGCGCGTGGCCGCGCTGGCCCGCGAGGTCGCCGACCGGGTCATGATCGTGATGCGCGTTTATTTCGAGAAGCCGCGGACGACGGTCGGCTGGAAAGGCCTGATCATGGACCCGCACCTCGACGGCTCCCACGATATCGCGGCCGGGCTGCGTCTCGCCCGCTCTTTCCTGCGCGATGTCCTCGACCTCGGGCTTCCGACGGCCACGGAATTCCTCGATCCGATCACGCCCCAGTACATCGCCGATCTCGTGTGCTGGTCGGCGATCGGCGCGCGCACCGCGGAGTCGCAGACGCACCGCCAGATGGCCTCGGGCCTCTCGATGCCGATCGGTTTCAAGAACGGCACGGACGGCTCCATCCAGACCGCGATCAACGCCATCCGGGCGGCGGGGCAGCCCCACACCTTCCTCGGCGTCAACCTCGACGGCGCCGCTTCGGCCGTCGTGACCCGGGGCAACCCGAATTGCCACGTCGTCCTGCGCGGCGGCTCGGGCGGTCCCAACTACTCGACCGCCCACCTCGCGCAGGCCGAACAGCTCCTGGCCAAGGCCGGTTTGCCCAAGGCGATCCTGGTCGACTGCTCCCACGACAACTCCGCCAAACAGCCCGAGCGGCAGCCCGAGATCATGCGGGCGCTGCTGGCGCAAATGGGCGCCGGCAACGCCTCCATCATGGGCGCCATGCTCGAGAGCAACCTTTTCGCCGGCAGCCAGCCCTTTCCCCAGCCGCGCGAGCGGCTCCGGTACGGCGTGTCGATCACCGATGCCTGCATCGACTGGCCGACCACCGAGTCGCTCGTCCGCGAAATCCACACCGCCCTTTCCCCCCGTTTCAGCATCCGCTAATCCTATGAAATCACCCATCCGCGTCGCCGTCACCGGCGCAGCCGGCCAGATCGGCTATTCCCTCCTGTTCCGCATCGCCTCGGGCTCCATGTTCGGGCCCGACCAGCCCGTGATCCTCCACCTGATCGAGATCGAGCCCGCGCTGCCCGCCCTGGGCGGGGTGGTGATGGAGCTGCAGGACTGCGCCTTCCCCCTGCTGCAGGGCATCGTGCCGACCGCATCGCTCGAGGAGGGTTTCCGGGGCGTGAACTGGGCCCTCCTCGTCGGCTCGGTCCCGCGCAAGGCCGGCATGGAGCGCAAGGACCTGCTCGGGATCAACGGGAAGATCTTCACCGGCCAGGGTCAGGCGATCGCGCGCCACGCCGCGGCGGACGTCCGCATCCTCGTGGTCGGAAACCCCTGCAACACCAACTGCCTGATCGCGATGAACAATGCCCGGGCGGTGCCGGCCGACCGCTGGTTTGCGATGACGATGCTCGACCAGAACCGCGCCGCCACCCAGCTCGCGCTCAAGGCCGGGGCCGACATCACCGCCGTCTCCCACCTCGCGATCTGGGGCAACCACAGCTCCACCATGTATCCGGATTTCTACAACGCGAAGATCGGCGGCCGGCCCGCGCCCGAGGTCGTCGGGAGCGAGGCCTGGTTCAAGGACATCTTCCTCCCCACGATCCAGCAGCGCGGCGCCGCCATCATCAAGGCCCGGGGCGTGAGCTCCGCCGCCTCCGCCGCCAACGCGGTCGTCGACACCGTGCGGGCCCTCACGAGCCCCACCGCGCCGGGCGGCTGGTTCAGCGTGGCGGTCTGCACCGACGGCGCCTACGGCATCGAAAAGGGCCTGATCTATTCCTACCCCATCCGCAGCGACGGCTCCCGCTGGCAGATCGTCCCCGGGGTGCCGCTCAACGATTTCAGCCGGGCGAAGATCACCGCGACCGAGAACGAGCTGAAGGAGGAGAAGTCCCTCGTCGCCGAGCTGATTCCCTCCGGCTCGGCTTGATCAATTCGCCCTTTGGGCGTTTCCTTTCCGCTTACGGATCCCGCCAACGATAAAATGGAAGAGCTGGCCGCCGTCGGCCGACTGCCCGCGCCGGGCGACAACGTCGCCATCGCCGTCCGCCGCCTCGAGGCCGGCGCGGTCGTGCGCATCGGCGGCGCGCCGCGGCGCCTCGAGCACACCGTCCTCGAGGGCCACCGCTTTGCGGTGCAGCCCATCGTCCCCGGCGAGGCGCTGCTTTCCTGGGGCCAGCCGTTCGGCCTCGCGCTGCGGCCGATCGCTCCGGGGGACTATGTCTGCAATCAGTCGATGCTGGATGGCCTGGCCGTCCGTCAGCTCGGCATCCGCCTGCCCGCCCAACCCAACTTCGAGGATCAGATCATTCCCTTCCGCCTCGACGAGGACGCGTTTCGGCCGGGCGAGCCGGTGGCCCCAGCCGCGAGTCCGCGCACCTTTCTGGGCTATCCCCGTCCGGGCCGGCGGGGGATCGGGACCCGCAATTGCATCGTCATTCTCGGGACCACCTCCCGGACGGCCAGCTTCGCCCGGCAGCTCGCCGCCCGGCTGCGTCCGCTCGCGCGGGTCTCCGGGTGCGATGGCATCGTGGCCGTCGCGCACACCGAAGGCGGCGGTCCGGGCGAGCCCAACAACAGCCTCGAGATCCTGCGGGCCCTGGCGGGCTTCATGGTGCATCCGAACGTCGGGGCCGTGTTGGCGGTCGATTACGGCGTCGAGCCGGTGAGCAACCGGCGGCTGCGCGAGTTCATGCGCGAGGGCGGCTACCCGCTCGCGGACGTGCCCCATCGCTTCCTCTCCATCACCACCGGCCTCGCGGCGGCCCTCGCCGAGGGCGAGACGATCGTGCGGGGGTGGCTCCCGGAGGTCGCGGCGCAGCGCCGCGTGGCCTCGCCCGTGGCGGGCCTGCGGGTGGCACTGCAGTGCGGCGGCTCGGACGCCTTCTCCGGCGTGTCGGGAAACCCGCTCGCCGGCGCGGTGGTGCACGAGGTCATCCGCCACGGCGGCGCCGCCAATCTTTGCGAGACCGACGAACTCGTCGGCGCGGAGGGCTACGTGCTCCAGAATGTCCGCGATCTGCCCACCGCCCGCCGCCTCCTCGCGATCATCGAGGACTTCAAGCGCCGCCTGACCTGGCACGGCGTGACCCCGGAGAGCAATCCATCCGCCGGCAACAAGCTGCGGGGCCTCTACAATATCGTCCTCAAGTCCCTCGGCGCGACTCACAAGAAGGATCCGCGGACCCGGATCGAGGCCGTCATCGACTACGCCCAGCCGATGAGCGCGCCGGGATTTTACTTCATGAACAGTCCGGGGAACGACCTGGAAGGCATCGCCGGCCAGGTGGCGGCGGGCTGCAATCTCATCGTTTTCGTGACCGGAAACGGCTCGATCACAAACTTCCCCTTCGTCCCGACGCTCAAGATCACCACGACGACCCGGCGCCACGAGCTGCTCTCCCGCGAGATGGACGTGAATGCCGGCCGCTACCTCGATGGCGTCCCGATGGAGGAGCTCGCCGACGAGACCTTCGAGCTCGTGCTGGCGACGGCCTCGGGTCGACTGGCCCAGGGCGAAAAGGCCGGCCATGCCCAGGTCTCGCTCTGGCGCAACTGGCGGCAGACCGACGGCAGCCATCTGGCGGAGCTGCGCGCGCGCGTGGCTCCCGACGGGCGGCCGCTGCTCCTGGCTCCCGCCCCGGACGGCTCCGCCGCCGCCCCGCCGCTTTCCGCCTTTCGCCTCTCCCACGGATGGGCCACCGAGCGGGTCGGCCTGGTGCTGCCCACCAGCCTGTGCTCGGCCCAAATCGCCGTCCTGGCGGCCGAGCGCCTGCAGGCCCGGGAGATCGGCCGCGAGGCGGGGATTTCCCGCTTCGTGGCCCTGGCCCACACGGAGGGCTGCGGCTTCGGCGGCGAGACGATGTATGGCGTCCTGCATCGCTCCTATCGGGGCTATGCCACGCATCCGAACGTCGCCGCCGCGCTGCTGCTCGAGCATGGATGCGAGAAGATCCCCAACGACGCGATGCGGCGCCAGTTCGAGAAAGCCGGGGTGCCGCTCGACCGTTTCGGCTGGGCCAGCGTGCAGCTCGACGGGGGGATCGACAAGGCGCTCGCCCGCATCGAGGACTGGTTCGCCGAAAGATTTGCCGCGGCGCCCCCGCCCACGGAGGCGGCGGCCGATCTCGGGGCCCTGAGCCTGGGCCTGCTCACGACCGCGCCGACGTCGCCGGCGACGGCCGCGGCCCTGGCCCTCATCACCCGGATGGTGGTCGAGGGCGGCGGCTCGGTGCTGCTGGCCGAGTCCGATCCGCTCCTGGCCCAGCCGGAGTATCGCCGGGCGGTCCTCGGATCCGCGGCGCCGCATGCCACGCTGGCGTATAGTGAGCCGCTCTTGCTGCCGGGGTTGCACGTCGTCGCAACCGAGACCGACCATTGGGTCGAAAATCTCACCGGTCTTGGAGCCTGCGGCGCCCACCTCTTCCTCGCGGTGGTGGACGAGCATTCCCGCCAGGGCCATCCCCTGCTGCCCCTGGTGCAGGTGGCCGCGCCCGATCAGCGCGGCCGGATCGCCGCCGAGGACATCGACGGATTCCTGACGGGCGAGTCCCGGACCGATGCCGCCTTCCTGGCGGGGCTGGTCGCGGACGTCGCCTCGCGCCGCCTCGCGACCAGGGCCATGGCCGGAAAATTCACCGACTTTCAGCTCGGCCGCGGCCTGTTGGGCGTATCGACCTGACCGGCGATCAGCGGACCTGGCGGACCCGGATCGAGTACTTCTTCATCTGCGGATTCGGGGCGACGAAGCGCACCGCTTCCGTCGAATCCACCGGCAGGTTTATGATCCGCCAAGGCGTCAGCTCGCCGGTCGAATTCCCCTGGTCGCCCTGGAAGACGCATTGCACTTCGACCACGACAAACGCCTTGATGCGATTCTTGATGTCGGCCACGACCTCGAGCCGGCCGTCGGCCAGCGTCCGCTCCTGCAGACCCGTGCAGCTCACCCACATCTGACTCGCAGCATCCAACGGCACGAATTTATCGGTGTTCGCCACGGAAAACTTGGTGGAATCCTGCGGCGCCAACCCCCGCGGCGGCGCAACGCAGCCCGCCATGGCGACCAGCCCGAGGGCGGCGACAAGTAGGGGAAAGTTCTGCTTGATGGTCATGGTGAGGATGAGACTGCGGGGCGGTGAAGAAGTTCGCTCAAAATAACCGCCGCAGCCAGCTTTTCCAGTTACCCGTCTGGCAGGTTGTTATGAAAATCCTCGGGAGGAAAGCTTCGATTCTCCCGATCGGGGGCGGGACCGGTATTCCATTGTCAGAAACTGCAATTGGGCCATGGAATGATCCACCCCGCATGACCAGCCCCGCCCCAATCGCGACGACGGCGGCCAAACCGTCTCGCCCCTGGCGGATAGGCCTGACCGGATCGTTGGCCGCCGGGTTGGTCCTGGCGGCGTTCTGGCTCTTCCTGCTCGCCAGCGTCCGCCACGAGAGTCTCACGAGCGACGAGATTGCGCATGCCGTGGCGGGGTACACGTATTGGCGGTTCGACGACTACCGCCTCGATCCGGAAAATGGGAACCTGCCGCAACGGGTGATGGGCTTGGCCCTTTGGCTGGGTCCGGGGCATTTCCCCTCGCTCGATTCCGAGGGTTGGCGGAACTCCAACGAATGGAGGGTCGGCGATGCCTGGTTTCACCAATCGGGCAACGACGTCGGCGCGATGCTGCTCCGCGGCCGCGCCGCCATGGCGCTGGTCGCGGCGGCTCTGGGCGCGCTGGTCTGGATGTGGGCGCGGCAGCTCTTTGGCCCGTGCGGCGGCATGCTGTCCCTGTTGCTGTATGTGCTGAGCCCGACCGTGCTGGCCAACGGAGCCCTCATGACATCCGACACCTGCGCGGCGCTGTTTTTTTTGGCGGCGACCTGGAGTCTCTGGCGTGTGCTGCAGCGCCTCACGCTTTCCCGAGTGCTGGCCGGTGGCCTGTGCCTGGGAGGGTTGTTCATCTCGAAGATGTCCGCTCCCCTGATCGCCCCGATCGCGCTGGCGCTGCTGGCCGCGCGGCTGATCGACGGCCGGCCCCTGGCGGTCGGCTCGCGGATCATCACCGGACGCGGCCGCCAGGCGCTGGCCCTCGCCGCGGCCGGAGCGGCCCAGCTCGCCCTCGCCTGGATCGTGCTCTGGGCCGCCTACGGCTTTCGCTACGCGGCCTTCACGCCGAAGGGCGGACCGGGTCGATTTGTCGAGCGCTGGGAGGTCATCCTGAACCGGCCCGATCCGCTCAGCCAGCTGAACCGCCTGGATCTCGATGACGGCCAGCGTTCCCGGGCGATGCGGATCCTGCAGGCTCGGAACGTCCCGGTGGACGTATGGAGGCCGGAGAGGGAGGAGGCGCTCGACGCCATCCGCCAGGCCGTCCTGACACCGGCGCAGCGGCGCCAGCTCGCGGCGTTGCTCGCCGCGCCCCCCACCGCGGCATCCGACCGCCTCGTGAATTTTCTCCGCCGGCGCCGGTGGCTGCCCGAGGCCTACCTCTACGGCGAGGTCTATGCCCTGAAATACGCGCATGCGCGCGCCTCCTTTCTCAATGGCGCCTACAGCCTGACCGGGTGGCGGTGGTTTTTTCCCTACACCTTCCTCGTGAAGACGCCCCTGACCACCCTCGCGCTCTGCGGCCTGGCGCTGGCGGCGGCGCTGCGCCGGCGCCCGGGCTGGGCGGCTTTCTACGACACGGCCCCGCTCTGGGCGCTCTTCGCCATCTACTGGGCGGCGGTGCTGGCCAGCCACCTCAACATCGGGCATCGGCACATCCTCGCGATTTACCCGCCGCTTTTCGTGCTCAGCGGCGCGGCGGCGTACGGTCTCGATGATCGTGGCAAAGCGAGCCGCCGCTGGGCGCTCGCCCTGGGCTGCCTGCTGGCCGCCCTGGCAGGCGAGGTCTTCTATCGCTATCCAAACTACCTCGCCTACTTCAACGTCATCGCCGGCGGGCCCCCGCAGGCCTACCGCCATCTGGTGGACAGCTCCCTCGACTGGGGGCAGGACCTGCCCGGAGTGAAGTCCTACCTCGCCCGGCATCCGGAGACCGGACCGGTCTACCTTTCCTACTTCGGGACGGCGAGCCCCAGCTATTATGCGATTCCGGCCCGGCGCCTCTATTCCTTTCCCGGCACCGACGTCCCCCGGCCCGTGCGGATCCTGAATCCTCCCGTCGGCCAGGCCGATGCGGCCGTCGCCGGGGCCTTGCGCGAGGAGCCCTCCTACGTCGTCATCGCGCGCGCCCCGGTCGCGCAAGACCGCGAGCCGGTGCTGCTCCTGAAAAGCGGTGCCTCCCTCCGGCTGGGCGCGGGGACGTATTTCATCAGCGCCTCCATGCTCCAGCCCCTGCTGTATGACCTCAACGGTCCCGTCGGTCCCTGGAATGCCCGCTACGAGGCGATCTATCAAAAGCTCCACGCCGCGGTCAAACCCCTGCTCAGCGACGACGCGCGGACGCGGAGGTCCGGGCTGACCGAGCGCACGCCCGCGGACTGGGACGCACTGCTGACCCGCTTTGAGATGTTCCAATTTGCGCGGCTCACCGCCTACCTGCGCCGGCGCACACCCGACGACACCGTCAACTATTCGATCCTGGTCTATCGCCTCGGCGAGGCCGACCTCGCGCAGGCTCTCGCCGGCCCCCCTCCCGAACTCGGGCTGGATTTGCTGCAAGGCATGCCCTTGGCTCCACGCGAGTGATCGCAACCCCAATGCCGGAGATGCCCAGGCCAGACGCCGGACCCGTGGTCTCGCTCTCGGTCGTGATCCCCTTCTTCAACGAGGCGGACGGCGCCTTCGCCGTGGTGGACGAACTCGGCCGCGACCTCACGCAGCTCGGCCTCCGCTGGGAAGCCCTGCTCATCGACGATGGCAGCACCGATCTGACGGCCGCGGAGCTCGAGCGGGCGCGGGCCCTCTGGCCGCAGTGCCGCGTTTTTTCCCTGCCGAGAAACCGCGGCCAGGGCGCCGCGCTGCTGCATGGCATCGAGCGGGCCCGGGCGCCGCTGATCGGGATGATGGACGGCGACGGCCAAAATGTGCCGGCGGACTTTGGTGCGCTCCTCGCGCTGCTGGACGAGGCCGACCTGGCCGTCGGCGTGCGCACGCCCCGGAACGACTCCCTCCTCCGGCGCCTCCTGTCCCGGCTGGCCAACGCCGTGCGGGGCCGTCTGCTGCGCGACGGCGTGACCGACGCGGGCTGCGCGCACAAGGTCTTCCGCCGGGAGGTCGCCGCGAGCTTCCTGCCAGTTGACATGCTCAATCCGTTCATGCCGGCCTTCGCCGTCGCGGCCGGATTCCGCGTCGCGGAGCGGCCGGTGCGCCACCGCCCCCGCAGAGGGGGAAAGGCCCATTACACTCTGCGCCGGATGCTCTGGCGCCCCTGTCTGGATCTGCTGGCGATCGGCTGGATCCTGCGGCGGCGCATCCCGACGGCTTCGGACGCTACGTAAATCGCCCGTCCTAGAATTTGTAGGCGAGGCCGATCGCGATGACCGGGTAGACGTCGAACCAGCTCACCTTGCTCTGGTCCGCCTGGCGCTCGAGCTCCAGATTGTTGCGGAAGCTCGGATCGCCCGACAGGCTGCCGCCGGTGGAACTGAGGCTGAGCTTGGGTGCGCCGGTGAAGAGACCGCCGACTTCGCCGTAAAACGTCCAGTTCGCGGAGGAGCTTACCGGATTGCCCCAGCCCAGGCCCGCATAGGGCGCGATTTCACGGCCCAGCTTCGCTTCGCCGCTGACCGTTCCCGCCTGGGAAGTCGTATAGGCCGTGCCATTGAAATTGTAATAGCCGTTGGTCGATCGCGCGTTGACGGTGATCTTGCTCGTGTTCTCATAGCCGCCCGCGGTGAAGAAAAAGCCATCCTCCCAGGGATACCAGTTGGCGAGCAGTCCCGCGGTTTCCAGTCTCAAATCCTCGTGATAGGGCACGTTCGAGAGCGACGAATCGTGGGTATAATCGAAATAGTTGGCGTTGATCCGGAAGCTCAAATCGTCGGGAATGACCGAGGTGGTGAAGTCCAGGCCCGGACCCAGGGTGCTGATCCGGAAGCCGCCGCTCACATCGGCGAGGGCGGGGATGGCGGAGAGGGCGGAGATCAGCAGGGCCAGAGGAAGAGATTTCGGCATGCGCATGATAGGGAGAAGTGGAGACATTTAGGGCCGGAAATGGTGCCCTGCCAATCATGATTTGCGGCGGAAGATTCCACTTGGCGACCCTGCCGCACCGGGGCAGTTTCGGACGCATGAGCCGATCGCCCCTTCTGCTTGGCTTGACCTTCGCCGTCGTTCTCCTCCCCGCCGCACGGGCGGCCGATCCGGTGGAGATCCCCGTCTGGAGCGGGGTCGCCCCCGGGTCCGAGGGCGTCACCGCGAAAGAAACCGTCCAACAGCGGGGAAAAGACGGCGTCATGGACAGGGCCTTGCGCCAGATCAGCGAGCCCACTCTCACCGTCTACCTGCCGGAAAAGAGCCACGCGACCGGCATCGCGCTGGTGATCGCACCCGGCGGCGGCTACGAGCACGTCACGATCGACAATGAGGGCCATAACATCGCCCGCCGGTTCGTCGCCCAGGGCATCGCCGGCCTGGTGCTAAAATACCGCCTGCCGCGGCCGCCCTTTACGAAGGACACCTCCCTGTCCGACGCGTTGCAGGCGATCAAGGTGGCCCGGGCGCACGCCCGGGAATGGGGAATCGATCCGGCCAAAGTAGGCATGATGGGGTTTTCGGCCGGCGGCAATCTCGCGGCGCTCGCAGGCACAAAGCCGGCGAAGGAGGATCGGCCCTCGTTCCTCGCCCTCATCTACCCGGTGGTCGAGAAGGATTTCGCCCCGGTGCCCGCGGACGTTCCGCCCACGTTCATCATCCAGGCCATCGACACCTCGATCGGCCCGGACAACAGCGTCCGCTTCTATCAATGGGTGGTCGACCGCAAGGTCCCCGTGGAGCTGCATCTTTTCACCAAGGGCGGGCACGGCTTCGGTCTCGGGAAGCCCGGGTCATCCGCGGCGGAGTGGCCGCAGCTTTTCGTCAAATGGCTGGCGGAGACCAAGTTCATCCCCAGCCCGCAGCCGGCCGAGGCGGTCAGCGACCCCGCGAAGTTCTAGCCGAAACCCGGCTTTCGGTCCGCACGAATTCCCGACCCGTGCCCGCGGGACGCGGCACCTCGAAGAGCCGGCGACCGGGCTCGGGCCGCTGGTTGAAACGTCCCGCCCGGGCGACGCCGTAGGAGAAGCCCGCGACGGGCAGATAATCCACCACGGGATAATCGGCCGCAATCTGCGCGTAAGGGACGGCCGCTTCCGTCACGTCGGCATAGTCCGGCGCGGCCGGCAGCGCGCTCGCGAAGACAGGGCCGGCCGGGGCGGCGAGGAGTGCGTCCTGGTCGGCTATCGCCTCAAGTTCGCGCAACTTCGCGTCGGACGCGGGACCCAGCAGCGCCGCGATGGCGCGATCCAAGTCGGCGATCGCGAACGTCGTCGCCCGCCTCATTTCCGGGGTGCCATCGGCGATCCCTTCCTGCTCGGCCACATCCACGGCGTCAAAGATCGCCTGCGCGCGCTCGACCAGGAGATCCTTCAGCTGGGCCATGCGCCCGGCGGGCAGGTTGGCGCGCGCCAAAAAACCGTTATAGCCGCTCAGCATCAGCCGCCGCTCATCGTCCCGCCAAAACGCACTGTCCTCCGTTGGGCCGCGCAGCTGATTCCGCCCGCCGGTTCGCACCCGCGCCGCTTCCGCGCTCGCCAGCAATCCGCTGAGATCGGCGACGCGCTGCTGGCTCTCCGCGAGCGAAGCCTCCTGCCGGACGAACTGTCCGCGCAGGCGGACGAGCTGCCACTGCTGCAGGATCATGCCGCAAACCAAAGCCGCCAGCAGAGCCACGAGCCATGCAATGGGCGAGCGCATGGGGTAAGGATGGTCCCGATTTCCCTGCCGGTCAAGCGGCCGCGCTTTCAAGGCGCCGCCAGGTCGCCGGCCAGCGGGCAATCCTTCAGCTGCCGGATGCCCGCGACCACGGATTCGGCATTCAGGCGCGCGCCGGCCTTGGTGGTATGCTGGTAGCCATCCACATAAATCTTGGTCTTTTGCGCCTCGCCGAGGGCGTCGAAGCGGTCGGCGCAAATCGAGTTGAGGTCGATGAAGAGGGCGCCGCTGGCTTGGGCGGACACGGCGGCCCACTGCGCGTATCCGTCAAAACCGCGCACGATCTTGCCTCCGACCCACTTGTCGCGGGGGACCGGCGAACAGATGATCACGGTCGCGCCCTTGGCTTTGCCGTCCTTGACGTACTGGCGCAGATACCAGCCGTAGGTGTGGATGACCTTCTTCTTGTCGAGGCCGATCTGGACCGATTCGTCGCCGGCCGCGTTGATCGTGGTGCGGTCGGGATAGTTCGCGGAATTCGCGCTGTCGTTATGGGCAAACTGGACGATGACGAAGTCACCCGGTTGCAGGCGCTCGAGGACCTGGGCCCAGGCGCCCTCCTCGATATAGCCGCGGCTGCTGCGGCCGCCGCGCCCCTCGTTATAGACGTGAATCTTCGCCGGATCGAAAAGCGCTCCGATTTCCGAACCCCAACCCCACGGCCCCCGCTCGCCCGTGCCGGTGCCCGTTTTCATGATCGAGTCGCCGACGAGGAATAGGGCCGGATGGAGCGTGGGCTCCTTGGCCACGGGGGCGCCGGGCGCCGGATCCTGGGCTCGGGCGAGGGTCGCCAGCATGAGGGCCAGCAGGGGGACAAGCGCGCGGGGATGGGATTTCATGGTGTTAGAGTAGAGACGGTTGGGAGAGGCGGGGGATGCGCACGAACGCACTGCGATTCAGGCCTGCGCCTTCCACCGCACGTACATCTCCTCCACCCTCGCCCTCGCCCAGGGCGTTTTGCGAAGGAAGGTGAGGCTGGACTTGATGCTCGGATCAAAGAGGAAGCAGCGGACGGGCACCCTTTCCCCCATGGCTTCCCAGCCGTAATGTGCGGCCAGCTCGGTGACCACGCGCTCGAGCGTGACGCCGTGCAGCGGGTCGTTGGACTTGGGCTCGGGCACGTCCGCAGCCTGGGCCTGCCGGGGAGCCGGCACAATCCAATCATCTCACCTCAGGGCTTGTGAAGGCCCCGACCGGCCTACCATGCTCGATCCATGCGTCCCTGGTTCCTGCTTCTGCTTCTCGCGGCGGGAATCTCGACTGCGGCGGCCGCGACGGCCCCCGATTCCGATCTCACCTTCGTCCTGATCCTCACCCGGCACGGAGTCCGGTCGCCGTTGCTCAAGAACGAGGAGATGGCGCGATTCGCCGCGGAGCCCTGGCCGGAATGGGAAGTGCCCGCGTCGATCCTGACCCCCCATGGGCGGCAGGTCATGGTCCTCATGGGCGCCTACTATCGGGCGGCCTATGCGGCCGAGGGTCTGCTGAGCGGGGACCCGGCCCGGGATGCGGCGAAGATATTTTTCCGGGCAGACGCCAACCAGCGCACGATCGTGTCGGCCCAGGCCCTGGGGGAAGGGCTGCTGCCGGGAGAGGCCGTCACGGTGCACGCGTTGCCCTTTACGCACGAGCATACCGGCGATCCGCTGCTGGACCCCGACACTCCCTTGGAACACTCGGACGGCGCCCTGCGGACGGCATCGATGCTGGGACGGATCGGGGGGGATCCCCGCCTCCTGATCCAGGAAAATCGGCCGGCATTGGAAACACTTGAACGGGTCCTGTTGGGAGATGCCGGCGTTCCTTTGCCGGGAAAGTCCTCCCTGCTCGATTTGCCGCCCCTGACGCTTTGGCCGACCGCTCAACGGCTGGTCGATGCCATGGTCATGGAGTATTCGGACGGGAAGCCCTCCGCCGAGGTGGGCTGGGGACGCCTGCGTCCGGCCGACTTGCCGCAACTCATGGCCCTCAGCGCCCTGAATTTCGATCTCAGCTGGCGGACGCCCTACCGCGCCCAGGCTTCCGCGTCGAATCTGGCCGATCACCTGTTGGCGACGCTGGAGCAAGCCGCCGCGGGCAAGGCCGTCGACGGAGCGCTCGGCGCTCCCGGCCAGCGCATGGTCGTCGTCGTGGGGCACGACAGCAATATCGTCCCCTTGGGCGGCCTCCTCGGCCTCGAGTGGCGCATTCCGGATGCGCCTCCCAATCCCTACCTGCCCGGCGGAGCGATGATCTTCGAATTGCGCCGCCGGCGCAGCGACGGGCAGTTCCTCGTCCGGACGCGCTACGTGAGCCCGACCCTGCGGCAGACCCGCGACGGCGCCCCGTTCACTCCCGAGCATCCCCCGGCCTCGGCTGCCATCTTCGTGCCCGACTGCGGCACGGCGGATCCCGGGTACGACGCTCCGCTGGAGCTCTTTGCCGCCCATGTCCGGGCCGCGATCGATCCCAAGCTGATCAATCCCGAGCCAGCCGCGGTCCGGTGACCTCAGGGCAGATCGACCCGCCGTCCCTCCTCGGCCGAGACATAGGCGGCGTAGATCACGTTGACGCACGCGACCGCCAGATCGATGCCCGCGAATGGCTCCCGGTCCTCGCCGATCGCGCCGACAAAGTCATCGATCTCCTGGGCAAAGCCCCGGAACCAGTCCTCGTCGCAGCTCGGGCGGTTCCAACCGGCTTTGGTCTCGAGTTTTTCAGTGAAGTATTCCTCCCGGAAGACCGCGGGGTCGGGCGCATAGGTCTCGATCGCGTCATTGCCCGTCATGTTCGCCTTGATCACCCCATCGGTCATGAAGGCGCTCACGCGCGTATTCAGCCCCCCGAGCCCGGTATCGTTGACCACGATGGTCGCCCGCGTCCCGTCCTCGAAGCGGATGACGAGATTGGCCCAGTTCTCCACGTCGAGCGGGTTGGCGCTGATCCACTGGTTCGCCCCGGCCTCCGCCGCCCGCTGCGCCGCCGGGCTGTGCATCAGGTCCGCGGTGTCCGCCAGGACCGAAACCGGACGAATCCCCTGGCCCCGGCGCTGCTGGCCCTCCCACTGCTTGAGATGGAGGCAAGCGCCGACGGAGTGCACGCCCATGCGGAGCAGCGCCCCGCCACCGGTCGTCTTCCATTCCCGCGAATAGACCGAGTTGGACCCCGAGTGATTTTCCTCCGCGCGCAGTTCGAGGACGGAGCCCTTGGCGGCGGCGATCAGCTTCCGCATCTTGGCAATGGGCGGGGCGTAGACCCAATTCTCGGCATAACAGAAGCGCACCCCCTTCCGCCGCACGGCCGCGCGGACGGCCTCGGCGTTCCGGAGGGCGCCCGCCCACATCCGCGCCCGCGGCACGTGGATCCCGATCGGCTCCCGGTCGCCCGGGGCGCCAAAATAGCCCGTCAGGGGCTTTTCCATGATGATATGCTTGCCGGCTTCCGCGGCGCGGATCGCGAACTCGTGGTGCAGGGCCGGCGGCAGGCAGATGTCGACCGCGGCGATATCGTCCCGCGCGAGGAGCGCGTCAAAGTCCTGCGTGACGAAGGGAATCTTCGCCTCGCGGGCGAGCGCCTCGCCCGTCTCCCTCGTCCGCGAACAGATTCCCCTCACCTCCACCCGGCCCTCCGCCAGGGCGGCATAATTGGCCAAGTGCATCCGGGCCCCGTAGCGGGCGCCCACCAGGCCGATCCCAAGTGTCTTCATATTCAACGGACCACCATGGATGGGCACCTCCGGCGGTCAATCCGTCCGGCAAGAGACTGCGGATCGGTTGGCCTGACACACGGGTTCCGGCCGACGTTGCGGAGGATCCGCCCCGCGAATCGTGCTGACTCCCGGGGCAGATGGAATTATGCCAGCCCAACCCCCACCCGACCGGCATGATCGCGACCCGCCTCCTCACCAAGTCCTTCCGCGACAAACAGCGGGGCGAGATCCGGGCGGTCGACGGCGTCACGCTCGAGGTCCGGCCCGGCGAGATCTACGGCCTGCTGGGCGCCAACGGCGCCGGCAAGACCACCGTCATGCGGCTCCTGGCGACCCTGATCAAGCCGACGGGCGGCTCGGCCGTCGTCGCCGGACACGATGTCGTGCGTGCGTCGGCGGCCGTCCGGGCCCACGTCGGCTTTCTCGCCGCCAGCACGGCCCTGTACGGCCGGCTGACCGCCCGCGAGGTCATCACCTATTTCGGCGAACTGAACGGCCTCAGCCGCGCCGAGGCCGGGATCCGCCTGGAGCGCCTGGCGGCCGAATTGGACATGCATGAGTTCCTCGACCGCCGCTGCGAGGGCCTCTCCACCGGCATGAAGCAGAAGACCTCGATCGCGCGC
>Ga0302325_10003960_pt1 | contig 34523 bp, 31 predicted proteins | sample Palsa_T0_2_FD_201948 | JGI IMG/M metagenome (GOLD analysis project Ga0302325, IMG submission 201948) | Peat permafrost microbial communities from Stordalen Mire near Abisko, Sweden - Palsa_T0_2 | ecosystem: Environmental > Terrestrial > Soil > Palsa > Peat permafrost | place: Sweden: Abisko...
CAAAACGGATGCCCGGGCGCTGATCGAAGCGGAGTATGACAATCAGGAGTCGATTCTCATCAAGGACCCACGCATCTGTATCCTCACACCGCTCTGGCATCGTGCGCTGATTGCGGCCGGTTATCGGCCCGTGTACGTGGTTACTGTCCGTAACCCGCTCGAGATCGCCCAGTCGCTGCGGGCGCGCGATGACATGACCGTCAGCGAAGGATTGCGTCTATGGTTAGCATACATGAGCCAGGTCGAGGAATTTGTGGCGTCATGCGATGGAGTCATACACGTGCGTTTCACCGACCTCCTCCATGACTGGCGGAGCGTGGTGGGAAGGATCGCGGATCGGCTCGACGTGCCGCTCGATGCGGGCGGCCGGGCGGAGGAGGTAGATCGCTTCTTGGAGGGGGGCATGCGCAGGCAAGTCGTAGCCGACGAAGCGCTCGACATGAGCGCGCACCCGTCAATCTCTGAGATCCGCGCGCTGTATCGGAGGTCCCTGCTTCGGTGCGATCAGGACGCGGGCATCGGGCAATTGTCGCAGCGTGCGACGGGCCAACGGATTACCATCCCGGCCGACTGTAACGCATCTGCGGCGACCGTGAGCTTCGTACTTTGCATCGAGGGGAATGCTATCCGTGAGCAGGCTCTCTTGCTGTGCGAAAGCATTCGTCGTTTTGCGGGGCGCTATGACCGCTCGCCGATCCTGGCATTTGCGCCGCGCCCTGGTTTGGGCGTCGATGAAATCACGCGCAGCATGCTCGAAGAGATGGACGTAGAGTATGTCGATGAACCGCTCAATACCACCTGCCTTGACTATGCACCGGCAAACCGAATTTATGCGGGCGCCTATGCGGAGGCGCATGCGACCACGGATTTTCTCGCTGTGCTGGACAGCGACACTATATGGTTCGATGAGCTCGCGCTACCGATCGATGCAGATGCCGCCGTTCGGCCCGTCGATTCCAAGGGTAGTGCGACCCGTGGCCCGGGTGATCAATTCGAAGAATATTGGGAACGGCTCGCGCAGATGTCCGGCATCTCGCTCGACCGGCTGCCGTGGCTCGCCTCCACAATCGGCAACGAGCGCATCCGCGCGTCCTATAACGCAGGCTTGACCGTCGCCCGGCGAAACAAGGGCATTCTTAGAGGCTGTGCTGAGCTGTTTACCGCTTCGGTGAGAGCGGGCATGCGGCCCTATCGCGATGGCGGAATGGACATTCGTGCGTCCACCGGCAACGTCGGACGCGGTGGCAGCGAATACTGGGGCGCGAGCCAGGCGGCGCTCGCATTGGCGATCTGGGAAGCGACCGATCGGGTATTGCACTATCCGGACCATTACAACGTACCGCTTCACCTGATTGCGGATGGGGGCGATATCGATCCACGCTGGTTGGCACACCCACCGGTCCACGTGCACTATCACTATATGTTTGGCGAGCCGCAGTATGAGCTTGCGATGGACCTACTGGTCGAACTCGGCTTGTCATCGGTCAAGCGGGATTGGCTGACACATCGCATTCCGTTCCGCGATCGGAGAATTTGGGCGCTGTAGAATAGAACCCATGTCGGACCTATCGCCCCGCGCGTTGGCGGCTCGATCGCGAGCGGCGCAGCACTGGTACGTCTACCTCATCCTCTGCCGCAGCGGAGCGGTCTACACCGGCATTGCCCGGGATGTGGCCGCGCGTTACGCCCAGCACGTTGCCGGCACCGGGGCGCGCTACACCCGTGCCAATCCGCCGCGCCGGCTGCTCGTCAAGTTCGCCTGTCTGAACCAATCGGACGCCGGCCGGATGGAGGCGGCGATCAAGAAACTGGCGGCTACCAGGAAGCGGAAACTGGTCGGTACGACCGCAGCTGACGCGCGAAAGCTCCTATTGGGTTGACGGATTGCGGAGCACCTAATCGGAACGCGAGCTGGTAGGCCAACAGGCAGTCCGGCGCGAACTCAGCTCGGATTGGGCACGAACAAGCGGTTCCAGCCATTGTGACCGAGGCGGCGTAGCGTCTCGATATTCCGCTCGTAGATGGCGCCCGCATCGGGAAACGCGGCCACGGCGCGATCGATGCTGGCCTCGCGCAATAGGTGCAGCGTCGGGTACGGTGAACGGTTGGTACAGTTCGCGATGTCGCCCGGTGCGCTGCCGGCGAACTCATAGGCCGGGTGGAAGCTGGCAATCTGCAAATTGCCTTCGTGCCCAAGGCGCTTGATCATGGCATCGGCTTCGCGCAGAAAGAAATGAAAGTCGATGAAATCGGTCATAACCTGTGGATGGATCAGCAAAGTGGTATCGACCTCTTCCGGATTCGCCTGTTCCAACAGTTGCAGCTCGTGCTGCAGTTCCGCGCGCAATTCCTCAGCAGTTGTCGCTGCGGTAACCGCGTAGCGAATCTGCTGCTTGACGTATACGGCTTTAGCAAACGGGCACAGATTGAGACCGATGACCGCCAACTCCAGCCAGCGGCACGTTGCTGCGATGACGCCGGCGGTAGTCGCCGCATCGTCGAAGGGGTTCAGGACAACGCTCATGGTTGGGAGTCACGCCAGGGTTTGCGCTTACCACCCTACGCGAACTAGCCCGCGATTGCGACCCCGTGGGCTAAGTACAGCGGGCAGTGAACGGGTGACGCCCGCGGTTCGCAAATGCGCAGGCGGCGACGTTCGTAACCGAATGCCGGTAACATTCCCCCGACTCAGCAACGATTCGTAAGCAGCGTGTGAGATGAGTTGATCGATAAAAAAAAGAAACAGCGTGTTCACCGTTGGTGGATAAGATCAATATCGTAGTCGCAGGCCACAGTCATTTTGGCGCGCCATGGATGGTGGGCAGCCATCAGTTGGCATTGGCGTGGGCGCGCGCGGGGCATCGGGTGTTACATCTGTCGCCTCCGATAACGCCCTGGCATGCCGTGCGCGTGGCCGATCCGTTGGTTCGCGGGCGATATCGGAGCGCCATCGGCGGCGTGCAAAGGGTGGAAGCCGGACTTATGAACTGGGTTCCGCTGGGACTGCTGCCTTGGGTATGGGGCGCTCACCTGTATCGCTACCTGGGAACTTCGCTACCGAGCTGCACGGTTGGGCTGGTGTCGGCGCTGCGCCGGGCAGGTTTTCAGGCGCCTGACCTGCTGGTCGTCGACCATCCACAGTTCTACAACCTTGACCTTGTGCTCTCGCCGGGGCGCGTCCTCTATCGGGGCAGCGAGCTTTTCGCCGAGATCCACAACCGCAGGATCGTCAACGATATTGAACGTGCGCTAATTACAAGAGTCGACTGCGTGATAGCAACCTCTGAGCCAGTGGCCCAGAGGCTGCGCGATCACGGCCGGGCCATCGTGACGCTGTTCGAGAACGGTGTCGAATTCGCGCACATGTCGCATCCGGTTCCGCCCCCGGCGGAATATTCGCGCCTGAAGGCCTGCCGCGCCGTCTACGCCGGTGCGATCGACAACCGTTTCGGTGTCGCGCTGTTGCTCGAACTGGCGCGAGCGCGTCCCGATGTCGAGTTTGTGCTGATTGGTTCCGGAACGGCCGTCGCCGAAATCGCGGCATCGCGACTGGCGAACGTACATCTGCTCGGAACCCGACCGTACGCGGACCTCCCGGCTTACCTACAGCATGCAAGTGTCGGATTGCTTCCGTTCAACGCTCATCCGGCGAATGCCGGACGCAGCCCGATGAAATTCTACGAATACGCCGCGGCGGGCCTGCCCATCGCTGCCAGCTTGACGCCGGAGTTTGCGCGCAGGCGCGAGGCGTTCGTACGTTTTTTCGACCCGCAGGATCCCGCACTAGCGTTGGACGAAGTCTTGACTCAGCGACCGATTCCAGAGCCGGCGCGTATCGCGTCGCGTGATTGGTCCCTGATCGCACAAACGATACTCGATCACGCGGTCTCGTCCCATGGCGCAAAGCCGAGTGCGAGTTGATGGGCCACTTGCTCGGCGGAAAGCATTCAGCGTTTCAACCCGAAGTTTATTAGTCCTGATCCGGCGCTCCCTGAGGGAAGAACTTGCGGAATGGCCGCGCCTCATTAACGACGCGGGCGACAGAGGGCCTAGCAAGAAGCCGGCCGCGGTAGGCGAGAACTTCCGGAAATCGATCGCCGACTGGATGCACCCAATCCGCGTAGAAAAGCGCTGGGGCGGCGGAACAATCCGCCAAGGAGAAGCTGCTACCGGACGCCCACGCTTGAGGCGCGAGCTGTTCTTCGAGCCATCCATATGCGACGTCCAGCATCTTCCTGGCATCGGCGACGCCTCTGGCGTCGCGCTCGGTCTCCGCTTTCCGTCGATCCGAGACCAGCGCTTGCATCGGACTCATGACGTAGTTGTCAAAAAACCGATCCATGAACCGCACCGTCAGGGCCGCGTCGTCGTTCACAGGTATCATTCGCGTCGTTCCAGCATAACGACGCATCAAGTATTCCACGATGATGCTGGATTCGATGATCGTTGCGTCGCCGTCCCGGAGAATAGGAAACTTCTTGATTGGCCAAAGCGACTCAAGTTCGGCCCATCCTGCCGCGTCCTCGACCAATCGATAGGTAAACGGGGTTGCATTCTCGTACAAAGCGATCAATGGTTTCCAACAATAGGCGGCGAACGGGTGAGCATAGAGAGTCAACGACATACAGGTTCCCTTCGGAAACCACTTGGGATTAAGAATTGGAGCACATCGAAGTTGGGTCGATTGAACGCAGGCGTTCTTTGGTCTTCCCGGCAGCGTGAATGTTCCAATTGGCCGGCAGTCGATGTCAGCGGCACTCTGTACCCTAGCCGCGAACATTGAGTATTGAAAATTCGACTGCCTCGAAGCGCAACCGCCGGAAAGACCCGCGAAAGTGGGTGACTTCACGCTGGCCAGAAGCGGCCGTCCCGCACGATGCGTTCGCGGCTATTTCTTTGCGTCGTCCGGCTCAACCAATTTTACCGGACCGACATCCACCTTGCCGCGCAACAAGTTGACCTCGGAATGCATGACTGCCTCGCCGATGGACAGTTCGAGCAGATTGACAAATCGGCTTGCCAGGTACTTCTGCACGTCCGCGCCACTGATATCCAGCTGCTGTTTGTAGGATGGCTGCGCCAGCTTCTGGCTGTCGAAACCCTGCTGTTTGTCGAGTACCGCGAGCGTCTTGGGGTCAAGAACTCACACCTCGATATAGGAGAATGGAGCGACAAAAGTCCTCGCCTTGATCGGTGTGTCGTCCATGCTGATGGCGGCAACCCCGTCCGGCGCCTCGGGGCCGAGTTCGCGCCCGGGACCTGGGAGCAGGGGGTTCGGGCACCCGGCCTGGCAGAGAGGCTGGTTGAAGATCCCGAATCCCTGCAGCCTGGCGGCCATGCCATTCTGGGCAAGTCCCCGGTAAGCGGGCGTTGCGACCACGATCCGGTCCCATTCCACACGTTGAGGCATCTTCTCGAGCGCGGCCACGACGGCAGCGATCGCTGCGTTGTCGCGCTCCGACGGCACGATACCGTCCATCTGCGCGGCGGGAAGCGCCAGGTAAATTCGCGTGCCCGCGGGATCAATGGTCGCAATCGCCTTGTCCAGGCTATGCAAAGCGAGCCGGTTGAGGGCGTTGTTCGGCACCGTCGACGTCTTGTGGCGATAGGGCGAAAGGTGGCTGCCGATGCTTGCGACTTCATGCACCTGGTCAAAAATGCTCGCCGACCGCCGCGACGAGTGCGTAAATGCGCGGTTTTGTTTCCGGACTGGCGGCGTCGCTGACGGTCTGGCCATAGGCCATCCCGTACGCGAAACCGAGGAGACTAAATGCCATGGCGGCGGCAGGTGATCGCATATGCAGTCCAACCGGTTCTGACTGTTCAACCAAGTGCAGATAAAATACTCTACCCTGCTTGTGCGTGATCAGCAATGTCACGCAAGCGTTGCACTGAGCTCGGCGAAGCATTCATGTTGGAGCGCCACGTGAACGTACACGAAAAAACAATCGACCAGTCCGTTCGCAACGCGCATTGCCATCATTGCATTGGCGTCGATACAAATCAGCAGACTGGAGCGCGAGCGACGCCGGTAAGCCCGTACACCGGGTCAGACGATGGCGAGCCGACTATTTATACCTGTCCGATGCACCCGCAGGTTCGTCAAGTGGGACCGGGCAATTGCCCTATCTGCGGGATGACGTTGGAGCCGGTTGAAGCGACGGCGAATATCGGTCCGAACCGAGAACTCGTCGACATGAACCGGCGGTTGGGGGTCGGGGTTGCGCTAACCCTGCCGGTCTTCGTACTGGAGATGGGTGGCCATATCCCTGGTCTGGGCCTGCACGATCTGGTTCCACCGCAAGTCTCGACATGGATTCAATTCGTTCTTTCCACGCCGGTTGTCTTGTGGGCCGGATGGCCGTTCTTCGAGCGCGCTTGGGCGTCGGTCATGCACCGTAACCTGAACATGTTCAGCCTTATCGCCCTCGGAACAGGGTCCGCTTACCTCTACAGCGTCGTTGCGACCCTTGCGCCGGGAGTATTTCCCGCCGGCTTTCGCGCAATGGATGGCGCGGTCTCCGTTTACTTCGAAGCGGCTGCGGTCATCACCGTTCTCGTACTGCTCGGCCAGGTCCTGGAACTTCGTGCCCGTGAGCAGACCGGTGGCGCGATCCGCGCCTTGCTCAATTTGGCACCCAAGACAGCGCGACGCTTGCGCGCCGGGGGCGACGATGAAGAAGTGCCACTGAAGCTGGTTCAGGTCGGTGATCGCCTACGCGTAAGGCCGGGTGACGGTGTGCCGGTCGACGGCCAAGTTCTCGAGGGCAAGAGCGCAGTCGATGAGTCCATGGTGACCGGAGAGTCGATGCCCTCTGCCAAGCAACCCGGCGATAAGCTCATCGCGGGGACCGTGAACGGCACCGGCTCTCTGGTGATGCGCGCGGACAAGGTGGGTGCCGATACGGTGCTCGCGCGCATTGTTTCAATGGTCGCGGAAGCGCAGCGTAGCAGAGCGCCGATTCAGCGAATGGCGGACACCGTGTCGAGCTACTTCGTCCCCGCCGTTCTGGGAGTTGCTGCCATTGCGTTTGTCGGCTGGGCACTCTGGGGTCCGGCTCCCGCGCTTTCTTATAGCCTGATTGCGGCGGTGTCTGTTGTCATCATCGCCTGCCCCTGTGCACTCGGCCTCGCAACCCCGATGTCGATCGGCGTTGGTATCGGCAAAGGCGCGGGTGCGGGCGTCCTCATCAAGTCTGCCGAGGCGCTTGAACGCATGGAGAAGGTAGACACCTTGGTGGTCGACAAGACTGGCACGCTTACGGAAGGCAAGCCGAGGGTGACGACCATCGTGCCGGGGGCGGGACTGTCGGAACTCGAAATCCTGCGGCTGGCAGCGGGACTTGAGCGGTCCAGCGAACACCCGCTCGCCGCGGCCATCGTCACCGCCGCACGGGATCGCGATATCGCAATTCAGGAGGCAGCAGATTTCGAATCGGTCACAGGCAAAGGGGTTACCGGCAGGATCGACGCGAGCTTCGTCGCACTGGGCAACGCGGAGCTGATGGCGGACCTCGGCATAACGCTTGGCGATCTTGAAAACAAGGCCGAAGAGCTTCGCAGCGACGGCGCGACTGCCCTGTTTTTCGCGCTAGACCGGAGGCCGGGTGGCGTGATCGCCATTGCCGACCCGATCAAGTCAACGACCCAAGCGGCACTTGATGGCCTGCGGAAAGACGGCATTCGTATCGTCATGCTGACCGGCGACAATAAGACGACCGCCGAGGCGGTCGCCCACAAGCTCGGCATCACGGAGATCAAGGCCGGTGTTCTGCCTCAGGACAAGAACCGCATCGTCAAGAGGCTCACGGGTGAGGGACGAATTGTCGCGATGGCCGGCGACGGTGTGAACGATGCCCCGGCGCTGGCCGAAGCCGCTGTTGGCATTGCCATGGGAACAGGAACGGAAGTCGCAATCCAGAGTGCGGGGATTACCTTGGTGAAGGGGGATCTCGCGGGCATCGCTCGGGCCATTGTCCTGAGCCGGGCGACGATGCGTAACATTCGGCAGAATCTGGTATTTGCGTTCGCCTACAACGTGATCGGTGTTCCGATCGCCGCAGGCGTCCTCTACCCAGCATTCCATGTGCTCCTCAGTCCGATCATCGCCGCCTTGGCGATGTCGCTCAGTTCCGTATCGGTCATTGCGAACGCGCTCCGCTTGCGCGCGCTGAAGCTCTAGCGGGAGCGCGGGCTATCCCGGTTCGGTAACCACGGCCTTCGTAGGCAGTTGACCGGGGGCAATCGTCGCGAAGCGGCGCGGGCTGAGGCTCGTTTCATGCATCAGGACAATCCGCGCCCTCAAACCGGGCTGATTGTCGCTTAGCTCCAGCCTGCCCCCATGCAATCGCGCAACTGCGGCGACCAGGCTCAAGCCAAGACCCAGCCCTGGGGTCCCACGGCTCGCATCGCCGCGGTAGAAGCGCTCGATGACCTTCGGCTTCTCGCCATCCGTGATGCCAGGTCCACGATCGGAAACGACAATCTCGACAAACCCGTCTGCCAGCCTGGTGGTAATCGCGATCGTGCCGTTGCGCGGTCCGAATTTGAGGGCATTCTCGATGAGGTTGGAAATCGCCTGCGAGAGCAACAGCGGATCGCCGGCGACCGTTGTTACATGTCCGGACTCGAAGGCGATGTCGGCACCCTGCAGTTCCGCAACCGGCAGGTAGAACTCGGCGACGTCGTTTACCACCTTGTCCACGTCGACCGGCACGAAGCCGGAGCGTCGCGCGCCGGTATCGATCTCGGCAAGGCGCAACAGTGCGTTGAAGATACCCATTACTCGGTCGACATCGGCGAGCGCTCCCTCGATTTCCGCGAACGTTTGCTCGGCGTCGGGGCGCGCCACCGACAGTTCTTCGAGGCGCGAGCGAAGCTCAGCGAGCGGCGTGCGCAAGTCATGGGCAATCGCGTTGGAGACGTTGCGTACCCCATGAACGAGCTGCTCGATCTGATCGAGCATGCGATTGACGGTCTGTGCCAGGAGGGCGAGTTCGTCTGATTCACCCGACGCCGGCAGGCGGCGGGAGAAATCGCCTGCGACGATCGCGCAGGTCGTCTTGCGAATGCTATGCACCTCGGAGAGCAGCGCGCGACGAATCAGCAAGCCGCTGGCGAAACCGGCGAGGAGAAGGATGCACGCGGCGCCGGCCAACCCATACAGGAAGAGCGCCTCCAGTGGCCTGAATCGCGAGTTGTCGCGCCCGACCAGCAGCGTGTAACCGCCGGGCAACGTCGTGCGCATGAGCATGGCCCGGATCGAATGGTTGTCCTGGGAGAGCGTTAGCCTGGTTACCGCGGGTGCTTCGGGCACATTCGACGGCAGGCCGTCCAGATTGCCGGCAAGGCGCGCAAGCGACGGATCGGTGAACAGGATCAGGACATTGGCGATGTGCTGGCTCTTCACCCGTGCATTGATCACCGCGGCCAACACTTCGGGGCCCTGATTCTCGAAGATATCGGTCAGACTTTGCGTATCCTCCCGCAGCAACTCGGTGCGCACCTCCTGCACGTTTTGCCGCCAGGCGAACCAGAGGGGCGCCGCGAACAAGCCAAGCACGGCGATGCTCACGGCGATGTAGCCCAGTGCGAGCCGGACTGCCGAGGAGCGCAGGTACCTAGGCATCTGCGGTCAGCATGTAGCCGGCATTGCGGATCGTCTTCAACAGGGGCCGCTCCGTACCGACAGCGATCTTTTGGCGCAGCTTGCTGACGTGCACGTCGACGACGTTCGTCTGCGGATCGAAGTGATAGTCCCAGACGCTTTCGAGCAGCATCGTCCGGGTGACGACCTGATTCGCGTGGCGCATCAGGTACTCGAGCAGCTTGAATTCGCGTGGCTGCAACGTCACGCTTCGGCCGCCACGCGTCACCTTGCGCGAGAGCAGATCCATCGTCAGGTCGTCAACGACGAGCGTCGTCTCCGAACCGGCGCCCTGTGCCCGTCGGGCGAGCGCATCGAGGCGAGCCAGCAATTCACCGACCGCAAAGGGTTTGCTGAGGTAGTCGTCGGCGCCGCTGTTGAGTCCCCGGATTCGCTCGTCGACGTCGGAGAGGGCGCTGAGGATCAGGATCGGTGTCCGGCTCCCGGTCTTGCGCAACGCCGCGATGATGCCCAGGCCATCGATCTCGCCGGGCAGCATGCGATCCATGACGATCGCGTCGTAGGGCTCGCCGGCGGCAAGGAACATGCCGTCACGTCCATTATCGGCGTGATCGATCGTATGGCCGGCTTCGCTCAGCCCCTTACGGACGAAGTTCGATACCCGTTCGTTGTCCTCGACCAGCAAGACTTTCATCGCCGACCCACGTTCATTCCGTTCGTGCGCTAGCTGCAGCCACTCAGTTGGATGCAAAGATGGGACAGGGGCTGCGCGGGTTAAGTTCCGGCGCTCACCGGGGGAAGAGAGCGCCCCCGGTGGCCCGGAACGGACGAGTTACTGTGCGCCAATGCCTGGGGCGGCGGAAACGAGGTTCGCCCCGCCCTGACCATGCGGGTCGTTCGCCGCACTCTGCGTGGCCCCGGCCTGGCCTGCCTCAGCGACCGCGGCCGCACCACCGTGTTCACCCCGGCCCTGCCACGCTGGTGCTTCCGACGACAGTGCCTGGAGTTCGCGCTCCGTCAGGCCGTTCGGATGGCTTTGTCTGAAGGTGCCGTCGCTTGCCACTGCCATGAAAGAGGGCTTGTTCAGATGCCATTCTTCGCCCCATACGGAATACGATTGCAGCACGCGCTCCGGGAGCCCGTTCGGATTGGCCTGACGCCACGCCGAGGGGGCGTTATCGAAGCCCGGGTTGCCATTCGCTGGCCGGTTGTAGCCGTTGAAGTAGGCGTACGAGTCGCCGATAAACGGGTTCATGCTGCTGTCGTCCGCACGCGCGACGCCGGCGGAGGCAAACGCAAGTGCCGCGGCCAGGACAACCTTCTTCATCAGTTTGTGCATATTGCCTGTCATGACCATTCCTTTCGCATTAAGGCGTAGTGCTCACGCCAGGCGTTACTATGAGACCGGCCAGGTTGGGCTCGGATTGGCGGATTATTAAGCTCCGTTAATCTGCGGATGCCAGCCCGTGGGCGCCGCTTGCGGCGGGCGCGCTTGAACCGATGTGGCCCCGTCACTCGGAGCAGGGCGTTGTTGCCCGGATGGGCCCGCGGCGCGGCCGCGGTTATTCGGCGTCGGGTTGGAAACGCTGGGCGAAGAAGGCGACGATCAGCCCAAACAGCAGCATGGCGCCGAGGTTTTCGGCGAATCGCTCAGCGCTAAAGTGAGGCCACCTCGCCCAAGCGGAGGCTGGCACGACGGCGTAGTTCATGGCGACAAAGATAACCACGCCGTAGGCCACGCCGCCAACGATCCAGCGACGCGAAAGCAGCGGCTGCCAGCGACAAGCGCCGACATAAAACGCCGCGATGAGGAGCGACATCGCCCATTGCAACGCGAGCCCCAGCACCTCGATCGCGGTACCGCCTTCGAGCGCCGCTTTGCCGAGCAGGCCGCCGGCGACGAAGTGCAGAATGCGGAAGGCGCTTACGCCATTGATCAGCGCCGCGGCGCCAATATCGATCGCGCCCGCGATCAACCCGCCGAGAAGTGTCGCGGTCAACTCGGGCGTAAGTGCGTTCCAGCCTGGCGCGCGCATCGGTTAACGATCAGCAAACAAATTGCTCGACTGCCGCCCGCCGAGATGTCGCCCGACGACGTTGTGATGCCATTCACCGGGACGTATCGGCCCGGCAAGGCTAGTCGCCGGGTGCCTCCAGCGGCGTAGGCGATGGCGCCTTGCGCGAAGAGCGGTTGGACAGCCACTGGTTGGCGCGATCGAGGTAGAGATACACCACGGGCGTCGTAAACAGCGTCAGCATTTGCGATAGCACGAGTCCGCCCACCATCGCGTAACCGAGCGGGCGCCGCAACTCGGATCCCGTCCCATGACCGAGCATCAGCGGCAGTCCGGCAAGGATCGCACACATCGTCGTCATCATGATCGGGCGGAAGCGCAGCATGCAGGCCTCAAAAATCGAATCTTCCGGCGACAGTCCTCGCTCGCGCTCGGCAGTGAGCGCGAAGTCGACCATCATGATCCCGTTCTTCTTGACGATACCTATCAGCAGCACGATGCCGATGAGCGCAATGACGCTGAAGTCATACCCGAAGAGCAGGAGGATCAGCAGCGCGCCGACGCCCGCCGAGGGCAGAGTCGAAAGAATGGTCAGCGGGTGGATGTAACTCTCGTAGAGTAGGCCCAAGACGATATACACCGCGATCAATGCCGCCGCGATCAGGTACGGCTGGCTCGCCAACGAGGCCTTGAACGCCTGCGCCGTGCCCTGGAAGCTGCCGCTCAAGGCACTGGGTGCGCCGATACCCACCATCGTCGCCTGGATGGCGTCGACCGCGTCACCAAGTGCTGCACCGGGCGCAAGGTTGAAGGAAATTGTGATCGCCGGAAACTGTCCCTGGTGGTTGACCGACAGGTAGTTGGTGCGGGTGTTGTCGATCTTCGTGAACGTGGACACCGGCACCTGTTTGTTGAGCGTGGGCGAGGTCACGTAGATCTTGTCGAGGAGGCTCGGATCTTCCTGAAGCTTCGGCGTGACCTCGAGCACGACGTGGTAGGCGTTGAGCTGTGTGAAATATTGCTGGATCTGGCGCTGCCCGATCGCGTCATAGATCGTGGCATCGATCATCGACGGCGAGATGCCGTAGCTCGAAGCCTTATCGCGGTCGATGGTGAGATTGAGCGCGGCAGCAGCGGTCTGCTGGTCTGATACGACGTCGGTAAGTTGCGGCAGTCCGCGCAGGCGTTCGAGGATCCGCGGCGCCCAGGCACTGAGCTCCGAGATGTCCGCATCGGTCAGCGTGTACTGGTACTGCGTGCGGGCGAGACGGCCGCCAACATTGATGTCCTGCGCCGCCTGCAAATAGAGGTTGATCCCTTGCACGGAGGCTAGCTTGCGCCGCAAGCGGGTGATCACCTCGTCGGCGCTCGCCTTGCGGCCCGCTTCCTTCGACCGGAGCGTAATGAAGAAAGTGCTGTTGTTGAAGCTGGTGTTCCCAAGGTTGAACCCGACGCTCTCGATCGCCGGATCCTGGCGCGCGATGTCGGCGATGGCCGTTGCCCGCTCGCTCATTGCGGCGAACGAGATATCCTGGGCCGCCTCGGCTATGCCGAACATGAAGCCGGTATCCTGCTGCGGAAAGAATCCCTTCGGAATGATGATATAAAGAAACACGGTCGTGACGAGCGTGGCCGCGAACACCAGCATGGTGAGGGGCTGGTGCCTGAGCACTACGCGCAGCGAGCGTTCGTACCAGTTGTGGAAGGCCTCGAAGCCTCGCTCGAAGAGCATGAACAGGCGCCCGTGCTCGCGCTTCTCGTTATGCGGCTTGAGAAAGCGCGAGCACAGCATGGGGGTAATGGTTAGCGACACGATCACAGAAACGGCGATTGCGACGGTAACGGTAATTGCAAACTCGCGGAACACCCGACCGACGATACCGCCCATCAGCAACAGCGGGATGAATACGGCCACGAGCGATACCGAGATCGAGATAATCGTGAAGCCGATCTCTTTGGCGCCCTGCAGTGCCGCCTCGAACGGGGGTACTCCCTTTTCGATGTGGCGGTAGATGTTCTCGAGCATTACGATCGCATCGTCGACCACGAACCCAGTGGAAATCGTCAAGGCCATCAGCGACAGGTTGTCGAGGCTGAAACCGACGAGATACATCACCGCCGCGGTGCCCATGATCGCGAGGGGTACGGTGAAGCCGGGGATGATCGTGGCCGGGACGTCGCGCAGAAATACAAAAATCACCGCCACCACGAGCACGCCTGTAAGGATGAGCGTGAACTCGACGTCGTTCACCGAGGCACGGATCGTCTGCGTGCGATCCGACATGATGCTGACCTGGATCGCCTGCGGAATCGAAAGCTGCAGCTTGGGCAGCGCTTCTGTGATCCGGTTGACGGTTCCGATCACGTTCGCGCCCGGCAGTTTCCTGATGACGAGAATAACGGACCGACCATGGCCGAGCTTGAAGTCGGGGCCCGCACCGGCGCCTGCGTACGCCCAGGCCGCGAGCTTGGTGTTCTCGGGGGCGTCGATGGCCTCGCCGATGTCGCGCACCCGGACCGGCGCGCCGTTCTTGTATGCGACGATGACGTCGTTCCACGGCTTGGCGGTGAGGATCTGGTCGTTGTCGTAGACGGTAACGCTCTGCTTGCTGCCGTCGAACGTACCCTTCGGCGCGTTGGCCGTGGCCGCGGCAACCTGCGGGCGGACATCCTCGAGTGCCAGTCCCAAGGCCGAAATCTTGCCCGGATCGACTTGTACGCGTACGGCAGGCTTTTGCTGACCGTTGATGTCAACCTGGCCCACGCCGCGGATCTGCGATATCTGCTGCGCCAACACGGTGTCGGCATAGTCGGAAACTACAGTTAGCGGCAGCGTGTTGGAGGTTACCGCGATGAGCATGATCGGACGGTCGGCCGGATTCAGCTTGCGGTAGGTCGGCGGGCTCGGCAGGTCGGCAGGTAGCTGGCCGCTCGCAGCGTTGATCGCCGTCAAAACGTCGAGCGCGGCGGCGTCAATGTTGCGTTCGAGATCGAACTGCAGCGTGATGGAGGTCGAGCCGAGGTAGCTTGACGAGGTCATCTCGCTCAAGCCGGAGATGAGCGAGAACTGGCGCTCGAGCGGCTGCGCCACGCTGGAGGCCATGATGTCGGGACTCGCGCCGGGGTAGCTCGCGTTCACGACGATGGTCGGGAAATCGACTTGCGGCAGCGCCGCAACGGGCAGAAAAGGCCATGCCCCGATACCGATCAACAGCATTGCCGCCGCCAGCAGCGAGGTGCCGATGGGCCGACGGATGAATCCAGCCGAGATGTTCATCAGCTACCGGTTCGCTGCACGACTGCCGGTGCCGCAGTGCCTTGTTCGGCCTCGGCGATCTTGGAACCGGGCTTCAGCTTGTACTGTCCGGCGACGACGACGCGCGTGCCGGGAGTAATACCGCCGGTGATGATCGCCTTACCGTCCTGCGTTTGTGCAACTTGTATGAGTTGAACCGCGGCGACGTTGTCGGCGTTGACGACGTAGGCATACAGTCCATCCTGTCCACGCTGCACCGCCGACTCCGGTACCGTGGTTGCGTCGTGCCGGGTGCCCAGCACGAGGCGAGCATTGACGTATTGGCCGGGCCACAGCGTAAGTGCCCGGTTCGGAAACAGCGCCTTCAGCTGCACCGTACCCGTGGTCGTGTCGATCTGGTTGTTCACCAGCAGAAGGTGACCGGTGCCGAGCGCGGCGCCGTTTTCGCGCGCGAGCGCCTGCACCTGCAATGGCGTCGTGCCAGCCGCCTGGACCGCCTGATTGATGCGCGGCACGAATTCCTCGGGCAAGGTGAAGATCACGGCGATCGGGTCGATCTGGTTGATCACCACCAGCCCGGTGGTGTCCGCCGCGTGGACGATGTTGCCGACATCGACCAGGCGCAAGCCGGTGCGGCCGTTCACCGGCGAGCGGATGGTCGTATAAGCAAGCTGTACCTTGGCGTTGTCGATTGCCGCCTGGTCAGACAGGACGGTCGCCTTGAGCTGATCGACCGTCGACACCTGCGTGTCGAGCGTCTGCTGCTGGATCGAATCCTGCGCGAAAAGCGTCTTGTAGCGTTCGAGGTCCTTGAGCGCATTGGAGAGCGTCGCTTGATCCTTGGCTTTTTGGGCGATGGCTCCATCGAGCAACGCCTGGTACGGCGCCGGATCGATCTGCGCGAGCAGCGCGCCTTCCTTCACGTCCTGGCCCTCGCTGAAGGCGACCTTTTGCAGCTGGCCATCGACGCGGACTTTGACAGTCACCGATTGGGCGGCCTGTACCGTACCGATGCCGGTGAGGAAGATGGGCATGTCCTCTTTGGCTGCGGTTGCGGTAACCACCGGAATGCCGGTGGGAGGTGGCGGCGCCTTGTCCGCGGCGTCTGCACGAAGCAGGAAGCCACGCACCAAAAAGATGCCTAAAACGGCCACGACGATCGATGCCGCGGCCAGGATTTTCCGCCGCCCCAGGTGCGCGAGCGCATTCATGACCAATCTCCCTACGGACTCCCGGCTGACCGACGGCAGCCCGGAGCACTGCAACATCAAGAATTCGAACGCGTTCGACGCAAAGCTCGGGCGGAAGTTCGAAAGCGCCCAAGTTGCGCCGCACGGTGGCAAGGCATGGATGCGCCGGAGCGAACCTTGCAGTCCTTCGTGCGGGCGAACCCGATGCAATTGCCGCGCCACATCCACTGGCGCCGACGAGCACACCTGCAATACTACCGCCTCAGGGCGAGTTTCGCTAACTGCCCCGGGTCCACTGACGCAATCAACGTGCCCGCGACGGTGCGGCGCCAGGAGGGAAATGGTCGCCCCGCTGGCCGCGCGTGGCGACGCGCTAAGATAAGGTCTATGGCTGCCTATGCGGACCTGATCCTGTTCAACGGCAGGATAACGACCCTGGATCGACGCCATCCGGAAGTCGAAGCGGTTGCTGTGCGCGACGGCCGTTTCGCTGCGGTCGGTTCCGAATCGGACGTTTCCGCCTTGGCCGGACCGGGCACCCGGCGCGTCGACTTGAGTGGGCGGCGGGCGATTCCCGGCCTTATCGACAGCCACACGCATGTGATCCGCGGCGGCCTTAACTACAACCTGGAGCTGCGCTGGGACGGCATGCACTCGCTTGCCGATGCGATGCGCAGCCTCAGCATGCAGGTCGACCGCACGCCCGCCCCGCAATGGGTGCGTGTCGTCGGCGGCTTCAGCGCCCTGCAGTTCGCCGAAAAGCGGCTGCCGACACTCGATGAAATCAATGCCCTCGCGCCGGAAACGCCGGTCTTCATCCTCCACCTCTACGACCGTGCGCTCCTCAATCGCGCGGCGCTGCGCGCGATTGGCTATAGCCGCGACACGCCGCCGCCGCCCGGTGGCGAGATCGAGCGCGACGCGAACGGTGAACCCACGGGACTTCTGATTGCCAAGCCCAACGCGACCATCCTCTACGCCGCCCTCGCCAAGGGCCCGAAACTGCCGACCGAGTATCAGAAGAATTCCACCCGGCACTTCATGCGCGAGATCAATCGTCTCGGGGTGACCAGCGTTATCGATGCCGGCGGCGGCTTCCAGAATTACCCCGAGGACTACGAGGTCATCGAGGCTCTGCACCGCGAAGGCCTGATGACGATTCGCATCGCCTATAACCTGTTCACGCAGAAACCGGGACTGGAACTCGACGATTTTGCGTACTGGACGAAACAGACCAGACCCGGGCGGGGCGACGAGACCTACCGCGTCAACGGGGTCGGCGAAATGCTCGTTTACAGCGCGGCTGATTACGAGGACTTTCGCGAGCAGCGGCCGGACCTGCCGCCCACCATGGAGGGTGATCTGGAAGCGGTGGTCAGGTTGCTGGCGCAGAACCATTGGCCGTGGCGCCTGCATGCAACCTACAACGAGACGATTACACGTGCGCTCGATGTGTTCGAGCGCGTCGGTCGCGAAATTCCATTTGTCGGGCTGAACTGGTTCATCGACCATGCCGAGACCATTGACGATCGCAATATCGAGCGCATCGCCAGGCTCGGTGGCGGCATCGCGATCCAGCATCGCATGGCCTATCAGGGCGAATATTTCGTCGCGCGCTACGGTGCCCAGGCCGCCGCGCGCACGCCGCCCATCGCGCGCATGCTGCAGATGGGACTGCCGGTCGGCGCCGGAACCGATGCCACGCGCGTGGCATCGTATAACCCCTGGATTTGTCTCTCCTGGCTCGCCACCGGGCGCACCGTTGGCGGAACCCGTATTTATCCGGCGGCGAATCGAATCGAGCGCGAGGCCGCACTCAGATTGTGGACCCAAGCCAATGCCTGGTTCTCAAGCGAGGAGGGCGAAAAGGGCGAGATCAAGGTCGGCCAGCTCGCAGACATGGCCGTGCTTTCGGAAGATTACTTTTCCGTCGCGCCGGAAGCTATCCAGGACATCGCCTCGGTGCTTACACTCCTGGGTGGTGTGCCGGTTCACGCCGAGCGCGAGTTCAGAGATCTTGCGCCACCGTTGCCGCCAGTGCTCCCGGATTGGTCGCCGGTGCGAACGCACGGCGGCTATCAGACGCGCAACGCGGCCCTCCGGCGCCAGGCCGGGATGGCGAAGATGGCCGGCAGCCGTCATGCCCACTGTCACCGTCATGGCCACGCGCACGCCCTGCCCCCCCACAATACGTTCTGGGGCGCCTTCGGTTGTTCCTGCTGGGCCTTCTAGAGTCGCCAACGAAGCTCAAGCCGAATCCTGAACACGTTCCCATGCTTCAACCGGACCCGAAATAATCGCAAACAGTGGGTGCGCGTCCGGCATCTGGACTGCCTGGTGCTGGCGATAGATTGAGGGACTGCGGCGACGCAATTTGGTCAGGAGCCACGACCATTCATAGCGCAACTGTCCATCGGTGGCGTGCAGGTGCGGGTCGGACGCGATGCGGGCCAGCTTGGAGCGATCGAAGCGATACCCCCGCGCAATTGCTTCGTCGTGAATCTGCGCCAGGTAGAGATTGATCGCGGAGCGAGGGAACGCACAGCGCCGAAATCGATCAAGCTGCGGGTGGTGCCGATAACCCACCGTGTGTCCACGCAGCACCTCGCGCGCGAGTAGAGCCTCACGCCACAGGGCGACCAGGCCCTGGCCGTCAAGGTACTTCGGGTGCAGCGTCCAGAGGCGCAAAGCTAGATGGATCCTGTCAACCGAAGCTCAATCGCCGCTTGCCGCAGACGGGGTGTTCGGTGCAAGCTGCGGGAGGATGCATCGCGCATCGCGCCAAAAGGCTCCGAATGATGCGAGTCGCCTGGTTTGCCCGTTCGCTGGCGATCGGCCTGATGCTCGCGAACGCGGGTGTCGCTGCGGCAGCGAACTGCAACATGGTCCAGATTGCGGCCCTGCCGGTTCGCTCCGACGGGAGCTTTCTCATTGTCGACGGCACGATCAACGGGCAGAAAATCGGCATCATCGCCGATACCGGAGCGAGCCGGAGCTTGATCCTGCGTTCGGCCGCAGACCGACTCGGTCTCGCGCGACGCCGGGCGCGGGGCTACCGGATGTTCGGCGTCGGCGGCGAGACCCGCGTGGAGGCGACCTGGATCGATGAGTTTAAGGTTGGCGATTCCGTGCGCAAGGATTGGCGGGTGCTCGTCGCTGGGGAACACGACTTCGGCGCCGACTCCAGCTTCGTTCTCGGCGAGGATTTCTTTCAACTGGCCGACGTCGAATTCGATCTGGAGCACCATGTGCTGCGCTTATTTCAACCCAAGGATTGCGACGGCGTCTCGCTCGCGTATTGGGCGACCGATGGCGTGGGCGAAGCGGAGATCGAGGCGACCGATGATGCGCATCCGCAGGTCATCCTGACGGTGCAGATCAATGGCCGCCCGGTGCGGGCGCTGCTCGATTCCGGCGCCGGTTCGTCGGCGTTGACCAAGTCCGAAGCGGCGCGCCTTGGCGTTATCCCGGAAACGCCTGGTGTGATGGCCCTCGGCAGCGGGTTCGGTCTCGGGGCGCAGGCAATCGATAACTGGGTCGGACCGTTCGAGAGCTTCGTCATCGGCAACGAAATCATCCGCAATACCACCATCCGTTTCGCCGACCTGTGGAAGAACGCGACCTACACCGGAGGCGACCTGGTTCCGAGGCACGCGAGAGGAGAGTTGCCTATGCTGCTCGGCGCCGACTTCCTGCGCGCCCATCGCGTGCTCATCTCCCATAGTCAACGCAAGATCTATTTCACCTACACCGGAGGCCCGGTGTTCCAGCGGCGCGCGATGGCACCGCGGACAGACGCTTCGCATCCGGACGACGGGACGAAGCCCGGACAGAACGTCAACTGAAAACGCAGGCGGGTGCTGCGCCTAGTAGCGCTTCGTCAGGGTCATGATTTCTCCCTCGCGCTTGATATCCATGCGCCGGAGAAAGCTCATGCCGAGCAGCGCCACCGGCAACCCCTCGCCCTCCATGACCACGGCATCGACCCCGTTCACGGTTACCTCTCCCAAGCGCACGGTATCGAGGCTGACGCGATAGCCTGCGGCGGTGCCATTGGCGGTGCTCATTAGCACCGGTGCGCCCTTGCGGTAGTCGAGCCCAAGTCGGCGCGCCTCGATGGCGGGAAGGGCGACCAACGACGCGCCGGTGTCAACCCAAAACCGGATCGCGATCCCGTTGATCTCGCCGTTGGTGGCGAACTGGCCGCGCTCGTCGGCCATGACCATCACCGCAGCCGCCGCGGTGCTGGCCTTCATGCGCGCATGGCCGAGACCGAGGGTCATGCGCTGGCCCTCGATATCGAAGGTCGCGCTCTCATGCTCGACGGAAACCAGAACCACACCCTCGGAGGTCTTCTGTCCGACCGACAGCGTCTGCAGTTTGCCGCCGTCGATTTGCACCACCGCCTTGTTGGGGAAGAGCCCGACAACGTTGACATCCATGGCGGCGACACCGGTTGCGAAAAGCAAGCCGGAAATGATCGCGGCCAGCGCTGCGTACCCGCGGCGTAATGGCAACCGATGCGCGTCGCACGGCGCCTGCGCCGCTCTACCGGCGGTAGCGTCAGGCGATTCCGGGTGGAACGTGCTCCCTGCGTGCGACATGGTCGCCCCCCTTCCCTGAATTATGATTCAATAATAATCTCTTGCTCTCGCTGCGTGCGCGAATTTGCGCCGCGACGGGTCGTCGCTGCCGCCAAACGGCTCATGGCTGGCCAAGCGTAGGTGCGATCGTTCGCGGCAGCGTTTTCCTCGAATTCCCTGGTGGTGTGATGAATCCGGGTTCCCCCAGTCTGGGCGAAGCGTTGGCGATCGAAACCGTCGAGCTCACGCGACGCTTCGGCAGCTATGTCGCCGTCGACCGGCTCAGCCTGCAGGTCGGCCGCGGCATCGTGTTCGGACTGCTTGGCGCCAATGGCGCGGGAAAGAGCACGACCATCAAGATGCTGACGACGCTGCTGCCACCGACGTCGGGCAAGGCGACGGTCGCCGGCTTCGACGTTGTGGCCACATCGCGGGCGGTGCGCCGCCGGATCGGCTATGTGCCGCAAATGCTCTCCGCCGATGGCGGGCTTACCGGGCGGGAGAACCTGCGCCTCTCGGCGGCGCTCTACGGAATGGATACCGCCGTCGCCCATAGCCGTATCGCCGACGCGCTTGCATTCATGGGCCTCGACGCCTTTGGCGACAAGCTCGTCAAGACCTATTCCGGCGGCATGATCCGCCGCCTGGAGCTCGCGCAAGCCATGCTGCATCAGCCCGCCGTGCTGTTCCTCGACGAACCGACCATCGGCCTCGATCCGACGGCCCGCCGCAGCGTGTGGGACCGGTTGCTTGAACTGCGCGATCGCACCGGGATGACGATCCTGCTCACAACCCACGACATGGAGGAAGCCGATGCGCTGTGCGGAGAGCTCGCCATCCTGCACCAAGGCGTTATCGCGGTGAGCGGCAAGCCCTCCGAGCTCAAAGCTGCGTTGGGTGCCAAGGCAACACTCGACGATGTGTTCGCGCATCACAGTGGCGGAACCATCCAGGAAGGCGGGCGCTACATCGATGTGCGCCAGGCGCGCAATACGGCTCGCCGCCTCGGCTAGCTCCATGATCTCGTTTGCCCGACAAACCGCCGCCGTGGCCAGTGCCGAGTTGCACAAGCTCCTGCGCGATCCGACCGAGCTCTTTTCGCGCGCCGTGCAACCGATTCTGTGGCTGGTCGTGTTCGGCCAGGTATTCAGCCGGGTGCGCGGCATTCCGACCGGAGGTGTGAGCTACCTTGCCTTCCTCACGCCGGGGATCCTCGCCCAGAGCGTGCTCTTCAGCGCCATCTTTTACGGCATCGCGGTGATCTGGGAGCGCGATCTCGGCATCGTGCACAAGCTTCTCGTCACCCCGGCGCCGCGCAGCGCGCTGGTGCTGGGCAAGGCGGCCGCCGCAGGGCTGCGCGGCGTGATCCAGGCCGTGGTCGTATTCCTGATCGCCTTGGCCCTCGGCATCGCGCTGCGCTGGCAGGCCCTCTCGATCCTGGTCGTCATCCTGGCGGTGATGCTGGGCTCGGCCATCTTTTCGACCTTCTCGCTGATCATTGCCTGCATCGTCAAGACGCGCGAGCGATTTATGGGTATCGGCCAGGTGCTTACGATGCCGCTCTTCTTTGCCAGCAGCGCCATCTATCCGCTCGATCTCATGCCTGATTGGCTGCAAGCGGTCGCGCGCCTCAATCCGCTGACGTACCTGGTCGACGCCTTGCGCGGCGCCATGATCGTTGGCGGCGAAGCCGTGCACGGCCTGGGCACCGATTTTGGCGTCATGCTGGTGGTGTTTGTCGTCTTCACCGCGATCGCGGCGAACCTCTATCCGCAGCTTGCCCGCTAGCGGCAAACTGCGTCAGGGTCGCGCGCCGGGAGCCGCGAATAGCGCCAGCGCCGCTGCCTGCCGCGTGACATATAATCGAGCGCGCGCATCGTTGCGCATAGCCGATGAAACTCGCCTTCCAACAACCCGACGCGCGGGAGATCAAGGTCAAGCTGCTCTTGGCCGGCGGCCAATCGGCGACACTGGTCGTTCCGCCGGAGCATCCGCTGCTCACGCAGCTGCTGGCGACTATCGCGGCCAAGGGCGACGCGTCGCCATCGCGCGTATTTCAGATTCCGATGGAAGGTGGGCGCACGTCGCTCGCATTTGCCGCTCACCAGCTGGTGGGCGTGATCACCGATCCTGCCGTACTGATGCAGAACGATGCGCTAGAGGAAAAGCCTGCGCCCGCGTTCGCGTCGGCGGCCGTTGCCGCGGCAGCGGCCGCGAGCGCGGCGCAAGGCCACGGCGACCTGGTGCGACACCCGGTGGTGCAGCTGGACACCTTCCTGAGCGGGGCAGAAGTCGGCTGGCTGCTCGAGCTCGCGCTGGCGAGCGAAAGCCGCTTCGTGCCCTCGCAGGTCTCCGATCGCAAGGAAGACTACCGGCGTTCATTCGCCCTCGACGCACCCGATGAACTCCGGCGCCTGATGCTCGGCAAGATCAGGGCGGTGATGCCCGAGGTCATGCCGCAGCTGCGCCTGGGCAAGTTTCCGCTCGGGACGATCGATTGTCAGCTGACCGCGAATGTTGACGGCAGCTATTTCAAGGTCCACACCGACGCTGCGCTAAACGAAACCATCAAGCGCCAGTTCACCTACGTGTATTACTTCAATGTCGAGCCGAAGGGGTTCACCGGCGGTGAATTGCGCATCTACGACGACATCGTTCGCAATGGCAAACTTGCGGCCACCGAATCGTTTCAAATAGTGGAGCCGCGACACAACAGCATCGTGTTCTTCCAGGCCGCGACGATGCACGAGGTGATGCCGGTGAGCGTTCCGTCGCGGCAGTTTCGCGACGCACGCTTTACGGTTAACGGCTGGATCGAGCGCGCCTGAGCGCGCGCTTCGGGGCAATGCAGCGCATTGCCCCCGATGGCATCAGATCGGCGTGCACCAGGACACGAAATTGGGCAGCACGCCCTGCGGCACCCACGCCCGGTTGATCATCGCGCGGCGCACCGAGAGATCGATGGTATGGCGCTGGTTGGCGTCGACGCGATTGTCGAAAAACTTGTACACCGGCAGCGTGCCTGTCCCGCACGCCCCGGTCGCGTCGGGTAACAGCACGTAAAACGCAGCCGGATATTCGAGCTTCCAGGTGGCGGCCTGGTTTTGGATCATGTACTGGCACTGGGCCGGGTCGTCGGTGTAGTAATGCGAGTTGATGAGGCCCCCGGCGAAGAACCGGCACACCGGCACGGCGTCTGTCGGTGCGAGCGCGGCGCTGGTCCATGCGTAGAAGATCTCACCCGTGCGCGGGACACCCGTCAGCGCGTCGTAGGTCGCGATCTCGGCGGGATTGGCGGTAATGAAATAGTGATCGAGCCCGGGATTGTAGTACTCGATGACCGGCACGGTGCCCGGCGGCGCAACCTCCGAGGCCGGGAACGTGCTCTGCAAAGACAGGGTCGAATCGAGCAGTCCGGAGCCGCACAGGCCGCTCAGCCCGCACGAGGTGCCGGTCGCGAACAGTCGCGTCGCGCCGCTGACGATGTCCTGGATGTGTCCTGGCGTCAGATTGGCGTTGCGCGCGATCATCAAGGACGCCGTACCGGAGACATGCGGCGCGGCGAAGCTTGTCCCCGCCGCAAACTCGTAATCGGGATTGTTGGGTCCGCCGGTGCCGTCGTTGCCGGTGGACAGGATCAAGTCCGCAACCGCGCCGTCGCCACCCGGCGCGGACAGATCGATGCGAGTGCCAAAGTTCGAATAACTCGTGATATCGCCCTGGCGCGTACTCGCGCCGACGGCGATCACGCCGCTGCAGTTCGCCGGCGTAAATCCGCTTGCGTCCACGCTCGAATTGCCTGCGGCCGCGACCACCACCGTACCCTGCGCTAGCGCCGTGTTGATCGCATCCTGGACCGACTGCGGACAGGAGCCGAAGCCGCCCAGGCTTAGGTTGATTACCCGTGCCGGATTCGGATTGGGCGGTGCGCCGGGCACCACAACACCCATTGCCCAGTCGATGCCCGCAAGAACCTGGTCGAAGGTGCCACCGCAGGGACCGAGCACGCGCACCGGCAGAATCATGGCGTTCCAGTCGAGCCCGGAGATGCCCAGATCGTTGTTGGTGTCGGCGGCGATGAGCCCGCTCACGAAGGTACCGTGGAAGAAGCTCGGTTCGCCGGGGACGCCGGGACCGCACTCGTTATCGCTCGTGCCGTCACCCGGATCGCTGGCACCGGGAATGTTGAGGATAAAGTCGTACCCGGGAAGGGTGCGACCGGCCAGGTCAGGATGTACCGTGATGCCGGTGTCGACGACAGCAACGGTCACGTCGGCGCTACCGGTATTCAGGTCCCAGGCCGTGGGCGCGTTGACGCCGCCCACCGGGTCGGAGAGCGCCCATTGCTGCGGAAACAGCGGGTCGTTTGGTACCAGCGTCGGCAGCACGCGCCGTACCGCATCGGCATACTGCACGCTGCTGTCCTGCTGCAGCTGCCCGGCCATGGCGGCCAGCGCGTCTTCAGGCACCGCCTGGTTCAGCGTCAGCACCCAGACGTTGCCGATCGACTGCACGACCGAAAGGGGCGCTCCGACCAAGCCCGACCAGCGTGGCAACAGCGTGCTCCAGTCAGGAGCCGCGTCACCGACCACCCGCACCATGAGCTTCTGGCCCTGGAACGGGCTTGGCGCGCTCGGCGCGGTCGTCGCAGGCGCCGCGATGGGCTCGGCCCAGAGGACACTGCGATCGGCGCGCATGCGCGTCAACAGGGAGGCCGCCGCCGCCGGGCTCAGCGCCGCGCCGAGCGTGAATTCGAGGCCGCCTGTGCGCGTGGCCCCGGATAACTCGAGCGGCATGCCGGCCAGCGCGGTGAGCGTGGCGAGCGCGCTTGCGGGCAGCGCGCCGGGTGGGGCCGCGTAGGGGTGGAGCATGACGCGAATACCGGAAACGCTCTGCGCACCGGCCGTGGCCGCGTAGGCGGCGAGGAGCAGTGACAGGCCCAATCGACACAGCGATCGTTGCAACATGGTTGCTCCCGTAACGTTGGCACCCGGACGCGACACGCACTTATTTCTCGCGGCCCGGGCAGGTCGGGGCAATCCTACACAATGACAATGGAATTGTCAGCCCGGGATAGCCGCCCGATTGCACCGTTTGGCGCCTGGCGCCTCTCGTCAGGCCGCGCAACCCGCGCTGCACCCGGGCAGGTGGCGGCGGAAAAGTTCAGCTTGCGATCGCCGATGCCGCCTTCAGGTCGCCGCGGTAGGGTGCGAGCAACTTGACCATTTGCGCAAAAATGCGCGGATTGGCGGCAATGACCTGGCCGCCATAAAGAAATGTCCCTTCGCCTTCGAGGTCGCCCACCAGTCCGCCCGCCTCGACGATGAGCAGGCTTCCGGCAGCGACGTCCCACGGATTGAGTCCCACTTCCCAGAAGCCGTCGTAATAGCCGGCGGCGACATAGGCCAAGTCGAGTGCCGCGGCGCCAGGGCGGCGAATGCCCGCGGCCTCGAGCGTCATGGCCCGCATCATCTGCAGGTAGAGGTCGAGGCGGCTGCCGTCGCGAAACGGGAAGCCGGTGCCGATCAGGCATTCCTTGAGGTGCTGCCGCCGCGACACGCGGATGCGGCGATCGTTGAGGAACGCGCCGCGGCCGCGGGTCGCCGTGAACAGGTCGTTGCGCACCGGATCGTAGACGACTGCCTGCGTGATCTGTCCCTTGTGCTGCAGCGCGATCGATACGCAGTACTGCGGAAAGCCATGCAGGAAATTGGTCGTGCCGTCGAGCGGATCGATGATCCACAGGTGCTCGGCGCTGGCGTTCGCGCCGCGGGCGGTACCTTCCTCTGCTAGAATCGCATGATCCGGATAGGTCGCGTGCAGCGTCTCGACGATCGCGGCTTCGGCGGCTCGGTCGACTTCGCTGACGAAATCTTTGGGGCCTTTGGCGGTTACCGTCAGCATATCGAGATCGCGCGCGCCGCGATTGATGACGCTACCCGCGCGGCGCGCGGCCTTGACTGCGGTCGTGAGCATCGGGTGCATGATCGCCGGAGCCTGCCTGGGAGTGCCGCGATTGGCTTGTCGCGCGCGGCGCCGGTTGCTATCCGCGCTCGTCGCAGCGTGTGTCAACCGAGCATTCTACCTGCATTTGCAAACCCTCTCTGCCGCCGCCGTCCGCCAAAGGCCTCGATCGTGACCTCGCCGCTTGAGCGGACCCGTGTCGTGCTTTGCGCAACGAGCCATCCGGGCAACATCGGGGCGGCCGCACGCGCGATGCACGCGATGGGCCTGTCGCAGCTGGTGCTTGTCGCACCGCGGGCGTATCCGCACCCGGACGCCGACGCGCTCGCGGCCGGGGCGGTCGCGCTGCTGCACGCGGCGAAGGTCGTGCCCACCCTCGACGCGGCACTTGCCGGCGCGTCGCTGGCGATCGGTTTTTCGGCGCGGCCGCGCGAGTTCGCCGGCGCGGCGCGGTCGGTACGGGAAGCCGCGCAGGAGGCGGTGCTGCATGCCGCAAACGGCGCGGTCGCGCTGGTATTCGGCACCGAGATGTCGGGCCTGTCGAACGTCGAGCTTGCGCGCTGCCAGATCGTGGCCACCATCCCGGGCGAGACCGGGCAGGCGTCGCTCAATCTGGCTGCGGCCGTGCAGGTCGCCGCCTACGAACTGTTTGTCGCCGCACGCGGCGATGGCGTGTGGGCAGCACCCCGCTTCGAACCGGCGACGCTGGACGAAATCGAGGCGCTTTATAGCGCTGCCGAGAGGACGTTAATCGCCATGCGCATCCTCGATCCGCAGCATCCGAAGCGACTGCTCGCGCGCCTGCGCCGACTGTTCGCGCGCGCCCGCCTGGAAAAGGAAGAGGTCAACATCCTGCGCGGGATCCTCGCGCGCATCGACCAGCTGCTCACGCGCCGCGCGGCGAGCGGTCCCCCACAGTGATCGACGCCCACGACCTCTCGCCGCCGGCGCCTGCGGAGCCGCTGTGCCGCAACTGCGGCGCAGTCGCGCCGGGAACGTTTTGTCCAAATTGCGGACAGGAAACGAGCCTCGCGCTGCCGACCGTGCGCGCCCTGCTGCGCGAGGCGGCGGGACGCTACGTCGCGTTCGACGGGCGGATGTGGCGGACGCTCTTCGGGTTGTGGCGCCCCGGTTTCCTGACGCGAGAATATTTAGCCGGCCGGCGCCGGCGCTACATCCGTCCGGCGCGGCTGTTCCTGGTGCTCTCGATCGGCCTGTTCGCGCTGCTGCGTTTCGAGGGCCTCGAACGGGAGCATCAACTGGCGGAGGGCATCGACACTGCCGAGAAAAACACCGTCGAGGCCGAAGCGGCCGCCAAGTCCGGTGCCGGCAAGGCCGGCCGCGCGAACGCTGACGCGGTCGGCAAGAAGCAGACCGCGGGTGACGTCACGACCGGATCGACCGAACTCTACGACATGTTCGATCTAAGCGAACCAGGCCTCGAGCCGCTGAACAATCGCGCCAAGGCGTTCAAGCGCCTGTCGCGAAAGGAGCAGATCGATCAGATCTTCTCCGGTGTGTTCCGCTACGGTCCCTATGCCATGTTCGCGCTGCTGCCGCTGTTCGCCCTGCTGCTCAAGGTCGTCTACGTCGGGCGCTCACGCCGCTATCCGTTGCGACCGCGGCGCTACGCGGCACACCTGGTATTCGGGGCGCACAACCATGCGTACCTTTTCCTGACGGTGGCATTGCTCGTGCTCCTGCCCGGGGGCCCCGTGTACGCGGCGCTGATGATCTGGACGCCGGTGTATCTGCTGCTGTCGATGCGCGCCGTGTACGGCGGGCGCTGGTCCGGCATGATCGCGCGCGCGGCAGTAATCTTCGTGGTGTACCTGATTTTCTTTGTTCTATTCGTCCTCGGCCTGGTCGTTGCCGCCATTCTGCTGGGTTGAAAAAGGGCGGTCTTAATAGTAGAGTAATTCGCTCGGATATGAAAAAATAAGGCCATGTTCTCCCGCCTGCGCGAAGACATTGCGGTGGTGTTCGACCGCGACCCGGCCGCCCGCTCCACCTGGGAGGTCCTGACCTGCTATCCGGGACTGCATGCGCTCACCGCCCACCGCTGGCTGGCGCATCCGTTGTGGCGTTGGGGCTGGAACTGGCTGGCGCGCTGGCTGTCGCACTGGAGCCGCTGGTTCACCGGCATCGAAATCCACCCTGGGGCCACCATCGGCCGGCGGGTGTTCATCGATCACGGCATGGGGGTCGTGATTGGCGAAACCGCCGAGATAGGCGACGATTGCACGCTTTATCATGGGGTTACGCTCGGTGGCGTCAAATGGGAAAAGACCAAGCGCCACCCGACGCTCGGACGTTCGGTGGTGGTCGGCGCCGGTGCCAAAATCCTCGGCCCGCTGTTAGTCGGCGACGGGGCGAAGATCGGCTCCAACGCCGTGGTCGTGCGCGATGTGCCGGCGGGCGCCACCGCGGTCGGCATCCCGGCCCGAGTCGTCACCGGCGACGACGCGCTGCGCCGCGAGCGCCAGGCGGCCACTATCGGCTTTTCGGCCTATGCCATCAGTGCTGACATGAACGACCCAATGGTTCAGGCCGTGCACTCGCTGCTCGACCACGCCGCGGCCACCGAGGAGCGTCTCAAGACCCTGGTCGAGCTGCTGCAGCGGGGCGGCTTCGATTGCGGCGATGCGAAAGCGACCGCCGACCTGTTCGACCCGGAACGGATCAACCGAATGCTCGAGTGAACCAATCGGGTATTTAGTTGACTAATTTGATCGGGAATTATAGAATGGTGCTGTGTCCGGGGCTCGCGCCCGGGCGTAGCGCGGTGATAGGGCAACCATGCGACTGACGACCAAAGGACGTTTCGCCGTGACGGCGATGATTGATGTGGCCATGCATAACGGCAGGGGCCCGGTGACGCTTGCCGGCGTCGCCGAGCGGCAGAAAATCTCCCTGTCGTACCTGGAGCAACTCTTCGGCAAGCTGCGTCGCCATGGGCTCGTCGACAGCGTGCGCGGCCCGGGCGGAGGCTACAACCTGGCGCGTGCCGCGACCGGTGTTTCGGTGGCCGACATCATCACCGCCGTCGACGAGCCGATCGATGCAACGCAATGCGGCGGCAAGGAAAATTGCCTGGACGACAAACGCTGCATGACCCACGAGCTCTGGGCGAGCCTCAACACGCACATCTTCGCGTTCTTGAGCTCGGTCACCCTCGAGCAACTCGTCCGGCAGCAGGACAAGCAGCCGGTCACGGTGCTGCAGGACCATCGCGCGTTACCGGGCAAGAAGCCGGAAACCGCGGCAGTGGTCTGAAACCCAACGACCGGATTGAACCGACCCTATGAAGACGCCGATCTATCTCGATTATTCCGCAACGACGCCGGTTGATCCGCGTGTCGCCGCGAAGATGATTCCCTACCTTACCGAACAGTTCGGCAATCCGGCGTCGCGCTCGCACGCGTTTGGCTGGGAGTCCGAGAAAGCGGTCGAGGAAGCGCGCGATGAGGTGGCGCGGCTCGTCCACTGCGACGCGAAAGAAATCGTGTGGACATCGGGCGCGACCGAGTCGATCAACCTGGCGCTCAAAGGCGCGGCTCATTTCTACAAGGACAAGGGCAAGCATCTGGTCACGCTCAAGACTGAGCACAAGGCGACGCTCGATACGATGCGCGAGCTCGAGCGCGACGGTTTCGAGGTTACCTACCTCGACGTTGGGACCGATGGCCTGCTCGACATGGAGACGTTCAAGGCGGCGCTGCGCCCGGACACGATCGTCGCCTCGGTCGTCTACGTGAATAACGAAATCGGTGTCATCCAGGACGTTCCGGCGATGGGCGAAATCTGCCGCGCGCGCGGGATCATCTTTCACGTCGACAGCGCGCAGGCAACGGGCAAGATCGCGATCGACCTGTCGGCGCTGAAAGTCGACTTGATGTCGTTTTCGGCACACAAGACCTACGGGCCGAAGGGCGTCGGTGCCCTGTTCGTGCGGCGCAAGCCGCGAGTGCGGATCGAGGCGCAGATGCACGGTGGCGGTCACGAGCGCGGTATGCGCTCAGGCACGCTGCCGACGCACCAGATCGTGGGCATGGGCGAGGCATTCCGCCTGGCGCGCCTCGAGATGGCGGCCGACAACGAGCGCATCCGCGTGTTGCGCGACCGCCTGTGGCAGGGCCTGTCCGAAATCGAGGAAGTCTATTTGAACGGCGACCCGGAACAGCGGGTGCCGCACAACCTCAACGCGAGCTTCAACTTCGTCGAAGGCGAGAGCCTGATCATGGCCATCAAGGACGTGGCGGTGTCGTCGGGTTCGGCCTGCACGTCGGCCTCGCTCGAGCCGTCGTACGTGCTGCGTGCGCTCGGTCGCAGCGACGAATTGGCACACAGCTCGATCCGCTTTACCGTCGGCCGCTTCACCACCGCTGCTGAAATCGACTTTGCGGTGGAGCTGGTCAAGCGCAAGATTGCGAAGCTGCGCGAACTATCACCGCTGTGGGAGATGCATCAGGAAGGCATCGATCTCAACAGCGTGCAATGGGCGGCGCACTAACGCGCACCCGAGGAGAAGGCAATGGCATACAGCGACAAGGTACTGGATCACTATGAGAACCCGCGCAACGTCGGCTCGTTCGCCAAGGATGAGTCGGGTGTGGGCACGGGAATGGTTGGCGCGCCCGCCTGTGGCGACGTGATGAAGCTGCAGATCAAGGTCGGGCCGGACGGGCGCATCGAAGACGCCAAGTTCAAGACTTACGGCTGTGGCTCGGCAATCGCGTCGTCCTCGCTCGTCACCGAATGGGTAAAGGGCAAGACGCTCGATCAGGCGACCAGCATCAAGAACACGCAGATTGCCGAGGAGCTGGCGCTGCCGCCGGTCAAGATTCACTGCTCGATTCTCGCCGAGGACGCGATCAAGGCGGCGGTGGCCGATTACCGCCAGAAACACGGCGGCGATGCCCAGAGCGCGAGCGCGGCGCAGCCGTTGGCGGCGGCCGCGAATTGAACGCGGCGCAGGTGCTATGGCGATCACACTGACCGAGAATGCAGCCAAGCACGTCGCCGGGTTTCTGAACCGGCGCGGGAGGGGTGTCGGCTTGCGTCTTGGGGTCCGCACCACCGGCTGCTCCGGTCTTGCCTACAAGCTCGAGTACGCCGACGAGGTCAAGCCGGAAGACCACCATTTCAACAGCCACGGCGTTACGGTTGTCGTCGACCCGAAGAGCCTGCCGTATCTGGACGGAACCGAGCTCGACTTTGCCAAGGAGGGTTTGAACGAAGGCTTCAAGTTCAACAACCCGAACGTGAAGGACGAGTGCGGTTGCGGCGAATCATTTAACGTTTGAGCCCGTTCCCTCCCCTCGATCGAGCGGGAGGGTCAGGCGGGGCGACGCGATTTCCCGCGCGCCTGCTGCCCGATTCCTCCCCTCCGAAGGGGAGCTACAACAAGAATGATCGATTTCTCCCAGGACTATTTTTCGCTGTTCGGGCTGCCGCCGCGGTATCGCTTCGACCCGGCGGCGCTCGATGCGGCCTACCACGCGCTGCAGCGCGCGGTGCATCCGGATCGCTATGCCAGCGCGGGTGAGACCGAGCGCCGCATGGCGCTGCAGTCCTCGGCCCGCGTCAACGAGGCCTACCAGGCGCTCAAAGATCCGGTTGGCCGCGCACAGTACATGCTGTCGCTGCGCGGGATCGATGCGCTGGCGGAAACGAACACGGCGCTGCCGATGGAATTTCTGCAACGCGAACTCGAGCGCCGGGAAGCGATGGACGCGGTGCAATCGGGCGTCGACCGCAGCGGTTTGGCCGCACTGCTCGACACAGTGCGCAGGGACGCCGCTACGCTCGAGGCGACGCTCGCCGATCGCCTCGAGGCGCAGGAATGGAATGCGGCGCGCGACGCGGTGCGCGAGCTGCGCTTTCTGACCAAGGTCGCCGACGATCTTGAAGTGGCGATCGCCGCGGACGAAGGCTGATGGCGCTGTTGCAGATTGCCGAACCCGACGCCGCACCGGCGGCGCGTCCGCCGCGGCTTGCCGTCGGCATCGACCTCGGCACCACCAATTCGCTGGTTGCGACCGTGCGCCACGGCATCCCGGTGGTGCTTCCGGACGCAGAAGGTCGACCGTTGCTGCCATCGATCGTGCATTTCGGCGCGCACGGGGTCGGCGTCGGTTATCCGGCGCAGGACGCACTGGTGGCAGATCCGCAAAACACGATTGTCTCGGTGAAGCGGCTAATGGGAAGGGGTTTGGCCGACCTCAGCGACGCCAGGCGTTTTCCCTATCGGTTCATCGACGCGCCCGGCATGGTGAAGATCGAGACGCGCGCCGGCGTGCGCACGCCCGTCGAGGTGTCCGCCGAGATTCTGCGCAGCTTGCGCGTGCGCGCGGAGGCGAGCCTCGGCGGTGCACTTGCCGGCGCGGTCGTCACCGTTCCGGCCTATTTCGATGATGCCCAGCGCCAGGCGACCAAGGACGCCGCGGGGCAGGCCGGCTTGAACGTGCTGCGCCTGCTCAACGAACCCACCGCGGCCGCGATCGCCTACGGACTGGACAATGCGTCCGAAGGCATCTATGCGGTATACGACCTCGGCGGCGGAACGTTCGACCTGTCGCTGCTGAAGCTCTCGCGCGGCGTGTTTGAAGTGCTCGCGACTGCCGGCGACACCGCGCTTGGTGGTGACGATTTTGATCATCGCATCTACTGCTGGGCGCTGGAGACCGCGGGACTCGGCCCCGTGTCGCCGTCGGACACGCGGCTGCTCCTGCTCAAGGCGCGTGAGGCGAAAGAGAACCTGACCGCGCACGCATCGACTCCGCTCGTCGCCACGCTATCGACCGGCGAGCGCCTGGATCTCACCCTTACCGCGGCGACCTTCACCACGATCACGGCGACACTCGTCAGCAAGACGCTGCAACCCGTGCGCAAGGCGCTACGCGATGCGAAACTCGCGGTGGAAGCAATCGATGGCGTCGTGATGGTCGGCGGTGCGACACGGATGCCACAGATCCAGAAAGCCGTGGCCCAGTTCTTCGGCATGCCGCCTCTCACCAATCTCGATCCCGACCAGGTAGTCGCACTCGGCGCCGCGATTCAGGCCAACGTGCTCGCGGGAAACCGTGCCGAGGATGAGGACTGGCTGTTGCTCGACGTCATACCGCTGTCGCTGGGCCTCGAGACCATGGGCGGCCTGACGGAGAAGATCGTGCCACGCAACGCTACCATACCAATTACCAAGGCGCAGGAGTTCACCACCTTTAAGGACGGCCAGACGGCAATGGCGATGCATGTCGTGCAAGGCGAGCGCGAGCGGGTCAGCGATTGCCGGTCGCTGGCGCGCTTCGAATTGCGCGGCATCCCGCCGATGGTCGCCGGGGCGGCACGCATCCGGGTGACCTTCCAGATCGATGCGGATGGACTGCTCGCCGTGTCGGCGCGCGAGCAGACGACCGGCATCGAAGCGGCCATCACGGTCAAGCCGTCTTACGGCCTCGCCGATACGGACATTGCGCGCATGCTCGAAGACTCGCAGGCGCACGCGGCGGCCGATATGGCCGTCCGCGCGCTCACCGAGACCCAGGTCGAGGCGCAGCGGATACTGGGCGCGACCCGAAGCGCGCTGGACGCGGATGGCGATCTGCTCGACGCTCCGCAGAAGGCGGAGATCGACGCGGCTGTTTCGACCGTGCGAGAGCGACTTGCCGGCACGGACCGGCACGCGTTGCAGGCGGCCGTGGCGGCGCTTAACCGCGTCACGGCGGATTTCGCCGCCCGGCGAATGGATCGCGGCGTGGCCGGTGCGCTCACGGGACGTCGCGTCGACCTGCTGGCGCGCGACTAGAAGCGCATGGCTGAAATCGTCGTCCTGCCACATGCGGAGCTCTGCCCGGAGGGTATGACCTTTGAGGCCCCCCACGGCGAATCGATCTGCGACAGTCTGCT
>Ga0302325_10003962_pt1 | contig 34506 bp, 20 predicted proteins | sample Palsa_T0_2_FD_201948 | JGI IMG/M metagenome (GOLD analysis project Ga0302325, IMG submission 201948) | Peat permafrost microbial communities from Stordalen Mire near Abisko, Sweden - Palsa_T0_2 | ecosystem: Environmental > Terrestrial > Soil > Palsa > Peat permafrost | place: Sweden: Abisko...
GGCGCGTTGGGGCCCGCGCGGGCGCCGCCCCCCGACCCGACGTCGAGGACATCGCCCAGGCGGAGCATGCCCACGACGCCCATCGCGAGCGACTGCCAGGTGCGGCCCGGCGAGTAGTGCCGCTCCATGTCGCCCGTGAACGACTCTGGCGCCCCCCCCCGCCGCTCCTCATCGAGCTCGACGAGGCGCCTCTGGTCGCCCTCGAGCGTCGGATCGGAGGAGCTCGTAGCCTCGTCGAGCGCCGCCAGGGCGCTCCGCGGCAAGCCCTCGAGGGCAAGGGCATAGAACGACTGGGACCCGTCTCGGCGGTCGCGCACGAAGCCTGCGTCGCGGAGGCGAGCCAGGTGGGTCGACACTCCGGACTGCGAGATCCCCGTCACGCGCACAAGGTCGGTCACCCGGAGCTCGCGCTCGCGGAGCAGCGCGCAGAGGCGCAACCGACTCTCGTCACCGAGGACGTTCAACGTTTCGACGCAGCGAGCGAGGTCCATCCATCTACATATCGCAATGTACAGATGTAAGGTTGGTCCCCCCGAGGCGACGTGTCAAGCCCGGCCGCTTGGGGCCACTGCACCGGGGGCCCGCTCGCTCTGCGCGGCATCGCCGCCCTCGCCTCTCGGGAGAAGGCACAGCACGCTGGCGATCATCGTCGCGGACAGAAACCAGACGTTCGTGATGAAGGCCCCGAACCCGTGGACGGCGACGGTCAGGGCGGCCCCGAGCCAGTAGGGTCTCCTGGCCAAGAGGACGCACGCGAGGAGCACCTCGGACACGATCGCCGCCTGCGACAGCAGGGCGTCGAAGCCCGGGTTCGCGAAGCGCTGCTCGAGCCACTCGGGGTAGGGCCACTTCGCGCCGACGAAGAGGTACTGCGTCCGAACGTACAAGTGACCTCCTCCGAGCCAATCCGGGTTCATCTTGAGGACGGCCGTGGCCGCATAGATGAACGCGAGCTGCGCGAGGAGCGCGTCGTGCACCCATTTGGGCCGGCGCCCCTCGCGGAACGGGCCCCCGGTCGAATGGGCGATCAACAAAAGAAAGACCGAGCCGACGAAAAAGTCGTTGAGCGGGAAGTACACCAGGCCCTCGACCGCTCGGGCGGCCGCCGCCGTCATCCCGAAGGCCCAGACCCCGCGGCCCCAAAGCAGCATCGCGCCCGACGCCACGAGCACCAGCTGCACGACGACGAGGCCCGGATCGCGCGCGTGCGGGTACCAGTCGAGGGCGCGCTCGGTCGCGCCGAGGCCAATGTCCAGCACGTCGTAGACGAGCCAGATCGACGCGAAGGCCATTCGAAACGCGCGTACCCCCGCGCGCCCGTTCAGGGTGTCCTCCGCGTCGACCCAACCGATGAAGCGCTCGAGGACCGACACCTTGATATCAACGACAGAAAAACGAGGGTTCGTGGATGCCGCCGTCTGCAGTGAGGCAGACTAGGCGGACGGCGGTGGTCGAAGCGCCACGGTACCGACACCCACGCGATGCGGCTCCGAGATAAGTCTCCGAGCGGTTGTATACCGTGTCGAACTCCAGCGGCCAGGTGCGATCCGTCCACTGAGATACCGGCTTGCCCTCGACGAGAAGAGGCGGATCCCACGTGACGGCGCATCGGTCGATGCGAATCGAAAACATGTCCCAGGAATAAGGCACTCGCTTGGGTGCTTGCGAAAACGGACGAAAGCCCTCACGCACCTGCGCAAGTTCTGCGGCGGCCTGCACCGCCACCATCACGGCGCAAAGTACGGCGCAATAGAGGTAAGGAGCGATCGGGCGCTTACGCGAGCCGCGAAGAGCGCACGCGAGCGGCTCCGGAATGTTGCGGAGAGTTAGCACCTGGGCCCACATCGATCGGGTACGGATACCGCCATCCAGCTCATGGTAGCGGCACTGCCTGACGACACGGAGGGACCCGATATGCAGGTTGCCACGGGTACTGCAAGGCGTCTTCGCCAGCAAGAGGCGAGAATTGCTGCTGCAAACGAGCTCGCAGTCCAAATGGGATGGTCGCCCCCCGCGCCATCGCAGCTGCCGCCTCCCCCCGACGTCCCCGTGATCGAGCGGGTTGAGGAGGAGTGGCCGGAGTCGACCATCCGAACCAGTCGGATACAAGCGCGCCACACGGGCGCCATTCGCCAGTTTGGCCGTGTTCGCGCGCGCTCCGCGGCGATGCACGACGTCTTCGACTCCCTCGATCGCTTTGCCAAGACCGAGGTCTCGGTCACCCTCGTAGGGGAGACCGGCGCTGGCAAGGACGTCCTGGCCCATGCCCTTCACGCCGAGAGCTCGCGCGGGACGGGGCCGTTCATCGTGTTCGACTGCGGCGCCGTCGCCGCCAACCTCGCCGAGAGCGAGCTTCTCGGGCACGAGCGGGGCGCCTTCACCGGCGCCGTCAGCAGCCATATTGGGGCCTTCGAGCGCGCCCACGGGGGCACGCTGTTTCTCGACGAGATCGGCGAGATGCCGCTCGCGCTTCAGCCGCGGCTCCTGCGCGCGCTCGAGAGCCGCAGCATCCGTCGCGTCGGCGGCAAACAGGAGCGAAAGATCGACGTGCGCATCGTCGCGGCCACCAACCGCGATCTGCGCAACGACGTCTCCAGCGGAAAGTTTCGCGAGGACCTGTTTTTCCGGCTCGCGGTCGCGGTCGTTGCGGTACCGCCCTTGCGCCAGCGATTGGACGATCTGCCGTACCTCGTCCCCAGCCTGCTGGCGAGCCTCGGACGTCCGGACCTCCGGGTCGCCGATTCGGCCTTTGCGCTGCTCCAGGCGCACTCGTGGCCGGGCAACGTCCGGGAGCTCAAGAACGCCCTCGCATGCGCGCTCGCCTTCGTCGACCCAGGGTCGCATGCGCTCGAGGCGGGCCACCTCCGGCTCCTCAGGGCCACCGAGGACGACGGTTCGCGGTTGGACAATCTGCCCCTCGGCGGACAGGCCCTCGAGCACATCGAGCGCGTGGCGATCCGGCAGACGATGGCGCAGACCGACGGGAACAAGATGTTCGCGGCGCGAACTCTTGGTATCGCGGTGTCGACGCTCTACGAGAAGTTGAAGAAGTACGGAATCTGAGTACAAGGCCGGAGTCAGTCATGAACAGGTTCGTCTCGATCGGCGTCGTTGCGATCGGCCTCATGGCGGCGAGCGCGTCGGCCGATGCGACGCTGTCGTCACCCACGGACTCGAAGATCACCTTCGACGCCGCTGGCCCGGCCGGTCTGAAGATCGAGGGTACGACTTCGGATCTCAACGTCGCGGAGGACAGCGGCAACGTCGTCATCACCGTGCCGCTCGCAAACCTCACGACGGGCATCTCCCTGCGCGATCACCATATGAAGGAGAAGTACCTCGAAGTCCCGAAGTTTCCCGCCGCGACGCTCACCGTGCCGCGCGCCGCATTGAAGTTTCCAAATCCCGGCGAAAAGGCCGAGGGCGACGTGCAAGCGACGATCAGCCTGCACGGGCAGAGCCGTCCGCTCGTCGTCCACTACGACGCCCAGGACGCCGGGTCGGCCCTCGCGGCCCACGGGACGTTTCGGATCAACATGAACGATTTCGGCATCACCGTACCCGTGTACCTCGGCGTGACCGTGAAGCCCGATGTCGACGTCTCCGCGAGCTTTCGCGTATCGAAGGGCTGACGTCCCCGCCGGCGGCTGGCCGCGACGGCTCCTTCTCCTCTGACGCTTGGACCCTGTCCGAACCCTTCGATGATTGCGCGGCGTCTGATCTCCTGGGCGTTGGCCGTCGCTGCGTGCGTCGCGCTGTTTCTCCTGACGTCGCCGGCCCAAGCCTACCCGTGGATGATTCGCCATGGGTACACGGGGTGCACTCCGTGCCACACCGATCCGTCGGGAGGGGCTGGCGCGCTGACGGAGTACGGCCACGCCCAGAGCGATCTCCTGCTTCGCATGCGCTACGGAGAAGGCGAGGGCGATGGAGAAGCCGATCGGACGGGGGAGTTTCTCTGGGGCCTCGTCAAGACGCCAGAGCAGCTGCGCCTCGGCGCCGACTTCCGCGAGGCGTACTTCAGCAATCAATCCGAAGGCGCGCCCCTGGAGCAGGAGCTCATCACGATGCGCGCCGATCTGTACGGCGACCTCAAAATCGGCCGGTTCCGCGCGGCCGGCAGCATCGGCTACGTGCCCCAGGGCGACCTGACAGCGTCGCTGACGACCGGCGCGGACGACAACATCATCTCGCGTGAGCACTGGATCGGGGTCGAACTCGACGACGAGGGCTCGTGGCTGCTGCGCGGGGGGCGCATCAACCTGCCGTTCGGCATCCGGATGATCGAGCACACGCTCTGGGCGCGGACGCTCACGCGGACGGACATGGACGCCAGCCAGCAATATGGCGTCTCGCTCGCGGTCAGCAAAGAGAACTTCCGCGGTGAGCTCATGGCCATCGCCGGCAACTTCGCGATCCAGGAGGACGTCTTTCGGGAGCGCGGGTACTGTGGATACTTCGAATACGCACCGACGACGACGCTCGCCGCGGGGGTGAGCAGCATGTTCACCCGGGCCACGCGCGACATCGTCTATGGGGTGACCGATTACCGCTACTCGAACGGCCCCTTCGTCCGGTATGCGCCCTGGCAGCCGCTCGTCCTTTTGGCCGAGTTCGACTCCGTGTACCAGTCGCTGACGTGGAACGGCCACCGAGGGGGCTACGCCGGCTTCGCGCAAGCCGACTACGAGCCGACGCAGGGGATGCACCTCATGCTGACGTCCGAGATCATGAACAGCGGCGCGAGCGGTGAGCCCGCGTCGTACGATGGGTGGGTGTCGGCGGTATGGTTTCTCCTCCCGCACGTCGATCTTCGATTCGACGGCATCTACACGAGGACCGGGATCGCCGCGACGCTCGGCACCGCGGCGAGCTATTCCAACTCGACCACCTGGCTCGCGCAGTTCCACGTGTGGCTCTGACGAGGACCGTCGCAGATGAAGCCCATCACCGCTTGCCTCGTCGCCGGTCTCGTCGCCCTCTGGGCCGGTGAAGCGACCGCGCACCCGGGCTATCCGCTCGTCGTCAAGGACACGCTGCAGCTCACCGCCATCTTCGATCCGAGCGGGCCGAACGGCGGCTGCTATCTGTGCCACCAGACGACGGGTGGCGGCACGCCCTTGCGTCCCTTCGGCACGCTGCTCGTGCAGCAGTACGGTTTGAGCTCCGATCCCGTCAACGAAGACGACCCCTCGCTCGTGAGCGCGCTGGGAGAACTCCAGGCCGGACCGGACGCGCACCTCGTGACGGACATAAAGAACGGCATCGATCCCAACAACGATCCGGTGCTCGAGGCCTCGGCCCTGCCGACACCGGAGTACGGGTGCGGCGTCGCGGCTCGCGCAACGTCACGTGGTCCGAGCGCCGTGTGGCTCGCTGCGGCCCTCTTCGCGCTCGCGCTTCGGGCGCGCCGCGCAGCGACCCAGCTAGAACGCCCCGTGGAATAGTGCGCCACCGCCGCCCGGCAGCGCCATCGGCCCCAGCGCGACCTCGGTCGTGTGGTGCGCCGTCGCAATCAGCACGATCCCGGTGACGGCCGCCACTCCGCCGGCGCCAAAGAGGACCGCCGCCCACGGGGTCGAGCCGGCTCGGGTGTGCGAGTCGCAGGGCATTCCCTCGGGCGTCATGTCCGTGACCTTCGACGTGAGGAGCCAGGTCCCGACGCCGGCCGCGCCAACTCCCGCGGCGATGAGCCCAATCCCGACCCAGCGCTTCGTGGCCCCCGGGTCGGCCGTCGCCGCACCAGCGGCCAAAGGTGCCGCGCCCGCGCCATCGGGCACGACCACCGCGGGCTCCGGCTCGGAGAGCGGAACGACGATCGACAAAACGCTTGGATCCACGTGCAACGGCAGGACTCGAGTCGGCTGGCCGGGCGGCGTGATTTGCACCAGGTGGTCACCCGGGTCCATGGCGAGCGCGGAGTTCAGCTGTTCGGCGGGGACCGCGGTCCCGTCGACCGCCACGAGCGGCACCGCCTGCCCGACCGCAAGCGGAATCGCCAAGGTCACCCGATTGAGCTTCGGCTCGAGAGCCTGGGCACGCGCGGCCGCGACGTCCGCCCGCTTGTCGCCCTTGGCGCGCGCCAACGCCTCGGCGTTCCGGAACTCGGTCCACGCGCTCTGCGTCTTGCCGACCTTCTCATAGCAATCGGCCAGATACAGCGTCACCCCGACGCCGTTGGCGAGGCTCCGGCTCTCGGCGAACTTGGGGCACGCCTCCGCGTAGTGTCCCGTGTCTCGCAGCCCCTTCGCCTCGGTGAAGAGCGTATCGGCGCGGCCCGCGTCGCTCGTCGCCGCGGCGGCCGGTTCGCCGGGCGGCGCCTGAGCCCACGCCGTGGCGGGACAGAAGGCGCCCGCGACGGCGATGAGGGAGATGCTTTTACGAATCACTCACGCCCTCCGAACTCGGTCGCGCTGAGCGCGTCCTTGGTCGGCGCGGCGGCGGAAGCGAAGGTGGGGGCGGGCGGCGCGGCAGGCTTCGGGGCCTGCTGAGACGTCGCCGCCGATCCCGCGCTGGGAGCCACAGGGGGCGCCGGCGGGGCCGCGACGTTCACGGGAGCCGGCTCGACGGTCACCGCCACAGTTCGCGGCCGTGCGATCGTGGCCGTCTGGGCCGGGGCGACGAAGTGCACGCTCCGACTCGTCGCCGCGGGCGCAGCGCTCGACAATGCGGCCGGAGCCGGCGCCACGACTGGCGGAACCGTGAGCACGGGAGCGCGCGGCTCGTCGAGGGAGCTCAGATCCGCCCCTCGCGCGCCTGCGGAGGGAGTGGTCCTCGCGGGCTCGCCGCGCAGCGCGACGAAGGCGACGGTTCCGGCTGCCGCTGCGGCGAAGGTCATCTGACCGAACGACTTGGAGCGCTCCCAAAAGCGCGACGGCTGGTCGCCCGGTCGGATCGTAGCGATGGTCGGCACGACGCTCGGAGCCCGCGACGGCGGCGGGACGCTGACCGGCGCGCCGCCATGCTCCTCCGCGGCATGCGCCTCTTGGGGCATGACCTCGACCCTCCGTGAGGGGATGGGGGAGGGCGCTTCGGGACGCGCGGGCATCATCGGCGGAGGCAACGTTCGCCTTCGCGGCTCGCGGACCGGGGAGTTCGCCGTCGTGCGCGCGGGGGTCACGGGGGGCGGCGGCACCGAACCAGGTCGGACGGTCGTCAACGGCCAGGCAGCCGCGCGCCCGCTGCGGCTGCTCGGGGCGGGGGGCTCGATGACCGGCGGAGGGGGCGCGGGCACCTCGTCGAGGAGCTCGTCGGCCACGTCCGACGACCCCGCATCGAGCGCGAGGCGCGTCTCGTTGTGACGACGAACGGCGATCCCATAGAGCCCATGAAGGATGGCCGGATGATCCTGGACGAGCGCCATGAACTCTTCGCGCGGCAGGTAAAGCGACGCCGTGGGTCTCACCGCGATCGCGTCCGCGACCGCCGGTCGGCAGAGCACCAGCTCGACCTCGCCTACCGTCTCGCCAGGCAGCAGCACCGCGAGGGCCACTTGCTCGCCGCCGTCGTGCGCGACGACCGCGACCTCGCCGGAGACGATGAGGTGCAGGCCATCGGCTTCCTGCCCCGCCTCGACGATCCTGTCGCCGCTCTCGAAGATGCGTGTCTCGAACCGATCGACGAGCGTGGCCCTCTCGCGCGGCGGAACGGCGACGATGACCGGGGAGGCCCAGCCGAGGTTCGCGACGGACAGCCGGCGGCAATGGGCGGCCATGGCCTCGGCGAGCTCCGGGTGCCGCTGCGAGATCGCTTCGATGCGCTCCCGACGCGCGACAAGCAGGATCGAAGGACGGGTGGCGACGACCGTGGCGGCGCCGGGGAGATGAGAGAGCAGGGCCATCTCACCGAAGAACGACCCAGCACCGAGGCGCGTCAGCAGAGTGGGGGGGCCGGCTTCGCTCGAACCGTTCCGCCGGGCGATCTCGAGCTCTCCGCGGGCGACCAGGAATGCAGCGCCGCTCTCCTCGCCTTCGCGGATGACGCTCTCGCCCGCGGCGACTAAGAGCGTCTCGAAGGCGCCGAGGAGGTCCTTCAGGGCGTCCTGCGGCAAGTTGCTAAAGAGCGGAAGGGGCTCTACGGGGCCAAGCTCCCGGCCGACGACCTCGTCGGACGCGTGCACGGCTGCCTCGAGGATATGCGCCGCCTTGGACGCCAGCGCGGGACCCGTGAGAAACGGGCTCAGTGGCTGGAACTCCCCGAGCTGCGGCAGAACTTGGGGCGGCTCGGACGCGCGCAGACGCGAGGATCCGCGGCAAAAGGTGGCGGCCACCTGCTCGATGGGCCCCGTCGCGTCGACGCCGAGCGCGCGCAGTTCACCGACCGCCGCCATCGCCAGCGGCAGATTCCCGTCCTCGATCGCCTGGCCCACCGCGAGGCCTAGCCCCTCGACCGCTGCGCGTCGCCGGCCCATCTGCTCGAGCAGCTTGCTCGTCACCAGGACGGCGTCGGGCCCGCGACGACCGAGTTCGAGCGCCGCCGCCCCCCATCGCAGCGCCGCCTCGGTCTCGTCTGCCAGGGACAGAGCGAGGGCGTGATCCACCGATAGCTCGGTGCTCTTCGTCGTGTCCGGAAGACCTGACGGCGGCTGTGTGGAACGAGAGGGTGCCATGGCTTGCTCCTGAAAAGGCTCGGTCTGGGGGGCGATCGGGCGCGCGCGTGATGTCGGGGGTTTAGTAGGTCCCGACGCAGGATTCGATCTTCACCTGGGAGTAGGGGAACGGTTGGCAAACAGGGCCGGAGTAAAGGAACGTGACCGACCCGGATGTCAGAGAGGGGCACTTGGCGTCGGAGGCGCCGCTGGTCAGCACGGGGAGCGCCCGGATCCCCGGCTCGACCGTGATGGGCGGGCTGGGAGAGAAGCTGAAAGCGCCCGTGGGCTGCACGCCGAAGCTCACAGTGGCCGTCCCAGTCCCGGTGTTGACCATCGGAAGCGCGAAGCCGCTTTGCGAATCCGCTGGATAGAAGAGCGCGCCGTTGGAATCGGTATTGGTGCCCAGCCCTTCGGGCAGCGACAGTACCGCACCATTGAGCGCCCACGAGATCGGAATCGTGAAGCTCGCGGGGGGGGTCGACGCGATGGAGATGATTAGATCGTCGGCATACGGCGCCGATCCCGCCGCGACCGCGGGCCCGGGCGTGATCGTCGTGGGCGTCACGACGATGACGGTAACCCCATTGGCGAGGATCGTCCCCGACCCCGCAAGCGAGCCGCCATCGCCCGTCACCCCGAAGCTCCCGGCGTCCGCCACGGTGGTGGCGCCGCCCGCGTCCGTCGCCGAGGCGTCTCCGCCGCCGACTACCACGTTTCCGATCGCCGCCGTGTAGAACGTCCCGGAGTTGAAACGCGCCGTGAAGGCGAAAGACTGATTGGTCTGGTTGGTCAGGGTGATCGCCTGTCCCGCAGGAGCGGAGCTGCCGCAGTTCGTCGTCGGGAACGTCAAGGTGCCGGTCAAGGTCACGACAGGTTTCGCCGTCGAGCTCCCCGACAGGTTGACGGTCGGCTTGTCCCACTGCGTCGGCAGGGGCTCGCAGAAAGCGGGGGCGCTGACGACCAGCTCCCCCTGATCCGACCACGTGCCGTTCTCCGAGGGAGGCGTGAACTGCCCCACGAGTTCGGTCACTGCGTTGGCCGCCGCTGCGGTGGGATTGTTGGCAAGGCCGAAGATCTGCGGAAGCGTGAGGTCTTTGAGGGCCACGGACGCGGTGGCGTTGCCGGTGTTCTGGATGGTGTTCGAGAACGTGCCGATCGACCCGGCGCCGACGGTCCCGAAGCTCCACGTCGAGTGGAAGGGAGTACTGGCGATCACGGTACCGTAGGGCTGCATCGTGAGGGTGACGGTGTGCGGCGTGTCGTTGGTCGCGTCGGTCGTGATCGTGAGGACGTCGCTGAAAGCCGACGGATCGTTCGGGTCGGCGACCGCCTGCGGGATCGCCGCAGGCGTGATCGTGATGCTGGACGATCCGCCGATCCCGATCAGGAGCGGCAGCGTCGCGCCCGGACCGGACAGGGAGAACGGCGAGCTCGCTCCCTTTCCGAGCGTCGCGGTCTCCACGTTCAGCGCCTGGGTGCCGACGTTCGAGAGACTGAGCGTCTGTGTCGTTCCCGTCGAGCCGCAGGCGACGAGCCCGTTCGGATCACTGGGATTGGTCCCGAACGTGAGCGTCGTCGCGGACAGCGAGAGCGAGCCCGCCGTGCCCGTTCCGCTCAGCACGATGGCCGCGGGCAGGGGCGTACAGAGCGCGTCGCTCGTCGTGAACGACAGGGAGGACACGTCCCCTTGCGCCGCCGTCGGATCGAACGACACCGTCTCCGTGGCCGACCCACCTGCCGCAATCGTTCCCCCCGACTGGACCGTGTATGCCGAGTTGCCGGGGGAGAGCGAGACCGTGGCCGCCGGCGAGCCGGCGTTCGCGTTGTTGGACACGGTGAACGTCTGACTGATGCTCGTATTCAGCGGGATCTGGCCAAAACGCAGGTCGCTCGTGGAGACCGAGAGCTGGTCGCCCAGTGGGACTTCGCTCAAGGAAATGACGTGCGGCGGATCGTAGGGGACGTCCGTCGTGATCGTGACTTGGGCGGTGTTCTCGGCGGGGTTCGGGTGCGGCGCCGGCGAAGGGACCGCGACCGCCTTCACGGTGATCGTCGCGAATGCACCCGGGATCAGCAGGCCTGGGGCCGGGCTCGATGTGACGGTGAACTCGCTTTCCCCGGGTCCGCTGACGCCGGTCATCGTCCAGTTCAGATCCACCGTGCCGTCGTTCACCACGAACACCGTCTGGCTCGCGGGGGCCGCGCCTCCGCACGTCGCCGCGAACGCGAGGGCCATGGGCGTCACGTCGGGACCTCCGCCGATCGCGCTGCCCGACAGTGGAAGCGCGGCGGGAAGCGGAGCGCAGAGGACGGTGGACGAGGCGACGCCCATCGCGAGCGCTCCGACCGTCGCGTTGGCGTGCAAGGGCCGGAACGTCACCGAGTCTTGCTCCGTGCTGTCGGCGCCGAGCGCGAACGACGGGGTCGAGAGCTCGAACGGCGAAGCCGAACCGCCGTCGCCCAGCGCCTCTGCGTCCGCCCCTGCTTCGGCGCCCGCGTCCGAATCGTCGCTCGCGGCGTTCTCGGTGGCCGACAGCGAGACGTTGGCCGACGCGTTGCCGTTGTTGACGACGCTGAAGCTCTGCGACCCCGACTGCAGCAGAATGACCGTACCGAAGCTCCCGAACGTTTGCGACGAAGTTTGGAAAGCGAGGATCGCGCCTTGCGGCTCCTCGGTCAGCGTCAGCGTCAGCGTGGACGGCGAGGCGTCGGTGCCGAGGACGATCGTGCCCGAGATCGTGTTCAGCGACGACGGCGCCGCGACGGCTGGCGCTGTCACCGTGATGGCGAGCGTGCCTCCGGCGGCAATCGGGGTGGACGCCGCAACGCTGACACCGAAGCCGTTGGCCTGCGACGTGTCGACGCTGGTGATGTGCGCGACGACGTCCGAGCTGTTGTTCACGAGGGTGATCGTCTGCGAAGCCGGCGCCGACCCGCCGCAGTCGACCGAGCCGAAGTCGAGCGAGTTGTTGCTCGGCCACCCCGAAAGGTCGGCCTCCGTGCCGGCGCCGTTGAAGCCAAGCTGCGAGACACCGGAACCGCACGTGGCCCCGCTCGTCGCAGTGACCGAAGCCGTGCCGGTCTGCGTCGACGTTGCCGAAGGAGTGAACGTCGCCGTGCCGGACCACGAGGCGCCCGCGGCCAGCGTGATGCCGCCGCTCGCAACGCCGCTGATGCTGAACTCCGAATTGGAGAGGGTGCCAACGCCGTAGGTCGCGCTCGCATTGCCGGAGTTCGTGAGCTGCAAGGCCACGGGGGTCGACGCGACATCGATCGCAGTCGCAGGGAACACGTACGTCGAGGTTCCGCTGAGGGTTGCCCCGGTCGGCGTGACCTGCAGCGGGATCGCGCGATCTGGACCGGTCGGATCGTTGGTGAAGAGCGCGAGAGAACCCGTGAGCGGGGTGCCCGCGGTGGCGGATGCAGGGACGGTGGCCTCCAGCGTCAACGTGCCGGACGCGCCGGCGGCCAGCGTGAGGGTCGTCGCGCTCCCCGACGCGAACGTGAACGTCGACCCGAGGACCGTCGCCGAGACGGCAAGCGTCGAACCTCCCGTGTTCGTCACCGTGAGGGCCTTGCTGGGCGGCGGCGAGACCCCGCAGTTTACGCCGCCAAAGTCGATCGCGGCGGCAGACAGCGATGCTGTCGCGGGGGTCGTAGGGCCCGACGCAGCCTCCGCCGTCGCGTCGCTGGTGGCCGCGTCGTGCGCGGCGCCCGCCTCGTGGCTCGTCGCGTCGGGTGCCTGCGCGTCCGCCGGCCCCGACCCGACGGGCGGCGGCTCGCCACCGGAGCCAACGCAGCCTGCCATGACCAGGAGGCACGACAGCCGGCTCAACGCGTGCGCATGGCGCAAAGCGAGGCAAAATCGGCTCTTTCCAGGAAGTGACATGAGAGCGAGTTTCGCTGCTTGTACGCGCAAGGGTGCCGTGAGAGCCGCCCCGTTTTACGCGAAGTCGCGATGACTGCAACGGTTGTGGCGCCTTCGCAGGAACAAGTCACACACCGTCCACGCGGAGGACACGAAGCGAGAGCTCTCCCCACCCGGAAAAGGCCCGAAGCCGCGCTCGGGCCCTATCAAGGGCGTCGCTGGATCCAGGAAGCGCGCTCACAAAACACGAAAGGGCGCCGGTCTCCCGACGCCCTCTCGCGCGATGCATCAGGCGGTCAAACCGCCCGTACTTCGTGACTGGGTGTTACTGGCAAACGCTCGCGCACTTGTGGCCGCACTGGAAGATCTGGTCTGCCATGCCGGAGGCCATCGTGTTGTTCGTGAGGTTCGGCAGGATGTCCGTGCCGTCGGTGGTGGCGTACGCCATGTTGGTCGTGCTGTTGAAGAGACCAGCAGCGATCGTCGCGGCGCAAGAGCCGTTCTCGGCGCTCGGGTTCGAGGCGCAGGTCGTCGACGCGGGGGCCGTGCCGCAGTAGCAGATGCTGATCGCGCCGGCCGAGTCGCAGTTGCTCCCGATGATGCAGTTCAGGGTCGCGAGGCACTCCGTGGAGGTGCCGAACGAGAGTGCGTCGCCGCACTCGTTGCCCGAGTTGCCATGGCTGTCGTCGAGGCAGTCGTTGCCATCGAGGCAGGTGTAGCAGCCGGCCGGGTCCGCGCCCGGAGCGGTCGCGACGCCCTTGCTGATGTCAACCTGGACGATCGCGGCTTCCGTCGGGGTGCAAAGGCCGCTGGTGTTGCCGCCGCACTGGACGCAGTTCGAGGTGCCCGTGGTGCAGGGCAGGAGGGGCAAGCAGCAGCCCGCGACGTCGAGGAGGGCGTGGCCGCTGACGGCCGCGCACGTTCCGCCGCTCGGGAGAGCCTGCGCGGGGGTCGCCGGAGCCGAGAGGCCGAGGGCCGCCTCGAGCTGCGAGCCGTCGCCGCAAGCGCCGGCGCAGCAGAAGTCACCGGGGTTGCTCGGGTCGGTCGCGCCCGTCGTCACGTACGGGAAGCCGTTCGCGTCGGTGGTCGCGGGGGTGCTCGTGCCGTTCACGTTGCACACGCCGCCGTTCGAGCTGGCGTAGGGAGCGCCGCCGCAGGGAGCCGGGTTGGAGCACTCGATGCTGACGGTGCCGGTCGTCCAGTTCGCGTCGCAGGCCGCCGCGTCGAAGCCGTCGCTGAGGGTCAGCGTGACGGTGTACGTCGCCGTCGGGTTCGGGGCGCTCGGGCAGGTGAAGACCGTCTGGTTCGTGGTGCCCGCGTCCGTGCTGTTCGGGTCGAGGGTGCCAGCGGCGGAGCTGAGCGTGCCGCCCGTGGTCGTCCAGTTGAAGGCCAGCGCGCCCGGGTTCGGGGCGGTGGCGCTGCCAACGAGCACGAGGGACTGCCCGTCGTTGAGGACCGCCGTGACCGGCGTGCCCTGGTTCGGGTAAAACGCCGTGCTGCCGGCGGTGGCCCCAGAACCCGCGTCGACATTCGCGCCGTTGGGGAGCGTGATGTTCTCGGGGTTCGCGACGATCGTGTTCCACACCGGGCAGGCGCTCTCGACGGCGTTGACGATCAGCGAGCCGGAGTCCTGGCCCGCGACGTTGACGCACTGCAGGTTCACGTTGACCGTCGTGGTCGTGCGGTTCAGGACCGAGAACGGCGTCTCCGTCGTGAGCGCGACGTCCGCCGCGGGGTACGAGCAGGTGACGGTCTTGTCGTCCGTCGTCGCGGTCAGCTGGAGCCGGTAGCCGGAGCCGGCCGGGACGCTGCCGATCGTGAAGCTCAGCACGCCCGTCTGGCCGATGTTGTACGAGCCAGTCAGCGGCGCGCCGCCGTTGCTGAGCGAGTAGCTCAGGGTGGTGATGTGTTCGCCGCCCGGGAGCGTCAGCGCGAGGCCGATGTCGCCGGTGCCACCGCTGGCGGCGGGGGCTTGGGTGCCCACCGTCGTCGAGGGCGCGTGCCCCGACGAGCAGGCCATGGCGGCAGCAGCCGCACAAAGCCCGAATACCATGCTTTTACCAATGAGTTTCATTGCGAATTCCTCCAGGGAGAGTGCGTCCGGTGCCCAGACCCCGAGCGGATGCGGGACACTTGATTGGCGCCACATGTACAAGTCCCGAGCCAGGCACCGGCCCAGAGCCACTGGTGCGCCTTAATCCGGCGTAGTTTCGAGATCTAATCTCGATCGGCGCCCGCCGGGACATCGCCGACCCTCTCCCTCGAGGACCGTTCGATTTGCGGAGATAGCCACCGAAATCCGGATGAGTCGGACGGAGTACTCCGCCAGGGCGAAACTCGCAGGCCGCGTTCGGCCCCAGAGTTCACCGTCTTGTAGCTCTCGCACGTAGCGCCGTCGTGGTAATGCGCCACCCCGCGGAAGGGAATGTGGAATGCGCCGGGCCGGAAGCATCGTTTTTCTGCTCAGCGTGTTTTTTGTCGCGTTGGCAAGCTGCGCGCAGGAGAACGCCCCCGCCTTTCTTGATCAGAGCCCGACAGCGGCGACCACGTCGACGGACGGGGGCCTGCCTACGACCACGGTCGGCGCGTGCATGCAGGCGCACGCCGAGTCCCTGCCCGCGAGGCTCGTGGCGATGTCGACGAGCGTCAGCTCGTCTTCGGCGACGCCGCCCATCCTGGTCTCGGATCTCAACCAGGAGTTCCAACAGATCTGCGGCTCGTGCCACGGTTCGAACTCCGTCGGCCAAGGCGGATTCCAGATCACGGGCGAGGGAACCTTCACCGAGTTCATGACGTCGGCTGTCATCGCTCACGTCATCGACGCGAAGTGCCCGAACCCGCCCGATCCGGGGGCGGCCGACGATCCGATGCCGCCGTGCGACAGCCCCGACGGCCTGACGTACACGGCGCGATCGAAGACAAACGATCCCGTGTACCAATTCTCGAACGCCGTCCTCGAGTGGCTCGCCGCAGGCAAACCGGCCTCGTTCACGCCGAGCGCAGCCGACGGCGGAGCAGGTGGAGCAGGGGGCGACGCCGGGACCGTCAGCTCGTTCATGCTGTCGCCGCAGGACGGAAACGCGATGACCAACATCGGGAACTGCGTCCCCAGCGCGGGCTCGATGTGGCTCCAGATGGACAAGGCGATGGCCATGGACGCGAAGTTCGCGGCGGCGCAGACGCAGGCATCCGGCACCCCCTCGCAGGTGCTGGGCCTACCGCCGCACTTGAGCGACACGGATCTCTTCACGCTCGACAGCGCCACGCTGGCCCAGTACGGCGTCGTCGCCTACGCGCCGGGCTACCCGCTCTGGTCCGACGACGCGGGCAAGCTCCGTTACGTCCGCGTTCCCGTCGGCCAGTCGATCCACTTCGACAAGGCTACCCAAAAGTTCGAGATCCCGCCGAACACGCGCTTTTACAAGACCTTCATGAAGGAGATCATCGATACCGACGGCAGCCTTCGGTACCGAAAGATCGAGACCCGCCTCATTGTCTCGCGCCCGGACAACAACAACCCCGATGGGACGGCGGCCAACGCAACGGCGCTCTTCGGCACGTATCTCTGGCGCGCGGACGAATCAGAGGCCGATCTCGTCCAGACGCCGCTGCGAAGCGGGGAGCCCTTCAGCGACACACTCCTCCTCTACAACACGAACGAGCCGCTCGCCGCCGACATCCTGACCGGGCAACCGGCCGAGCCCGACGTGGCCCTGGTGACGGCGGGCGCGGCCCGCCACTACGCGGTCCCGGGCAGCGCGCGATGCCAGGAGTGTCACATGGGGAGCGCGAGCGAGTCGTTCGTTTTGGGCTTTGCGCCGCTCCAGATCAATCGCTTTCCCCTCGCCACCCACGGCGTCATCGAGGCGACGGGGCCCGACGAGCTGACGCAGCTTCAGCGCTTCATCGACTACGGGGTCATCACGGGGATCCAGTCGCTCGACGACGTGCTCCCCCTCGAGCAATCACAAGGCAGCCGCACGCCACGCAACCACGCCGAGCTCACTGCTCAGGGCTACGTGCTCGGCAACTGCTCTCATTGCCACAACCCACGCGGCTACCCCAGCGTCACGAACCCCGTCCTCACGTGCGTGCTCGATTTCTTGCCGAGCTCCTACGGCGGCATCTTCCAGTTTCCGCTCGAGCGCTACAGCCCCCGTATCGGCCGGGGCCCGACGGGTACGGAGCTTATCCCGTACATCACGCCGTCGCTGGTGGACCTCCCGCGCGTGGACTCCGCGGGGAATCCCGCGGCCGACGTATTCGTCGTGGCGAACGCCGGCGCCGCCCATTCCGCCATCTACGCCCCCTGGCGAAGCATCATCTATCGCAACGCCGACTCGACCTTCGCTTACGTCGATGACCTGGCCCTCTACCCCCACATGCCGATGAACACCCCCGGCTACGATCCGCGGGCGAAGGCCATCCTCTCGGACTGGATGGTCAGCATTCCGGCGGTTCGCAAGCGGCCGGATCTCGTCGAGTACGCCTACCAGACCGACTCGAAGCTGTCGGACAACATCCCCTCGGGCGCGGTCACCGACACGTCGCCCCAGCCCTACGTCGAAGTGCAGCCCGGCAGCCCCGATTACGCGGCCGCGGAGCTGGCGGCGGCCACCCGCTTGTCGATCCTGCATACGGGCACCGACCTCGCCGGCAACACCCCCGTCCAGATGGCGCAAGGCAGCATCTCGTACACTCGCTACGACGACCAAGGACAGACCAACGATATCCTCGACCCCGAAGTCCTCGAGAACCCGATCTGCACCCCGGTTCCCCAAGGCGACCCACTCGTTTACACGTATCCGTTCCCCGAGCACCCGCACTGGGTGGTGACGGATCTGAGCAACCCGCCTCCGCCCTGGACGCCCCGGCAACCGAACTGGCCGGAGGTCCTCGTTCAAGACCAGGTGCCGCCGCTGAGCACGTCGTGCACCTCGCCGACGGCCCTCATCAGCGCCCATACCGACGAGGAGACGGCGGTTGGCCTTCTCCCGGGGATCACCCTCGAGCAGGCGAACGACTACCTGACCACGCCGCGGCCCTTCGGCCTGTGGCAGCAGCAAGCCGGGTGCAACTTCTCGGGCATTCCAACGGTCGCGGACTTCGCGGGGGCCCAGCGGCCGCACTGGATGGACGTCGTCAACCCGCCCTCGAACGCGCCCGTGTACATGGAGATTCCAGGCGCAGCGATCTTCAAGATGATCTGCATCAACTGCCACGGTCCCGCGGCGAACGCGACCGGACGCCTTGCACAGAATCTCGCGACGATGACGGGTGGCGCAGCGCTCGTGGCCGATTTCCGCGACGGTCTGTTCGGCCCTACCACCGCCGCCTCGAACGAACTCTCGAGCAACCGCCACGCCCAGTTTGGGGTGAACGACCTCCCGTCCGGCACCGCCCAGAACCCCCAGTCGGCCGCCGACTGGATCGGCACCGCGTCGAACCCCATCACCGACGACGATCGCGCGTCGCGCTACATGGCCTGGATGGGCCTCGGGGGCACGAGCGTGAACATCCCCATCGAGATCCTGCAGATCGTCGCGGTCACCAAGGTGCTCGACCAGCAGCGCGTCATCAGCTCTAGCCAGCTGTCGGCCAACATGCTCTCGGAGGCAAAGGCACTCTGCCTCTCCCTACTCGGTCCAGGGGTCAAAGAGGCGGCAACCAACTCGGATATATTTTCGCCTGCGCCCGGCGGCAACGGTTATCTCGACGCCAACAAGGATAGCTTGAACTTCACGGCCCTTTCCCAGAACGGCGACCTGGAGCTCTGGCTCGGCCTCTGCTCGAGAAATAATCCCCAGCCCGTCCACATCATGCAGCTGCAGACCGGGTCCCTGACCTTCCTCCCGATGGCCGGGGTCGTCAACGCGGGGACGTTCCTATTCGATACCGACACCGAAGCGACGAACGCGATGGTGACGGCGGCCACCTATCCGCCTCTTACCGCGGTCGGAAATGACCGAGGAGGGGTCGATACCAATCTTTGCGTCGATCCCACGACGTGCTGCCTGGACACGTCCGCCGCCAATTGCTCGACCCTCTGCTCGCTGCCGGGGCAGGCGAACTGCGTCACGCCCAACGATTGGCCGTGGTGCATCGATCCCGCGAGCATTGTCACGCCGGCCCAAGTCGCGGGCGTGAACTCCAGTGGCTACCCCGTGTGCCCGCAGTCGGTCATGACCGTGGCCAACGGCTGCGGCTCGACCCATGGAACCGGCTGTGTCACGACGGCCTACGGCAATCAGTGGGCCGTGCGCGGCGCGATCAACGCGGGCCTCGCCGTCTTCAAGTACGTCGAGTCCATGGAGCCGCTCGCGACGCCGCCGCCCGACTACAACCAGTGCAGCGAGCTCCCCGGCTCGGTCGTCTCCAGCGCGGGCAACAACACGTGCCTCACGTCGTCGTCGACGTCATCGCCGTGACGTCCCCAGGCTCTCAAGAGTGGCCGTCGCTTCGCGGCGGGCGCCAGCGCGCTGTCCTTCAACGGGCCCTCGAGGCGGTGTGGCTTGGGGGCGTCCCAGTCCTCCTCACAGTGCTCACCGCCCGGTACCTGATCCCGACGGCGGGCTCCGGCCTGATGGGCACGGTCGCGGGGCTCTGGAAACGGGGAGGGCTTTACTCCGCCGGGGCGCTCTTTCTCGTGTTCACCGCCTTGGCCAGGTACTGGCGCGATCGGCTCTCCGCCGGGGGCGCGTCGCCGGCATCGGACGTCGTGGGGCAAGACGCGACCCCGGTGGTCGCGTGGCGGCGCCCGCGTGAGGCGCTCGGGTTGCTCGTGATGGTGGTGGCCGCCGTCGGCGCGGCGCTCGCCCTCCGGGCGTACGTGGCAAAGCCGTACCGCGTGATCGGTGGGTCGATGCTCCCGACTTTCGAACCCGAGGACCTCGTCCTGGCGATGCAGCGCCCGTACGCGCCGGGCGACGCCGCGGGAGCGCGCCGCGGGGACATCGTCGTCTTCTCGGGCGCCGCCGTCGCGGGGACGCGAGGCGTTCCGCTCCCGGACATCCTCGTGAAGCGGGTCGTCGGCCTCCCGGGGGATCTCATCACGATGAACGGCGAGACGCCGGTCATCAACGGGTGGCTCGTGCCCGGCTGCGACGTCGGCGAATACATGCACGTCCTCGGCGACGCCGAAGGCAGCACGCTTCACGGCCGGCTTCGCGTGGAGTTTCTCGACGATCGGGCCTACCTGACGGTGCACACCATGGGCGGGCCCGCGTTTCCCGGGTCTTACCGCGTCAAGCCCGGCGAGGTGTTCGTCCTTGGCGACGACCGCGGCAACAGCCTGGACTCGCGCATGTACAGCGGGGGTCGCGGCGCCGGCGTGCCGGCTTCCGCCGTCGAGGGTCGCGTCCAGTGGTTTCTGGTCGGGACCCATCGGAGCGGCGACGCCGACTTCGACCGATTGCTGCGGCCCGTCGACGCGCTCGGCCGGCGTCTTCGCCTCGAAGGCCTGCAGACCCAGGGGCTCGAGGAGGGGATCGCCAAGTGCCTCGCGACCCCCCCGACCGAGACCCACCCTCCGCCTCCGAACCTATGAATTTCGGAAGCCGATTTTGAGAATCGTAGGGTCTGCACGGGCAGGCAGCAGGCGCCCGGGCGCCGCGAATCGAAAATCGAGGGTGGTTCCAGCCCCTTAGGGCGGCGTCCTCGTCGCAGGGTCCGGTGGTCCGGTCCTTGTAGTAGGGGGCCTCGCCGTCGCGCGACCTCTGGTTGGTCGAGCGCTGCGTCGTTTCTGGAATCGCTACCGGAGGATTCGCTATGAGAAAGTCGATAATGGTCACCGCATTCGTGGTGACGGGCGCCGGCGCCGCCGGCGCCTCCGCCGCTTTGCCCGTGCCCTTTCAGGGCTCGGATACGGAGTTCAACCTCACGACCCAAGCCATCGCAGGGGCGAACGGGGTAAACCCGTCCCTGATCACGCCGACCAACGCGTACGTCGGCGGAGGCTCCGGCAACGCGGCCGCCGCGATGACGAGCAGCGTTCCGACGCAGTACACGGGCCCGATGTCGCGCATGCTGAAGAGCGAGGCCAACGTGTGCGCCAGCAGCGGCGCCAACGCGACCGGGGCGGAAGGCATCGTCCTCGGCCTCGACGCCGTCGACATCCTCTCCTCGACCCTCGCAGGTGGCCAGAGCAGCTGTAACGGCGCCGCTGGCGCCTCGGGCGACGACACCGGATTCGGCCTCGCCTACGGGTTGAACTCGTCGAACGCGCTTCCGGCTGCCGCGAGCGTGTTCTCTGCTCCGACGACGGCCAACCCGATGACGTGGAAGTGGATCCTCGCGCTCGTCTACGGAGGCAAGGACCTCTCGAACAGCGGCGCGGCGGTCGATTGCAACAGCACGACCCGGAAGAACCTCGTCGCCAACTGGAGCCTGCTCTTCGAGCAGGGTTGCTCCTTCGCCAGCGGCGCGGCGATCTGCAACGACACGACCCACGCCGGCGCCATCTGGCACGCGTTCCGTCGCGACGACGTGTCCGGTACGTCCGACGTCTTCGCGCAGCTCCTCGGCCTGTCGCCGTCGGTCTCGGGCGCCTACAGCGCGACCGGTTCGATCTCGGACTTCGGCTTCGGCGCGAGCCCTTACTGCAACGCGATGAACTGGGACGTCAGCATCGCCAACATGAACAGTGCGAACGGGAGCTACTGCTACGGCGGCGTGCACTCGCAGTTCACCGGTCCCGGCGGCGTGCCCGACAGCACCGACCCGACCCACCGGATGCCCCCGCCCGGCGTCTGGGGCGCGGCCCCCGACACCTCCCAGCTCAAGCCCACGAAGGGCTCGTGGGACGTCCTGCCGACCTCGTACCAGGACAACGACCCGATCCGCCGCCCGTGCATCGGCGCGACGGTCAAGAACACCGGCATCGCCGGCGAACAGATCTGCAACATCGACAACAACCTCGGCCTCGTGCTCCCGATGCCCGACTCCGACTGGCTGCTGACGCTCTCCACCCCGCTCAAGCAGTACCCGACCAACAACTGCACGGGCGCGTTCGTGCTCGGCGCCCCTCCCACGGTCTTCACCTGCGCGCCGAGCGGCGTCACGCACTCGGGCGAGTGCCCCAACGGCGACTCGCTCTTCGCGGGCGGCTGCCTGGTGCCGATCGACAGCACGAACAACACTTCGCAGTGCATGTCGAACTCGACGACCGTCACCGCCATCCAGGTCCGCAGCAACCTCGCCAACGGCGGCAACCCCGACGGCCGTATCTACAACATCACGATGCGTGACGGCACGATCAGCAACAACGGCACGCTGCCGTTCGTGCAGTACAAAATCGCTGCCCTCACCACCCCGTCGAACCCGGTCACGGTCGACTTCTGGGGGGGCTTCTCGCGCATCCATTCGACCCAGACGATCATCCCGGGTACGGGCGTCGCCTGCCAGCTCGAGGACATGACCGACAACATCGGCTGCCTCACGCAGGCGGACCCGTGCAGCATCGGGTACGCGGGCGACAGCAGCAAGACCTGGTACGAGCGCTCGCCCATCACCGCCACGGCGGCCAACACCGACGCGACGCGCCTCGCCCAGATCTACCCCGTGCCGGCGACCGTCCAGCTCCTCGGACGGACGGGTGAGTACCAGCTCTCCCGCAAGCTCTACTTCAGCTCGTTCGTCGGCTTCCAGAACATCCCGAACAACGCCACGACCGGCATCGGGACGGGCTCCAGCGAGCTCTATCTCGCCAACTACGAGGCGACGGACGCCAAGATGGACGCGCTCCTCGGACCGAACGGCTTCTTCACGTTCGACACCGCGGGCGGAACCCAGTACAGCCCGAACGGCGCTGGCACCTCGGGTCTCGGCGCGCAGTTCTGCGAGGACTTCAACGAGATCAACATCTGCGCCGCCGGTGTCGGCACGAACGTCAACGCGTGCGCCGGCATCAACAGCGCCATCTCGAGCATCCCCAACACGGCCAACACGGTGTGCGGTAACGGCATCGTCGAGGCGTACGAGGAGTGCGACGACGGCGCCAACCAGGCCAGCGGGAACAAGCACTGCTCCAGCACCTGCCGCTGCACGACGCAGTCTCTCACCACGTCGACGAGCTTCGACAACGGCTGCCAGTAAGCGAGTAGCTCGCAAGAGCTGATCCGCAGTTCGAGAGAGGCGCATCCCGATAGCGGGGTGCGCCTTTTTCTTTGGTTACGATGGGCCCGCGGCGGGCACCCGTTTCAGGCCGACGCGCCCCGGACGGTGCGCGCCATGGCGCTGCAGTTTCTCTTGCCCGATGGCGAAGAATGGCGGACGGCCATGGTCGACACACCCGTCTTTGCCGTCAGCACGCCCGAAGCGTTCCGGGACCAGCTCGTCGCCATGGCCCCCGATCCGGCCACCGGCAACGCCGACCCGGTCAAGATGAAGGCGTTCTTCGCGCGCCACCCGGAGAGTGCCCGGGCGGCCGAGCGCATCAAGGCACAGACGCCCTCGTCCGGCTTCCACGACAGCACGTACGGCAGCCTCAACGCGTTCGTCTTCGTCGACGGTGGCGGGCGCCGCACCCCGGTTCGCTGGTGGATGGTCCCGGTGCAGCCGTTCGAATCTGCCACGCCGCCTCCGCCGGCGGGCGTGCCGAACTATCTCTTCGACGCGCTGGCGACCCGGTTGCGCCAGCAACCGTTGCAGTGGCACCTCGTCTTGACGGTCGGGCAGCCGAGGGATCCCACGAACGACGCGACGATCCCCTGGCCGCCGGACCGCGACAGGATCGACGCCGGCATCTTGACGATCGACACGATGGAGGGCGAAGAGGCGAGCCTGGCGCGCACGGTCAACTTCGACCCGCTCGTGCTGCCCGACGGCATCGAGAGCTCGGACGATCCGCTCTTGAGCGCGCGATCGGCCGTGTACTCCGCGTCGTTCCGGCGCCGCGCCGGCGAGCCCGTTTCCGCGAGCGCGGTCACGAACACCGAGGTCGAGGTGAGCGGGCCATGAACGGCGTCGCTCGGTTCGCGCGCACCTCGCGGGCGCTGCACTGGACGATGGCGGCGATGGTGCTCGCGATGCTCTTCATCGGCATGTCGATGGTCGCCTCGCTGGGCGCCTACCACAGCCTCCTCTCCGTCCACCGGCCCCTCGGCATCCTCGTCCTGGTGTTCGTCGTCGTGCGCTTCGTGAACCGCCAAATCCATCCCCCGCCCCCGTTTCTGCAGGACATGTCTTCGAGGGAGCGCATCGTCGCGAGCGCTTCGGAGCGGCTCCTATACCTCTTGATGTTTCTACAGCCCCTCGTCGGCTGGGGCATGCTCTCGGCCGCGCGCTATCCGATCGTCCTCTTCGGTCCCGTGCACCTGCCGCCGATCCTTCCCCACGATCTGCGGCTTTACGAGATCCTGCGCAGTACACACACCGCGCTCGCGTACGGACTGTGCTTGACGTTCATGGGGCACCTTTGCGGCGTGCTCTTTCACACGATCGTGCTTCGCGACAGACTGCTCCGCCGGATGGCGCCATGAGCCATGGCGATGCAGGCCGGTGACGTTACGCCGCCGCTGGCGCGCTGGTGACCGTCAATCGAGAGCGCCGGCGCAGCCTTAGCCCACCGAAGATCCCCGCGAGAAGCAGCGCCACTGCGATCGCGCCCATCACGATGCGCTTGATGTGCTCGGCGCGGCGCGCCTCGGTCTTTCTCTGCATGCGATCGATGCTGTCTTCGGAGATCCCCGCGGCCTTCGCGCGACCCAGGATACTCGTCGCTTCGCCGTAGCTCCCGGTCGCGAGTGCGAGCGCCCACTCGTACGAGATGGTGTCGGCGCCCTCCGGCGAACGCCTCGCGAGGGCCGTCGTACACTCACGCAGCTTGGCGACGTTCGACGTGCGCACGCCGACCTCGCACTCGAGCGAGTCGACGACGTCGTGGGCCGCCGGGTCTCCCTTCATGTGCGTGAGCACGTTGTCGAGGGCGAGGACCTCCTTCGTGCTGAGGTCTCCAGGCTTGCCGATCACGAGGTGCACGAAGTGGACGTAGTCGTTGACGACGGACCCGTCGCGCATGATCGCTTCGCCGCAGGCTCGGATGGCCTTGTCGGTTTCACCCATCGTGTCGTACTCGCTGCAGAGCAATCCGAACGCGGTGGCGCGATCGGGTACGGCCCGCGTCAGCGCCGCGAAGTAACGGGTAGCGGCCACGTGGTCGCCCCGCCGGCTCGCGAGCTTGCCCTTGGCGACGGCGTCCTGCAGCCAGTAGCCGAACTCGATCGGGTCCCTGTTCCGGTCCTCTTCGTTGGGGACGTGAGCCTCCGGGTCCTTCTCGTCCACCATGAACTTGCTGAGGTGGCGCGCTTCGACCTCCTTCTCGGCCTTCTCGAACGTCTCCTTGTCGACCCCGGGGGGTATCTGGTCTTCCGCGCGTGCCGGCCCGGCCGTCGCGAGGAGCACCACGCCCGCCATGGCGGCGAAGGCCGCGCCGCGGCGGGGACGGAGACGGAAGCGGCGCGCCAGCGCGTCGAAGATCGTGGCCGCAACGACCGCCACGATCGCGAGCCACCCCGTCCAGAAACGCCAGGGCGGACACGCCAGCGCGAGACGCTGAAGCGCCCGATGGGTCATCGGATCGTCCGGCGCGATACGCACGAGATCTTCGGTGCACCGTTGCAGCATGATTCCGTCTCCTATGCTCATCGCAATGTCGCAAGTCGCTGCCGGCGCCGTGGGCAGCCAGGGCGTCACGCGCCGTTCGCGCTCCGTGATCGCGAGCGCCTGGAAGAGCTGCGGCGCCGTCGGAGGCCCGCCATCCACCAGCGCGCTCACCAGCGCCCGTATCGTGACCGGGTTGTGCTTCGTCTGCACGGCAGTGCCGCACGCAGCGATCGCCTGTTGGCGATCCCCGAGGGCGATCGACGCCTCGCAGTCGCGAAGCCACGGCAAGGCGAGGGGATCCCGGGTGGCCGCCAGCTCCGCTTGCCGGAAGAGGGCCGCCGCCTCCTTCATCGACCCAGCCGCGGCGAGGGCCGAGCCCTTGTCGATGAGATCGGCCGCTGCCGGATTCTCGGCGCGCATCGCGACTTCCTCTTGAACGTCGGGCACGCCCCAGGCCATCGCAGGCGCGGCGAACGCGCCGATCGCCATGAATATGCCGGCGAAGATGGCGAGGGGCGTTCTCATTTCTGGCACTCGTCGACGCACTTGTGTCCGCACTCGAAGATCTGGAGGGCCATGCCCGATGCCTCCGTGTCGTTCGTGAGGTTCGGCAGGATGTCCGTGCCGTCAGTGGTGGCGAACGCCACGTTCGTCGTGGTGTTGAAAAGACCCGCGGCGATCGTCGCGGCGCAGGAGCCATTCTCCGCGCCCGGGTCCGAGTTGCAGGTCGTCGACACGGGCGCCGTGCCGCAGTAGCAGATGCTGACCGCGCCGGCGGAGTCGCATTGGCTGGTGAGGACGCAGTTCAGGGTCGCCATGCACTCGGCGGACGTTCCGTAGGAGAGCGTGTCGCCGCACTCGTTGCCGGAGTTGCCATGGCTGTCGTCGAGGCAGTCGTTGCCATCGAGGCAGGTGTAGCAACCGGTCGGATCGGCGCCCGGCGCGGTGGCGACGCCCTTGTTGATGTCAACCTGGACCAGCGTGGCCTCCGTCGGGGTGCAGACGCCGTTCGTGTTGCCCTGGCACTCCACGCAGCCCGTCTGAGCGCTGGTCGTGCAGGGCACGAGCGTCCCGGACGTGCTCCCGGTCTCGGCCGCCGCGTCGTGACCCTGGCTGGCGTCCGGCGTCGTCGAGTCGGCTTCCGCGTCCAACGCGCCGGTCTCTGCCTTCGCGTCCTGTGCCGCCGAGTCGTGGGTCGCGACGTCTTCTGTCGAGACGTCTTCTGTGGAGACGTCGGCGGACGAGACATCGGCGGACGTGGCATCCACGACGTCCTCGGTCTGGGCATCGGCGATCGTGGAATCCACCGGGGCGTCCTGGTAGCTGGCGTCCGGCTCGCCGCCGCCCGTCTCCGGCGCGTTGGTCGCCGCTTCTTGCTCCGGTTCGGCGTCCTCCTGCGACGCGTCTTCTTGTTGGGTCGACGTCGCGTCGGCGCCCTGGCCGACGGTCGCATCGGGGGTGGCGCTCGCCTCCTCGGTGCCGGTCTCCTCGCCTCCGTCGCCGAGCTCCGAGCCATCGATTGCGCCGTCGATCCCCGAGCCGTCGTCGCCACTCCCGGGCAACGAGTCGCCCACGTCGCTGCAACCGACGAAGCCTGCCGCCGCTGTCGCCAAGACGGCTGCCGTCGACAGACGGGACATCCACAGCGTCCACTGCTTGTGAGATTCGGTCGTCATGGGGCGTTCTCGTGAGTTACAGACGCGTCAGGGGCCGGCATCGAAACACGGGTTCGATCGGCTCTTGCCGAATTGGTAGAGCTGGTTGAGAAACGAGCCGCAAAAGGCAGGGTTGTCGGCCCCGGGGTCGATGTTCTCGTAGTTTTCCAGGAGGGAGGAGAGGCCTTGCGGCGTGTTGTCGGTGTTCGTGGCCGCGAGCTCCTCCTGTGCGCACGGCCCCGTCGGGTTCTGTTCGCAGCTCTCGGTCGGACCAGCGTCGCCGCAGAGGCAGAAGGCCCTGCTTGCGTACGAACACCCGCTGTTGACCATGCACCCGTAGAGAGTGAGGCATAGGGAGTAGAGGGGCTGGGCGTTCGCCGCTCCCGGGCCGCCCGTCGCCACTCCAGCCTCCATGCACCAGTTGCACGGAGGCAAAAGCGCCCCCGAACCGAGGCCGTTGTACACGACGCAGGTGTCGCTGGCCGGGCTTCCCAGCCAGGGGTAGGTCGCGCAGGCGCTGCCGTCGGGAGCAGGGATCACGTCTCCGTTGGCCCCGTAGGCCGCCGGGATCTGGTTCTGTTCCGTCCCCGAGTCGTTGTAAGTGCCGTCGGCGTTCACCGGAATGAACGGCGGGCACTCGGGCCAAGGCCAGGGCCAGGTCGAAGCGTCCATCACTGGCGCCGAAGGGGCGTTCACCTCGGGCAGGATCTGGTCCACGTACTGGATCGCGACGTCGAAGGCGCCGCTGCTGGCATCCTGGGCCCCCGTGCTTCCGACGGTCGCGTCCGCGCCGGCGTCGCTCCCCACACTCGGCGCCGAGAGGTCGACGGGGCCGTGGCCCGTCGTTCCGCCGCACGCGTAGCCGAGCAGGATCTCGGCGAGGCCGAGGACGGAAGCCGAGAGCGCAACCATCCCGGCGACGGTGGAGCGGATGCCGGTTGCGCGGGGCCTCAAAGCGCGGCGCATAGTGCCACCGTGGAGGGCGCACCTCCTGCGACGTTTCGGCAACAACCGGACACCGCCGATGCAGCTCTTGGGGGAGCTATTTCCGAATTTCCTACGGTGCCGACTGACTTCCGGAGGGCTTCGGACTCACCCCGTCCGCGCACACCAGTCGGTCCACGCCGACCGGTAGGCCGCTTCCATCCCGCGCGCGAACCGTTGCGCGTCCATGAGCGGCGACGCTTCCATGCGCCCACGCAAGGTCGCGTGCAGCTCCGAGAGGCGATCGAGATCCTCGGCCAGGGCGGCCGCGATCGCGACGTACTCGTCTTCGGTCGTGGCGACGAGCTCCGGCAGGCCGAGGTTCATGGCCTGGCTGAGCCCCGCGCGCCCGACGACCGTCGAACCGACGAGCGTGACGACGGGGACGCCCATCCACAGCGCGTCGAGGCTCGTCGTGTGGCCGTTGTACGGGAACGTGTCGAGGCACACGTCGATATGGCGGTACTCCGCGAGGTAGGGCAGCCGGCTCCGCCTTGGGACGAACTCGATCCTCTCCGCGTCGATCCCATGCTTGGCGAAGGTCGCGAGCGTCCTCGTTCGAGACTCGCCCTCCGGAACGAGAATCCGGAGCGTGGAGCCCTCGACGCGTTGAAGGACGCGCGACCAGAGCGCGAGGACCGCGTCGTTCACCTTGCAGAAGTTGTTGAGGGACCCGAACCGCACGCGCCCGTTCGCGCGCGCCGTGGCTTGGTTGTCGACCTGGTCGGTGACGAGCGGCGTGTAGCACCAGAACGTGTCCGGCACGCGGAGCGACTGCTCCGTGTACACGGTGGTGTCGCTGTCCGGCGGATCGAGGAACGGATCGGTGATGCGGTAGTCGATGGCTGAGAGGCCGGTCGTGCCCGGATAGGCCAGCCACGAGATTTGCACGGGCGCCGGCTTCCGCGCAAAGACGAGCAGCCTGTTGTCGGCCATGTGCATCGTGAGGTCGACGAGTACGTCGATGCGATCCTTGGCGATCTGCGCCGCGACGGCCGCCGCGTCCATGCCGACGATCGATCTCCACTGATCCGCGTAGCGCATGAGCGACGACGTGAAGTCGTCGGGTTGCTTTACGTCCGAGTAGCAGATGATCTCGAAATGCTCGTGGTCGTGGCTCGACAGCAGCGGAAACAAGAAGAACGCCTGGCAGTGCAGGCGAAAATCCGGCGACACGTAGCCGATCCGCAGACGCCGGCCGGGCGAACGGTCGTTGCCGTGGGCCCGGCCGCGCACGGCGGCTGCCCGACCATGCATGTCGTCCCAGCGGCGCGCCTCTTCGAGGACCCGTCGCGCGCCGTGCTTCGCGCTGAAGTGCAACTGGAAGACGTAGTTGCTCTGGTGGATGGCGTCCTTCGGATCCATGCCGACCGCTTGCTCGAATATCGCGAGCGCTTCGTCGAGTCGACCGCAGCGCGACAAGGCTCCGGCGAGGTTCGCGCGGACGCCGACCAGCGTGGGGTCGAGCTCGAGCGCCCGCTCGAAGCTCGCGATCGCCTCGTCGTATTCGCCGAGGTCGAAGAGCATGTTCCCCAGATTCCAGTGCGCTCCAGCGAACTTCGGTTCGATCTCGAGCGCGCGGCGGACGATGGCGATCCCCTCGACCGGCCGGTTTTGCTTGGCGAGCACGCTCGCCAGTTCGACCATGCTCCCGGCCGAAGACGCGCCGGGCCGGCGAGCCTTGCGCGCCGCGGCGATGCGGTCGTGAACGTCGGCGAGGCCGGGCTGCAGCTCGGCCGCCCGTTCGAAGCAGGCGAGGGCGCCGTCGGCGTCGCCGACCTCCTGCATCACCAGGCCGAGATTGTAGTGTGGCGCCGCGAGGTCGGGCTTGAGCGCCAGCGCGCGGAGCAACGCCGACGCCGCATTGGCAAAGCGGCGTAGTCGACGCTCGGCCTCGCCGAGGTTGGCGTAGTAGATCGCGTTGTCCGGCGCGATGGTCGTCGCGCGTACGAACATCTCCACCGCGGCCTCGAGTCGGCCCGACTCGAGGGCCAGCACGCCGGTGAGAAACGCCGCGGTGGCGTCGTTGGGGTTCTCTGCGAGGGCGATGCGGTAGAGGCGCTCGGCCTCCGCGCGATCCCCGGCGCGGTGGCGCGCGATGGCCGTTTGCAGCGTCGTTTCCATGCTCGGGGTGGGGTTGCTCATTGGCGACTCTAATCGAAGGTCCCATGGCACGCCTCGACGAGTACCTGAGACAGCGCGAACGGCTGGCAGACCGGCCCCGAATACACGAACGTCGCCGTGGCCGTCGTCAGCGATGGGCAGGTCGCGTCCGACGACGTCGCGGTCAGCGGGGGGGCTGCCGACGTCGATGCGGGAACCGTCGCCGTACCGGAAGAGGAAGAGAACGTGACGGCGCTCGACGGGTCGACCGCGAGCGAAACCGTGGCGGCTTCGGTCCCTCCGTTGACCATCGGCAGCGTGAAGCCGCTGGCCGTGTCCGCCGGATAGAACGAGTTGCCTTGCCCGTCCGTCGAGGGCCCAGCGCCCTGCGGGAGTGAGAGCACGGCTCCGTTGAGCGTCCACGAGACGGGGATCGTGAAGGTGGGCGTCGCTGCGTTGCCGGCGTCCGCGCCGCCCGCGTCGTTCGCTCCCACACCAGCGTCCGACGCGTCGGCCGGGAAGGTGCGGATGACCAGGCCGTCGGCGTAGGGCGCGGCGCCGGGCTGCACCCCCTGCGCCGGGCTGATGGTGATGGGGGTCACGACGACTGTTGCCGTGCTGCCCCCCGCGACGACGCCCGCGCCCGGGTCCGTGATCGAGTAAAACGAGCCGTTCGTGAAGGCCAGCGTGTACCCGTAGCTCTGATTCGTGCTGTTCGTGATGGTGACGCTCTGACCTCCGGGCGGCGCGCTGCCGCACTCCGACGAGGGAAAGGCGAGGCTGCCCGCGACGGAGATGGGCGGGTTGGAGTTCGAGGCGCCCGAGAGCTTGATCTTGGGGTTCGTCCAGGTGGCGGGCAGAGGCTGACAGAAGGCTTGCGCGGGGGTTACGGCCAGCGTTGCCTCGTCTGTCCACGTTCCATCCGACGAGGGCGGCTCGAACTGGCCGACGAGCGCGGTCGCGCCGTTCGCCGAGGCCGACGTCGGGTTGGCCGCGAGGCCAAAGACGTCCGGGTGGGCGAGGCCCCGAAGCGCAACCCATGCCGCGGCGTTGCCGACGTTGTCCAGGGCGCTGACGAACGTGCCGATCGAGCCAAGGCTCACCGTGCCGAAGTTCCACGTCGTATCGAGTGGCCTGTCGGCGATGACGGCGCCGCGCGCCTGCATCACCAGCGGGACGGCGTGGGGAGAGTCGAAGGCGGCGTCGGTCGTCACCGTGAGCGTGTCGGCGAACGGCGACGGATCGTTCGGGTCGGTCACGCTCGAGGGGATTGCGCTCGGAACCAGGGTGACCCCGACGGAACCGCCGATGGCGAGCGCCGCGGGCAGGGTCACGCCCGAGATCGCATACGGCGAGCTGGCGCCCTTGCCGAGAGACAGCCCCGTCACGTCGAAGATGGCATTTCCGGTGTTCGAGATCGTGAGGGTCCGCGAAAGCCCCGCCTCGCCGCAGTTGACCAGCCCCTTGGGATCGGACGGGTCGGAGCCGAACGCGAGCGAAGCCGCCGATAACGACACCTGCCCTTGCGTGCCCGTCCCGGTCAGCTGGATCGGCGAGGGCAAGGCCGAGCAGAGGGCGTCCGAAGTGACGACACCGATCGTCGAAAGGTAAGACGCCGGAACCGTAGGAACGAACGTGACGATCTCGGGCGCCGACACCGCTCCCCCGGGCGCGAGCGTCAGCGCAGGCCCCGGCGCAAGAACGAAGCCGGCGACGACCCACTCCGGCGCTTGCGCGTCACCGCCGTCGCCCGCGTCACCGCCATCGCCCGCATCGGCCCCAGCGTCGCCCGCGTCCACTCCCGGGCACAGGCCGGCGGCGTCGGCGCCGCCGTCGCCGACGACGCATACGACGCCGCCGTCTTCCGGCTCGACGTACGCGTTGGCGCCATGACCGCTCACGACGAGGGTGACGTTCGCGGTGGGGGACCCGGGGTTGGCCGAGTTCGTTACCGTGAACGACTGCTGCGGGGTCGTGTGGTCGATCGGATACTGACCGAACCTGAGGTCTTGCACCGAGAGAGAGAGTTGATCGCCGAGCGGAGTCTCCGAAAGGCTCACCACGTGTGGCTGGTCGAGGGGCACGTCCGTCGTGATCGTGAACTCGGCCGAGAGCGAGCTCGGATCGGGGTTCGGCGCCGGCGAGGGGATCGCGGCCGCCGCCACGTCGAACACGACGCTATCGTCGGGCGCGAGCGTGCCGGAGGCGCCGCTTCCGAGGACCGTGTACTGTGCAGCACCGGGCCCCGTCACCTTGCCGAGGGACCACGACATGTCCGCCTCGCCGCGGTTCACCAGCGTCACCCCTTGGGCGATCGGCGCCGAGCCGCCGCACGTGGGCGAGAACGCCAGCGAGGTTGGATAGACGAGCGGTCCACCGCCGACGCCGATGCCCGAGAGCGGCAGCGCCGCGGCAGGCGGCGAACAGACCGTTCCGGTGGCGGTCATCGTGATGGCATCGCTGTAGTTCGTGCCGGTGCCCGGCGTGAACGTCACCGAGTCGGTCTGTGTGCCGCTCGCGGCGATCGAGAACGAAGGGTCCGAGATCGCGAATGTCGCGGGGGTCGATGCCGCGGCGTCGGCGCCTCCGTCGCCCTCGACCGCAGCCATGCTGGACGTGCTGAGCGTGACGACCGCGGCGGCGTTCCCCGTGTTGGTCACGCCGAAGGTCTGCGACGCGGCCGTGAGCAGCAGGACCTGCCCGAAGCTCCCGAAGTTCGTCGACCCCGACGTGTCGAACGCGAGGATCGCGCCCTGGGGCTCCTCCTGGAGGGTGATGGCGTGCGGCGAGTCCCCGTCGGTCTGGATCGTGAGCGTCGCCGTGATGGGGGTCAGGGGCGAGACGTTGGGCGCCGGCGGCGCCGTGACCACGATCTCCCTGGCCAAGCCTGGGGTCAGCGTGCGCCCGGCCGCCGCATTGGTCGCGAAGCCGGACGTCGCAGGCGTGATGGCGACGCTGGTGACGGTCACATTGACGCTGCTGGTGTTCGTCAGGACGAACGACTGCTGCGCCGGGGCGGCCCCGCCGCACGGCGCAGCACCGAAGTCGATGGGCGCCGTCGGCCACCCGGTGAGGGCCCCATAAGCGCCCTGACCGGTGAGCGACAGCGTGGATACGCTCGTGCCGCACGTGGTTCCGGTCACGTTGACGCTCACCGTGGCGCTCTCGGCGCTGGTGTCCGGCGCGACGAACTCGGCGGCCCCCATGACGGTGCCTCCGCCGTTGAGCGTCACGCCCGCGTCCGGCCCCTCGACGAGCGTGAAGTCTGCATTCGAAGGCTGGCCGATCTCCACCGTCGCCGACGCGTTGCCCGAGTTGACGAGCGTGAAGTACTGGTAGTTCGAAAAGCCGCCTACCTCCGATTCCGGGAAGGCGACCGTCGTCGTACCCGACTGCATCGTCACGGTGGCCCCCTGGGGCACGACGCTCAGCGGCACCGTGATGCTCGGCTGCGCCGGGTCGCTGGTGAGGAGATCGAGGGAGCCGTTGAGCGAGGTGCCGGCGGTCGCCGAGGCCGGGACCGCGGCGGTCACCGTGAACTCGGCTTGGCCCTGGCCGGGGATGGTCGACGAGGCTGGGGTCACGCTGAACCATGAGCCGGTCGCCGATGCGGTGATCGTCAGCGGTGGCGATCCGACGTTGTAGACGACGAGCATCTCGGTCGCCGACATGCCGCACGAGACGAGGCCGAACGGGACGACCTCGGCGGAGAGCTGCGTTCCCGAGGCGTCGGACAGCTCGGGGGATGCGTCCGAGGCGGCATCGTCTCCGTAGCCGTATCGGGGCCCCACGATCGTGGGCAGCTTGCCCTGGTTGCCCGGCGCCGCCGAACCCGACGAGCACCCGATCGCGGACGCCGCGATCAGCAGGGCTGCGGCTATCTTAGCCACGGGGTCCCGCGGGGGGCGCCGCCGCGACTACGGTCCGCTGTAGACCATTTGACACATGACGAGACCGACCGTCTCGTTCTGACAGGGGCCCCCGGCCGCCGTCAGCGACACGGTAATGACACCGGCTCCGGGACACTTGTACGAAGTCTCGAGCGACTGCGGATCGGTGAACGAGCCCGTCGGCGCCGACCACGTGTACGTGAGCACCGAGCCGTCCGGGGCCGAACCGCTGATCGTCGCGCTGAGGCTCACGAGGCCCCCGCTGTCCGGTCCAATGCTGATCGGGTTGACCTCCGGGCAGCTCGCGTTCGTATACGTTCCGATGACGCGAACCAGCCCCGGTCCGCCGCCGCCGTCGCCCGAGTCGGGGCTCTCCGCGTCCTCCTCGTTCGGACAAGGTGGGGCCTGGTCGCCGCAGGCAGCCGCCATCGCCGAGAGCATCGTGCTCGCGATGAGCAGCGCGTAGGGCGGCAAGTGTCCCCAGACGTCCCCACAGCGCATCTTCGCCCCTGGGCCGAACAGCCGAACTCGGCCTAGTAGCACGGCGCGACTCGAATCCCAATCGCATATCGCGTTTCTCGGCCGGCCTCGGCGCATCGACGAGGACGTCCGAGTCTAGGTAGGAACGCTCGCGTGTCGAGTGACAGAGCTGAAACGAAATGCGTCCGAAGGACGCATTTCATTGGTCGTGGTCGAGGGGAGCGACCTCCGCTCCCCTCGAGCACCCCACCGGATTTGGTCGCCCCACCGGATTTGGTTGTGATGGTCGTGGTCGGGGGGAGCGACCTCCGCTGGTTCGGTCCCGGTCGAGGGGAG
>Ga0302325_10003963_pt1 | contig 34497 bp, 33 predicted proteins | sample Palsa_T0_2_FD_201948 | JGI IMG/M metagenome (GOLD analysis project Ga0302325, IMG submission 201948) | Peat permafrost microbial communities from Stordalen Mire near Abisko, Sweden - Palsa_T0_2 | ecosystem: Environmental > Terrestrial > Soil > Palsa > Peat permafrost | place: Sweden: Abisko...
CCCCGCGTCATCAAGCGCAAGATGAGCAACTGGGCCGTCAAGCGCCCACAACACCGCGACTCGCCACAACCCACCAAGCCCCCCAACGACGCCATCACCATCCTGGCAGCCTAAGTCAACGGTATTGCTCCTAGTCGTGTTCGCCCAGGCCGTCAACTTCACATTCCCACACGGAGCGCTGTTCGGCGGCCTCTAGCTCGGCCCAGTAGGCCATGTCCAGGTAGACGTCATCCTCGTCGTCCGACGGCTGCCCTGTGACGGGCTGGGGGTATACATACCTGTACTACCTATGTGTGACGGACGTCACAGAGCCCCGCCCGACCTCGGCTATCCTACGAACGATTGTTCGACTCGCCGAGTCGTCTCCGTCCATGGAGGCGAACGGGGGAACCACTGCCGGGGCGCACAGAGGCGCACCGGATGGGGCGAATCGGCCACTGATGTGGTCGTAACGCCCGGCTGACACGCGCCCACGCGCGTGGACGGTCGGCCGTGAGCCCGACAGCTAACCCCGTAGGCACAAACAAGGAGGTTTGTTCAACCTATGTACGTACCTGCGACGCCGCTGCCTGCGGCGCCACTGGTCCCCGTCGGGATCGCCGCCACGGCTGATGCGGCCGGCGCTCCCGCCGTGCCCGTGCCAGTCCACACCGAGCTGCACCTACATGGCTTTCAGCTCAACGTCCTCGCCGATCATCGCGCCAGCGTCACCGGTGCCCTGCTCGCCGAGCACCGACCGGCGCCGGCCGGAGAGCTGGTGGCGCTGCAGGCGCTCGGCCGGCACGGCTGGCGCACGCTCGCCAGCGCCCACACCCGCGCGGGGGGACGGTTCCGGCTGCACTACCTGCCGCGGCTGATCGGCAGCCGGCTCGTGCGGGTGCGCTTCCCCGGCAGCCCCACCGAGCTCGCCTCCAAGCGCCGCCTCGGCCGGCTGAACGTGTACCGCCAGGTGGTGGCCTCCTGGTACGGCGGCGGTGGCAGCCTCGCCTGTGGCGGCTGGCTCAACAGCTCGACGATGGGCGTCGCCAACCGCACGCTGCCCTGCGGCACGCTCGTCACGCTCCGCTACGACGGTCGCACCGTGCGCGTGCCGGTGGTCGACCGCGGACCGTACGTCGAAGGGCGCGAATTCGACCTCACCGAAGCGACCAAGCAGGCGCTCGGATTCGCCGGGGTGGGGGAGGTGTGGAGCACGAGCTGAGCGCTGCACGCGGGCGTGCATAATGGGCGCGGGCGTGCAGGGGTTGGATTTCGGCCCATTGCTTCATTGAATCTCCACGATGTCAATCGTGCTCAAGGCATCGCGCTCGCACGTGTGGCTCGAGGGCCTCGGCGACTGGAGCTGGCCGGGGCAGCGGAGCGCCGCTGCCGCCGACATGCTGCCGCCCGCCTGGGTGCCCGTCCTGCCGCGCCACGAGGCGGGCGTGGCGGTCCCGGGCAGGGCCGGCGCGCCGTCGCGGTCGCGCAGTCGCAGCGCGAGGGCGCGCCGTGTGATCACGGGCACCCTGCTCGGCCTGCTCGCCGGCGTGTGCGTGGCGCTCGCCCAGAACGGCCAGCTCACGATGGCCGGCCTGTTCGGCACCGACAGCGCCGGGGCTGTCGAACAGGAAGCGCCGGCCATCAGCTCTGCGCCCGCCGTGCAGACGCTGCCCACGCTCTCGCCCGTGAGCCAGGACGCCGCCGAGAGCTACATCGACCGTGCGAGCTACCCGTCGGCGGCGCTGCACGGGGAAGGCTCGTTCCTCGTGTACCTGCCCCCGGGCTATGACTCCACGACCGCGCACTACCCGGTCGTGTACATGCTCACCGGTGAGGACCAGTCCGACGATGCGTTCCTGCAGGTGGGCACCCAGAGCCAGCTCGACAAGCTGATCGCCGCCCACGTGATCCCGCCGTTGATCGCCGTCATGATCCAGGGCGGGCCGGGAGCCAACCTGTGGCGCAACCAGGGCGCCCAGCGCTACGAAAGCTACATCCTGGAAGTGCAGGAACTGATCGACCGCACGCTGCCCACCGTGCCCGCACGCAGCTCGCGAGCCGTGGTCGGCGACTCGATGGGCGGCTACGGGGCCATGAACGTGGCCCTCTCCAACCCCTACCGCTTCGGCGTGGTCGAGAGCTGGATCGGCTTCTTCAACGGGCTCGAAGGCGATCTCCACGCCGACGCGCCGGTGTTCGCCAAGCTGGGCCTGCATGCGTTCGTGTACGGCGGCGAACAGGACCACATCGCCAACCCGGCCGAGGACCTGCCGTTCGCCGCCGCGCTCCGCGGCGCGGGGGCCGACGCCCACGGAGCCGTGTACCCGGGCGAACACAACCTGGAAACGGTCGAAGCTCACCTGCCCGGCATGCTCGCGTTCGCGGGCCGCGCGCTCGGTCAGCGGTAGCGCCTGGGCGCAAACTCCGGGGAGCGCCGCGGGAGGTGCGACCAAACTGGCCGACCAGCCAGTATGATTGAGCAGCGCACTGCGGCAACGATCACGGGAGTCCCGATGGCGACGGTTGGCGGTGATCTACGGGAGGTACTCGTCGGCGAGCGCGAGCTCTGGCGGGACGGGCCGCCGCACGAGCTGTTCAAAGAGCTGCGCGGAGGATGTCCGGTCCACTGGACCGATCGCATGGCCGACTTCCCCGGCGAGGCGGGCTACTGGTCGGTGACCACCGCCGAGGACGTCCACGCGGTCAGCCGCGACTGGCAGACCTTCTCCTCCGAACTCGGGGGCATCACGGCCGCCTCCGTGGTGTTCCCGCTGGAGCTCACCCGCTCGATGTTCATCGGCATGGATCCGCCCAAGCACGACCGCTTGAAGGCGCTCTTCCAGGCGGGCTTCACGCCGCGGCGGATCGCCGCCCACGAGGACGCCATCCGCACCATCGTCACCCGCGTGCTGCGCCGCCTCGACGGCCGTGAGACGTGCGACCTGGTGGGCGACGTCGCCCAGCCGATCGTCTCGCGGGTGATCGGCAGCTTCATGGGCATCCCCCCGGAGGACGACGCCATCTGGGCGCGGTTGATGAACTCGACGCTCGCGTCCAGCGACGCGGAGGTGAACCCCGAGGGTCTCGACGGGGTGCGCGAGCGCGACATCCCGGAGATCTTCGAGCGTTGCGGGCGCCTGATCGCCGCGCGGCGCGAGCAGCCCACCGACGATCTGCTGAGCGTGCTCGTCCACGCCGACGTGGAAGGCCACAAACTCGAGGAACACGAGATCGTGATGGGCTTCTTCCTGCTCGTCGCCGCCGGCAACGACAGCACCAAGGCCACGTACAGCTCGTGCATGCGGGCGCTGATCGAGAACCCCGACCAGCGCCAGCTCCTGCTCGAGGAGCCCACGCTGATCCCCGGGGCGGTCGAGGAGGCGCTGCGCATGTTCCCCGCCTTCGCCCACTTCCGCCGGACCGCCACGCGCGACACCGAGCTCCACGGCCAGCGGATCCGCGAGGGCGAGAAGGTGGTCATGTGGTACGTCTCCTCCAACCGCGACGAGACCCGCTACGAGGACCCCGACCGCTTCGACGTGCGCCGCAACCCCGAGCACCAGGCGTTCGGGGCGGGCGGCCGCCACTTCTGCCTGGGCACCGCGCTCGCTCGCCTGGAGCTGAACGTGATGCTCGAGGAGACGCTCGCGCGGTACCCCCGCATGGAGCTGGCCGGCACGCCGACGTACGTCGAATCCCCCTTCATCAACCAGCTCAAGCTGCTCCCCGTCCGGCTCGCGGCCTAGCGCCGCGGGCCGGACGGCCCTCTCCCGCAGGGCCGGACCTACGATTGCGCCATGAGCGCACAGCCGCAGCTGAGGACCGCACGCCTGCTGCTGCGTCGCTGGCGCGGGGACGACCGCGCGCCGTTCGCCGCCATCAACGCGGACCCCGAGGTCATGGAGTACTACCCCGCCCCGCTCGCCCGCGAGCGCAGCGACGCGCTGATCGAGCGCTTCGAGGCAACGTTCGAGCGCCACGGCTATGGCCTCTGGGCCGTCGAGCTCCCGAGCGAGCGCCCGCTCGCGGGCTACGTGGGCCTGTTTCCGGTCGAGCCCGAGCTTCCGTTCGCACCTGCGGTGGAGCTCGGCTGGCGTCTCGCGCGCGAGTGCTGGGGCCGGGGCATCGCCACCGAGGCCGCCCGCGCCGCCATCGCCTTCGCGTTCGAACAGCGGGGGATCGACGAGCTCGTGGCGTACACGGCCGCCATCAACGAGCGCTCGCGCCGCGTGATGGAGCGTCTGGAGATGACGCGCGACCCCGAGGGTGACTTCCGCCACCCGGGCAGGGAGGTGAGCGGACGCCTCGAGGCGCACGTCCTCTACCGGCTCGCGGCGCGGGACTGGCGCGGCGAGCCGGGCGGCGAGAGCTAGGGACAGCGGCCGGCGGCATCTGCTCGAACCATGTGCGGGCGCTACACCAACACCGCCGGTCCCGAAGAACTCAACGACCGCTTCAAGGTCCCCATCTCCAGCGACGCGGGCACGCGACGCTTCAACATCGCCCCCACCGAGGAGGTCCTCGCGATCGTGGCCGCCGACGGCGAGGGATCCCACGACGGCCGGCGGGCGCGGATGCTCCGCTGGGGACTCGTGCCGCCGTGGGCCCACGACCTCAAGGGCGGGGCGAAGCTGATCAACGCGAGGATGGAGACGGTGGCCACCACGCCCGCCTACCGCGGCCTGATCCCCAAGGCCTCACGGCGGGCGCTGCAGATCGCGGACGGGTACTTCGAGTGGCTGAAACCGGAGAAGCGCAGCGAGCCCCGCCAGCCCTTCCACTTCCAGGTGGACGGGGGCGTGCCGTTCGCGTTCGCCTCCGTGTGGACCCCCGCCAAGATCGACGGCCAGTGGATCGCCAGCGTGTCGCTGCTCACCTGCGACGCCGCCCCCAACCCCGTGGCCGCCGCCATCCACGACCGCATGCCGGTGATCCTCGCCGACCGGGACGCCCAGCAGGCATGGCTCGACCCCCGCCTCGGCGCCGAGGATGCGCTCGCGCTGTGCGGGGCGCTGCCCGCCGCTCGCCTGTCCGCCCGGCCCGCCAACCCGAAGGTGAACAAGGCGGGAGACCTCGACGCCGAGGGGCCCGAGCTGCTGGTGGCGCCGTCCTGAGCGCCGACCCTCGGCGGCGACCATCCGCGGCGGGGCTACTCTAGGATGGCTGCAGATGCGACGGCTGGTGGCCCTCCTGATGGTGAGCGCGTCGTTGGCGCTCGTCGCCGGCGCCAACGCCTCCGAGGCCAGGACCTGCGGGTACATACACGCCAGCGTGCCCTACTCGACCCACGGACAGGCGGACCGGTGGCGCGTGTACGTGACGGGCGCGGCCTCCTGCGCGACGGCCGTGAAGGTGCTGGACGCGGTCATGCACCTGCACGGCAGCCAGCATGAAGGTGCAACCGAAGCCGGCTCCTACTCCACCTACGCCGGCTGGCTGTGCCCCGCCGGGGCGATGGGCTTTCAGACCTGCGAGCTGCCGACGCGGCTGCCCTTGCACCCACCGATTCGCGCGCACGCGCTCGCCAGGGACTGCGACACGCCGCCGAGCGGCTGTCCCGCGGACGTGCCGTCGAGCGACCTCTGATGTACCCGTTTGGCGCGGTGAGCGGCCCGGCCGCTAGGGCCGGGCCGCTGGACCACCTGGTCACATCACTCGCGGCTACCTGCAGTTCGGCGGTTTGCCGTTCAGGCACTTTCCACCGGACGCTGCGATGTAACCGATATCAGCCAACCACTTGTTGTAGTAAGCAACCTTCGGCAGGACCGTCGGTGGGTTTCCGATCACCGGTTCGAGGTTGCTGCTCTCCCCGGTCGTGCCGAAGGCACCGAAGGCGTACGGCTCCAGCGCGGGATATTTCGAGCATTCTTTCCGCTTGACGAGGAAGTCCCACAGGCCGCCGTAGGCGGGACAGGTCGATGCTTGAACCCCGATTTCATCCTCCGCGTCAGCGAACGTGGCCCTAGACGAGCCGCCATAGCCAACGACCAATCCGCTGACAGCGCGCCACCGCCCGTCGTCTCCAAGCCCATAGGCATCGGGAGAGACGACGGCCACGAGGTGGAGCGGCGTGATCGACCCGAAGGCCGCCCATCCGAGATACAACATGCCGTTCTCGGTTCCCGCCGTGATGTCAATATCCCCCGGTTCTCTAGCGGAGAGCATGATCTGCTTGCATCGCAGATATGTGTAGTACTGCTTGGTGTGGGTGTCGATTTGCCACAGGCAGATGTGGTGCAGCGCCATGCCTTCACCTGCGTTTGAAACCTGATCGACGAATTGCATCCAGTCCGCTTCGCCGTTGTTGCCGGTGATCCCATTCGTATTGAGTTGGATGCTGTAGGCGCCCGGGCCGAATTTGTTATCGACGTCGGAGGCGAACTGATCATCCAAGGGCGCCACCACCAGCTGACCCTGTACGAGAGGACTGCCGGGAGGACCGGTTTCGACGCCATCCAGATCCTCCGGAGGCGGCTGTTCGGCCGGCGTTTCGCATTCGGTTTGGTGCCAGGCTTCCGCTTCAAAGCTGTAGCAGCCTTCTTTGGCGGGCGGCGGCGGATATTTGCCGGGGGTGACCAAGCGCTTGGCCGCCGCGATGCTCACACCCAGTGTGAGCGGGACAAGAGCACCGAGGAGAAGACCGGCGAGCGTTGCGCGAATCCTGATGTTGCACATCCTGCTTCGCCTCCTTCGACAGGTTGTAGTGCTGGCGATGCCGACGCTGCGTGTCCGGAGAGCCTCCCGCAAACGCCCCATCCGCACGCCCTTGCGACTACTTCTACAGATGGGCGGTGCATGTGTCTGTGATTTGGCACACATGCAGCCCGCGCAGGGTCGAGAAAACTCCACCCCCCAGAGGGGCCCCAGCTCAAGACAGGGGAGCCCTCACTGTGAAAAGAAGGGCTACGCGGTCAGCCAACGCCGCGGGTTCTCCACGAAGATCGTGTGGAAGCCGGCGTCGTCGAGCGCGCCCTGCTCGCGGAGCGCCGGGACGACCTCGTCGAACACGAGCGTCATCGACCAGTTGCGGATGGCGCCGCTCGCTTCGAACACCGGGGCGGCCTCCAGGGGGAACCAGTCGATGCTCGCGCAGAAGTCCTGGGAGATCATCAGCCGCTCGGCGTGCCCGCGACGGAGCAGCTCGGCGGCGGTGGCGTTGCGCTTGTCGATCGGCAGGTACATCTCCAGGCCGTAGCGGTCCAGCCCCACGTACACGCCCGCGTCGATCAGCCCCTCGATGTAGCCCACGTCGTCGGTGTCCCCGCAGTGGGCGATCTGCACGCGGGCCATGTCCACGCCCTCCTCCCGGAAGATCTCCACCTGGCGGGGACCGGTGGCGACGGCGGGCATCGAGTGGGCCATGATGGGCGTGCCCGTCTGCACGCTCGCGCGGGCCACCGCCCGGTGGATCTTCTCGACGTTCTCGGTCACCCCCGCGGCGTCGGCCGCGCACTTCAGGAACGCCGCCTTGATGTCCGTTCCCTGGATCCCGAGCTCGATGTCCTCGACGAAGTGGTCGGCCATCACGTCCACGTCGCGGTTGGCGAAGTAGTGGGGGAGGTAGTCGTATGAGTAGATCCCCGTGCACGCCACGATGCGCACGCCCGTCTGCTCGGCCACCCGCAGCATGAAGCCCACGTCGCGCCCGCCGAACATCGCGGTGGGGTCGACGATCGTCTGCACGCCCCGGTCCTTGGCCGCGCTCACCGCCACGAGCGCCGCGTCGAGCTCGAGCTGCTCGTCGTAGCGCCCCGGCCACTGCGCCGCCACCGCCTCGTCGCGGAAGCGCACGTGCTCGTGCACCAGCGTGAGTCCCAGCTCCTGCGCGTCCACCGGCCCCTGAACGGTCTCTACGGTCGCCATCGATCCCTCCTCTGGTGTGGGTGCTTATTAATAGTGGGGTCGCGCGGTGGCGGTCGGCGCGCGGCGGGACGGTCACGGTGGCCCCGTGAGCCGGCGGCCCGCCGCAGGCGCCGGCACGCGGCGGCAGCTCTCAGCGAAGGGCCTTGCCCCACGTGGTCTGCTCGCGGAGCTCGCCCTTGAGGACCTTGCCGCCCGGGTTGCGGGGCAGGGGCTCGTCGCGCAGGGAGATGTACTGGGGGACCTTGAAGTCCGCGAGATGGGCGCGGCAGTAGGCGACGATCGTCTCCACGTCGGCCTCGCGCCCGGCGAGCGGCACGATCACCGCGCCCACCTTCTCGCCCATCATCTCGTCCGGGACCGCCACCACCGCCGCCTCGCCCACACCGGGGGCGCCCGCGAGCGCGTTCTCCACCTCGATCGAGTACACGTTCTCGCCGCCGCGGTTGATCATGTCCTTGGAGCGATCGACGATGTACACCAGGCCGTCCGGGTCGACCCGGGCGATGTCCCCCGTGTGCAGCCAGCCGTCGGTGAACGCCTCGGCGGTGGCCTCGGGCTTGTTCCAGTAGCCCTGCACCACGTTCGCGCCGCGCACCAGCAGCTCACCGGCACTCGTCAGCGGATCGATGTCCGCCAGCGCAAGGTCCGCCACGGGCATGGCGAACCCCACCGAGTCGGCGTGCTCCTCGGCCTCCTCGTGCGGCAGGAAGGACGTCAGCGAGGAGGTCTCGGTCAACCCGAAGCCGTTGCCCACCCGCGCCTGCGAGAACGCCTCCTTGAGGCCGTGCACGAGGCTCTCGGCGATCGGCGCGCCGCCGTAGGAGATCCAGCGCACGTGGTCGACGTCCAGGGCGGCGAACTTCGGATGGTGCAAGAGGGCGTGGAAGATGGCCGGCACGGACACGATCTGGTTGACGCCGTGGCTGCCCACCGCCTCGAACAGGCCGTCGAAGTCCAGCGGCCCGGAGAGGATCTCCAGGCGCCCGCCCAGCTCGAGCATGGGGATGAGCTGGCTGTTGCAGCCGGTGACGTGGAACATGGGCACCGACACGAGGCTGACCATCGACGGGCCGTCGCTGCGCTCGGCTTTCAACACGCGAAAGGCGTTCTCGCTGTTGGTGAGGAAGTTGCCGTGGGAGGTCATGGCGCCCTTGGGAAAGCCGGTTGTGCCGCTCGTGTAGAAGATGGCCGCGAGATCGTCGGGCCCCAGCTCCTCCTCCACCACCGGCTCGCCGTCGGGCAGCGGGGCACCCGCCGCGAACGTGTACACGGCCCCCGAGTCGCCGGTCACGTAGGCGACCTCCTCCTCTGTGAAGCGCGTGTTCACCGGCACCACCACCGCCCCCAGAAGCTGCGCGCCGAAGAACGCGAGCGCCCAGTCGATGCCGTTGCCCAGACGGATCGCCACGCGCTCGCCCCGGTGCACGCCGAGGCCGCGCAGGCCGCCTGCCACGCGGGCGGCGCGCCGCCACAGCTCGCCATAGGTGATGGACGGTCCCCCGACCTCCACGAGCGCCGTGGCCGCCGCGTCGCGCTCGGCGCTCGCGTGCAGCATGTGCACCAGCGATGGCGGCCGGTCGAGATAGCGGGCGACGCCGTTGGCATCGCGCTCCACACCCGTGCTGTCGAATGGGTTGCGCCCCCGGGGCAACGGTTGAACCATCAAAAGCCTTCCTCTCGCTCGCAGTCCCCGGGAGCCTACCCGCAGTCCCCGGGAGCCTACCCGCAATGCTTGCGGGCAATCAGCTCGATGGTGCCCTTCGTGCGCCTCGTTGACGGCCCGAGCAGCCGGTCGATGGCGTCCACGTCGAGCTCGGACTCGAGCAGCCCGCCGCTCGGCAGCCAGTAGAGCTCGCGCTCCCCCTCCGGGGACGATGCGCCGAACGCCAGCCCGTCCTCCTCGCTCGCCAGCGCCAGCACCTGGGCGCGGATGTCCGGTGTGGGGGAGGCACCCAACAGCGACACCTGGAGCCTGCCGGCGGAGCCCGCAACCCGCTCGGCGGCGAACGGCTGGCGCGCGGCGATCGCCCGCACCTCATCCTCGGCCCGGATGAACGTCGGCACCGCATAGCCGAGCAGCGACGCGAGGCCCTCCTCGATGTGCGCCTCGACCGCCTCCGGCGGGCGCGTGTCACCGGCGAACACCACGTTGCCGCTCGCACGGAACGTGGCCACCTCGGAGAAGCCCAGCGTCACGAAGTGCGCGCGAAGCTCCTCGTTGGTCAGCCGATGACCGCCCACGTTCATGCCGCGCAGGAAGGCCACGTACCGAGACACCCGGCCACCATATCCGGCGTGCGCCCGGCCGGCATGTGCCTCACCCCGTGGCCGCGGGACTACGCCCGGCCCGCGGCCGCCGGGGCCGGGGAGGGGGAAGGCCGATCAGCTCGCGGGAGCTGCCACCGGGTCGGGCCGCACGATGACGGTGTCGGCCACGGGGATGATCTCGTCCACCGCCAGCTCGGCGCGGGCGGCGTGGTCGCGGATCGCCTCGGGGCTGCTCGCCTCGTAGACGCATACGGTGCCCACGCGGCCGTCCGGCTCGCCCAGCACGTAGCTGCGGATCCAGCGGACGTCGTCCGGCATCTGCTCGCCCACGGCCGTCGAGCGCTCCGCCGCCTTGCCGAGCTCCGCGGAGGAGGCCCAGGCCCCCCGGCGCAAGATCACGTACGTGTTCATGATTTCCCCTTCCAGGTTCGACTTGTAGATGGCTGCTTCAACTGGCCGACTCCAAAACCGACAGGCAGTCTGTCGGTAAGCTACCACCGAGACGATGAACGTGCAACCGGACACCCGCAAAGGCCAGGAGCGCAGCGCTGCCACGCGCCGGCGGATCGTCGGGGTGGCGCGCGAGCTGGTGGCCGAGCGGGGCTATGCGGGCCTCAGCACGAGCGAGGTGATGCGTCGTGCTGGGGTCAGCCGCGGCGGGCTGTATCACCACTTCGCCGGCAAGGACGAGCTGCTGGGCGCGGTGCTCGAAGCGCTCGAGCTGGACGTGGTCGCCCAGCTCGCCGAGGTGGTGGCCGGCGCACCCGACCAGTTCACGGCGCTGGAAACCGGCATCCAGTGGTATCTGGACGAGTGCCTGCGCTCGACCGAGCTCCAGCGCGTGGGGCTGATGGAGGGTCGCAAGGCGCTCGGGTGGGAGGCGTGGCGAGAGATCATCGCGCCCCACGGTCTGGGCATGCTCTCGGCCGCGCTGGCGCTGGCCATGGAGGAAGGGCTGATGCAGCGCGCGGACGCGGATGCGCTCGCCCACCTGCTGCTGGCGGCCCTGCACGAGGCCACCGCGTTGATCCTCAGCGCACCCGACCGGCTCGCCGAGCGCGAGCGCACGGGCGCGACGATGGCCATGCTGCTGAACGGCCTGCGCATGCGCGACGCGCGCGGCTGACCCGCGGCGAAGGCACATACGCGGCGCAGCGCGGCGTGGGCGATTGCCCTCGGGGCGCTTGATTTTCCGACGCAGGGCGAGCTCGACCAGATAGCCTCACGCTCACCGCAACAGCTCAGGAGGCCGAACATGTCGCAGGGATTGACGCTGTACGTATGCCACGTCGACGATGGCGGCCCGGGACCGCACGCCTGCCGTCGCGCGCAGCGGGCGCTGCGCGACGCCGGCCACCACTTCGAGAAGGTGGTCTACGGCAAAGGGCACCCGTTCGGGCTGTTCACCAAGGGCAAGCGTCCCGACCTCAAGGAGATGAGCGGGCAGGAGATGCTGCCGGTGTTGCAGCTGGCGGACGGCTCGACGGTCAACGGCGGCGCCAACATCGTCGCCTGGGCCAAGGCCAACGCGCCCGCGCCGGCCGTCGAGCGAGCAGCGGCCGAGTAGCCCGCGAAGAGGGGCGGCACGTTCGCGCCGCCCCTCTTGCTCAGGCCGCCGACATCGCTGGTCGCACGGCTACGGCGTCAGCCGGATCTCCAGCTTTTCTTCGTTGGTGACCTTGTCGGTGCTCTTGAACGAGCAGGGTTCCGGGGTGCTCGATGGCGGGATCACGCACGTGAGCGTGTCTTTCGGTTCGCCTTCGAAGCGTTCGGGGGTCTGCACCCCGGCGCTCCCGGTGAACGTCTCGGTGAACGTTTTCGTCATCGTCTTCAGCGGCGTGATCGGCGCGATCACCGAGCCGGAGATCGACCCTTTGCCCATCGCTTCGCATTCGAATTCAGCGAACGTCGTCCCAGTCGCTGGTTCGAGGCTCACACCCACTTCTTCCGGCCGTTTGATGAACCCGTAGAGGCTCCTCAGGAGCTTCGTTTCGAAGCCGCCTGCCGTGTTCGTGCATTCGGCTCCCGGGACGTCGCAGTCTTTGAAGGTGATCGTCTCGAGGTCTTCGGATTCGCCGATGTATTCACCGACGTCGGTGTCCGACTTGCAGGGAAGGTAGTTCCCTGTGGGCGTTTCGAAGAAGCTGAGGCCCTCCTTGGAGGTGAACTTGTTCTTGACCGCGCCCGCCAGCCATTCGTCTTCCCCGGCTACCCCTTCTTTGCCTTCTTCGCAGCCGGTCGGTTCGTCGCCCGTGCCTTTCGCCTTCACGCAGCGCCCCAGTCCGGGGAACTCCTCGGCTTCGCACGGGCGCGTGCTCGTGACCGTGGCGCTGAAGTCCAGGGCCGTGAAGGCGGCGGATTCGTCGAGCACGACGAACTGCAGGGTGTTCAGCCCCACGTTGAAGTGCGCGCTCGTCCCGAACGGCCAGCCGCCGCTCGGCGGGCCGTCGAAGTTTTCTGTCGACCCGTGCAGCGGCTGGTCGCCGATCGGCTGCCCGTTCAGGAACGCGCCCGCCTCGTTGTCGGCGAACATCGTGCCGGCGAGGCTCGTGCCTTCCGTCTGGTTCGGACACAGTTCGAAGGTCGCGTCATAGATGTAGTACTTCGGCGGCGGGTTCGAGCCGTCGCTGCCGTTGGCGACGATGCTCACCCAGCTCGCGCCCGGGATCGAGCCGCTGTACGGATACACCGGCTGGCCGGGTGGGGCCATCGCCACGGGGTGTGTCGGTGAGCCGGTGGCGCACGCCCCGCCCGTGTCGGGAAACGGCCCTTCCTTGTCGGGCTTGGTCAGCGGCGCGTAGTTGATCTTCTTGCCTTTGGTCGGCGTGAAGCCCTTGACCGGGTTCACACACAGCGAGTTGGTTTCGCCGCTCACCACCGTTTTCGTTTCCGCCTGCGCCGCACCAGCCGTCGCCAAGGCGAGCAACAGCAGCGACGCGCTCAGGCACATCAGCAGCAGCTTCTTCATGAGTCCTCCCCCTTCCGCGCGGGGCCACAGCCGGCCGATCGCGCCCCGAGCCCCCTGCCCGGCGCACCCGCGTGCCCGCGAGGCTACAACAAGCTCTTGCCAGGTGTCAGGCGGATTGCGGCGGCGGCGAGCGGGGGAGGGGGCTCAGGCGGTGGCGGACGCCGACACGCGGTCGGCGAGGATCTCCGCCAGGCGCGCGCGGTGGCGGCTCGCGCCGCCCAGCAGCGCCGAGTCGATCTGCGCGCGCTTGTACAGCCAGTGCACGTCCGCCTCCCAGGTGAAGCCGATGCCGCCGTGCATCTGGATCGCCCCGGTGGTCACCTCGCGGCCCGCGTCCGAGGCCGCCGCCTTGGCCATCGCCGCCGCTTCCGCCAGGCCCTCGGGGTTGGCGTCCGCGCTCCACGCCGCCTGGGCGGTCGCCGAGCGCGCCTTCTCCGTGTCCAGCAGCATCTGCGCGCAGCGGTGCGACACCGCCTGGTAGGCGCCCACGGGGACGCCGAACTGCTTGCGGTCCTTGACGTACTCCACCGTCATCTCCAGCGCCCGCTCGGACACGCCCACGAGCTCGGCGCTCACGGCCACCAGCGCGCGGCCGAGGCCGGGGCAGCCGTGCTCGATCGCCTCGCCGGCGTCGCCTGCGCTCACTCGGGCCGCCGAGCGCGTGGGGTCGATCGCCTCGATCGGGCTCACCTCGGCTTCCTCCGCGGCCACGATGCGGCCCGCGCCGTCGTCTTCGATCAGCACCACCACGCCGGCCTCCGCGCCGCTCACCACGAACTCCGCCGTCCCGTCCGCGCCCGCCGCCAGCGCGCCGATCGTCTCGCCCGAGGCGAGGCCCGGCAGCCAGCGCTCGCGCTGCTCGCTCGTGCCAGCCTGCTCGATCACACATGCCGCCATCGCGCTCGCCAGGAAGGGAACGGGGGCCAGCGAGCGGCCGAGCTCCTCGCACAGGATCGACAGCTCGATCACTCCCAGTCCCTGGCCGCCGTGCTCCTCGGAGATCGCGATCCCCGGCCACCCCAGCTCGCACAGCTCGCGCCACAGCGCCTCGTCGGTGGTGCGCGCCTCAGCGTGCTCGCGCACCTTCGCAAACGTCGAGCGCTCGCCCAGCAGGTCCCGCGCGGTGCGCTGGATGTCGCGCTGGTCGTCGGTCAGGCCGAAGTCCATGCGCTACGCCACCCCTCCCGCGGAGCCCGAAGGGCAGAGCCCATAAAGATCAAGACTCATGCATGGACGCGCAGGGCAAGCCGGGCAAGGACGCAGGGAGCGTGGCGTGCTTCGCACGCGAGCGACTGAGGACGCCGATCCGGTCCGCGACGGCCGGGTCGCGCAGCCATGCGCGTTCATGCGGCCACCTTCAGGCGCGGCAGGCCCAGCACCCGCTCGGCGACGATGTTCTTCAGCACCTCGGTGGTGCCGCCCTCGATCGTGTTCCCCCGTGCGCGCATCAGCTCGTAGCTCCAGCTCGTGCCGCTCGTCAGCGCCTCGGGGCCGATCACGTCCGCCGCGAGCTGCGTCGCCCGCTGGTTGGTGTCCGACCACAGCCACTTCACCAGCGAGCCCTCCGGGCCCGGCTGGCCGTAGCGCTCCGCGTCCGTGAGGCCCTTCCACGCCAGCAGGCGAATCGTCTCGCACCGCACGTGCAGCTCCGCGATCTGGTCCGCGTACAGCGGGTTCTCGAGCAGGCCCTTCTTGCCCGCCGCGGTGATCACGTCGTCGAGCAGCTGGCGCAGGCGGATCTGCAGCGCGAAGCCCAGGCCCGCCCGCTCGTTCATGAGCGTCGTCAGCGCCACCTTCCAGCCGTTGCCCACGCCGCCCACCACGTTCGCGTCGGGGATACGGGCCTCCTCGATGAACAGCTCGTTGAACTCCGCCTCGCCCGTGATCTGGCGCAGCGGGCGGATCTGCACCGCCTCCTGGTCCATGTCCATGAGGAAGTACGTAAGCCCCTTGTGCTTGGGCACGTCCCCGTCCGTGCGCGCCACCAGCATGCACCACTTCGAGTACTGGGCGCCGCTCGTCCACACCTTCTGGCCGGTCACCACCCACTCGTCGCCGTCCTTTACGGCTTTCGTTTTCAGCGACGCGAGGTCCGAGCCCGCCTCGGGCTCGGAGAAGCCCTGGCACCAGATCTCCTCGGCCGACAGGATCGGGGGCAGGTAGCGCTCCTTCTGCTCGGGCGTGCCCCACACCATCAGCGTCGGTCCGCCCAGCAGCAGGCCGAGGGTGTTCGCCGCGAACGGCACCCGCGCGCGGCCCATCTCTTCGAAGTAGATCGCCGACTCCGTCTGCGAGGCCCCGCGACCGCCGTACTCCGTCGGCCACGCCGGCGCCGCCCAGCCGGACTCGTACAGGTGGCGCTGCCAGTCGCGCCGCCACGCGAACTGCGCGTCGTCGCCCGCGTCGGCGGCCGGTTTCGCCCCGGGCTGGTTCTCCGCCAGCCACGCCCGCAGCTCGTCCCGGAAGGCCGTCTCTTGCTCGTTGAAGGTCAGATCCATCGGATGTGCAGACTACTGCAACCGGGCTTGACAAGTGGAGCCAGGAGGGTCGGCCGGGCCGCGGACCAGGCGGACGAGGTCGCCCCTTTGCGGGGCCGCTATGTATAACGATCGTATCCATATCGAGTCCGGCGGGTTCCGTCGCAGGCGCGGCTTACCGTGACGGCGTGGCCATCGTGATTGACAAGCTTCCCGTGCACGATCGACCGCGCGAGCGACTGCTGCGTCGCGGCGCAGACGCCTTGAGCGAGCGAGAACTCTTGGCGCTCGTGCTGCGACAGGGCCGCCGAGGCGAGAGCGCGCTGGACCTCGCTGGCTCATTGCTCTGCGAATACGGCAGCCTCTCGGCGCTGGCCGGCGCGCGGCCTGAGGAGCTCGCGCAGCGCTCTGGGATCGGCGCTGCCAAGGCCGCATCACTCGTCGCAGCGTTTCAACTCGGTCGACTAATGAACGGCCCCGCAAGGACGGTGGCCCTACGCAGCGCTGCAGATATCGCGAGCAATGTCAGCTCTGAACTTGCGGGGCTTCGCCGAGAGCGCGTCCTCGTCCTTGTTTGTGACGGGGCGAACCGCCTTCGTCGAAGCGTTGCCCTAACGGAGGGTGCGATCGACCACTCGCTGTTTCCGGTCCGCGACATCCTCAATACGGTGCTACGGCACGACGGTCGGGCGTTTGCGGTCGCGCACAACCACCCGTCAGGGGATCCGACGCCGAGTGAGGCTGACCGTCGAGCGACCGTGGAGATCGCGACGGCCGCAAAGATAGTCGGGCTCCGCTTTCTCGACCATGTGATCCTCGCCGGAGAGGCGTGGCGGACGGTCGCTATCCAAGATCCGCGAATGCACGGTTGAGGGCAGCTGGGTCCAAAGCCGATACGAGTTCACGCCCATGCTGCAATACCCCTACTGCAGCGAGCGCCTTAGATATCAAGATTGCGATCCGGCCTTGCTCGGAAACTGGCGGTAGCCATATCTCGACCTGTAGAAATTGCTCGGCTTTTATGCGCTTGCGTCGCGCCATGCTGCCGCGTGTGGATTCTCCGATTGCATCCCACAGCCACGGTGACATCGCGATCCCGTTGAAGTAGTCCGGGTTGAGGAGCTCTTGATTGGGCGTAAATACCGGATACTCGGGCGAGACATAAGCACCTGCAAAGGCACTCCCTACTACGGCCACTGCACCCTCCCAGCCCCCGAGGCGGCTGACGACGATGTTATGCTTCGCAAGCCGCGCTAGCGATCTATACCGCGTTTCGCTCCCGCTGATCAGGCCACGGTCGATCAGTCCACGACCAAAGCTATAGACGCCAGCGATCCGATAGCTACTATCGGGATTTACGGTCTCAAACCTACTCGATAGCTGGATGACTTCGGCGAGCGTTCGGCGCGACCAACCACGCCGCACCTTCTGCATGTCGGAGAGATCTCCTCGAGTGACAAGTGCAGTCACGACACCCGCGAGCTTCTGGGCGACTCCAGCGTGCTGCACTTCAACCGTCCGCGTCTTGGAGCGAATTACGTCTAGCTGGCTAGCAATCTCGTGTTGGCGGACAAGCGGCGGCAGCGGAATCTCAAGCGACTCGAATGCCTTGATGCCGAGTGTGCGATTGCGGCCAGCCGAGCCGGGCGACGCTCGCCGGATCAGCCCGAGCCCAGTGTCGCTCAGAAAATAGTAGAGAAGATAGCGCGGCTCCGCCCAGTGACGATCTACGACATAGGTCATAAAGCGATGCGATCCGATGAGCCCTTGCTCGCCGATATCCGCGACGGCAATTGCTCCCTCCCACGCAAAGACGTTGTTGAGCACGAGATCAGCTGGCTTAATCCAGAAAACTCGCTTTGAGCCGAGCGCCGCGCCGCTCACAGGACCCTTGTGAAAGATTCCCCGCCCGAAAGAGCGAATGCCGATCTCCTCGTACTCTCGACTGGGGTTCACATCAACAGCGCGCCGTTCGAGGCGCGCAACCTCACCAATAAATCTATGCTCGACTGAACTCGTCAACTCACCAACTCCCTCTCGATCTCAGAGAGAAGGCGCATTATCTCTTCCTCGCTCTCCATCAACTCAGTCAGGAGCGCGGCTGGAGGGCGGTGCGTGAGATCGTCCTGACGGTTGGGGTTACGTAGGTCGAGGTTGTAGTCGTTCGCCTCGATGTCGGCGATTGATACACGCCACGCCTGATCCGTCTCTTGGCGATCACTGCGCAACGCGCCCCCCCACCAAGCTTGGCAGTCCGAGAACTCGTCAAAGCGGAGAGGTCGAGTCTTTGCGTAGCCTTTCCGTCCCTCGGGTGGACGTAGTTCGTAGAACCACACCTCTTTGGTGCGACCGGTCTTCTCGAAAAACAGCATGTTCGTGGGAATCGTCGTATAGGGAGCGAAAACGCCTTGGGGCAGCCTAAGCACCGTGTGAAGGTTGCAATCGGCGAGCAGGCGCTCCTTGATTTTTGCGCCTACTCCGCCTCCGAACAGCACTCCGTTGGGCACAACGATCGCGCAGCGACCACCCGTGTCGAGCATTCGCTGCACGAGCTCAAGAAATAGCCATGCAGTCTCGGCCGTTCGCGTCGCCTCGGGAAAGTTCGCCTGGATCGCCTTCTCCTCCTCGCCACCGAATGGCGGGTTGGTGAGCACAATGTCGACTCGGTCGGCTTTACGAATCTCGGTGACCGGCCGTGCGAGGGCGTTGCCACGGGTGAGGTGCGGCTGCTGAACCTCATGCAACAACAGGTTCATCATCCCCAGTAGATAGGGAAGAGGCTTCTTCTCTATGCCACGGAGATTCCCTTCGAGAGCCCGCACCTCCTCGACGCTGGTCACGGTGGGTCTGAGGTGCTCCAGCGTCTCGACGAGAAAGCCGCCAGTCCCGCACGCAGGATCGAGGACACGCTCGCCAAGCGCTGGGGCGATCTGCTCGACCATGAAGCGGATGACTGGGCGCGGGGTGTAGAACTCGCCCGAGTCACCGGCTGCGTCGCGCATGTCCCGGAGCATCGACTCGTACAGATGGGCCATCGTGTGGATGTCATCGGAGGAGGCGAAGTTGACCTCGTCGATCTTGTTGAGCACATCGCGCAGCAGATAACCGGAGAGCATCCGGTTGAAGGTCTCCTTGAACACCGCCGCGAGGACGTCGCGCGGATCGTCCGGGCCGGTGCCGCTCAGGCCACGTAGGTAGGGCAGAAGCTCGCCGTTGACGAACTCGATCAGGGTCTCGCCCGTGCGACCGTCGACCTGGTCGGCTGCCCAATCCCGCCATCTGTACGGCTCGCCGATTGCGGGCTGGAAGGCAGTTCCCTCGACGATCTCCCGTCGTTCCTCAAGCCCGTCGAACGCCTTCAGGAACAAGAGCCAGGCGAGCTGGGGGATTCGGTCGAGGTCGCCGTTTAGACCGGCGTCCTTGCGCATCGTGTCGCGCACCGCCTTGATCACGCCGCTGAGCTTTGCCTGCGGGGTGGTCGGTGCCGCGGGCTTGGTGCGCTTCGGCATTCAGGTCTCCTCCGTCGTGCGGGCCAGCGCCCAGAAGGCGCGAAGGCTCTTCATGGCATCGTCCAGCGTCTTCGCCTTTACGTCGAGTTCGGTGGCCATCGTGGAATAGCTTGCAGCCCAGAGCGGCGGCGGGTCGGGAAGGTCCGTAGGAAGGGCGTGGGCGTCGCGGACGGCGAACACATGCCTCACACGCGCACGAAGATCGCTTGTGGCTTGCAGACCGTCCTCTACGAGCATCAGCAGATCGACGAGATCCCTGGTCCGTGTGTTGGGCCGGTCCCCATAGGTTTGCGTCAGCGCATGCAGCTTCTCGGCGAAGTGCTGGTTGCGATCGACCACCTCGACGCTTGTGGCTGGGAGACCCGCGAACGCCAGCACACCCGGGAGTGGGATGCGCTCCGTGCCGCCGATCTCCTCGGCTCGTACGACAACATCGATGGTGACCTGGGCAAACTGTCGGCCGGCGAGGCTCGCCTCGACCGGGAAGCGCCAGCCAGGCCGACCGGCGGTGTCCGCGGTCAGTACACGGGCCGATCCGACAGCGAATTGAAACCAATCGCCCTGCGGATCGCGTTCGAGAGTCCCAGCGAGCATCGCCCGCAGCTCTTCTGAGTCCGACGCCCGGTCGCGAAGGGTTAGATCAAGGTCACGGGTCGCCCGCGCGCGGTCGCGCCAGCGTATCTCGAGCGCCATTCCACCCTTGAGCACCCAGCGGCCGCGCTGCGCGTCGTCGAGCCTGACCAGAATCTGCTCGAAGACCGCCCGTCGTCGCAGCCGATTGAGGTCGACCCCTGTTTGTCTCGAGCCGGACGCGAGACGCGCCTCCAGCGCCATCCGGAATGCGGCAGGAGTCTCGTAGTTCACAGCAGTCCACCGAGCCGGAGCCCGCGCTCGACTCGGAGGGCGGCGCCGGGTCCGAGATCCTCGGCTCGCGAGATCAGGGCGTCCCTCATCGCCGGCGCGCGGTCGCATGCCTGTCGCATGGCATCGACGAGCTGGTCGAGATCCAGGGTGCCGGCGGCAACGTCCAGCAACGTGCGAAGCGGGGTGGTGATCCTGAATCCCTCATAGAGCCAGATGTCGTCATCCGGCAGATCGCCGCGATGAAGGCGTATGCCATCAGGTGGCCGGGAGCGGAAGCTCGCCGGCACGGTTAGGTGGATCACGGTCGGGTTCGAGTCGCCGAGCTCGTGGACGGCGAGCGCCGTCTCATGCGACACCACCGCTCGGTTCCTGCCCCACAACGACCACCGCACCAGGTCGTCGTGCGTACCGACCGGCCACTCGGGCAGCCGAAACAGGCCACGATCCACTCTCAGCCAGTTGCCCCGGTCGGCGTGGAACTTCTGAGCCGAGTAGGAGTAGCCCACCGAGAGCGCCTGAGCGGCCGTGAAATGGCCAGATTGCTCGGCGGCCAGAGCTGCCAGTCGCCGACGTAGATCTTGACGGTCGGTCGGCACGACGGAAAACTATATCGCAATGATAGTTCCATGGCGATCCCATCACCCAAAACTATTATTACGGCTGAGGTTCACGCGGCGTACAGCATGTCCTCCATTTCGGAGATAGCCGATCGAAGCTTCTCGCTCCCCCCGAATCGGCTCGCGATGTCCACGACGCTGCCGTGGCGGTCGAGCGGTGGCACCTCCAGCACGCGGAGGTCATCGAGCTGCGAGATACCGTGCTCTGCATACTTGTCCAACAGATCCTCGAGCACTGCTCGGGCCTCCGGTACGAAGTCCTCGAGGAAGCGGCGATGCTCGGCGTGCAGGCACCGTACCCGCTGGCCCCTCGTGATCATCGGGCCGTTCCACGCGATGTGAACGAGTAGATCGACCGCGTCCATGTCGTCGAGCTCCAGGCGATCGGCGGCCTCCTCCAGGGAGACCCCGCGGCTCGCAAGCTCTGCCGCGACCGCTTCGCGGCCCTCCCTCGTGCGCCAAGCGACCTGCAGCGCACGGGCCGACGGGTACAGGCGTCGCACCTCGTCTGCCAGGTAGTCGCTGTACTCGACAAGTCGCAAGCGTCCACTCTGGGGATCGGGCAGATAGAAGCCCTCCACGGCCACGTATGCCGCGGGTCCCTCGTCGACGTAGAACTTCCTCGCGCCCGCATCTTCGAGCTCGGCGGGATCGACCTCTCCCTCGCCCGGCTCACCGTAGACCGGCTCAGCTTCCGCGACCTCGCTGGTGCCGATCGCCTTACCGTCTTCATCGATCTCTTCAACCAGCGGTGGCGTCTCGGGGGGTCCGTCGAAGTCGGGGTCCTCGAACAGCGCGGTCGCTCCCGAGTAGTCGATGATCTCGAACGTCAGCTTGTCCTCGTCGGGGTACAGGCGAGTGCCGCGGCCGATGATCTGCTTGAACTCCACGATCGAGCCAATCGGCTTGAAGAGCACGATGTTGCGCACCGTCGGGAGATCGACGCCGGTCGATAGCAGCTGTGCGGTCGTTGCGATCACCGGCGTTTCGCGCTCGGGATCGGCGAAATCGCCGAGGTGCTCCCGTCCCGTCTCGCCCTCGTCCGACACGATACGCACGACGTAATCGGGGTGCTGTCTGACAAGGTCGGCGTTCGCATTGTTGAGCGCCTGGCGCATCTGCAAGGCGTGCTCGGCATCCACGCAGAAGACGATCGTCTTGGCCATGCGATCTGTCGCCTTCATGTACTCCGTGAGATGTCGCGCGGCGGCCTCGGTACGAACGAGCAGCGAGACAACCCGCTCGAAGTGACGCGTCTCATAGAGACCCTCAGGAATCTCGCGGCCGAAGCGATCGAGCTGGCCGCGTTCCGGCGACCAGCCCTCGTAATCTGGGCTAAGGACCACACGCCGCACGCGATACGGCGCGAGGAACCCGTCGGCGATGCCCTGAGCCAGGGTGTAGGTGTAGATCGGATCGCCGAAGTAGCGGTAGGTGTCGACGTTCGCGTCGCGCTTCGGTGTGGCAGTCATCCCAACCTGTACGGCCGGGGAGAAGTGTTCGAGGATGGCGTGCCAATCGGATTCGTCGCGCGCGCTCCCGCGGTGACACTCGTCCACGACGACCAGGTCGAAGTAGTCGGGCGGATAGTCCCGGAATACGCCCAGTGCCTCGCCGCTGTCGGCGAGTGTCTGGTAGAGGGCGAAATAGATCTCTCGCCCGGTCTTCGCCTCGCCGCGGATCTTCCACACAGCGTCGCCGAACACAGGGCGGAACTCCCGGGCGATCGGCTGATCGACGAGGATGTTGCGGTCGGCCAGGTACAGGATCCTCGGCTTGCGGTCTCCGCACCAGCCGCTCGACCAGAGCTTCCAGATGATCTGGAGCGCAAGGAAGGTCTTGCCGGTGCCCGTCGCCAGCGTTAGAAGGATCCGATCGCGGTGTTCGCTCAGGACGGCGTGCAGCGCGCGCTCGATGGCGACCTGCTGGTAGTAGCGCGGCTCCTTGACCCGCCCGTCGGGAAGTCTCAGGTCCCTGTTGAACGGCAGCAGCAGGGTGTCTGCGGCGGCATCATCGAGGATGCCCTTCCACTCCCGATAGCGCCGCCAGAGCTCATCGGGATCGGGAAACGCCGCGAGATCCTGCTCGATCCCCGTGTCATAGTCATGCTCGACTATGCCCTTGCCGTTTGTGGCATAGGCAAACGGGAGGTCCAGCATCTGCGCGTATCGCATCGCCTGCTGCAATCCGTCACCCGGTAGCTTGTACTCGCGCTTGGCCTCCACGACCGCGACGGGGAAGCCGGGCTCAACCTCGAGCAGGTAGTCGGCACGCAGAGGCCGGTCGCGGCGGTGGTCGCGCCCACGCGGTCCGCGACGGGGCACCGGAACGATCTTTCCGTCGGTCACCGGGTACTGCTCGAGCACACGCCCTGCCCAGCCGGACGCTTCAAGGCGAGGGACCACATAGTCTCGACACGTGTCCTTCTCTAGGGGACCGGCCACGCGGGTACCGTACCGACTCTTGGAATAACTGCCCAGGGCGACTCGCGTGCATCTTCGCGCGCTACTGGCTGGCCCGATGGGGGCGCTCGCGACCCTCGAAGCCCGATGGGACGCCACAAGGCGAGCGTGTCGATCTGATGCGTCGCCCTTCAGCTTTCCGTTTCGCGCGGTGCGTAGCGACAGTGAAGCATCAGCGCGTTGCCGTCCGGGTCGGCGAAGAACGCCATGTGGCACACGCCCGTGTCGAGCGTGTCACCTTGGAACTGCACCCCCCGCTCCTCCAGCGTCGCCCGCGCACGGGCCGTGTCGTCCACGTGCAGGGCCACCGGGTTCGGGTTGACGTGGTGCTCCATCCCCATCGCCGTCGGGTTGTACACGCTCAGCGTCACGTTGCCCGTCTCGAACTCCGCGTAGTTGCGCTCCGGTTTGTACACCGACCGGCGCAGGCCCAGGGTGTCGCCGTAGAACGCGGCCGCCGCTTCCAGGTCGCGGGTGGGCATGCCGATGAAATCCACTTCGGTGATCAGTTGCGCCGTGCTCGCCATGGCCGCTCCTTCGTTCGGGGTACCAGGGCGATGCTACCTCCGCCCTGCCAAGCGCGGCATGCGCGACGCCCACGGTGAGGCTGAAGGCCGAGGTGTCGGGCCCGGCGCTCAGAAGCCCTCGACCGCGGCGTACGCCTCCTTGCCCATCTCGATCGCGGCGGCGCACGAATGCCCGCCGCTGACCCCCAGATACCAGTCGGAGTTCAGCTCGATGTACAGCGCCGGCACCAGTCCCTGGACGTAGCCGTTCTGGCAGATCGCGTCTTCGCCCAGGCCATGGACTTCCTGGGAGCCGCGCAGGTTCGGCTCGTCGATGATTTCCTGCCACGGCTTTTCCTGGATCGCCGCCTGGGCGATCAGGAAGTCCTGTTCGATCGGCTGTTCCAGGTTCCATGTACACAGGCCGCCCTGGGGCGAGGCGAGGCCCACTTCTCCGGATTCCGTCAATGGCCGAGCGGGGGCCGGTGGGCCTTCCGATTCTCCGCTGGGCGGGGGTTCCGGGGGGCGAGGCTGCAGGCCGGTCGCGCCCTCGACCTCCGAGCTGGTGAGCAGCGCGCACGGGTCCTCCGAGTAGTGCTCGAGCGCGGATTTGGTGACGCCGCTCGTGTCCGGGTCGCAGGGGCTGGCGTCGGGGGCGATGGAGTTGACGTTGCTGTAGCCCGCGACCGTGTATTCGCCGCCCGTCGCACCGCTGGACACGGCGAGCGTGTAGTGGGCGTCCAGGCGCGGCACGGTGATGTTGGTGCCGTTTGTGCACGTCTCGAACTTGATCGGGCAGCCGTGGGGATCGGTGCAGAAGAGCTGATCGACGAACCCCACGAGGTGATGGCCGCTTTCGTCGTGGACGGCACCGTAGCCGCCGGACACGCGGATCAGCACGAGCCTGCCGCTATGGGGCGGATCGCGGTCGACCTCGCCCGCCCACTCCTGCAGCTTGCCCGTGTTCGCGCCGTAGGCGCCAACCGAGTGTTCGCCGGGGCCGAGGCCGGGACCGCTGCTGATCCACGGCGAGCCCCACGAGTGGCGGTTGACGAGTGACGGACCCCACGCCGTCTCGACGTCCTTGTCGTCGCCCCCGAGCGCGTGGATGAAGGCGTCGGAGCCTCCTGAGACGTAGGCCCGCCAAGCGCCCACCATCCGCGACCAGAGGCTGCCGGTCACGCGGGCGACGAGCGCGTACCACCCGAGCGCGTCGTAGCTGCGGTCCAGCAGCGAGCGCTGCGGATGCGCCGGGTTGAACCAGGGCGGCCACCAGCTCGGAGAGTCGCCGTAGCCGACGGCGTCGTCGCCGAGGTACTCGGCGGAGCCCTCGACGATGAACTTGGGCACGGCACCGACCACTGCCGAGCTCCCCCACACGACGTCCTGGTAGCAGTGCACGACCTCGTGTGTGAGCACGAGGCGGCGCTGCGCCCCGAGCTTCGAGCCAAGCGGCTTCCAGAAGGCGGGGAACAGCTCGATGTGGCAGGGCGAGGCGCCGTTGAAGTCCGTGCCCGCGTCCGCATCAGGTTCGGCAGGGTCCGCCGTCGGGGAGAATTCGAGCTGGAAGCCGTCGGCGCCAGGTGTGGATTCGAGCGGGATCACGGCCAGTCCCAGCCGCGGGCCGACCGACGCCAGGGCGGAGATGACGCCCGCGCACACCGCCCGCTTGACGGCTTGCGGCCGTGCCACACCCGTGACGTTGGCCACGCAGTTGGACAGCTGCCCGGCCGTCGGCGCTGCACCTGCCACGGACGCACCGATCGTCGCCGAGAGTCCCGCGAGGACGACCGCGACGATCGCACCGGTTCTGCGCACGCCAGCCACCACTGCCGCGGAGTGTAAGCAACGCCGGCGATCGCGTCCGGCCCCGCCGCACAGACCGCTAGATTCGACGGACCGTGCCCGCCACAGAGGAAGCGCTGCGCGTCGCGCACCTGGACGCCGACGCCTTCTACGTCTCCATCGAGCTTCGCCGCCGTCCCGAGCTGCGCGGGCTGCCGGTGATCGTGGCCGGGAGCGGCCCGCGGGCGGTGGTCACCACCGCCAGCTACGAGGCGCGGCGCTTCGGCGTCGGCTCGGCCATGCCCGCCTCCCGCGCACGGCGCCTGTGCCCGCAGGCGGTCGTGTTGGCGCCCGACTTTCCCACCTACCGCCAGGCCTCCAAGCAGGTGATGGACATCGTGCGCGCGCACGTCGAGCGGGTGGAGGTCGTCGGGCTCGACGAGGCCTACCTCGACGTCGACGGGCTGTTCTCGCCGCGCGCCGCCATGCGCCGGCTGCTCGCCGAGATCAAGTCCGCCACGCAGCTCACCTGCTCGATCGGCATCGGCCCGAACAAGCTCGTCGCCAAGGTCGCATCCGACGCCGAGAAGCCCGCCGGCTTCGTCGTGCTCGACCGCCGCCAGGCGTGCGCCCGCTTCGCCTCCTCGCCCCCGGGGCTCGTGCCCGGCATCGGTCCCAAGACCGCCGCGCGGTTGGCCGAGCTGGGTCTCACCACGCTCGGTGCCCTCGCCCGGGCGCCCGAGCAGATGCTCGTCGAGCGCTTCGGCGCGAACCTCGGCCGCGAGCTGCGCCGGCGCGCCCGCTTCGAACACGACGGGCAGATAGGAGCCGCCCGCAAGGTCGTCTCCGAGTCGCGCGAGCGGACCTTCGACAGCGACATCAGCGACCCCGCGGAGATGGGGGAGGCGCTCGCGCGCATGGCCGGCGAGCTGTGCGCCAGCCTCGCCGCGCACGGGCGTCGCGGGCGCACGATCGCCATCAAGGTGCGCCTCGACGACTGGACCACCGTCACCCGCGCCCACACCGTCGCCGAGCCCACCTGCGAGCTCGAGCTCGTGCGCGCCCACGCGCTCAGGCTGCTGCGCGAGTACGCCCCCGCCCGCCCCGTCCGCCTGCTCGGCGTGAGGGTGGCCGGGCTGGCGTCCGCCGCGGCCGGCGATGCGCAGGGCGAGCGAGCCCGGAGCGCGGTTGACGGCGAGCGCGACGGTCCCGCCTGCCAGCTCGCGCTCCCCGTGTAGGATCGTCGGCCATGGCGGTGATCGGGGTGGGAGACATCGAGCTGAGCTACGAACGCGCCGGCGCGGGTCCGCCGCTGCTGCTGATCATGGGCATGAGCGGGACCGCCCTGAGCTGGGGCGAGCCGTTCCTGGAGGAGCTCCGCCGGGACTTCGACGTGATCGCCTACGACCACCGTGGGGTGGGCGCGAGCAGCCGGCTGGAGGGCCCGCTGACGATCCGCCAGATGGCCGCGGACGCGGCCGGCCTGCTCGCCGCGCTCGAGCTCGACTCCTCCCACATCCTCGGCATCTCCATGGGGGGCATGATCGCCCAGGAGCTCGCCCTCGCCCGTCCCACGCTGATTCGCACGCTGGCGCTCGGCTGCACCTACTGCGGCGGCCCCGGCAGCGTCCACATCGACCCACAGGTGCTGCTCCCGGTCATGGAAGCCAGGGAGGCGGGCGACCGGGAGCTGGCGCTGCGCCGGTCGTGGGAGATCAACGTCTCGCCCGCCTTCGCCGCCGATGAGGATGCCTGGGCGCGGTTCGTCGCGATCGCCATGCGTCGCTCCGTCGCCGTCGAGGTGATCGCGGAGCAGGCGCGGGCGATCATCGCCCACGACACCTCCGGGCGGCTCGGCGGCATCGGGGAGCCGACGCTCGTCATCCACGGGACCGTCGATCAGCTCCTGCCGGTCGCCAACGGCGAGATGATTGCCGAGCTGATCCCCGGCGCCCACCTCGAGCTGTTCGACGGCGTCGGGCACCTGTTCTTCTGGGAGCGCCCCGAGCGCGCCGCCGAGCTGCTGCGCGCGCACGCAACCGTGCAGGCCTGAGGCGGCGCCCCGGCCGCGGCAGCCGGGCCACGCCGGTTAGGATCGGCTCAGTGCCAGTCATCCCCGTCGGCGAGATCGAGCTCGACTACGAGCGCTCCGGGTCCGGCCCGAGCCTGCTGCTGATCATGGGCCGCAGCGGCACCTACTCGCACTGGGGCGAGGCGCTGCTCGCCGATCTGCGCCGCGACTTCGACGTGGTCGTCTACGACCATCGCGGGGTGGGCGCGAGCAGCCGGCTGGAGGGCCCGCTGACGATCCGCCAGATGGCCGCGGACGCGGCCGGCCTGCTCGCCGCGCTCGAGCTCGACTCCGCCCACGTGTTCGGCATCTCGATGGGGGGCATGATCGCCCAGGAGCTGGCGCTCGCACACGCGGAGCGGGTGCGCACGCTCACGCTCGGCTGCACCTACTGCGGCGGCCCCGGCAGCCTCCTGTCGAGCCAGGAGATCCAGCGCCGGATGGCAGACGCCATCGCCTCGGGAGACCGCGAACGCGCGATCCGCACCTCCTGGGAGGCCAACGTGTCCCCCGGCTTCGCCGCCCGGGAGGCGGAGTGGGAGCGCTTTCGCGAGCTCAGCCTGCGCCGCCGCGTGGCCCTGCAGGTGATCCTCGAGCAGACGCGCGCGGTGGCCGCCCACGACACCCACTCCCGGCTCGGCGAGATCGCGCTGCCCACGCTCGTCGTCCATGGCATCCTCGATCAGACCCTGCCGGTGGCCAACGGCGAGATGATCGCCGAGCTGATCCCCGGCGCCCGCCTGGAGCTGCTCGAGGACGTCGGGCACCTGTTCTTCTGGGAGCGCCCCGAGCGCGCCGCGGAGCTGCTGCGCGCGCACGCCCGCGCCCATGCCTGACGAGCGCCAGCTGAGCATCCCCTCCGGCGACGGGGTCATCCTCGCCGGCGAGGAATCCGGCTCAGGCCCCGCGATCGTCCTGCTCCACGGCCTCACCGGCACCCGCCGCTACGTGGTCCACGGCTCGCGCACGCTCGAGCGCTCCGGCCACCGGGTGATCAGCTACGACGCCCGCGGGCACGGCCGCTCCACGCCGCCCACGCGCACACGCGCCGAGGCCCGGGCCGCGGGCGAGCCATCGCCCTACGGCTATCGACGCCTGACAGGCGACCTCGCCGCGGTGCTGGACTCCGCCCGCGTCGAGCGGGCTGTGCTCGCGGGCGTGTCCATGGGCTCACACACGATCATCCGCTTCGCGCTCGAGCACCCCGAGCGGGTGGCCGCGCTGGCGATCATCACGCCCGCGTTCGACCCCCAGACCATGCGCGGCGAGGACGCGCTCGCCGGCTGGGACGCCCTCGCGCACGGACTGCGCGAGGGCGGCGTGGAGGGCTTCCTGGGCGCCTATGACCTCGAGCGGCTGCCCGAGCCGCTGCGCGACACGGTCGCCACCGTCATACGCCAGCGCATCTCCGCCCACGAGCATCCCGAGGCGGTCGCCGACGCGCTCGAAGCGGTGCCCCGCTCACGCCCGTTCGGCGAGCTCTCGCAGCTCGCCACGATCGCCGTCCCCACCGTCGTGGTGGCCAGCCGCGACGAGGCCGACCCGCGCCATCCGCTCGCCGTCGGCGAACGCTACGCGCAGACGATCCCCGGCGCGCGCCTGCTGGTGGAGGAGCCAGGGCGCTCGCCGCTGGCGTGGCAGGGTGGGCAGATCTCGCGGGTGATCGCCGAGCTGGCCGCCCGCGCCTGAGTGCCAGCGTCGCTCGGCCACCCATACGCTGATACGTGATAGCATACGGATGTATGCCAGTACGTGATTGGGACGGCACGAGCTACGACCGCATCTCCGCCACCATGGAGGCGCTCGGGCTGGAGGTCCTCGAGCGACTGGAGCTCCGCGGTGACGAGACCGTGCTCGACGCCGGCTGCGGCTCCGGGCGCGTCACCCAGGCACTGATCGAGCGCCTGCCGCACGGTCACGCGATCGGGCTCGACGAGTCCGCCTCGATGATCGCCGCCGCGCGCGAGCGGCTCGGGCCGGCTGCCGATCTGCGCGTGGGCGACCTGCTCGAGCTCGAGCCCGAGGAGCCCGTCGACGCCGTGCTCTCGACCGCCACCTTCCACTGGATCGCCGATCACGAGAAGCTGTTCGCCCGCCTGCATGCGGCGCTGCGTCCCGCCGGCAGGCTGGTGGCGCAGTGCGGGGGAGAGGGCAACATCGAGATCCTGAGGGGCCAGGCCCGCGAGGTGCTCGCCCGCGAACCCTACGCCCGGCACTTCCTGGACTGGCAGCCGCCGTGGAACTACGCCGCACCGGAGCCCACCCGCGAGCGCCTGCTCGCCGCCGGCTTCTCGAGCGCCAACTGCTGGCTGACGCCCGCGCCGCGCCAGCCGCCCGAGCCGCGCGAGTTCCTCTCCACGATCGTGCTCGGCCCCTACGTCCAGCGGCTGCCCGAGGAGCTGCGCGAGCCGTTCATGGACGACGTGCTCGCGCAGATCGCCGCCTCCTCGCCGGCGGGGGAGCCCGTGACCGTCGACTACGTGCGGCTGAACATCGACGCGGTCGCCTGACTAACTCGGCAGGCCGCTCGTCGTGGAGACCGGCTCATCGGCCACGCTCGCGCCACCGGCAGCGCCGTCGGAGACGGTGGTGAGCGCCGCATATCGCCCGCCCAGCGCCACCAGCTCCTCGTGGGTGCCGCGCTCCACTATCCGCCCGGCGTCGAGCACCAGGATCTGGTCGGCGTCGCGAATCGTCGACAGGCGGTGGGCGATCGCCAGCGTCGTGCGCCCCCGCGCGAGCTCGTCGAGCGCCACCTGGACGGCGCGCTCGGTCTCGTTGTCAAGCGCCGAGGTGGCCTCGTCGAGGATCAGCACCGGGGGGTTGCGCAGGATCGTGCGGGCGATCGCGATGCGCTGCTTCTCGCCACCGGAGAAGCGGTAGCCGCGCTCGCCCACGGGCGTGTCATAGCCGTCCGGCAGGGAGGAGATCAGCTCGTGGATCTGGGCCGCCCGCGCCGCCTCTTCGATCTCCTCATCGCTCGCCTGCGGACACGAGAAGCGCAGGTTCTCGCGGATCGACGCGTGGAACAGGTAGGTCTCCTGCGAGACCAGGCCAACGGTTGCCGCCAGCGACTCGAGCGTCACGTCGCGCACGTCCACGCCGTCGATCCGCACGGCGCCCCGTTGCGGCTCGTACAGCCGCGCCACCAGGTAGGCGAGCGTGGTCTTGCCCGAGCCGGTCTCGCCCACGAGCGCCGTGCGCGTCCCCGCGGGGATCTCCGCGCTCACCTCCTGCAGCGTCCACGGCGACTCGGGCGCGTAGCGGAACCACACGTCGTCGATGCTCACGTCGCCGTCCACGCCCTGGAGCTCCCGCGCGTCCGGACGCTCGGCGATGTCCACCGGCAGGTCCAGGTACTCGAAGATGCGCCCGAACAGCGCCAGCGAGGTCTGCACTTCCACGCCCACGCCCAGCAGCTGCTGCATCGGGAACAGCAGCCGCGTCTGCAGCGTCGTGAACGCCACCACCGTGCCGATCGACAGCACGTCGTCGCCGTGGGCGATCGTGTAGCCGGCGAACCAGTACACGGCCGCGGGCATGATCGCGAAGCTCATCTGCACCGTGGACATGCGCCAGCGACCGGCCATGCGCGAGCGCACCTCCAGGTCCGCCAGCTCACTGGAGTCCGAGGAGAAGCGATCGACGAGCTCCTGCGAGCGGCCCATCGTCTTGCCGAGCAGGATCCCCGACACCGACAACGACTCCTCCACCAGCGTCGACATGTCCGCCAGCCGGCTCTGCGTCACCGACTGGATGCGCCGGCGCTCGTTGCCCACCCGCCGCGTCAGCCACACGAAGAACGGCAGCAGGATCAGCGAGAAGAGCGTCAGCTCCCAGCTCAAGGCGAACATCGCCACGACGGTCGCAGTGACCGTCGCCACGGTGGACACGGTGGAGGTGGCAGTGCTGGTGACGACGCTGTCGATGCCGCCGATGTCGTACGCGATCCGCGCCTGCACCTCGCCAGAGCGGGTGCGCGTGAAGAACGCCAGCGACATGCGTTGCAGGTGCGCGAACACCGCCGCGCGCAGGTCGTGCATCACGCGCTGGCCGACCTGGTTGGAGATCCACGTCTGCAGGACGCCGAGCACCCCGTTGATCACCGCCAGCGCGATCATGCCCGCGACCAGCCACGTCAGCAGCACCAGGTCGTGCCCGATGATGCCCTTGTTGATCGCTTCACGCAGCAGGAACGGCGAGGCCACGCTGAGGATCGAGCCGAGCACGATCAGGCCGAGCAGCGTGCCCAGGCGCATGCGGTACGGAATGAACAGCCTGGCGATGCGCCGCAACGAGACGTGTTTGTCCGGCGTGTCCTCGGGGCGGGGCGATTTGCCGCGCGAGCGGCGACCCTCGCCGCCACCGTGTCCCTGGGCGAAGGGCTGGGCGCTCACATATCGACTCTACCGCCGAGCCGCGACCTTCTCGGCGTTCACACGCCCACGTCGCGGTAGTCGCTGACGGGCACGATCGATGCCACGCGCCTGCAGCGGTGGCCCGCTGGGCCGGGTCGCCGCTCCGCGCTCTGGATCGCCCGTTCGAGCCGGTCGAGCAGGCTCGACGCCGATTCCCGGTCGCCGATGTCAGCCAGCTTCACGTCGCCGGCGTCGAGGACAGTGCGGCGGTCGTCGGTTTGTACGAGGATGCGGGCCACGGTCGTTCCTTTCGCAGGGAGTTTGTCCCACGGGCCGCGAGCTCCGGGCCCGAGCGGACAGGCGTATGAGAGGTTCGGCGTCGCCCATCGTTGCGCGCATCGCTAAGCGGCGTCGAAAGGTCGCGTGAGAATTGACTGAGGGCGCCGCCGGCGGCGGGCTCAAGTACCCTCGAAGGCTCCGTGTCGCCCCTGAGCGCAAACACGAGCTCCCTGTCCCCGGGTGAGGTAAGGGTGCTCGGCTGCCTGCTCGAGAAGCAGCGCACCACGCCGGACGCCTACCCGCTGTCGCTGAACGCGCTGCGCCTGGCGTGCAACCAGTCGACCAACCGCGACCCGGTGGTGGACTACGACGAGGCGATCATCCGCGACGCGCTGCACCGCCTGGAGCGCCGCGGGTTCACCCGCCTGGCCAGCGGCGCAGGCAGCCGCGCGCCCAAGTACCGCCACCTGCTGGCCGAAGCGCTGCCGATGGACAGCGGCGAACAGGCGGTGATGTGCGTGCTGATGCTCCGCGGCGGGCAGACTCCGGGCGAGCTCAAGCAGCGCACCGAGCGGATGCACGCGTTCGCCGATCTCGCCGGCGTGCACGAGACGCTCGAGTGCCTGATCGAGCGCGGACTTGTGGCGCGCCTGGAGCGCCGCCCAGGGCACAAGGAGGAGCGCTACATCGAGCTGCTCGAGGCCGAGGGAGACGAGCAGCGGGGGCGCGAGACGGCCGCGTCGGTCTCCTCGGCTGCACCCGGCGCCCACGATCGCGTCCCCGTGCAGCACAGCCCCCGCGGGCACGGCGATGAGGACGAGCTCGGCGGGCTGCGCGAGCGCGTGGAGCGGCTCGAGCTCGAAGTGGCCGAGTTGCGCGCCGCGATGCGCGATCCTGTGTACGAGCGCCAGACATGAGCACCCTGCACCCGATCCTCGCCGCCTCCAGCGACGCCGCCACCGGCGTGGGAATCCCGCTCGCGCTCGCCGCCGGGCTCGTGTCGTTCCTCTCGCCCTGCGTGTTGCCGCTCGTTCCCGGCTACCTGTCGACCGTCATCGGCGTCACGCCGGCCGACCTCGAGGACGGTGTGGGCGCGCGGCGCGTGCTCGTTCCCAGCCTGCTGTTCATCGCGAGCTTCTCCTCGATCTTCATTCTGCTCGGCTTGAGCGCCACCGCCCTCGGGTCCGCGCTCGACACGCACAAACAGACGCTCGAGCAGATCGGCGGGGTGGTCATCATCGCGCTGGGCGTGATCTTCCTGGCGACCCCGTTCGTGCGCGCGTTCAACCGCGAGTGGCACTCCGAGTCGCTGCTGCGCCTCGCCGGGCGGGGCGGGCCGGTGGTGGCCGGGGCCGCGTTCGCGATCGCGTGGACCCCCTGCACGAGCATCACGCTCGGCGCGATCCTCACCCAGGCGGCCGTGTCGAGCTCGGCCGCCCACGGCGCGCTGCTGCTCGCCGTCTACTCCGCCGGCCTGGCGATCCCGTTCCTGGCGATCGCGTTCGCGTTCGAGCGCATGACCAACGCGCTGACCGTCGTCAAGCGCCACTTCCCGGTGATCATCGGCGTGGGGGGCGTGGTGATGATCCTGCTCGGCGTGCTGATCCTCACCGGCGAGTTCACTGTGCTCAATGCCAAGGCGTCCGAACTCACTAAAGCCGTAGGGCTTCCGTCGAGTTCGATCTAGGAATAGGCGGGGTCTACCGAGTTGATGTAGGAGGGACTCGATCTACCGAGTTGCCTGACAACGGCCTGCGAAGGTGCTAGTGTCCTGAGTCGGTGATTCGTTGGCAGTAGCGTGTGAGGCTGTCGAAAATCTGGTCGGCGGTCTTTGTCCAGACGTAGGGTCGTGGGTTCTCGTTCCAGTGCTCGATCCAGCCGCGGATGTCGGCGTTGAGCTCGCGCACTGACTTGTGGGCCGAGCGCTTGAGCTTCTTGTTGGTGAGCTCCGCAAACCAACGCTCGACGAGGTTCAGCCATGATGAGCCGGTCGGCGTGAAGTGAAGATGGAACCGGGGGTGCGCCAGTAGCCAGCGCTGCACCTCCTTGGTCTTGTGCGTGGTGTAGTTATCGAGAATCAGGTGCACGTCGAGCTCGGGCGGGACGGCAGCGTCGATCTGCGCCAGGAATCTCTTGAACTCGACAGTGCGGTGGCGGGCATGCAGCGAGCCGATGACTTTGCCCGAGGCGATGTCCAGCGCCGCGAAGAGGCTGCTCGTTCCGGAGCGCTTGTAGTCGTGGGTCGCGCGCTCTGGGACCCCGGGCAGCATCGGCAGGATCGGCTGGGAGCGATCGAGTGCCTGGATCTGGGACTTCTCGTCCACACACAGCACCAGCGCTCACTCTGGCGGGTCCAGATATAGGCCGACGACGTCACGAACCTTGTCCACGAACAGCGGGTCGGTTGAGAGCTTGAAGGACTCGACACGGTGAGGCTGCAACCCAAACGCCCGCCAGATACGTGACACCGCGCTCTGGGAGAGCCCGAGAT